>Ga0137308_100172_pt1 | contig 119828 bp, 116 predicted proteins | sample Inofrocosms_June_FD_97181 | JGI IMG/M metagenome (GOLD analysis project Ga0137308, IMG submission 97181) | Mouse cecal microbial communities from Vienna, Austria - N-Acetylneuraminic and N-Acetylglucosamine D2O microcosms_June | ecosystem: Host-associated > Mammals > Digestive system > Large... | reverse complement strand
GAAAAAATTTCTGAGATTTCCTGTAAGGATCTGCCCTTTTGGCTCATTTCCATAGTGAAGAACGAGGCGCTCATAATTCTCCGCAAGAAGAAAAAAGTTATCCTGCTGGAGGATTGGGACGCTGTTGAAAGCGGCGTTTCCGGCATAACAGAGTATGAGGAACTGGTGGAACTGTTTGCCCGGCTTCCGGATACATACAGGGCTGTATTGGAGATGAAATATCTTCTGGGTTATTCATATAAAGAAATCTCTATCCGCCTTGGCATTTCGGAAACAGCCGTCAACACACGCGCCAGCCGGGGGCGGGCGCTTTTGCGCAAATATATGGAGCAGGAGGGAGTTTGCCCATGACGGATCACGATCTGGACACGTTAATGCAGCGGGTTTTATTGGATTCCCTCCGGCTTGATTGGGAGAAGCAGGCGGAGCCGGAGCCCGCTTTTGTGCCCTCCGCGCGTTACAAGCGCCAAGTTTCCGGAATGCTGGCAGACCCTTTGGCGTGGGAGCGTAAAAGGGCGGTTCCCGTATGGAAGAACATTGCCCGCCGGACAGCGGCGGTCCTGCTGATTGTTTCGATTGGGTTCGGCAGTCTGTTGGCCGTCAGCCCCGCAGTCAGGGCGGCGGTAAACCAATGGGTTATCGAATGGTATGAAACGCATATCACCTACCGATATACGGGGGAGGATATGGCCGGAGCAATGCCCCAATATGAAATTACGGAATTGCCGGAGGACTACGCCGAGGTCGAAAGCGAGCGCATCGAATGGCCGGGCCAAACGGATATTGCCTACCGGAACGAAGAAACCGGGAAAACAATCTATCTGAGCTATATGCAGATGGTTCAAGGCATCGCTACGGACTTTATTATGGAAGAGTCCGAAATATTGGAAGTCACGGTAAACGGGCTGGACGGTCAGCTTTTCTGGGTGGCCGATTGGGAGAACCATCGGAACGCGGTCACTTGGATCGACCCGGACCGCGGACTACAGTTCATGGTGGAAGCGAATCTTGACAAAACCGATATTTTGCACATGGCTGAAAGCGTTTCTTTGGTGGAATCGGCAAAATAAAATTTTCCTTAAGCATAATGTGAGGATTTGGCCTCCTTCCGCATTTGTAAAGTAGGGTTTACGGAATCCTGCTGCGCAGCGCGGAAGGAGGCCGCTTTTATGGACTGGCCGCCATAAGCCGGGCGCGGAATGATTGATTGGAGGAATGAAGCATCATGAAAATTGAAGGGGCCGCACAGGTCCGCACAGGGTATCGGAAGTCCGCGGCCTCAGCCACACCGTCAAGGACCTTTGGACAGGTGCTGGAGGCGAAAACGCAGGACCGTTATGTTCCAAGCGCCCCGCCGCCTCGAACGGAGGCGGAGTTTTCCCTGGCGGAGCGGACCTATGGCTGCGTTACCGTCAGCAACGCAACCCATGCGAAGCTGAAACAGCTGGCGGAGCTGAACGCCCAGGCAGATTATACCGGCATGAGTCCGGACGAAATCTATGCCGAAATCTGGAACCGCTACGATGAAGCCTTCGACGGAAATATGATCGCAATTAGAGCCGGTATCGCCGGGCCTGCGGAATGGTGGGATATTGACAATCAGTTTTATGATGAAATTATGCGCCATATTTTCAATCCCGCCATAATCGACGCACGGAAAGAGGGCTTGGAGCTGGACGGCAGACCGTATGCGGAGTGGACCGATGCGGAAACAGACGCTTTGGAATCTTCTTCCTTGGAGAAAGCACATAATATCCTTTATGAAGCAAGGTTGAAGGTCTTAGGTTACGACGGGATGAGCTTTGAGGAGCGGGAGGCGGCAATTCGGGAGAAATACGCCGGCAAGAATACAACTTCCGACTTCTTGAACATGCAGAGTGAGCTGAGGCTGTCCGGTGTCTTGAACCATAAGATGGGGCTTTCGACGGAATTACTCTACTGCGACATGCTGCGCCATCAATTCGAGGTCACCTTTAATCCGAACGACATTTGCAATGTTGGCCCTGAAAAATGTTCTCTTATGACAGCGGACCAATGGTATCGTGTGGCGGACCAGCCCTTTGACATGGCGAAGCTGGCGGCCGAGCTGAAAAAGCAGCTGGCCCGTATCAGCGGTCCCAACGGCTGGACTGAGGACTATGTAAAGATGATGGAGGGCTTCTTTGACCACTTTGTCACCGGAGCGGTGGACGACAGCTTGGACCAGCTGCTCGGAGAGACAAAAGAATAATGGCGTCAGCGATTGGAGGTCATCATGCTTTCAGTAAATAACCAGCGCCAAATAGCGGTACCCTTGACTGCCGCTGCTCAGGCAGAAGCTAAGGCCGGAGAAGCCGCCCCAAAGGGCCGTCCCCTTGCAGCGTCCACGGATACCGTCACGATTTCTGGACGGCCAGAGAAGCCCACAGTGAAAAGACCCTTAAGTTTTGGCTGCGCCTTTGACGAGGACGAAGGTCTTACCGTCCGGCTCCACAACCAGCTTCCGGTTATGTTTGATGAATACGCCTCTGGAAATATTGACAAGGAGTCCGTACTGCGGACGCTGGACCATGCTATATCTGATATTGTGGCGTATTGGGGAGACAAGGGCTTTGATACAGCAGAGGTCGCACAGGAAGCCCTAAGAGACATATACGGCTATAGCCGTATCCTCATGGTTGACACCATGAAAAGCGCAAGTTACGTGGAAGGCAAGGAAGTCGCCAAGGAAATGGGATGCACCGGCTTCACCGTCTATTACAACTCCGATTACTATTACAAAACAGAGGACCTGATTGACACCGTTCACGACCACTTCGAGGCGCTTTCCTACAAGTACGGCTGCGGCCCCATGGAGCTGCCCCGGGATTTCCCGAAGGGTGATATCCGCAATACCCGCTACGCCTCCTACAACACCGGGGTCAACAGCGCCCTCCGGGGAACAGGCGGGAGCATGATTGACTGGACGATACCCCCGCCGAAGGGGTTCAAGATGCTCTTTGACTCCAACTGTATGGGCCTAAACCAGTACCCGCCGTCCATGGGGGAGGAGATTCCCGGAGAGCCGTCTCTGTTCGACAGCGCCGTGCATATCCAGTATCAGGGCTGGAGCTTTTCCCACCGGCTCCCCACCCGGATGGACCCGACCCGGTATCCCGTCAGCGTGCATCTGATGGACGTAATCCGCAGCTCCGGGAAGGGATATCCCAAGGAGCTCGAGGCGCTTTTGGATAACTTCGACTTCTACGCCATCAACGTCGGGAAGCTGTACACGGACGCCCATCCTTTGAAGTATTGACCCCTTGCCGCGGCGGTTTACGGGTTGTTGATCCGCAGCTTGCTCCAAAGCGGAGGGCAAAAATCCATATTGAATATTTTGCGGCTTCATGCTAAAATATCAAGGATTTGGGGTGCGGCAAAAATTGCATGCGTATATATTGTTAGAAGCGCATTCCCCTGCCCCAAATAAAAAGCAGATAAAAGGAAGGTCATGTATGAAGTCGATCAAATCAAAAATCCAAATCAGTATGTTGTCGGTCGTGCTGATAGGCTCAGCGCTGATCGGCGTGATTACGGCCCTGCTGAACGCCAGCGGAATTGACGATGTCATGGAAAAGACTTTGGGTCCCGCCACGCAGATGGCCGCAGACGCTGTGGAGTGGAAAATGGGGAGCTACTGGACGGCGCTCCAAGAGGCCGCCGCCTCTGATATTTTCCGGGAATCTGACCCGACCGATCCGGAGCTGGTCCCGCTTCGAGATGATATCGCCCAGCGCAACGGCTTTCTTTACGTCGGCAAAATGGACGCCTCCGGGTTTTCTTCCACGGGATACAGCTACGCGGAGGAGGACTATTTCCAGCAGTGCAAGGCTGCCGCGAAACCCTATATCTCCGACATTATGAACGACGGACAGCGGATGATCTTCCTGCTGGAGGTCCCCATCATCACCAATGGCCGGCTTTGACGGCGTGGTCTATGGCGGAATCAGCGCCGATTTTCTGTCGGACATTGTAATAAATTTGTCCATAGGCAGCGACGGCGTAGCCTATGTGCTGGACAATAAGGGCAATGTCATTGGCCACCGGGAGGCCTCTATTGTAGAAGAGGGCTCCAACATGATTGAAGCCGCAAAATCGGACCCCAGCGTGGCGGATGTAGCGGCTGTGAATCAGCGCATGGTCCAGAGGGAAACCGGCTTCGGGGCGTATAATTTCTATGGCGACAACAAATTTGTGGGCTTCGCTCCCATTGACGGCAATCAGGAGTGGAGCATCGCCATTGAGACCAGCCAGCGGGAACTCAAATCCTCCTTGGACCGGAGCATTCTGCTGACGATCCTGGTGGTCGTTCTCGTTGTGCTCGCCACATTCCCCGTGGCAGTCAGAGTGGGCAAATCCATCTCCGGCCCCATTCAGTCCTGCGTTGCCCGGCTTGAGAAGATGGCCGACGGAGATCTGCATACCCCGTCCCCCCGCGTAAAATCCAAGGATGAAACCGCCCAGCTGGCAAGGGCGCTGGAAACCATGCTGTCCCGTTTGAACGACGTGGCGCAGGATGTGTCCCACCATTTGGGCAAAATGGCGCGGGGAGATTTTCGCGAAACGATCACGCGTACATATTGGGGCGACTTTGTAACCATGGAGCAGTCCATCAAGGCCATCCACAGTTCCTTGAAGGATACGCTTTCCCAAATCAGCCGGTCCGCCGGGGCCGTGGCCGGCAGCGCCGTTCAGGTATCCAACGGCGCGCAGTCCCTGAGCCAGGGGGCCACGGAGCAGGCCAGCGCGATTCAGGAGCTCTCCGCCACCGCCGACAGCATCGCGGAGAACGCCAGGCAGACCGCGGCCGCGGCAGAGGAGGCCGGGCATTTTGTAGCTCAGGCAGGCGCGCAGCTGGGCGTCAGCGTGGATTATGTGCAGGAGCTGAACGCCGCTATGGAGAAAATATCCGGTTCCTCCACGGAAATCGGCAAGATTATCGATACCATTGAAAACATTGCCTTCCAGACCAACATCCTGGCCCTGAACGCCGCCGTGGAGGCCGCCCGGGCGGGCAGCGCGGGAAAGGGCTTTGCCGTGGTGGCGGATGAGGTGCGGAATCTGGCGTCCAGGTCCGACGAGGCGGCCAAGGCTACCAAGGAGCTGATAGAGGGGTCCATCACCGCTGTCGCGGAGGGCGGCCAGGTGGTTGCAAAGGTAACGGAATCCTTGGGCAAAACCAACTCCATCGCGGAAAACGTGACGATAAAAGTGGACGCGGTCGTAGAGGCGGTAGAAAGCCAGACCGCGGCGATTTCGCAGGTGACCGAGGGGATTGACCAAATCTCTTCCGTTATTCAGAGCACCTCCGCCACCTCGGAGCAAAGCGCCGCTACCTCGCAGGAATTGACGGAGCAGTCCCTGCTGATGAACAGCTTGGTGAGCAAGTTCCAGTTAAGTTAAAAAATAACTCAAAGGCGGCGTGAACGGCTTGTTCACGCCGCCTTTTTACCCTGGCGGGGCGTCTTTCCGGTCCGTTCTCCGTGGAATTTTGTTAAATCGTGTTGCCCTTTTCGCCGCCGCATGCTACAAATTTATTGTGCGGCAAATGAAAAAACTTTTTCCCGATCTGTAATACTTTCCCCTTCCCCGCCGTTTACTCAGTGAATCGGCGCCAATTCAACAAAAAGGAGGAGGGCTTTTATGCTTGCGATCTGCCTGGCCATGCTGGAAACCGAACAGGACCAGCGGCGGTTTACGCGGCTTTTTGAGGCTCATGAGAAGAAAATCTACGCGGTGGTCCTCCGTATCCTGGGGGACCCCACCCGGGCGGAGGACGCCGCCCAGCAGACCTGGCTCAAGCTGGTGCAGAACTGGGACCGGGTTTCCGCCCTGCCCTGGGGGGAGACGGAGGGCTACACCGTCACCGTGGCCAAAAACTGCGCCCTGGACATCCTCCGCTCGGAGCGGAAAACCGTCGCCTTTCCCGAGGACTGGGACCCGCCCGCCCAGGAGGAGCGCCAGGAGGAGTACGACTATCTCGTTTCCCTCATCCGCTCCCTGCCGGAGAACTACCGGCGGATCCTGGAGCTCAAGCTGGTGGAGGAGCAGACCAACCGGGAGATCGCCCGGCGGCTGGGGATGAACGAGTCCACGGTGGCCGTCCGGGTCATGCGGGGCCGGACCATGCTGAAAGAACGCCTGGAAAAGGAGGGATATGCGTATGACGCAGTTTGACATGCTTTTGCGCCGGGCGCTGATGGACGCGAACCTGGCGCAGTATGAACGGGCCCTCCAAAGCGTGGAGGACAAGGAGCCGGACTTCTCCCCCCGCTACCTCCGGGAGCGGATGCGCCTTCTGGCGGACCCCCAGGGCTGGGGGCGGCAGGCCCGGCCCGGAGGCCGGAAACGCCTGGACTGGCGGCTTGCCGCCATCGTGGCGGCGATGCTGCTGCTGTCCGCCTGTGCCTACGCCGTGGCGACGGGGCAGTTCTCCCAGTGGTTCCCCCGGCTGGGGGTGGACCCGAAGGCCCCGGAGGTGTCCGAGGAGGTTTTGAGCCGCACGGGCACGGCCATCGAACAGAGCCAGACCGTGGGGGATACCACGGTGACCCTCAATGCCGCTGTGTGGGACGGAACCTACATCTATCTGTCCTTTACCATTGAAAGCCCCAGCCTTCCGGAGGACCTTCAAGCGTATACGCCTCTTCACACGGGGGACTGCCGCTTGATTATGCGGCAGGACCAGTGGGAGGAGTACATGACAAACCGGGTGAAAGAGGACTGCGCCAATCAGAATATGACCCCGGAGGAAACGGAGGAAGCCGTCCGGGCCGCGCTGGAGGAAGGGGCCCGGAAGGATGTCCTATGGCTGTTTTGGCCTGAGACACGGGAGGGGAACGTCCTCTCCTTCCAGGTCAACACGTCGCTGTATTCCCGCTGGTTCACGGAGACGAAGCGGCCGGAGCTGACGCTGCACCTGGAGAACATCGCCACCTACGCGGACGGAAAAGGCGAGTCTATCATAGACGAAAATGGATACGCCCAGAACCCGGGGCCGGGAGAGATCGTCATCCCGGGTCCCTTTGACCTGACCTTCACCCTGGAGGAGCCGATCCTGCCCATCCGTTACGAGAGGGCCGATGTCGAGATGGTGCTCACGGACATCCCCCTCCGGTTTACCGGGTTCGAGCTTTCCACCACAGAGCTGTCCGCCGCCTACGAGGCCGTGAACCCGGAGGATCTGCCCGAGCCCGGCCCGGATCTCTCTCCGGAGGAAAATGACCGGCGCTTTCAAGCGGACGTGGCAGTCTACCGCGCGGTTCAGGACAGCATACGGGGACTCTGGACGGAGGATGGGAAGTATGTGGACCTCTCAAATTCGGAGTCCAGCGGAAGCGGCGGCTACGCGAGCCACAGCTATCCCTACCCCATAGACCCCGCCACGGTGACGGCGGTGGATATCGCCGGGACCCGGGTGGAGCTGGGCGAACTGGAGAGGACGACTGAGCCGGTGAGCTGAAAAATTTTTCCGAAATTTTTAAATCCATGAAATACTATGTCCTCCCCCTCCGTTTAGGTAGCAGAACGGAGCGGGGAGGGCATTCCCTTTCCGCCGAAAAAGAAAGGAAGGTATCCTCATGAAAAACAGAATCGCGTCCTTTACCGGCGGCTTTTTCGCCGCCCTGGCCCTGTCCCTCTGCCTGACCACCGCCCTGGCGGCCTCCGGCAAGGTGAGCTACAACTTCGCCAACGTCTCCATGGACGGGACGCAGAAAATCACGGCGGGGCAGGACATCACCGCCGCCAACGGGCAGAAAATCCCCGGCTCCATCCTCTACACCGACGCGGCGGGAGGCAAAACCAACTATCTGCCCATCCGCACCATCAGCGAACTGCTGGGCACGGAGATTGGCTATGACTCCGCAAGCAAGACGGTTCTGCTGGGCAAGCAGCCCGCCGCTGAACCCGCCCCCGAGGAAAATGTTATTGACCTCCGCACGCCCAAGACGGTGCCCGAGAACCCCCGCCGGGGCGACGTGGACCTCATCAAGAGCCGGGGCGGCACCATCCTGCCGGACGACGACCCGAACTCTTACCGGGGAAACGAGAAGATGTTCAAGAATAAAGACGGGGAGCTTTGGTATGAGTACCTGGTGGGAAACGACAGCGCCTTGGATGACCAGAACAAAAAGCTGGCGGAGCAATACCTGGTGAACGGAGACTACCCGAAGAACAAAAAGGGAGAGAGCTACGGCCTCTGGCAGCTGGCCTATTACGTGGGTTATGAGCCGGACTTGCAGAAGCAGTTGGACGGATACATCCGGGCGGCGGAACGGCAGGCGGCGGCGGACAAACTGAACGGCTTGTCCAAAGAGGAATGCCCCCATGAGTATACCTATTTTCTCTATGACCAGGAGGGCGAGGTCCTCCGTGAGCAAACGGACCCCTGCCAGGGCCACTTCGAGGGTATGACCATGGAGGAGGTCATGCGGGCCGTGGAGGAAGGCAGACTGTGGTAAGCGGCTTTTTTTGCCGGAACCCATTTCAGCCGGCTGGAGCTGGATGTTCCCCTGCCCCATCGACCCCGCCGCGGAAAAGAGCGCGGCGGTTTCCAAGGAGCTTTCCCGGCAGGCCGGAATTCTCAACAGCCTCATTAACCGCTTCCGCATTCAATAAGACCCAAAAACAGGGAAGGCACGCCTGGCGCGCCTTCCCTGTTTTTTTGAAAAAAGACGTTTTCTCAGCCCTTGCACACGGGGACGATCCAGCCCTTGGTATCGGGAATCTTGCCCCACTGCATGCCGGTCATGGTGTCGTAGAGCTTCTGGGTGACGGGGCCGATTTTCCCGTCGTTGATGAAGACCTTGTCCTCCTTCCAGTCCAGCTCCTTCACCGGGGAGACCACGGCGGCGGTGCCGGTGCCGAAGACCTCCTCCAGCTTGCCCTCGCGGCCCGCCTTCATCACGTCCGCGATGGCCAGGGGGCCCTCAATGACCTCATAGCCCCAGTCCCTGAGAAGCTCGATGCAACTGCGCCGGGTGACGCCGGGGAGCACCGTGCCCGTGCAGGCGGCGGTGTAGATCTTCCCGTCGATTTTGAAGAGGATGTTCATGCTGCCCACTTCTTCGACGTACTTCTTTTCCACGCCGTCCAGCCACAGCACCTGGGCGAAGCCCTTCCGCTCCGCCTCCTCGCCGGCCTTGATGGACGCGGCGTAGTTGCCGCCGCACTTGGTGAAGCCCGTCAGGCCCGGGGCGGCCCGGATGTACTCGTCCTCCACGTAGATGCGCACCGGGTCAATGCCCTCGGCATAGTAGGCGCCGGAGGGGGCGCAGATGACGCAGAAGGTGTAGTGCTTGCTGGCGTGGACGCCAAGGCCCACGTCGGTGGCGAAGACGAAGGGGCGGATATACAGGGAGGTGCCGTCGGAATGGGGCACCCAGTCCTTTTCCAGCTCCACCAGGGTCTTCACGGCCTGGACGAAGTCCTCCACGGGGACCTGGGGGATGCACATGCGGTCGGAGGAATCCTGCATCCGCTGGGCGTTGCACTCCGGGCGGAAGAGCTGAATGACGTTGTCCACGGAGCGGTAGGCCTTCATGCCCTCGAAAAGCTCCTGAGCGTAGTGGAAGACCACGGTGGCCGGGTCCATGGGGATGGGCGCGTAGGGCACGATGCGGGGGTCGTGCCAGCCCCGGCCGTCGGTATAGTCCATCAGGAACATATGGTCCGAAAAGATCTTGCCGAAGCCCAGCTTGCTCTCGTCGGCGGGCTTGGCCTTGGGGGCGGGGTTTTTCGTGATTTTGATATCCAGCATTGCGAACACTCTCCTGTTTTCCGTATTGGGAGCTGGGCTCCCCTGCCGGGCGGGGCGCGGGCGGGGCCCGGTTTTTTGCTTTAAATGATTATATGCTTGCCCGGGGGCAAAGTCAATGGTTTTTCGCTAAGGAGACATGCGGGGGAAGCGGGCTCCGGCCCGCTTCCCCCTGCTTGGTCTTGTTAGGCGGGCTTCCCGCACTCCAGCCCGCGTTTCAGAGCCTCCAGGTTCAGCGGGACCAGCTTGGCCTTCTGCCCGGTGAACATCTCCGCAATCATGGTTTCGATGGTCTCCTGCTTCAGCGCCCCCGTGGCGGCCACGTAGGCCCCCAGCATTACCATGTTGGCGACCTTGGGGTTTCCCAGCTCCGAGGCGATTTCGTCGCAGGGGACGTAGACCGCCGTCACGTCCTCCCGGCTTACCTTGTCGGGGATGATGCTGCTGTTGACGAACACCGTGCCCCCGGGGGCCACCCGGCTTTCAAACTTCGCCAGAGCCGCCCGGTTCATGGCCACTACCTCGCTGGGCCGCTCCACCAGGGGCGCGCCGATGCGCTCGTCGCTGATGATCACCGTGCAGTTGGCGGTGCCGCCCCGCATCTCGGGACCGTAGGAGGGAACCCAGGACGCTTCCAGGTCCTCCGCCACGGCGGCCTCCACCAGATTCTTCCCGATGGACATGACGCCCTGACCGCCGAAGCCGGACAGAATCACTTCCTTTTTCATATCACGTCGCCTCCGTATCCTTGATAACGCCCAGGGGATAGTAAGCGGCCATATGCTCCATCAGCCATTGGTTGGCCTCGTCGATCTCCATGCCCCAGTTGGTGGGACAGGCCGCCAGCACCTCCACAAAGGTGAAGCCGTCCCCGGCCATCTGCCGCTGGAAAGCCTTTTTCAGGGCCTTTTTCGTCTTGTTCAGGTGGGGGATGTCCGTGACGCAGACCCGCTCGGCGTAGACGCAGCCGTCCAGGGTGGAGAGCATCTCGGCGACCCGGATGGGCATGCCCGCCTGTTCCTTGGTGCGGCCCAGGGGGGCGGTGGTGGCCCGCTGGCCGATGAGGGTGGTGGGGGCCATTTGCCCGCCGGTCATGCCGTAGATGGCGTTGTTGATAAAGATGGTGGTGAATTTCTCCCCCCGCATGGCGGCGTGGACAATCTCCGCCGCGCCGATGGAGGCCAGGTCCCCGTCCCCCTGATAGGTAAAGACGGGCTGGGTGGGATGGGTGCGCTTGACGGCGGTGGCCACCGCCGGGGCCCGTCCGTGGGCCGCCTCGATGGTGTCGAAGGAGAAGTAGTTCCCGGCGAAGACGGCGCAGCCCACGGGGCAGACGCCGATGGCCGTCCCCAGGGCGTCCATCTCCTCCAGAATCTCGCCGATGAGCTTATGTACGATGCCGTGGGCGCAGCCGGGGCAGTAATGGAGCTCCGTGTCCTGGAGGCCCTTGGTCTTCCGGTAAATCGTCGTCATGTCACTTGACCTCCTTCCAGGCTTCCTGGACCGCCCGCTCCACCTCGGACACGCCGGGGATCTTGCCGCCGCAGCGGCCGTAGAACTTCACGGGCTTCCGCTCCGCAACCGCCAGGTTCACGTCGTCCAGCATCTGCCCCAGGCTCATCTCCACCGTCAGGAAACCCTTCACCCGGTCCAGGTCGGCAATCTCCCGCAGCCGGGCATAGGGATAGGGCCACAGGGTAATGGGGCGGAACACGCCGGCCTTGATCCCCTGCCGGCGCAGATTCTCCGCCGCCGTCTGGGCCACCCGGGAGGGGGTGCCGTAGGCAACCAGGACCATCTCTGCGTCGTCCAGCAGAATCTCCTCCCAGCGGCATTCGTTCTTCTCCATCTCCAGGACCTTCTTATGAAGCTCCAGGTTGTGGGCCTCGCAGGAGGGGGCGTCGATGAGCAGGGAGGTGATGAAGTTATTATGGTCCCGGTTTCCCCGTCCGCAGGCGGCCCAGGTCTTTTCCGGGAGCGTTCTCGGGGTCCGCTCCTTCCAGACGATGGGCTCCATCATCTGGCCGATGAGGCCGTCCGCCAGGAGCACCACGGGATTGCGGTACTGGTCGGCGATGTCGAAGGCCTCCTGGGTCAAATCCACCGCCTCCTGGATGTTGGCGGGGGCCAGGACCACGGTGCGGTAATCGCCGTTGCCGCCGCCCCGGGTGGCCTGGAAATAATCTCCCTGGGCGGGCTGGATGGACCCGAGGCCCGGGCCGCCCCGCATGACGTTGACGATCACAGCGGGCAGCTGGCAGGCCGCCAGATAGCTGATGCCCTCCTGCTTGAGGCTCACGCCGGGGGAAGAGGAGGAGGTCATGGCCCGCACGCCGGAGGCCGCCGCGCCGTATACCATGTTGACGGCGGCCAGCTCCGACTCCGCCTGGACGAAGACGCCCCCCGACTGGGGCATGTGGAGGGACATGTACTCGGGAATCTCGTTCTGGGGGGTGATGGGATAGCCGAAGAAGCAGCGGCAGCCCGCCCGGATGGCGGCCTCAGCGATGGCCTCGCTGCCCTTCCAGATTTCTCGTTTCATGGGACCGGCTCCTTTCAGTCTTTTTCGATGGTGATGATGGAATCGGGGCACATCTTCGCGCAGCTGGCGCAGCCGATGCAGGCGGCTTCGTCCGTGCAGGACGCCGGGTGGTAGCCCTTCACGTTGGTGCCGCCCTCCAGGGCCAGAATGTGCTTAGGACAGGCGGTGACGCAGAGCCCGCAGCCCTTGCAGCGGTCCTGGCGGAAGGTGAGGTGGATTGCCATGGCGCAAAATCTCCTTTCCTCTATATAAATTGCCAATTTTATTCCCAGGGTTTCTTCATCCGAATCTCCATGGGGAAGGGGTCCAGGTCCTTCAGCGCTTCTAGGAACCGGGCTTCCGCCGCATGACAGGCCACCGGAATCCCCGTCAGGCGGGAAACCTCCTCCGCCAGGGCCGCGCCCTCCCGGATATCCTCCGCTGTGGTTTCGCCGCAGAGGTGGGTGTTGTTCACAAGGCCCGTACAGGCAAGGCCCGTCACCGTCTCGATGGCCCGGAGGACTTCCGCGCTGCGCTCCGCCGTGCGGACCTCGGGGCGGGCGGCGTTGACCACATAGAGGAGGCGGTAGTCCTCCTTCACAATCCTGGGCCGGTAGCGGGCCAGCACCCGGGCCCCGGAGGGGTCGCCGCCGATGTCCAGCACCCCCCGGACCGTCCGGTCCTCCAGCAGGGCGTGGAGCTCCGCCGGGAGGGCGGGCACGTCCGCGTCCGCCAGGGCCTGGGACGTGGCGATGAGCCGGACGCCCGCCGTCTCCAGCAGCTCCCGGCGCTCCCGGCTGCGGAAGTAGGGGTTTACAATGTCCAGATCCGCCAGGGCCGCCCGCTCCCCCGCCTCCGCCAGGGCCAGGGCCAGGTTCACGGAAAATTCGGTCTTTCCCGTGCCGTAGTGCCCGGTGACCAGGGTCAGGCGGTGGGGAAAGCGCTCCAGGACGGTCAAGAGGACCCCTCCTTCCAGGAAATCGCGCGCAAGTTGTCTGGTATTTTCCTGCGTTGTATGATGTCATTTTATACTAAATTACATAGGCTGTCAAGAGCCTTCTTGTTTTTTCCGGCAAAAGGCGGTATAGTACTCTTACAGTAAATTTCTGATGAACGCAACACGCGCCCGGCGGGTCCGCCGGAGGATGGAGGAGTCTACATGGAAGGCAAACGCGCCAAGCTGTCCGAGCAGACGGCGGACCGGCTTTATGAGTGGATTGTGGAGGAGCGCCGCTATCCCCCCGGCAGCAAGCTGCCCAACGAAAACGAGCTCAGCGGGGCCATGGGGGTCAGCCGCACCACCCTGCGGGAGGCCATCTCCTTTTTGGTTGCCCAGGGGGTGCTGGACATCCGCCGGGGAAAGGGCACCTTTGTGGCGGAGAGCCTCCCCGCCCCGGGGATGGACTTAACCGCCCTGGCGGGGGTCCGCTCCCGGGTCCGGGCCAAGGACCTTTTTGAGATGCGGCTGATTTTCGAGCCCGCCACCGTGGCCCTGGCCTGCCGGCGGGCCAGCGACGAGGAGCTGGAGCAGATCCGCAAAAAGGCGGAGCGGGTGGAGCGCATCGCCGCCGAGGGGGGCAACTGGCCCCTGGCGGACCAGGAGTTCCACTGGGCCATCATCAAGGCCTCCCACAACGAGTATATGCGGCGGCTGTACCCCATCATCAACAGCGCCGTGGATGAAATTCTGCAAATCTCCCCCAGCCGCCAGCAGATGCAGGACATCGCCCTGGGGGACAACCGGACCATTCTGGCCTTCCTCCTCAAGCGGGACGAGGAGGGGGCCCGCTGCGCCATGAGCATCCATATGAAGCATTTGATCAACACCCTTCAGGACTGAGGCTGTCCCCCGGACGGGGACAAGATCGCCAAAACGTTCGTCAAAATAGATAAAGAAGACGTCGAAAAATTGTCGGTTTTGATGTTTGCGGTTCCGGGTTTTACCAATTCCCTTTGGCAAAACCCACAATTACCCGGGGACCATTCACAAATTGTCCACAAATTTGTTCAAACCCTCTTAACAAATGGCTGGGGAGGGTGTATAATGCGTTCGCAAGCTGGGGTTCTTTCAGGACTCCCGGGAAGGGGGCGCCCCCTTCCGCGCCGCTTCCTCTTGGAAACGGCGGGCCCAACGGATGAAGCGGAGGATGGTATGGAGAGAACCCCCCAGGAGTGCTTTGAGAAGCTGCTGAACGCCTATTCCCACAACTACGACCTCACGAAGGACGTGGAGACGGAGGAGGGCGGTTCCTTCCCCGCCATGGCCCACTACTTCCTCCGGGATGAGCATTACCTGGTCCGGCGGGATAAGCAGTTCTACGCCACGGAGCAGCACGACTACACCTATTTCCATGTGGCGGACCACCTGGACGCCGCCGGGGCCAAGGCCTTGACGGAGCGGACCCTCAAGGCGGGCCTGGCCGCCATCCGCCCCCACAAGGAGCATATGAGCTCCTTCGTCACCCTGGTGGTCCTGGCGGAGACCATCGACCCGGAGGCGAAGAAGGTTTTGAAAAAGACCCGCTTCCACAAAAACTACCGGCTGTCGCTCCATGGCTGGATGGAGTTTCATATAGCAGCAATGGAATGTTCCACGCGGAGCTTTCTCTCCAATCCAGCCGGGAGGGGGGCCCGCAAGACCCTGGAGGCCAATTTCGCCTCCAAATGAACCTGGGGGATTTCCCCCGCAAACGAGACTCATGAAAGAGGGAGAGTGTTTTCATGAACGGATTAGTACTTCTCATCATCAGCGTCGCTGTGCTGCTCGCCGGCTATGTGCTCTATGGCCGCTGGCTGTGCAAGCAGTGGGGCGTCGGCGAGCTTGACAAGCCCACCCCTGCCCACGCCCTGGAGGACGGCATCGACTACGTCCCCGCCAAGGCCCCCATCCTGATGGGCCACCACTTCTCGTCCATCGCCGGCGCGGGCCCCATCACCGGCCCCATCGGCGCGGCGGGCTTCGGCTGGCTTGCCTGCACGCTGTGGATTCTCATCGGCGGCATCTTCTTCGGCGGCGTCCATGACTTCGGCGCCCTGTTCGCCTCCGTCCGCCACGACGGCAAGTCCATCGGCGAAATCATTTCCACCAACATGAGCAAGCGGGCCAAGATGCTGTTTTTGATCTTCGCCTACCTGACCTTGATCCTGGTGGTGGCGGCCTTCGCCTCCATCGTGGCCGGCACCTTCGGCGCCACCTTCACCGAGGCGGGCGAGGTGGATCTGGTCGCCTCCGAGGCCAACGCCCGGGTGGCCATGGTCTCCCTGCTGTTCATCGCCATCGCCATTGTCTTCGGCTTCCTGGTGTACCGCCGGAACGCCCCCATGTCCGTGGCCAGCGTGATCGGCGTCATCGCCATCGTGGCCATCATCGCCGTCGGCATGAACTTCCACCCCATCTACCTGAGCAAGGACGCCTGGATGTGGATCTGCGGCATTTACATCGCCATCGCCTCCGTCACCCCGGTTTGGATTCTGCTCCAGCCCCGCGACTACCTGAGCTCCTTCCTGCTGTACGCCATGCTGGCCCTGGCGGTCATCGCCGTGGTGCTGGCCCGGCCCGACATGGGGAGCATGGCCGCGGTGAACACCTTCGTGGTCACCAACCCCGACACCGGCGCGGGCAACCCCATCTTCCCCGTCCTGTTCACCACCATCGCCTGCGGCGCAATCTCAGGCTTCCACTCCCTGGTCTCCTCCGGCACCACCTCCAAGCAGCTGGATAAGGAGACCGACGCGAAGCCCATCGCTTACGGCGGCATGCTGCTGGAGTGCGTCCTGGCCATCCTGACCCTGTGCGCCGTGGCCTATGCCTACAGCTGGAACGCGGCCAACCCCGACAATGCCCTGGCGGGCGCCACCGCCATCTTCGGCGGCGGCCTGGCCCACATGATTGACGACTCCATCCCCGGCACCTACAGCATCCTCTACACCCTGCTGGTGCTGACCTACTCCGCCTTCTGCCTGACCTCCCTGGACACCGCCACCCGTCTGGCCCGGTTCATGTTCCAGGAGTTCTGGCTGGATTCCAGCAAGGGCGAGACCCCGGAGAACGTCACCGGCTACAAGAAGGTCCTCTCCAACATGTATGTCTCCACCGCCATCACCGTGGTGCTGGGCGTGCTGCTGGGCCTGAACGGCTATGAGAAGATCTGGGCGCTGTTTGGCTCCGCCAACCAGCTGCTGGCGGGTCTGGGCCTGCTGGCGGTGGCCACTTGGCTGGGCAACATTGGCAAGAACAACAAGATGTTCCTGCTTCCCATGGGCTTCATGATCATCGTCACCATCTGCTCCCTGCTGGTCAACACCAAAAACCAGATTGCGGTCATCTCCGCCGGCGGCGCGGACTGGGGCCCCTATGTCCAGGCCATTCTGGGCATCCTGCTGGTGGTCCTGGCGGTCATTCTGGCCATCGAGGGCTGCGTGACCATCGCCCATCCCAAGAAGAATCAGAAGGTCTGAGCGAACCCATGAGCGGAGCGCCAGTCTCCGCCGGACGCGAAGCCTTTTGTCCCGGATGAAAAGAAGAGATGAGAGAAGGGCCCGGCGGGTATATCCCGCCGGGCTCTTCGGCTGTTTACTCCTGGTCTTTGGCCAGGGCGATTTTATCCAGCAGTTCCAGGATTTCCTGCCTCGTGTAGTCCTCCTTTTCCCCGGTGCTGAAAATCAGGCGGAGATCGTACAACAAAGCCTTCTGCGTATCCTTACGCTCTTTTTCAGTACCCATAAACAGCACCTCCTTGCAGCTATTATACCGGCTTTTCCGCCCCGGCGCAAGCGGTATTTCCCGCCGCCGACAGATTCCCCATGGTTTTTCATGCCCCGTCCGGTAGAATGGGACAAATTGGAAGGAGGCGTTTCCATGGGTGAGGAAAAGCGGGTGCTGCGGCTGGGGGTGGAGACCATTCGCCCCAATCCCCGCCAGCCCCGGCGGCTGTTTGACGAGGGGGCCCTGCGGGAGCTGGCGGCGTCCATCCGCCGCCACGGGGTGGTGCAGCCCCTGGTGGTCCGGCGGAGGCCCGACGGCTGGGAATTAGTGACGGGAGAGCGGCGGCTCCGGGCGGCGAGGCTGGCGGGCCTTGCGGCGGTGCCCTGCGTGGAGGCGGAGGTGGACGAGCGGGAGTCCGCCCTGCTGGCCCTGGTGGAGAATTTGCAGCGCCAGGACCTCCACTACTTCGAGGAGGCCGCCGCCATTGCGGACTATCTCCGGCGCACCGGGGCCACCCAGGAGGAGGCCGCCGCCCAGCTGGGGCGGTCGCCCTCGGCGGTGGCCAACAAGCTGCGGCTTCTCCGGCTGTCCCCGGCCTGTCAGGCGCTTTTGCTGGAAACCGGCCTGACGGAGCGCCACGCCCGGGCCCTCCTCCGGCTGGAGGACCAGGAGGAGCGGCTGGCCATGGCCCGCCGGGCGGCGGAGCGGGGCTGGAACGTGGCCCAGACGGAGCAGCACGTAGAGCGGCGGGTCCAGGAGCTTCAGGCGGCGGCTCCGGCGGGACGGCGGACGTACATTTTAAAGGACGTGCGGCTGTTTTTAAACAGCGTGGACCGGGGGCTGCGCATCGTCCGGGAGGCCGGGGTGGAGGCCCGGTGCCTCCGGGAGGACACGGAGGAGGAAATCGTCATGACAATTCGGATTCCCCGGAGGCCGGGGAGCTGAACGCCCCGGCGGAAGGCCCTGTTTTCTTGTTACTATATTGTAATCACTTTTTCCGAAAATCTGTGTTAGAATACTCAAAGAGAGAAACGGCCCGTGTGTGGGGCCGAAAAAGGAGGGGACTTCATGGGACAGCTGACAAATGAAGTCAAGGCGGGCGGCGCGCGGGTGAAAAAGGGCTCCGCCGTTCCGGTAATCGCCGCCCTGGCCCTCACCGCCGCCATCATGGCGGGGGCCTACGCCGGGCTCTGCGCCTGGGCCGGTTCCCGGACCGTCTTTTACCCGAGGGAGACCATCAGCGGCGTGGACGTGGGGGGCCTTACCGTGGAGCAGGCCGGCCAGGTGCTGGCCGGGGCCCTGCCGGGAAGAACGCTTGCCGTCTCCACCGTCCAGACGGCCGAGAAGGAGGGCTGGCCGGCGGATGCCGGGGGGGCCTCCGTCACCCTGGGAGAGCTGGGCTATACTGCCGAGCAGTGCCCCGGCATCGCCCAGCGGCATTTTGACCAGCAGGCCGCCGCCCCCTTCCTCAGCCGGGGGGCCCGGGTGCTGTCCCTCCTCACCGACGGCGAGGAGGACGGACTGACCGCCGGGGACCGGGACGAGGAGGCCTTTCGCCGGGGCGTGGCCCAGGTGGCGGAGGACCTGGCCCTGGAGCCGGTGGACGGCGCCTATGAGGTCCGGGAGGACGAGATTCTGCTGACCAAGGAGGCCAACGGCCGCTCTGTGGGAGAAGCCGGGCTGGCCCTGGTTCTGGAGGAGGCCGCCGCCTCGGCGGCGACGGAGGTCCAGGTGGACGCGACCACCCATTCCGCCCGCCCCCTGTCCATTCAGGAGGTTCACGAGGCCGTGTCCGGCGAGATGGAAAACGCCCGCTATGACCAGGAGACCGGGGGCATCCTGCCGGAAAAGCGGGGGGCGTCCTTTGACACCGTGTCCGCCCAGCGGGTGCTGAACGCCGCCCTGCCGGGGGAAACCGTCTCCGTCCCCGCCGACATTCAGGAGCCGGAGATCACGGCGGAGGACTTGAAGGCCGTCCTCTTCCGGGACCTTCTTGGTGAGTGCACCACCCATGTGGGGGGCACCGCCGCCCGGGTCAGCAACGTGAAGCTGGCCTCCGCCGCCTTTGACGGGACGGTGATGAACAGCGGGGACGTGTTTTCCTACAACGAAACCGTGGGCCAGCGGACGGAGGCCAAGGGCTACAAGGCCGCCCCCGCCTACGTCCAGGGGGAGACCGTGGACGAGATTGGCGGCGGCGTGTGCCAGCCCTCCTCCACGCTGTATTACGCCTGCCTGCTTGCCAACATGGAAATCACCGAGCGCTACGCCCACCGTTACATCCCCGCCTACATCACCCGGGGCATGGACGCCACGGTGTCCTGGGGCGGGCCGGATTACAAGTTTACCAACAACACCCAATACCCCGTGAAGATTGTGGCAAAGTACGATAAGGGCTATCTTACCGTCCAGCTCTGGGGCACCAAGACCGACGATCTGACGGTGAAAATGACCTATGAGACCCTCTCCACCACCCCCTTCGAGGAGGTGGAGCAGCTGGACCCCTCCCTGGCCCCGGGCCAGCGGCAGGTGAAGGTCACCCCCTACACCGGCTATAAGGTGAAGACCTACCGGAATATTTTCGACGGAAGCGGAAATCTCCTCTCCAGCGACGTGGAGGATGTCAGCGACTACAAGCACCGGGACCGCCTGGTCCTGGTGGGCCCGCCCAAGGAGGACGCCCCGCCGGCCTCCGCCCCTGTGGTCCCCGGCACCCCGGCGGAGCAGGAGCCCGCGCCCCCCGCCGAAACTCCGGAACCCAGCGTTCCCGCCGCGGGCCCGGCGGAGATTCCCGCCGAACCGGAAACCCCGGCGGAGCCCGCGGAGCCGCCCGCCATTGTGGTCATCCCTCCCTCGGAGGAATGAGCCCCCGGCTGCTGTGATAAGAAAGGCCCCCGGCGTGAAGCCGGGGGCCTTTCCCTCGTCAAAGGGGACATACTAGAAGGAGTCTTGGAAAGGAGTGCTTCTCATGATCAAAAAGAGCCTGACGCCCTTGCTGCTGTGGGCCGCCCTGGGCCTGGGGGCCTGGTCCTGCCGCTCCGCCCTGACGGCGGATGGGATCGCCGCCTGGACGCCGGGGCAGTCCTGGCTGGCGGCCCTGGCCCTGCTGGGGCTGTATGCTCTCAAGGGCCTGACGGCGGCGTTCCCCTCCACGGCCCTGGCGGCGGCGGCGGGGCTGGTGCTCCCCTTTCCCCTGGCCCTGGGGACAAACCTCTGCGGCGCGGCGGCGGCCCAGGCGGGGCCGTATTTCATCGGACGGCGGAAACAGGGGGCCCTGGGGGAACTGACCGCCCGGCACCCCCGGCTGGCGGCCCTGCGGGAGGGCCCGGCGAGGGGGCGGGAGGTGTGTTTGCTGCGCCTGGCGGGGGTGCTTCCGGTGGAGCTGGTAAGCCTCTGGCTGGGGGCGGCGGGAACGCCCCGGCGGGCCTATTTCGCCGGGGGGCTGCTGGGGAGCTTTCCCCGGGTGCTGTCCGCCACGGTGCTGGGGGCGGCGCTGTGGGACCTGGGCGGGGCGCGGTTCTGGGCCTCCTGCGTCTTCGGCTGGGCGCTGACGGGGGCGGCCCTGGCGGTGTGGGGCAGGGAGTGGGCGGTTCAGCCCCGCTCCTTCCTCAGCCGCCGGATATCCTCCCCGAAAAAGGGCAGGACCTGATACTCCCCCTCGATGCGGGAAACAATCTGGGGCGTGTAGCGCCGCCCAAGGTCGTCCAGCTTCAAATTCGTGCTGAGGATGGCGGCCCGGCGGTTGATGACGCGGGTGTTGACGATGGTGTACAGGGCGCTTTGGACGAAGGGGGTGGTCATCTCCGTGCCCAGGTCGTCCAGAATCAAAAGGTCGCAGTCCAGCACCCGGTCCACGTCGGCCTCCACGGCCTCCCCCTCCTCCCGGCCGAATTTCCGGGCCTCAAAGCGGTCGAAGACATGGGCGGCGGTGTCGTAGACCACGGAAAAGCCCTCGGCGCTGACCTCCCGGGCGATGGCGGCGGAGAGGAAGGTCTTCCCCAGACCCGGGTCCCCGGTGAGGAGCAGGTTCCCGCTCCCCGGGCCGAAGGCGGCGGCGTAGCGCTTGCAGGTCCGGTAAATCCAGTCCATATTCTCCCGGGGGGAGACTCCCAGGGCCGGGTCCTCCGTTTCGGAGTACCATTCCAAAGAAAAGGACTCGAAGCTCTGGTTCCCCAGGTCCAGCATTCGGGAGAGCTCCTTTTGCTGCTCCCGGGCGCAGTAGGCCCGGAGGCACCGGCACATCCGCCCCTCCCGCCAGCCGGAATCCCCGCACAGGGGGCAGGCGGGCTTTTCCTCCAGGCAGTCCGCCGGGAGGCCCAGGCCCTCTAAAAGCAGCCTCCGCTCCTCCTGAAGGCCCAGGTTCTGCTTTTTCAGGGCCTCCACCGCCGCCCGGGGGTCCGTCCCCTTCCGCAGGGCGGTGGAGAGGATGCGGCTCATGGTGGCCCGGAGCTCCGCGTCGATTTCCCGGAGGCGGGGCTGGCGGAGGAACACGCTCTCCCGCCGGTCCCGGGCCCGGTCCTCCCGGTCCCGCTTGTCGTCCTCGAACCGCCGGAGGGCCCGGCGGACAATCTTCCCGTCATAGGCCATGGGTCATCCCTCCTTCTCTCGCTGCCGGATGTACTTGCGCATCCAGGCGTTGCCCGCGCCCTTGCCGTCGGACGTCCGGATGGTGAACGCCGCCGGAGTCTGCCGGGTACGCTTGTCCCCGGCCTCGATTTCGTCCACGGTGTGGAGCCCCGCTTCGTGCCAGCGGCGGAGAATGCCGTTGCAGTAGCTCCACTTGAACTCGTGGCACTTGAGGACGGTTTTCTCATAGGCCAGGGCGGCGGCCTCCGGGGAGAAGCCCCACTCCAGCCATTGGAGGAGGAATTTCTCCTCCTCCCGCACCGGGAGCCGGTCCCCCAGGCGGAGGGCCCGCATGTAGGCCGGGACGGCCTCCCGCTTCCGGCCGTAGTCCCGGAGGTACCCGGCGGCGGCGGCCTGGGTGTCGATGCCCCGGCGGGCCCAGGCGTAGCCCTCCCGCTCGATTTGGCGGAGGGTGGGCCTCCGGCCCGGCCCGAGGCGGGCGGCGGTGCGCTCCGCGCAGTGGCAGACCAGGAGGTAGATCACGTCGGAGGGAAGGCCTAAGTAATCGTACAGCCCCAGCAGGACCGAGATATCCGCCGTGGTAAGGCGCTTGCCCAGCTTCCGCTCCACCTCGGCGGTGAGGCGGCGGAAGTCCGCGCTCTCCTCCAGCTTCCCGGCCACCTCGCTTTGCTGGTAGACGGGGGGCTCGTCGGCGGGCTCGGGAGGAGGGGCCTGCGGGGCGATGAGCCCCAGGTCCCGGAGGGCGGCCTCCGCCGCCTCGATGCGGCCCTTGTCCCAGCGGAGCTCCCCCGCCAGGGAGCGGGGAGGCGTGTCGCCATGGCGGCGGAGCAGGGCCAGATACAGCAGGGCGGCGTCCCCGTCCCCCCGGTCCAGGAGGCGCTTCACCGCCTGGGGGGAGAGGGTGACGGGGTCGTCGGGGGCGTGGACGAGGACGCTTGGCATGAGAGCGCCTCCTTTCTTTTGTGGGGCTTACGGCTGCGATTGCTGTGAAACACAGAAACCGCCACCCTGCACGGTGACGGTTTCTATTGATTAGAAACTAGCTGCCTCAATGGGCCGCCCGCTTGCCGCGGCGCCTGGCTACATTATAGCCCAGGGCTCCCCCCGCTGTCAAGCCCCGGGGCTGTTTCAGCGCCCGCCGTTTTTGCGGCGGGCGTTTCGTTTTCCCTTGACAGTCCCGGCCCTATCGCCTATGATAGGCTCTGTTGAAAACAAATGAGAAGGAGCCCTTTCATGGAACTGCAAGCCATTTATCAAACCCTGGGCGTCAGCCCCGAGGTCTTCGCTTACGGGGAGGCGGCGCTGGAGCGCCTCCGGGACCGCTTCGCGGACATCGACCGCACCGCCGAGTACAACCAGGCCAAGGTCCTCCGCGCCATGCAGCAAAACCGGGTCAACGCCACCCACTTCGCCGCCACCACCGGCTATGGCTATGACGACGAGGGCCGGGACAACCTGGAACGGGTCTACGCCGCCGTCTTCCACACGGAGGCCGCCCTGGTCCGGCCTCAGATTACCTGCGGCACCCACGCCCTCGCCGTGGCCCTGTCCGCCAACCTTCTGCCGGGGGACGAGCTCCTCTCCCCCGTGGGGGCCCCCTACGACACGCTGGAGGAGGTCATCGGCATCCGGCCCTCCAAGTGCTCCTTGCGGGAATACGGCGTCACCTACCAGCAGGCCGATCTGCTGCCGGGGGGCGGCTTTGACTATGAAGCCATCCGCTCCCGCATCAACGAGCGGACCAAGCTTATCACCATCCAGCGCTCCAAGGGCTACGCCACCCGGCCCAGCTTCTCCGTGGCCGGGATTGGGGAGCTCATCGCCTTTTGCAAATCCGTCAAGCCGGACGTGAAGGTCATGGTGGACAACTGCTACGGCGAGTTCGTGGAGACCCGGGAACCCTCGGACCTGGGGGCCGACATGGTGGTGGGAAGCCTCATCAAAAACCCCGGCGGAGGACTGGCCCCCATCGGCGGGTATATCTGCGGCACGAAGGAGTGCGTGGAGCGCTGTGCCTACCGCCTCTCCGCTCCGGGCCTGGGCCAGGAGGTGGGGGCCAACCTGGGGCTGATGCCCGCCTTTTACCAGGGCCTCTTCCTGGCCCCCACGGTGACGGCGGGGGCGCTGAAGGGGGCGGTCTTCGCCGCGAACCTCTATGAGGGCCTGGGCTTTCCCTGCGTGCCCAACGCCGCGGAGGAGCGCCACGACATCATCCAGGCCGTCACCCTGGGGAGCCGGGAGGCCATGCTGGCCTTCTGCCGGGGGATTCAGGCCGCCGCGCCGGTGGACAGCTACGTCACCCCGGAGCCCTGGGCCATGCCGGGCTATGACAGCGAGGTGGTCATGGCCGCCGGGGCCTTCGTCCAGGGCAGCTCCATCGAGCTCTCCGCCGACGGGCCCATCCGCCCGCCCTACGCCGTGTACTTCCAGGGGGGGCTCACCTGGCAGCACGCGAAGCTTGGCATCCTGATGAGCCTTCAGAAGCTGGCGGAGGCGGGACTGGCGAAGCTGCCGGAGTGAGGAGGACGGTATCATGAGACTGCAAAGCGCGATTTTCGATATGGACGGGACGCTGCTGGACTCCATGGGCATGTGGCGGACCCTGGGAAGCACCCTGGCGCAAAACCACGGGGCGGTTCCCCCGCCGGGTCTGGATCTCCGGGTGGCCTCCCTGGGCCTTTGGGAGGGCACGGCTTACTGCAAGGAGGCCTGCGGCCTTCCGGGCACGGTGGAGGAGCTGGTGCAGGAGATTTGGGGGCAGATTGAGGCGTTCTACCGCCATGACGTGCGCCCCAAGCCGGGGCTGGTCCGCTTCCTCTCCATTTTGAAGATGGAGGGGGTTTGGATGTACGTGGCCACCGCCACGGACCGCCCCCTGGCGGAGGCGGCGCTGAAAACCGCGGGCATTGACGGCTTCTTTCGGGGGATGATCACCAGCCGGGAGGCGGGCCAGACCAAGCGGGAGGGGCCGGAGATTTACGAGCGGGCCCTGCGCCGCCTCCGGTCCAACAAGAAGGATACCGTGGTGTTTGAAGACGCCCTCCACGCCCTGCGGACCGCCAAGGCGGCGGGCTTCCGCACGGCGGCGGTGTACGACGAGTCAGAGCCGGAGCAGGAGGAGCTGCGCCGCCTGGCGGATTATTATATTGAGAGCTTTGAGGAAATGACGCTGGCGGAGTGAGGGCCGCCGGTGGGCTTCTCGTAAAAAAGAATCCGCGAGCCCAGCCGCGCGGTTCGCCGGTGAACGCGAAGAAATTCCCCGCCCGGCGGAGCTTTCCGCCGGACGGGGGTTTTACCTGTGTCCGAACTGTGCTTCTATATTTACATAGAAAGAAACCGTCCAAGCTGCGACAAAACCCTTGGTATGACAGGCTTTGACCTGATACCAAGGGTTTCGTTGTCTGGCGGAGAAGGAGGGATTCGAACCCTCGAGACCCTTTAGGGGCCTACATGATTTCCAATCATGCGCCCTCGACCAACTAGGCGACTTCTCCATCGCTGCCGGTTGTTCCGCCGATATGATCCCGGCGTTCTTTCAACAACCAGTGCAGAACAGTAGTTATTATACCAGAGGATTTCCCAAAGTCAAGCCCTTTTTCAATTTTTCTTAAGCGGCTTCTTTTCCGGCCCGGAAAAGAAAGTCTCCTCCTCCCTTCTTGACAAGGTAATCGTTTACCGATATAATATGAACCGCGCGAAACTCCGGGAGTCCCGCCCTCCGGCGGGAGCCCGAAAAAATATGAAAAGGAAAGGATTGGACGACTATGATCTATTCCACCGAAGTGCAGAACATGTGCCCCGTCGCCAAGGGCGCGTACCACGGTCCCGCCCCCATTCCCGAGGAGGGCAAATGGGTCCAGGCCAAGGAGATCAAGGACATCTCCGGCCTCACCCACGGCGTGGGCTGGTGCGCCCCCCAGCAGGGCGCGTGCAAGCTGACCCTCAACGTCAAGGACGGCGTGATTGAGGAGGCGCTGGTGGAGACGCTGGGCTGCTCCGGCATGACCCACTCCGCCGCCATGGCCTCTGAAATTCTTATCGGCAAGACCCTGCTGGAGGCCCTGAACACCGACCTGGTGTGCGACGCCATCAACACCGCCATGCGGGAGCTGTTCCTCCAGATCGTCTACGGCCGCACCCAGACCGCGTTTTCCGAGGGGGGGCTGCCCATCGGCGCGTCCCTGGAGGACCTGGGCAAGGGCCTTCGGTCCCAGGTGGGCACCATGTTCGGCACCAAGGCCAAGGGCCCCCGGTATCTCGAAATGGCCGAGGGCTACGTCACCCGCATCGCCCTGAACAAAGACGATGAAATCATCGGCTATGAATTCGTGAACCTGGGCAAAATGATGGACGCCATCAAAAAGGGAACCGACGCCAACCAGGCTCTGGAAGGCGCCAAGGGCCACTACGGCCAGTTCGACGGGGCCGCCAAGTATATCGACCCCCGTCACGAGTAAGAAAAGGAGGAATTGAGAAATGGCTCTGTTTGAAAGCTACGAGAGAAGAATCGACAAGATCAATTCCGTCCTGTCTCAGTACGGAATCAAGAGCGTGGAGGAGTGCCGGGACATCTGCAAGGCCGCCGGTTTCGACCCCTACGAGATTGTCAAGGGCATCCAGCCCATCTGCTTTGAAAACGCCTGCTGGGCCTACTGCGTGGGCGCGGCCATCGCGCTGAAAAAGAACGTGGGCACCGCCGCCGAGGCCGCCGAAGCGATTGGCGAGGGTCTCCAGGCCTTCTGCATCCCCGGCTCCGTGGCCGACGACCGCAAGGTGGGCCTGGGCCACGGCAACCTTGGCGCCATGCTGCTGCGGGACGAGACGAAGTGCTTCGCCTTCCTGGCGGGCCACGAGTCCTTCGCCGCCGCCGAGGGCGCCATCGGCATCGTCCGCAACGCCAACAAGGCCCGGAAGGAGCCCCTGCGGGTCATCCTCAACGGCCTGGGCAAGGACGCCGCCCAGATCATCAGCCGGATCAACGGCTTCACCTATGTCCAGACCCAGTTTGACTACGGCACCGGCGAGGTGAAGGTGGTCAAGGAGTTCCAATACTCCGAGGGCGAGCGGGCAAACGTCCGCTGCTACGGCGCGGACGACGTCCGGGAGGGCGTGGCCATCATGCACCTGGAGGGCGTGGACGTGTCCATCACCGGCAACTCCACCAACCCCACCCGGTTCCAGCACCCCGTGGCGGGCACCTATAAGAAGGAGTGCGTAGAGCTGGGGAAGAAGTACTTCTCCGTGGCCTCCGGCGGCGGCACGGGCCGGACCCTGCACCCCGACAACATGGCCGCGGGCCCCGCTTCCTACGGCATGACCGACACCATGGGCCGGATGCACTCCGACGCCCAGTTTGCCGGTTCCAGCTCCGTCCCCGCCCACGTGGAGATGATGGGCTTCCTGGGCATGGGCAACAACCCCATGGTGGGCGCCACCGTCGCCGTGGCGGTTGCCGTGTCCGAGAGCAAGAAGTAAGCAGGACCTTCGCCGGTCCATGAAACGAAAAACAGGAGCCGCGTTCCCCGGCGGAAGAGCGCCGGGACGTGGTTCCTGTTTTTTGCGTTGCGGCTATGCCTATGACCCCGCTGTGGGCGACCCCGACAACAGCGTCGCCCCCGGCACCCCCTGGGACCAGGTCCCCGAGAGTTGGGTCTGCCCCGCCTGCGGGATGGGCAAGGACGTGTTCGAGAAGGAATAAGGATAAGATAAGGGCGGAGCTTTGGCTCCGCCCTTGCGTGCGTTCCCAGTGGAAATTTGTTCAACCCAGGTAGGGACCAAATACACACAGACGATTCACATAATCGTATAGCGGCGTGTCCGTATACTCGGAAGCCTCCAAAAGCAGGCAGGCGGCTTCATAAGCGTCGATAGCCGAATCCAGGTCCATGCCATAGTCATAACCGGCAAAATTTTTTTCTATACTGGCGCTGGTGTATTCCGCCTGGGCCCAGCATTGGTCGCCGGCTTGAATATACTGAATAATCTCCTGAAACAGATCGTCGGGTATCTGGGAATTTGTGCCATATGTATACTGCAGCTCCGGTGCGTTGAGGTGGGTGTATCGTTTTTCATACGCCTCTATCTCAAGGGGCAGTTCGTCCGCTTCCTCGGGAAGGGGCTCTCCATAGACCGGAAACTCCTCATAACTGCTGTCGTGCAACTCCTCAGCCGTGTCCTGGGCCACGCTGTCTCCGGCCTTCGGTTCGGAAAAGCGTATGGAATTGGTGACGGTTTCACAGAGGGTAAAAAAGTCCTCCCGGTCCGTATCCTCGGGCGCGGTGACTATCAAAACGATTCGGATGATACCGCCATCGTCCACAAAGCCGCCATAGTTTTTATATCTATAGCCCAGCTCCGTAATGAGCGCCCCAAAGGAATCGTCTGCCGCGGTATAGGAAAAGCCATAGCTCTCAGGAGTGGAAAAGCTGTCCAGCAAATTAAAGGTCTGATACATCCCGCTCCAGCTGATGATTTCGTCAGCCAGGTCCAGCCTTTCAAAATCTTCATACAGAATCGCGGGATCCTTTCCCGCCAAAACAAGGAGTTCCTCAGCCCTACTCAGAGAGGAAATTCGAGAACACATCAGCACTAAGCCCTTATCCCCGCCGTCTATAGAATAATTGATTTCATCCTCCGCAACCACTTTGGATTCTCCCTCCGTGCCAAAGGCTGTGGGGCAGTCAAACGCAATGCCAAAAACGGGAACTTCATGGGTTTGGCACTCGATGGTATCTTTCCCGCCCTCCTCCGGCGCGGACTCGGATACAGCAAAGTCTGCGGAGGCGGCAGAGTCCTCGGGAAGAGGGTTAGACTGCTTGGCCTCCTTGGAGCAGGCGGACAAGAAGAGCGCCAGGAAAACGCAGAGCGCTATGGACCGTATTTTTTTTCAGGTGTTTCACCGCTAAACCTCCTCTCCCCCGCAGGGGCGGTACTCCGAGGTCAGCACCCGCTCCACCACCGGGGCGTCCGGCTTTTCCACCCGGAGGAGAATCTGCTCCCCGGCGACGCGGCCCAATTCCTCCACCGGCTGGACGATGCGGTCCACCTGGTCATAGTAAAATTCATAGGCCCGGGTGTCGTAGTCCACAAAGCTCACCAGCTCCAGGTCTTCCCGGGGGCGGATTCCCTTCCCCCGGAGGTAGGCGATGGTGACGGAGGCCATCAGGCCCTGGCAGACCAGGATGGCGTCACAGCCCCGCTCCAGCAGCCGCTCCAGGCAGGGCGGGGCGCTGTCCTCCATGGAGTCGCCGTAGAGGATGAGGTCCTCGTCCTGGGGGAGGCCGCAGTCCGCCATGGCGGCCCGGCAGGCGGCAATCCGCTCCTGGGTGGTGGAGAGCCGGCGCAGCCCGCCGATGACCCCAATCCGCCGCTTCCCCTGCGCCGCCAGGCGGCAGACGCTGCGGTAGATGGGCTGGAAGTTGGAGACGGAAACGGAGGAGTACTTCTGGCTTTCAAAGGTCCGGTCCACCAGCACCACCGGGAACCCGGCGGGAATCAGGCCGTCCAGCCGGGCGAAATCGTCCATGGTGCTGGCGACCAAAAGCCCGTCTACCAGCCCGGCGGTGAGGAGGCGCAGGTTCGTCTCCTCCCGGTCCATGCTCTCTTTGGTGTTGGCGATGATGAGGTGATAGCCCTGGGCGGAGAGGTAATTTTCCGCCGACTCGATGATGGTGCCGAAAAACTTGTTGGAAATATCGGGGACGATGAAGCCGATAGTCTTCTTTTTCCCCGTGCGGAAGCTCCGGGCGGAGGCGTCTGGGGTGTAGCCCAGCTGCCGGATGGCCTGATAGACCTTCTCCTTGGTTTCCCCGGAGACATAGCGGGTGGAGTTGATGGTGTGGGAAACGGTGGCGGTGGAGACCCCCGCCAGCCGGGCCACGTCGCTGATGGTGGCTTTCATTGATCGAATCCTTTACGTAACAAAAAATCGCTTTTGCGCAAGCGGTTAAGTTGTAGTATAAGACAGCTTCTGATTCCCGTCAAGCGTTTTTGACGGTTTTTGACAGGAAAATTTTTCCCTTGCCAAGGCTGCCGCTCTGTGCTATACTCTCTTGCGGCAGGTGCCATCACCCTGCCCGCCCCGTCGCAGGACGAACCAAAAAAATGGAGGAATTGAACATGATGAAAACCCGCTTCCATACCCGGAGGCTGGCCCTGGCCGGCCTTGTGGCCGCTATTTACGCGGCGGCCACCCTGATCCTGCCCATCCCGCAGTACATGGGCGTCCAGTTCCGCGTGGCGGAGGCCCTGACGGTGCTGCCCTTCCTGTTTCCGGAGGCCATCCCCGGCCTGGCGGTGGGCTGCTTCCTGGCGAACCTGCTGGGATCTCCCATCATGCTGGACTGGATCTTCGGCACCCTGGCCACGCTCCTGGCCGCTCTTTGGAGCCGGAGGATGCCCAACGTGTACTTAGCCGCCCTGCCGCCGGTTGTCTGCAACGCGGTCATCGTGGGGGCGGAAATCGCCTGGTTCGTGGTGCAGGACGGCGGGGCTTTCTGGCCCGCCTATGGGCTGAACGCCCTCACCGTGGGATTGGGGGAGCTGGCGGCGTGCTATCTTCTGGGCGTGCCCCTGGCAAAGCTGCTGGGAAAGACCCTGGCGGCACAGGGCACGCTGGAGGCCCGTTGAGATGAGAGAAAAGGGACCGCTTTTGCGGTCCCTTTCCTTATGCCCAGCAGAAGGCTTCCCTCCCGGCCCCGATTTCAAAGTGGTACTTCCCGATGCCAAGATCCACGCCGGAGAACGCGCCGCCGCAGGTTATGGAGACCTTCCGCCCCTCTCCCCGGACGGTGAATGCCTGCCGGTTCAGCGCCGTGGGCGCCAGCAAAAGGGCCTCCACCCCCTTGACGAACCACTCCGGAGCCGGACCGGCATAGGAGGCAACCTCCTCCGGCCGCTTGGACCTGTGGGGCACGCCCTGCGTCCGGCCATAGCCCAGGGCGATGAGGCCCAGGATTTTCCCGGCCCCGGGGGCGGCGTTCCGCTCCACGCCCTTCCGGCTGTATGTCCCCCCGACCCACCAGGAGTTGAGCCCCAGAGTCTGGGCGAAAAGCATCATATCCGCCCCGCAGTACCCAACCGCCTCGTCCAGGCCGGGCCTGTCCGGGCCCGCCAGGATGAGGTAGTTGCGGACCCCCTTGGCCAAAAAGAGCTTCAGGGCGGGGCCGAAAGCCTCCGTATTCTCCGTCACCAGGCTCATGGCCAGGCCGCGGCGTTCGTTGCTGCCCCGCATCCGCTCGTCCAGCCGGGCGAGGAGGTCTTGGGGAATTTTTTCCTCCGTGTACCGCCGGACCGTGTGGCGGGTCCGCATGGCCTCTTCCAGGGTCATAAAAGCGCCTCCCTTTCGGGTGTTTTGAGATGACTCATGTTACCACGCCCTCCGGCGGGCTTGGTGAATTTTTTAAAAATTCCCAGAATTTTGAGACAAGGCCCCTCCTCCCGTCGTACAATCAGTGAGAGTACTCCCATCCCGACAAATCGAGGACGACATATGAACAAGGCCTGCTTTAACGACGCCGCCCGGCGCTATCAGAATATGGTCTACCGGACCGCCCTCCACGCCCTGGGAAGCCCCCAGGACGCGGAGGACGCCGTCCAGGAGGTCTTCCTGCGCCTGTTTCAGTACAGGGGAACCTTTGAAAGCGAGGAGCACCTGCGGCGCTGGCTGCTGCGGGTGACGGTGAACTATGGCCGGGATCTGCTGAAAAGCCCCTGGCGGAAGCGCCGGGTCTCCTGGGAGGAGACGCCGGAAATTCCGGTTTTCGACCGGCCCGGGCAGGCGGCGCTGTACCGGGAGGTCATGGCCCTGCCGGAGAAATACCGGACGGTGCTGAACCTCTTCTACTATGAAGAGCTCAGCGTCCGGGAGATCGGGACGCTGCTGGGGGTGGAGGCCTCCACGGTGACCACCCGGCTGGCCCGGGCCCGGAAGCGGCTGAGAGAACGATTGGGGGAGGACTGGCAGGATGAGTAACCGGGAATTTTACCAGGAGACCTTCTCCCAGGTCCGGGGAACCGGAGAAATCCGATGGGAGGATTATGAGATGAGAAGACGGGGAAAGAGCCTGAAATGGTTTGTGACGCTGGCGGCGTCCGTCGCCCTGCTGGCGGCGTTGTCCGCCCTGGCGGTGGCGGCCAACTTCTTCGGCCTGCGGGACGCGCTGCTGCCGGAGAAGGGCAGCGTAAACGTGGTGGACGAGAACGGGATCGTGGTCCCCGGCGAGAAGGAGCTCAAGGATTTCGTCAGCCTCTCCGGCTGGGCGGACACACCGGAGAGCAGGGCCCTGGCGGAGTGGCAGGCGTTTTTGGAGGGCTATGACCAGGACGGGGCCATTATCAGCGAGATTGGAAACAGCCCCACGGGCTTTGAGGAGCGCTATGGACACTATCTGGTTTACACCCAGGAGATGGCCGACAAGCTGGAGGAGATCATCGCAAAATATGATTTGAAGCTCCACCAGTGGATGGAAGTCGTTATGCCGGAGATCTGGCCCACGGCCGTGGGGAACTTTTTTAAGGAGAATGTTGCCCCTTACTCCGGCTATATCTACGAAAACGGCACCTTCCGCTTCGACGGCGGCGCGGAGCTGGGGGCCGGGGAGCTGAAGGGCTACGGACCCATTGAGTATCAGTTCAGCCGCTCCGTCAAGGGGACCTTTGACGACGTGGCGCTGAACATCGGGGACCTCGGCGGCTTTGAGGAGTGGGGATACCGGGCGTCAGACGGGACGTCCGTCACCCTGGGCCTGGGGGAGCGGAACCGCTCCTTGATTCTGGCGGACCTGGGGGACAGCTTCGTGCTGGTGAACGTGCTGGCGGGGCGGGAGGGGGACGACACCTTCTCCTCCGGCCCCATTGGCCGGGAGGAGCTGGAGGAGCTGGCGGACAGCTTCTTCTATTCCGCCCTGACGCCGGTGAGGGAGCCGGACCGGGCCGCCCTCCTGGACGCCAACGCCCGGTATCTGGAGGACCTGGAGAACCAGCCCGTTGAGACCCTGCCCTCGGAGTCCGAGGACCCGCTGTATACCCGGACGGGAATCCGGAGCGACGTGGCCCGGGACTTTGTTCTCCTGCTGGCGGAGCGCATCGAGGATGGACGGCGGGAAGAAATCGCGGACCTTCTGGTCTACCCCGCCCAGGTGGAGACGTCCGGCGGAATTGATACGGTAAGCTCCCCGGAGGAATTTCTGCGGTACTATGATGAAACCGTGGGGCAAAGCGCCCTGTCCCTGGCGGCGGACATGGCCTGGGAGCCCGCCCCCTCGGAGGTGTTCAGCGACGGCAGCGGCCTGGCCTCGGCGGCTGACGGCGCGGTGTGGTTCGGGCTGGTGGAGGACGGCGTGATTCGGATTTTCACTCTCCAGACGGATCAGTGGAGCATCCGGGCGGGAAACGGAACCATCACCCAGGACGGCGGGGACAATCTGTACGAAGCCCTCTCCCTGGACAAGGGGCGGGAATTTCTCCTGCATCTGGCGGACCTCATTGACCGGGGAGAACGGGAGGAAATCGCGGGCCTGCTGGCCTACCCCGCCCAGGTGAAGGCCCCCGGCGGCGAGTGGACGGCAACCACGCCGGAGGAATTTCTGGAGTGCTACGGCGAGACCTTTGGAACCGGCGGAAGCACGCTGGCGGCGGACCTTCGGGCGGACCCGGAGCCGGTTTTGGACGGCGGCGGCGGGCTGGCTTCGGCCCTCGGCGAGACGGTGTGGTTTGGACGGGCGGAGGGAAGGCTCCGGATTTTCTCCCTCGAGTCGGATGTGTGGCTGTGGAGTATCCGCTATATGGGCGAGAAGCCATAAGGACAAAAGAAGGGCCGGGAACATCCGTTCCCGGCCCTTCTTTTACAGCGCCTCGATCAGCTTGGTCAATTCCTGGTGGAACCGGCCCACATGGAGGCCGTCCACAAAGCGGTGGTTCAGTTCCAGGGAGATGTGGAGCACCTTCCGCTCCCCCTCCTGGGCGTATTTCCCCCAGGCGATCCGGGGCACGGCGTCGTCCGGGTCGAAGTTCCGCTCGTTGGTCAGGGCCGTCAGCTCCACCCAGGGAAGGCAGGTGAAGTAAATCAAATCCAGGCTGTCCTCCTGGTCCAGAAAGGTGGTCTGGGCGGCGCTTTTCGCCCGGGCGGCGGCGCAGAAGGCCCGGATATCTTCCTCCATGGGCAGGGTGACAATGTGGAACTGCTCCGCCCCGGGCTTTCGATCCGTGAAGCTGGGATTTCTCCGGTCAAAGAGGACCAGGTCCTCCCCCCGGAGGGCGTAGCGGAACGCCTCCACGCCGTTGACGGCCCGGGTGCAGAGGTAAACCAGGGAGTGGTAGAAGGAGAGGCGGTTTTCCTTGGTAAACTGGTACAGCCGGGTGACGTCCTGGCGGAAGGTGACGGAGAAAAAGGGCTGGGACATGGGGGAGAAGAAGTCAAACAGCTCCCGCCGGGGCCACGCGGCCCGGTCGACGATGCGGGTCATGGGAATCCCCTCCTTTCTGATGGAAATAGTATATCAAATTCTCCAGGAATTGCAAGTCCTGTGCAGTTTTCCCCTTTCCTCCCGGCCGGTTTTCTGATATACTGCCCTTGAAACTCAAACCGAAAGGCGGACAAGCCATGAATCTCTGCGGCCGGGAAGACCTCCGCGCCCTTCTGGGGCGGCACGGCTTCCATTTCTCCAAGTCCATGGGACAGAATTTTCTCATTGACCCCGCCGTCCCGGCGGCAATATCCGCCGCCTCCCAGGCGGAGGGAAGCTGCGGCGTGCTGGAAATCGGGCCGGGCGTGGGGTGCCTGACGGCGGAGCTGGCGGAGCGGGCCGGGAAGGTGGTTTCCATCGAGCTGGACCAGAAGCTCCTCCCCGTGCTGGCGGAGACCATGGCCCCCTACCCAAATGTTGAAATCGTCCCCGGGGACGCGCTGAAGCTGGACCTCGCCGCCCTGTCGGCGGAGAAATTTCGGGGCCTGCGGCCCCTGGTCTGCGCGAACCTCCCCTACAACATCACCACCCCGGTGCTGACGAAGCTGGTGGAGACCCCCTGCTTTGAGAGCGTTACCGTCCTCCTCCAAAAGGAGGTGGCCCGCCGCCTGGCGGCGGCGCAGGGATCTTCCGGCGGCGGGGCCTTTACCCTGTGGCTCCAATACCATATGGAGACGGAGGTCCTTTTCGACGTGCCCGCGGCCAAGTTCTTCCCCGCCCCCAAGGTGGATTCCGCCGTCCTCCGCTGCGTCCGGCGGGAGCGGCCCGCTGTGGAGACGGAGGACGAGGCGTTTTTCTTCCGGGTGGTCCGGGGGGCCTTCCTCCTCCGGCGAAAGACCCTGGTGAACAGCCTTTCCGCCGCCCTGCCGGAATGGGGAAAGGAGCGGGTGCAGGTGGCCATGGAAACCTGCGGCCTCCCCCCCGCCGTCCGGGGGGAGAAGCTGACCCTGGAGGACTTCGCCCGGTTGGCGGCGGCCCTGCAAAACTGATGGAACGGAGCGTTGAAGCCATGCAAGAAAACAACAAGATTGAGATTGTGGAAAAGTCCGTGAAAACGGGCATTACGTTTGGAAGCGCCCTGGCAATGGTTATCAGCTATACCAACTGGCATTCTGTGGGCTGGGCCGTCATTCACGGCCTCATGAGCTGGCTGTACGTTATTTATTACATCCTGCGGTATTGACCGGCGGCGCCGGGACTTAAAATAAGGAGCGTACTATGGAAAACTACTTTCACCCGGAGCTGAGCCGGGACCGCCTTCTGGAAATCAGCTCCATCGGCCTGGCCCACATGGGGGACGCGGTGTTTGAGCTGCTGGTCCGCGCCTGGCTCTGCGCCCACGGCGGGGCCACGGGAAGGGGGATGCACCGCTCCGCCGTCCGCCTGGTCTGCGCCGAGTCCCAGGCGGAGAAGGCGGAGAAAATCAAGCCCCTACTGACGGAGGAGGAAGCGGCCGTCTTCCGCCGGGGGCGGAACGCCCAGGTCCACACCGTCCCCCACCACGCCAGCCGGGCCCAGTACGGCGAGGCCACGGCCCTGGAGGCCCTGCTGGGCTGGCTCTACCTCCAGGGAAAGACGGAGCGGATCAACCAGCTCTTTTGCATCATGATGGAGGAGGAAGCCCATGGCGATTGACGCGATTTGCTTACAGGCCGTCGCGGGGGAGCTGCGCCCCCAGCTTCTGGGCCTTCGGGTGGACAAGGTGCACCAGCCCGCCCGGGACCAGGTGGTCCTCCTTTTCCGGGGAAAGCGCCTGCTGCTGAACGCCGGGGCGGGGGCCCCCCGCCTGCAATTGACGGAGATCCTCCGGGACAACCCGGCGGAGCCCCCCATGTTCTGCATGCTCCTGCGAAAGCACCTCTCCGGGGCCCGGGTGGCGGGCCTGACCCAGCCGCCCCTGGAACGGCTGGTGAAAATTGAGTTCGATGCCTCCGACGAGCTGGGCCGGGCGGGCAGGCGGACGCTGGTGCTGGAGGCCATGGGCCGCAGGTCCAACCTGATCCTGCTGGACGGGGAGGGCCGGGTCATCGACAGCCTCCGCCGGGTGGACGCGGACATGTCTGCCGCGCGGCAGGTGCTACCGGGCCTTTTCTACCAGCCCCCCGCCTCCACAGGGCGGCTTCCCTTCCTGGAGGAGACGGAGGCGGGCTTTGCCGCCCGCTTTGCTGCCGCGGCGGCGGAGAAGACCCTGGACGCGTTCCTGCTGGACCAGTACTTCGGCCTCTCCCCCCTCATGGCCCGGGAGCTCGCCTTCCAGGCCGCGGGGGATGTGGACGCCCGGGTCTTCCAGATGGGGGGCCCCGGCCCTCTGTGGCGGGCTTTTGAGGACTTCCAGAACCGGGTCCGGGAGGAGCGCTTTACCCCCGTCTGCCTCCTCCGGGACGGCAAGCCCCTGGACTTTGCCTGCGTGCCCGTGGGCCAGTACGGCGGGGCGGCGGAGTGTGTGGCCTATCCCAGCTTTTCCGCCCTGCTGGACGCCTTCTATGAGGCCCGGGAAAAGCAGGAGCGGGCCCGCCAGCGGGGAGCGGACCTCCTCCGGGCGGCCTCGACGGCCCGGGACCGCCTCCGGCGGAAGCTGGCCCTCCAGGAAAAGGAGTACGCGGCCACCCAGGACCGGGACAAGCTCCGCATCCAGGGGGACCTCATCACCGCCAACCTCTACCGGATGGAGCGGGGCCAGACCCGGCTGGAGTGCGAGAACTACTACGAGGCGGGCGCCCCAACGTCTATCCCCCTGGACCCCCTGCTGACCCCCCAGCAGAACGCCGCCAAGTACTACAAGCGCTACGCCAAGGCCAAGACGGCGGAAAAGTACCTCCGGGAGCAGATGGACCTGGCCCGGCGGGATTTGGAGTACCTGGAAAGCGTCCTGGCGGAAATCGCCCAGGCGGAGACGGAGGCAGACTACCTGGACATCCGCGCCGAGCTCCGGGAGGCGGGCTTCCTCAAAAAGCAGGGCAGGGGCAAAAAGGAAAAATCCCGCCCCGCCGCCCCCTGGGAGTTTTGCACCTCCTCGGGCCTCCGGGTGCTGGCGGGCCGGAACAACCGCCAGAACGACAAGCTGACCTTGAAGGACGCGGACCGCCGGGACCTCTGGCTCCACACCCAGAAGATCCACGGCTCCCACGTCATCCTCCGCTGCGCCGGGCGGACCCCGTCGGAGGAGGATATTGCCGAGGCGGCCATGGTTGCCGCCTGGTTCTCCCAGGCCCGGGAGAGCGGAAACGTGCCGGTGGACTACACGGAGGTCCGGAACGTGAAAAAGCCCGCCGGAGGGCGGCCGGGCATGGTGATTTACACGACCTGCCGCACGGTGAACGTCACGCCGGAGGAGGCCGCCGTAGAGCGGCTGCGGGCTAAGTAAGGACGCGGGAAGAAGGGCTCCGCCCGGCAAAAGCCGAGCGGAGCCCTTCTGCGGATTTTTCAGGCTGTCAATTGTTAACGTAGGGCATGAATCCGCCGCCGCCTCTCCCCAGTGGGAGGCGGCGGCTGTTCCCCCTATCCTCGGGCCGCCTGAATAGCCCGGAGGGCCGTTGCCAATGCCGGTTCCCCCGCCGGGGAAAGGACGTCCGGCGTAGTGCCCGCCTCCTCGCTGCTGCTGCCGTCCGGGTTCAGGCCGTACATCATCGTGTACTGGATTAAAATGCCGCTGTTGGGCAGGCGCATCATCACCGGATCCAGGGCCCCGATGCCGTCCCCGCCGGTCCGGCTTCCCACCAGGGTGGCAAAGCCTGTTGTCTGGCAGAACACCGCGAACGACTCGCTGGCGGAGTAGACCATGGGCCCAACCAGAAGCCACACCCGGCCATGGAACGCCGCCCGCTTTGCTGCCGGTTCCACCCGGAGGGTGCTCTCCACAAAATGAGTGGCGGCCTCCAGGCCCTGCCGCTCCAGCTTGGGCAGCTCCGGCAGCTCCGCGATGGGATGCAGGTCCGAGGGGGCGAATACATTGTCGATGTAAGGCCGGTTGTTCTCGCTGTCCGCCAGCAGGGCGTAGTTCGTGCAGGACAGGGGTTCGTCCGCCAGCGGAGCCGTTAGCAGGTCCTGCCAGTAGCCCTCGTTTCCGCCGCTGTTGTCCGTCAGGTCGATGATGAGGTCCGTGCAGTCCCCGGCGGCGTCGTAGAAGTCCCGGATAGCCTGGGCCTCTTTTTGGTAGTCCGGGTCATAGTCCACCAGGAAGCTGTCCACCTTCAAATAGGCGACTCCCGCATCCGGCAGCAGGAGGGTGTGAAGGTTCTCCCCCGCCTCGCCGCCGCTCCAGGAGCCGCCGCCCTCGTCTCCCAGTGCGTCCAGATAGGCTTGCAGTGTTTTGTAGGATTCCTCCGAGGCCTCGATAAGCTCCTTCCACCGCTCCCGGCCGGTGGTGTCCTCCGTCCGGCACCAGTCCAGCATCCCCCGGTAGTCCTCCGGCTCGATGATCCAGAGGTGCCCATAGGGCCCCAGGCGGTAGAGGGAGCTGTAAACGGCGGAGTAGAAGGCCTGGTCGCTGTCGTTTTCGAGAATCGTCTTCCGGTAATCCGCAAAGACCTCCTCCGCCGGGTCCTCCGGGTTCTCCCGGTCGTGAACGCCCAGGCAGAGATAGCTGTCCTTCAGGGTTTTCACAAAGTAGTCGTAGTCCTCCAGCCGCTGCTCCGGGGTCAGACCCAGGGCGTTTTTCAGGGCCGGGTCCCAGTTGCCGTCCGGCTCCGCCGCCGGGGCGGCGCAGGCGCTCAAAAGCAGGCAGAGGACCAGGGTCAGGGAAATCCATACGCGTTTCATAAAATCGTCTCCTTTTTTCCTTCGGCGGCGTCCCGCTGCTTCCCTATACGGGACAGCGCCGGGGTTTTCCTCAGGGTAACAGAAAAATCTTACGAACGGCTTGACAAAATCCTTACGAATTTCTTACAATTTCCGGCCCGGCCTCCAGTTAAGTTTTGGAAAGACGGCGAACATGCGCCGCCCGTCGAAAACGCCTTTCATAAAAAATGACGGCCCCGGGGGAAACAAGAAGAGAGGCCAGCCGTCAGGCTGGCCTTTCTTTTTTCAATGCCTCTCGCCCCGGTCCGGAGCCACCACCACCCGGCGGTTGGGGTCCGCGCCGGTGGAGTAGGTGGTCACGCCCTCGAAATCCTGGAGGGCCGTGTGGATCACATGCCGCTCATAGGCGTTCATGGGCTCCAGCGTGACGCTGCGGCGGTAGCGGACCACCTTGCCCGCCACCTTCCGGGCCAGGTGCTGGAGGCTCTGCTCCCGCTTGGCCCGGTAGTTCTCCGCGTCCAGGTGGATGCGGACCCGGGGCCCGCCGCCCCGGTTCACGGCATAGCTGGTCAGCTGCTGGATCGCGTCCAGGGTCTCGCCCCGGCGGCCGATCAGGGACCCAAGGCCCTGGCCCTCCAGGATGACCTTGTAGCGGCCCTTCTCGGGAAGGTAAACCTTCACCCCGGCGGCGCTGTCCATGTGCTCCAGAAGGCCCTTGAGGAAGGCCTTGATGGCCGCGGCCTTCTCATCGTCCACCTCCTCGCCCAGGGAAACCGGCGGCTCCTCCTGAAGGGGCTCCGGCCTGGGGGCGGGACGCTCTTTTTTCTCCGGGCGTTCCTTCTTCTCCCGGGGGAGACGCTCCCTGCGCTCGGGGCGCTCCCGTTTTTCCGGGGCGGCGGGCCGGGGCTTGGGGGGCTCTTCCCGGACGGGCTCCGGCTTGGGGGCGGGCGGAGGGGGAAGGATTTCCTCTTCCGCCTCCGGGCCGTAGTACACGCGGATTTTCGCCGGGCAGGCGCCGAGGCCCAGGAAGCCGGACTTGGCCCGCTCCAGCACCTCCACGGACACGTCGTCCCGGTCCAGGTTCAGCTGGGCCAGGGCCTTGGAAATGGCCTCGTCCTCGTTTTTGCCCGTGACATCAATATAGTCTCTCATAACGGCTTCCACCTTTACGTTTCGTCATAGCGGTCCGGCTTGTAGGCCCGGCCCCTGGCGTAGGGCCTGTCCCCCACCCGGCCGGCCTCCGTGGTGGAGGCGCCCGCCTTGGCGGCTTTGGCGGCCTTGGCGTCCCGGGCGGCCTTCTGCTTTTCCTTCAGGGTCTGCTTCTGGGCGGCCTGCTGGCGCTGCTGCTCCTGGAGGACCTTGGCCTCCTCCATTTTCCGCTTCCGCTCCGCCTGGCGGGCCTCATAGCGGGCGTTCTCCTCTTCTTCCAGCCTCTTGTTGAAGAAGGCGCCCATGAAGTACTCCTGCACGGCGGCAAAGGCGCTCTGGGCAATCCAGTACACGCCCAGGGCCGCGGGCATGGTGAAGGCGATATACACGGAGAACAGGGGCATGAACATCATCATGCGGTTGGCGCTGGCGGCGGAGGGGTCCGTCTGGGGCTGGTGCTTCATGGTGATTTTGGTCATGAGCCACTGGCTGCCGCCGGCGATGATGGGAATGAGGATCAGGCCGATGGCGGCCCAGGTGAAGGTGAAGCCCGTCACCATGCTCCAGGGGTTGGCCGCCATGTCCAGCCCGAAGGAGGTGTAGTTTAAGTTGATCCACCCGGGCACCGACTGCCCCACCTCGGGAAGCTCCGAGGCGATGGTCTTGACCAGGTTGATCTGCCCGTAGGGCAGCAGCTGGGTAATCCCATCCCGGACAATGGCGGCTCCGTCCTTCATCTGCACGATGCTGGCGACGTCCAGCCCGGCGCCGGTCACGGCGTCCACCATCTGCTGCACCACGTCCTGGCTCAGCATCATGAAGTGGGTGATGGGCTGGCGGATGATGGAGTACAGGGCCAGCAGGATGGGGAAGGGGAGCAGGCTCCACAGGCACCCGGACATGGGATTGATCCCCTCCTCGGCGTAGAGCTTCTGCATTTCCTCGGCCTGTTTGGTCTGGTTGTTGGCGTACTTTTTCTGGATCTCCTGCATCCGGCCGGACATGCGGCTCATGCGCATCATGCTCTTCTTGGATTTCATCTGGAAGGGCAGCATGATGAGCTTGATGACCAGCGTAAAGAGGATGATGGCCATGCCGTAGGAGCCCGTCAGGTTATAGAAGAGCCGGACCAGCCACGCGAAGGGGATACAGATATAGTATCCGATGGTTGAAAACATAATTTGTTCCTCTCGTTTTGTTCAGTGGGGAAGCTAGGGCACAGGGTCATAGCCTCCCTTATGAAAGGGGTTGCACCTGAGTATTCTCTTGAACGCGAGCCAGCTCCCCTTCACGGCCCCGTACCGTTCCAAAGCCTCCACGGCGTACTGGGAGCAGGTGGGGATGTAGTTGCAGCACCGGGGGCGGCAGGGGGAGATATTCCGCTGGTAGAACCGCACCAGGGCGATCAAAACCCGCTTCACGGCTTGTCCTCCAGAAGGCCCAGCTTCCGGCTCAGGCGGAGGAAGGTGTCCCCCAGCTCCTTCCACGGGGCGCTCAGCGTCCTGCCCCGGGCCACCAGGATGATGTCCCAGCCCTGGGACAAACGGGGGCTTGCGAGGCGGTAGACCTCCCGCAGGCGGCGGCGGGCCCGGTTGCGCTTCACGGCGTTTCCCAGCTTTACGGAAACGGTAATGCCCAGGCGGTTGTGGCCCAGGCGGTTTTTCCGGCAGTAGAGCACCATGCTCCCCGCCACCGCCGACGCGCCCTTGCGGTACAGCCGGCGGAATTCATGATTTTTTTTCAGCGTCACCGCGGGCTTCACCGTTCATCCCTCCCAGGCCGCAGAACCAGTACAAGGGACGGAGGAATCCGAACAATTCCAGCCGCCCCTGTCAGGACTCGTGTTCAAGTGTCTCCTGCTCCTCAATAGGAGAGGCGGGCGCGGCCCTTGGCGCGGCGGCGGGCCAGGACCTTGCGGCCGTTGGCGGTGGCCATGCGCTTGCGGAAGCCGTGGACCTTCTGGCCGTGGAGCTTCTTGGGCTGATAGGTACGTTTCGTTGCCATGCTTAAGACACCTCCTGTCCATATTCCGTCCGCCCCGCTTCACAGCTCCGGGGCGGCGCTTTCCCAACACCGCCCGGCCTTATAAGGAACGGGCGGCGCGGCAGACAAACTCAAGCGCCGATTGACGCATGGGATAGTATACCATACGGGCGCGAAGGGTGTCAATAAAAAATTATGTTGATTTACCGGCCCGGCTGCCTTACAATAAACGTCAGTACAACGATAAGGAACGGACAAGCTATGAACGACTTCAAGCAGCGCTACATATCCGCCCGGAAACGGGTCATCGCCGGGGACCTCCGGCGGCTGAACGACGCCCAGCGCCAGGCCGCCATGGCCACCGAGGGGCCCCTGCTCCTCCTGGCGGGGGCGGGCAGCGGAAAGACCACCGTTTTGATCCAGCGGGTCTACAACCTGCTGACCTATGGCCGGGGCAGCGACTCCGACTTCGTCCCGGAGGACGCGTCGGAGGAGGACCTGGCCTTCCTGGAAGCCTTCCCGGAGGCCCCCTCCCCCCTGGACTTCGACCGGGCCCGGCGGCTGTGCGCCGTGGACCCGCCCCGGCCCTGGGAGATCATCGCCATCACCTTCACCAACAAGGCCGCCGGGGAGCTGAAGGACCGCCTGGCCGCCCGCCTGGGCCCCATGGCAAACGACGTCTGGGCCTCCACCTTCCACTCCGCCTGCGTCCGCATCCTCCGGCGGGACATTGACCGGCTGGGCTTTGCCAAGGACTTCACCATCTACGATACCGACGACTCCCGCCGGGTGGTGAAGGACATTTTGAAGGAGCTGAACCTGGACGACAAGGCCTTCCCGCCCAAAAACGTCCTCTCCGTCATCAGCAGCGCCAAGGACCAATACCTGGGCCCGGAGGAATTCGCCCGGCGGCACAGCGCCGAAACCGACTGGCGCATGGCCCGCATCGCCAAAATCTACGCCGCCTACCAGAAAAAGCTGGCCTCCGCCAGCGCCCTGGACTTCGACGACATCATCTTCCACACCGTCACCCTGCTCCGTCAGGAGCCGGAGGTGCTGGAATACTACCAGAGGAAATTCCGCTACGTGCTGGTGGACGAGTACCAGGACACGAACCACCTCCAGTATCTCCTCACCGGCCTTCTGGCGGGGGGGCGCCGGAACCTCTGCGTGGTAGGCGACGACGACCAGTCCATCTACCGCTTCCGGGGGGCCAACATCGAGAACATCCTGAATTTTGAGAAGCAGTATGACAACGCCCGGACCATCCGGCTGGAACAGAATTACCGCTCCACCCAGAACATCCTGGACGCGGCCAACGCCGTCATCCGGCACAACGCGGGCCGGAAGGGGAAAACCCTCTGGACGGAGAACGGCGGCGGGGAGAAAGTCGGCGTCCGCACGGTGCTCAACGAGCAGGACGAGGCGGCCTTTGTGACGGGGGACATCCTCTCGGCGGTGGGCCGGGGGGCCCGCTTCCGGGACGCCGCCGTGCTCTATCGGATGAATGCCCAGTCCAACGCCCTGGAATACGCCATGAAGCGCAGCGGCGTGCCCTACAAGGTTGTGGGGGGCATGAAGTTCTTTGACCGGGCGGAGGTAAAGGACATGCTGGCCTACCTGTGCGTTTTGAACAACCCCCTGGACGACCTCCGGCTCCGGCGGATCATCAACAGCCCCGCCCGGGGCATCGGCGGCACCACCATGGACAAGGTGGCGGCGCTGGCGGAGCAGCAGGGGGCGTCCCTGTACGAAATCTGCCGCAACGCGGACCTCTTCCCGGAGCTGAAAACCCCGGCGAAGAAGCTGCTTCAGTTCGCGGACCTCATCGACGGCCTCCGGAAGGCGGGGGGAAGCCTGGCCCTGCCGGAGTTTTACGACGCGGTGTGCGAGCAGACCGGCTATACCCAGGCCCTGAAGGATAAAAACGACATGGAGAGCCGGGGCCGCCTGGAAAACGTCCAGGAGCTGAAGTCCAACATCCTGGGCTTCCTGGACCGCCAGCCGGAGGACGCCACCCTTTCGGGCTTTTTGAACGAAATCGCCCTGTACACGGATCTGGATTCCCTGGAGGGAAGCGACGACTGCGTGACCCTGATGACCATCCACGCCGCCAAGGGCCTGGAGTTCCCCCTGGTCTACGTGGTGGGCATGGAGGAGGGGGTCTTCCCCGGCAGCTCCGCCCAGTATGAGGAGGACGAGCTGGAGGAGGAGCGCCGCCTGTGCTACGTGGCCATGACCCGGGCCAAGGAGCGGCTGACTCTGACCCACGCCCGCCAGCGGATGCTCTACGGCAAGACGGCCAGCAACCGGGTTTCCCGCTTTTTGGAGGAGGCGCCTGAGGAGAACCTGAACTGGGAGGGCCGGGACCTCCGGCCCGGCGGGACCTTCGGCTCCTCCTGCGCAGGCGGCTTCTACGGCGGCGGGGACGGCTCCGAGGGGGTCCGGCGGCCCGTTTACGCCCGGCCCGCCCGGCCTTCTTACCAGGAGGCCCGCCGCACCGCCGTCAGCCAGACGGCGGCCCCCTCCATAGCCCTAAGCAAGGGGGATCGGATTGAGCACGGCGTCTTCGGCAAAGGGACGGTGCTGTCCGTCCAGCCCATGGGGGGCGACGCCCTGGTCCAGGTGGACTTCGAGGGCGCGGGCCAGAAAAAGCTGATGCTCAAAGCGGCGGCAAAGCACCTGAAAAAACTGGATTCCTAAAGGAAGCGCCGGAGGATTTTCCTCCGGCGCTTTGACGCTTAGCAGGTACAGCCCCCGCAGGGGATAAGCTTGATGCACTCCGCGCTGATCTGGGGCGGGATGCTCATGGTCATCGCGCCGCTGTATTCGATGCAGACGCACTGGCCCGGGCGGAAGCAGCAGGCGTTGTTGGTATGGACCAGCACCTCCTGGCAGCCGCAAAGGTCGCAGACCAGCAGATCGCAGCAGTTCACCCGCAGGATGCGGGCCTTCATAATCACAGGCTCCCGGCATTCCGCGGCCTGGGCGCACTCATTGCAGACAGGTTCCATAAGAGGACCTCCTTATTCATAGGATGTACTCCATCCTATGCGCGGAGTCTCTCAAAGGTCCCGGAAGCGCTCCTGGAACCGCTTTTGGGCGAAGGCGTCCACCTCCTCCCGGAGGGCCTGATAGGCGGCAAGCAAAGCCTCCGCCTCCTCCGTCAGCGCCGCGCCGCCGCCGTGGCGGCCCCCGATGGTGGAATCCAGCAGCTTATGGCCCAGGGCCTCCTCGGCGGTGCGGACGATGCGCCAGGCCTTGGAATAGGCCATGCCCATGGACGCCGCCGCCGCCCGGAGGGAGCGCTTTTCCCGGACCTTCTCCAACAGGGCAGCGACGCCGGGGCCGAAGCGCCGCTGGCCCTCATCGTCCAGGAGGCGGAGGGTGACGGTCAGGCGCAGGTCATTGGTGGTTTTCATAGAAAAACTCCTCCCGGCTGGTCATTTGCAGTTCGCCGTCCATGAGCTCCCAGATTTCCGTGTAGTTGGAAATCGTGCCGCCGTCATGAAACTCCCGGACGGGCAGCTCCCGGCGGACCAGGGTCAGGTCGTGATAGCTCCAGTCCGGCGCGCCCGGCCTGAGCCGCTGGTCCGGAGCGGGGACCCAGGTCTCACGGGCGGCCCGGTCGTCCAGGCCGCTGACCTCCCAGTTGGAAACCTCCGTCCGCGCCAGATACAGGGCTCCGGTTTCGTCGGGCCTGTAATAGTCCGTTTCATACTCCACCGCCGACAGGCGAAAGGTCGATTCCAATTCCTGTTTCTCCGAATCGGCGGAGACGCCTTGCAGGGTGAAAGCGTATTGGTACCGCCCCGCCTCCGGGTCCCACATCCAATAGTAATAGGGAATGGTGTTGTTGGCGGGCCAGCCGAAGAGGCCGAAGTCCGTGTTCCCGTCGAAGTTCAGGTCCAGGACCTCCATGCTCTCCTCCCGGGACCAGCAGGAGGTGTACTCGCTGACGACCCCGCCGTCGCTGTCTCCCCAGAAATGCTCGATGCCCTCCCGGGCCTGGACCGTTTGGATGAGCTCCTCCCCGTCGTACACCCGGACCTCCCGGACGCCGAAGCTGTACTCGTCCACCTGTTTTCCCACGGCCTCCAGCAGGAGGGTCCGCCCGTCCGCCAGAGGGGCCTCCAGGGTCAGGGAGCGGTCGTCCTCCGGGGCCGTCCTGTTCGGAACGGAGTCCCCCGGGGCGGGCTCCACAGGGGCGGGTTCCGCCGGGGCCGGCGGGGCCTCCTCCGCCACCTCCGCCGGGGCGGCGCAGGCGGAGAGCAGCAGCAGGGCCAGCAGTAAAATCAGTACACGGCGCATATCCCACGATTCCTTCCAATCCAGATTTGATAGACCCAATATAACAGGTTTTCCCGCCAAAGTGGTAACAAAAAGGTGACAGTTTTCCGTCCTCCCCGTCCTGGGCTGGAAATCAAACCCAGCTTGACATCCCGCTTTCCCGGCGGTATCATGGTATACAGGAAAAAATCGGCTGCCGCCCGGCCCGCTCCACGGCGGAGCGCCGCCCCGGAGCGAACCGGGCCCTGCCGGTGAAATTCGTCAGGAGGGTTTTCTTATGGAAAAGAAGGTAAAGAGAATCGGCGTTCTTACCAGCGGCGGCGACGCGCCGGGCATGAACGCGGCGGTGCGGGCGGTGGTCCGGGCCTCCATCGCCCGGGGCATCGGCTGCATCGGCATCCGCCGGGGCTGGAACGGCCTGATCACCAGCGACTTTGTGCCCCTGACCTCATCCAGCGTCAGCCACATCATCAACAAGGGCGGCACCATGCTCTACACCGCCCGGAGCCTGGAGTTCATGGAGGAAGCGGGCCGGGCCAAGGCCCTGGCCACCTGCCGCCTGCTGGGTCTGGACGGCATTGTGGCCATCGGCGGCGACGGCACCTTCCGGGGGGCCCTGGCCATCTCCCGCCAGGCCGCCAAGGACGGCATGGACCTCCGGGTGGTGGGCATCCCCGCCACCATTGACAACGACATCGGGTGCTCCCACTACACCATCGGCTTTGACTCCGCCTGCAACACGGCCATCGAGTGCATCGATAAGCTCCGGGACACCATGCAGTCCCACGAGCGCTGCTCCGTGGTGGAGGTCATGGGCCGCCACGCGGGCTACCTGGCCCTGTACGTGGGCATCTCCGTGGGCGCCACCGCCGTGCTGATCCCCGAGCGGGAGCCGGACTTTGAAAAGGACATCGTGGAGAAGATCCGCCGGGCCCGCCTAGCGGGGACCACCCATTACATGGTGGTGGTGGCCGAGGGCGCGGGCAGCGCCATCGAAATCAGCCAGCGCATCCACGACGAGCTGGGCATCGACCCCCGGGTGACGGTGCTGGGCCACATTCAGCGGGGCGGCTCCCCCACCGCCCGGGACCGGGAGACCGCCAGCCGCATGGGCTATGAGGCGGTGAAGGTCCTGGCTGAGGGCACAGGGAACCAGATCATCGGCATTCAGAACGGCCTCCTGACAGACATAGAGATGGAGGAGGCCCTGGCCATGACCAAGCCCTTCCAGATGGACCGCTATCAGATTCTGGAGGCCCTGACCAACAGCTGCGGCCCGGACTTCTAATCTGTCCCGCGAAAAACCGGCAGGGAAGATACATACAGACTGGGGCCGGGGGCGTTTTGTCCCTGGCCCCGCGACAAATAGGAGGAGTTATGGAAAAAGTCAGACTGGGGCGGACGGAACTGATGGTGACGAAGACGGCCTTCGGCGCCCTGCCCATCCAGCGGATTCCCACGGCCGACGCGGTGAAGCTGGTCCGCCGGGCCGTAGACGGCGGGATCAACTACTTCGACACCGCCAACATGTACACCGACAGCGAGGAAAAACTGGGCGAGGCCCTGGAGGGCGTGCGGCAGAATGTGGTCATTTCCACCAAGAGCGGCGGGGGGGACAAAAAGACCGTCCTCAGCCACATTGAAAAGAGCCTCCGCTCCCTGCGGACAGATTACATCGATCTCTTCCAGTTCCACAACCCCGCCAAGCTGCCGGATATAAACGACCCCGACGGCCCCTTCGCCGCCGCTCTGGAGATGAAGGAAAAGGGCTATATCCGGCACATCGGCATCACGAACCACCGCCTTGCCGTCGCCCAGGAGGCTATCCGGTCCGGGAACTTCGAGACGCTGCAATTCCCGTTCTGCTACCTCACCACCGAGAAGGAGCTGGGGCTGGTGGAGGGCTGCGCCAAGGCGGACATGGGCTACATCGCCATGAAGGGCCTCTCCGGCGGCCTTCTGAATAACGCCGAGGCCTGCTACGCCTTCATGCAGGAGTACCCCAATGTGGTGCCCATCTGGGGCATCCAGCACGAGTGGGAGCTGGACCAGTGGCTGGAGCTGACGGAACGGAACCCCCGCCTCACGCCGGAGCTCCGGGCCGTCATCGAGACGGACCGGAAGGACCTGGCGGGGAGCTTTTGCCGCTCCTGCGGCTACTGCCTCCCCTGCGCCACCGGGATTGACATTCCCCAGGCGGCCCGGATGTCCGCCCTGTTGCGGCGCTCGCCGTACCAGCCCTACATGACGGACGCCTGGCACGAGAAGATGCACCAGATTGAAAACTGCGTCCACTGCGGCGCCTGCAAGAGCCGCTGCCCCTACGGGCTGGACACGCCGAACCTGCTGGTGGAGATGCTGAAGGATTACGACGCGTTCTACGCGGAACACCGCAACGACGCCTGAGCCGGGGAATAGCGGAAAGGACAGGAGGCGCAGCATGGAAGGCAAGCTGATTTTGTATATCGCCATGTCCCTGGACGGATATATTGCCGGGCCGGACGGCGGTGTCCGTTTTTTAGAGGAAACCCCGGGACCCTCCCCCGACTTGGGTTATGAGGAATTCTACGGCTCGCTGCAAGCGGTTATCATGGGCGGAACCACTTACCGCCAGATAAAAAACGAGCTGTCCCCCGGCAAATGGCCTTATGAAGGGATGCCCTGCTACGTCTGCACCCGCCGGCAGGGTCAGAACGACCCGAATGCCCGGTTTACCTCTCTGCCGCCAAGGCGGCTGCTGGAGCTGGTTTTCAAAGAACACCCAGGGAATATCTGGCTTATGGGCGGCGGGGAAACCGTCCGCCGGTTCATGGAAGAAAACCTGATTGACCTCTATTACCTTTACGTGATGCCAACGGCGCTTGGCAGCGGGATTCCGCTGTTTCCGCCAGGATTTCCAAAGACCGGCCTCCGCCTGGAACGCTGTGGGGCCATAGGGGAAATTGCCGAGTTGGTTTACCGGAGGCAGCTTCCCTCCGCATAAGCGCCCCCTGAGAAAGGGCGCGGCGTCCCCGCCGGAAACCCGGCGGGGACGCTGTTTTGCTCAGGAACGGGTCCCTGTGGAAAAGGGGCCGGGGGATATTTCTTCCCCCGGCCCTGAGGCCCGTTCCAGGGGCGCTTACTTTTTCAGCTGCTTCTGGAGCCAGTCCTTCCCGTCTACGAACCGGGAGACGATGAAGCAGGTCACATAGTCGCCCGCGGCGTTGATCATCGTCGCCGGGGGGTCCACCAGGTTGCCGATGACCACCAGGATGGGGAAGGCAATCTCCATCTGGGCGGGGAAGAAGATGGAGCAGATGATGTACTCGCCGATGTACCCGCCGCCGGGGACGCCGCTCATACCCACGGAGCTGAGCACCGCCACCAGCACCACGGGAACCAGCATCCCAAGGGACAGCTTCTGACCGAAGACCCCCAGCACAAAGGCGATTTTCAGCACGCAGGAGAAGCAGGACCCGTCCATGTGCATGGTGGCCCCCAGGGGCAGCACCATGTCCGCCACGTCCTTGCGGATGCCGGTGTCCGCGGCCTCCTCCATGTTGGTGGGAATCGTCGCCACGGAAGAGCAGGTGCCCAAAGACACCACGGCGGGTTTCGTGATGTGCCGGAACATGACGCCGATGGCGCCCTTGCCGCCGCCGAACCGGGCGAAGAGGGGCCAGGCGGTGAAGATATAGACAAAGCACAGGGGATAGTACACCGCCAGGGCCCGGGCGTAGTTCTCCGTAATCTGGGGGCCGTAGGTAGCCACCAGGTCGGCGAAGAAGCCGAAGAAGGCGATGGGGGCATAGTAGGTGATGATTTTCACGAATTTCAGCATGACGCCGGCCAGGTCGTCCAGGAACCGCCCCACGGGGGTCTCCCTGCCGCCGTTGAGGTTCACGGCAAAGCCGAAGAGCAGGGAGAACACAATCAGAGGCAGCATGGCCCGGCGGGTCAAAAGGCCGCTGAAATCACTGGCGGTGAAGAAGTTTACAATCATGTCCGCCAGGGTGGCGTACTCCCCAATCTCCTCCGCGGCCAGGTTCGTCCAGGCGGCGGGCACCGGCGGGAAGACCATCATCAGCACATACATGATAACGGCGGCGATGGCCCCGGTGACCACGAAGGTCCCCACGGTGACGCCCATGATCTTCCCCGCCCGCTTCCGGCTCTCCATGTTCGCCACGGCGCTGGAGATGGAGGCGAAGACCATGGGGACCACCACGCAGAACATCAGGTTGATGAACACGGTGCCCAGGGGCTTGAGGACCGTGGCGCCTGTGCCGGATATGACGCTTCCGTCCCCGTCCACCTGGGCGGGCCAGACCCAGCCCAGAATGGCGCCCAGAATCATGGCCCCCAGCATGACGGCTAAAAAGGCGTAGTTTTTCGCGATGGATTTCTTTTCCATAATGTCCCTCCTGTTTTACTCACACAATGGCTGATACGTCAAATCCTCGTCCGCAACCTCGCCGGTGCAGACCACGTTGGTGGGCCCGGTAAGGCAGAGCTCCGTAATCTGGCTGTGGACCCGCTCCGCGTCCACATACAGCGTCCCGCCGGTCATGTCCGCCCGGACCCGCTGGCCGCTGACCTTTCCCTGAAGGGCCAGCACCGCCGCTACGGACCCGGTGCCCGTGCCGCAGGCGTAGGTAAAGTCCTCCACCCCCCGCTCGAAGGTCCGCTCGAAGAAGCGGTCCTCCCCGGTGAGCTCGTAAAAGTTCACATTGGCCCCCTTGGGGAACGCGGGATTCCAGCGGATTTTCCGGCCCAGCTCCCGAAGCTCGTTCTCATCGGCGTTTTGCAGGTTGTGGTACGGGACCACCGCGTGGGGCAGTCCCGGGTCCCCCAGCTCCACGTAGGAACAGGCGTACCGCACGCCGTCCACCTCCACCGGGCAGTCCAGTTTTATCGTGGCGGGGTCGTTGAGGCGGACCCGGTAGAGCCGGCGGTCGATTCTCCGGCCAAACACCATTCCGGCGGTGGTCTCCACGGCCTGGGCCTCCTTGGCAAGGCCGTTTTCAAAGCCGTAGCGGCAGATGCACCGGGCCCCGTTGCCGCACATCTCCCCCACGCTTCCGTCGGAGTTGAAGAACAGCATCTTGAAGTCGCCGCCCTGGTCCGCCGCCTCCACCACCATCAGCCCGTCGGCCCCGATGGACATGCGCCTGCGGCACAGCGTCCGGGCGATTTGGGGAATGGCCTCCAGGGGCAGGTGCTCTTCCAGGTTGTTGAGGATGATAAAGTCGTTTCCGGCCCCGTTCATCTTCCAGAATTTCATGGGTCCTTCCTCCTTGTCTGCTCTTCATTATAATCGCACTCTCCGCAAATGAACACCGGAGAATGTGCTGGAAACCTTGCAAAAGGTGCGGGTTCCATTGGCCCCCGCCGTTGACACGCCCGCTAAAATGTGCTATATCCATATCAGGCGGGAGGGGAACGGCTTGGCCTCCGTACATAGGAGGTGACAGCGTGACGGTTCTGGAAACCCTGGCGTTGCTGAACCTGCTAGCCGTTGTGATCTTTGGCGTTATCAATATAACGAAAAAGAAATAACCGCCCCCCGGCATAGGAAGCGGCCAAATCTCCAAGCTCAAAACTTGACGAGGTTGAGCTACGGCCGATGCCCCGGCCGCGCCCCTCTTGCCTTGATTATACCAGCCCCTTCCCGGGCTGTCAACCATAAATCCCGGAAAGGAGGCCCCGCCATGCCCCGTAAGAACGCCCGGAACACCAAGGGCCGCATCATCGCCGCCGCCTGGAAGCTCTTTTACGAGCAGGGCTATGAGGACACCACCATCGAGGACATCGTCTTTGAGTCCGAGACCTCCAAGGGCTCCTTTTACCATTACTTCGACGGCAAGGACGCTTTGCTCGGCACCCTCTCCAACGTCTTCGACGAGAAGTATGAGGCGCTGCGCCCCGCCCTCTCGCCGGAGCAGGACGCCATCGAGAAGCTGGTATTCCTGAACCACGAGCTCTTCGCCATGATTGACGGGGGCATCTCCCTGGACCTGCTGGCCCGGCTTCTCTCCACCCAGCTCCTCACCCGGGGGGAAAAGCACCTGCTGGACCGGAACCGGACCTATTTCAAGCTCCTGCGGAGCATCATCGCCGAGGGCCAGCGGGCGGGCCAGCTGCGGGCGGACCGGACCGTAAACGAAATCGTGAAGGCCTACGCCCTCTGGGAGCGGGCGCTGCTGTATGACTGGTGCCTCTGCGGCGGGGAGTACTCCCTGGTGGCCTATACGGACGCCATGACCCCCACGTTCCTGGAGAGCTGGCGGGGCTGAATCTGCATATGTCAAATATTTTTCCTAAAAACAGTACGGCTGAAAAGGCCTGCTGTTCCGCCGTTTTGTAGAAATGCCACAGAACGAGGTGTAGACTGCATTCTATACCTCGTTCTGTCTTTCGTTCTAGTGAAAAGTATGCTATGATAGCACCCACTGAACGGAAAAGGAGAGAGATTTCATGTCTACCGCACAAATCTGCATCATGGGTACGATTATTCTGTACCTCTGCTTCGTCATCTTCACCGGGGTGATGATTGGCCGCCGCTCCAAGAAGAGCGCCGAGGGCTTCTACCTGGGCGGCCGGGGCATCGGCCCCCTGGTCACCGCCATGAGCGCCGAGGCCTCCGACATGAGCAGTTATCTGCTCATGGGCATTCCGGGCCTTGCGTACCTCTCCGGCGTGGCGGACGCCAGCTGGACCGCCATCGGCCTGGCTGTTGGCACCTACCTGAACTTCCTGCTGGTTGCCAAAAAGCTCCGCCGCTACAGCGTGAAGCTGGACGCCATCACCATCCCCAGCTTCGTCTCCAAGCGCTATGGGGAGAAAAAGCCCGTTATCATGTGCATCTCCGCCCTGATTATTCTGATTTTCTTCGTGCCTTATGTGGCCTCCGGCCTTGCCGCCATCGGCAAGCTCTTCAACAGCTTATTTGGCTGGGACTACATGGCGGCGGTGATCATCGGGGCCATCGTCATTATCAGCTATACCTCCATCGGGGGCTTTAACGCCGTGGCCACCATGGACCTGATCCAGTCCGTCATCATGACCTGCGCCCTGGCCGTCATTGTGGTGTTCGGCGTGGTCCAGGCGGGCGGCATGGACGCGGTCATTGCCCACGCCCAGACCCTCCCCGGCTTCTTCAGCTTCACGGAGACTTATAACGCCGCCAGCGGCGCGGCAGAGCCTTACGGCTTCATCCGCATCGTCTCCATGATGGCCTGGGGCCTGGGCTACTTCGGCATGCCCCACATTTTGGTCCGCTTTATGGCCATCCGGGATGAAAACGAGCTGACCCTCTCCCGCCGCATCGCCGGGACCTGGGTGGTGATTTCCATGGGCGTGGCGGTGTTCATCGGCATCGTGGGCCACGCCGTCTCCGCCGCGGGCCGGGTTCCCTTCCTGGAGGGCAGCGCCACGGAGACCATCATCGTCAAGCTTTCCGACCTGCTGTCCACTTACGGCATCTTCCCTGCCATCGTGGCGGGCTGCATCCTGGCGGGCATCCTGGCCGCCACCATGTCCACGGCGGACAGCCAGCTGCTGGCGGCCTCCTCCGCCTTCTCGGAGAACATCGTCCAGGAGGTCTTCGGCGTGAAGCTGACGGAGAAGCAGACCATGCTGATTGCCCGGCTGACGGTGGTGGTCATCGCCGTCATCGCCCTCTTCCTGGCCTCGGACCCGGACAGCAACGTGTTCCAGATCGTGTCCTTCGCCTGGGCGGGCTTCGGCGCGGCCTTCGGCCCCGCCATCCTCTGCGCCCTCTATTGGAAGCGGAGCAACCGCTTTGGCATCATGGCGGGCCTGGTTGCCGGAGGCGTGATGATCTTCGTGTGGAAGTTCCTGGTGCGCCCCATGGGTGGCGCGCTGGACATCTACGAGCTGCTTCCCGCCTTCGTGGTGGGCCTGGCGGCCATCGTGATTGTGAGCCTCCTGACCCCGGCCCCGGACGCGGGCATCGAAAAGCTCTTCGACGAAGTGAGGGAGAAGTAATTCCGGCGTGAAAGCCGCCCGGGGCACGGTCCCGGGCGGCTTTTTGGATTTTCCCCTTGACAAAACCCGGTTCCCCCCGTACAATAGGGCCTGTTGAACGACGATGAAGGGAAAAAAGACGGGGATGTCCCGCCCTCAGAGAGCCGGCGGATGGTGCAAGCCGGCGGGGGAGCCCCTGTGCATGACTGGTCCCGGAGTCTCCCGCCCGATAAGTAGGGCGGGGCGGTTCGCCCCCGTTACCGGGCTCCAAGGGCCGCGCGTAAGCGGCTGAACAGGGTGGTACCGCGTGGACCCACGCCCCTGGCCGGTTTGGCTGGGGGCGTTTTTGTTGTTTGAGAAAGGAGAGAGGCCATGAGCGCAGGGTTTGGAATGGGTGGTTTTGCCAGCATGATGTTTACGATTGTCCCGATTTTCATCACGGTGATATTCGTGCTTGTCGTGGGTGGAATAATCCTGACTGTGGTCAGGGGAATCGGGACCTGGAGCAAAAACAACGCCTCCCCCCGGCTGACGGTATCCGCCCAGGTTGTAACCAAGCGGACGCAGGTTTCCCACCACCATCACCAGGACAGCATGAGTCATACCAGCACCGCCTATTACGCCACCTTCCAGGTGGAGAGCGGGGACCGGATGGAGTTCAGCGTCAGCGGGGCCGAGTATGGCATGCTGGCAGAGGGGGATCAGGGAAGCCTGACCTTCCAGGGGACCCGGTATTTGGGGTTTGAGCGGAGTTAAGGTTCTGTCGGGAGAATGGAAGTCCCTGGGGGAATGGCCTGACCAAGGGGTCAGGCCCCACAGGGTGGTCTATCGATAGAAAGGCAGTCCCGAAAAAAGGCGGACATCCACCCCCTACCACCAGATTAGCGGCAGCGGAAAGAGAAGAACGGGCCTTTCGACAACCACCAAAACCCCCGCTAAGGCTACGCCGCGGGCTGGAGACTTGCGTACCCGGAGGAAGTACCTCCTGCGCGTCCCCTCGTCCCCCGTCCCCCGCAGGGCGTTACTTCTTTTTCTCTTTTGGACCGTGCACGGCCCGTTTTCTCTTTTTCTTCTGGCAAGAAAAAGAGAAAATGGGGGGTGCAATGAACCAGCCATCGCTGGTATCCAATCCGCCCCGCCCGAAGGGCGAGCAACATCCCCCGCTTTGCAAAAGCGCCATAATAGCCATATTATCAATATAGAAGGAGATCACACATGAAGTACGATTTCACCGCCATAGAAAAGAAGTGGCAAGCCAAATGGCTGGAAGAAAAACCCTTCACCGCCGTCAACGGCGACAGAAGTAAGGAAAAATTCTTCGGCCTCATCGAGTTCCCCTACCCCTCCGGCCAGGGCCTCCATGTGGGCCACGCCCGGCCCTTCACCGCCATGGACATCATCTGCCGGAAAAAGCGGATGCAGGGCTATAACGTCCTCTTCCCCATCGGCTACGACGCCTTCGGCCTGCCCACGGAAAACTACGCCGTGAAAAACCACATCCACCCCGCCAAGGTCACCCACGACAACGTCTCCAACTTCCGCAAGCAGCTTCAGATGCTGGGCTACTCCTTCGACTGGGACCGGGAGGTCAACACCACGGACCCGGATTACTACAAGTGGACCCAGTGGATCTTCCTCCAGATGTTCAAGAAGGGCCTGGCCTATAAGGCCTCCATGCCCGTGAACTGGTGCACCAGCTGCAAGATCGTCCTGGCCAACGAGGAAGTGGTGGAGGGCGTGTGCGAGCGCTGCGGCGGCGAGGTCATCCGCAAGGAGAAATCCCAGTGGATGCTGGCCATCACCAAGTACGCCGACCGGCTCATCGACGATTTGGAGGACGTGGACTTCATCAACCGGGTCAAAATCCAGCAGCGCAACTGGATCGGCCGGTCCGAGGGCACGGAGGTGGACTTCACCGCCACCAACGGCGACAAGCTGACGGTCTACACCACCCGCTGCGACACCCTCTTCGGCGTGACCTACATGGTCATTTCCCCGGAGCACCCCTATCTGGAGCAGTGGAAGGACCAGATTCAAAACTGGGACGAGGTAGCCGCCTACCAGGCGGAGGCCGCGAGAAAATCCGACTTCGAGCGGGGCGAACTGAACAAGGAGAAAACTGGCGTCCGCCTCCAGGGTATCGAGGCCGTGAACCCCGCCAACGGCAAGCGCGTCCCCCTCTTCGTCTCCGACTACGTCCTCATGGGCTACGGCACCGGCATCGTCATGGGCGTGCCAGGCCACGACCAGCGGGACTGGGACTTCGCCACGGCCTTCGGCCTGCCCATCGTGGAGGTGGTCCGGGGCGGCGACATCACCAAGGAGGCCTTTGTCCTCAAGGACGACACGGGCATCATGGTAAACTCCGGCTTCCTCAATGGCATGACGGTAAAAGAGGCCATCCCCGCCATGAAGGAGCATGTGACGAAAGAGGGCTACGGACGGCCTAAGACCAACTTCAAGCTCCGGGACTGGGTGTTCAGCCGCCAGCGCTATTGGGGCGAGCCCATCCCCCTGGTGAACTGCGAAAAGTGCGGCTGGGTCCCCCTGCCGGAGTCGGAGCTGCCCCTGCTCCTTCCCGAGGTGGAGAGCTATGAGGTCACCGACACCGGCGAAAGCCCCCTGGCGAAAATGACGGACTGGGTGAATACCACCTGCCCGAAGTGCGGCGGCCCCGCCCAGCGGGAGACGGACACCATGCCCCAGTGGGCGGGCTCCTCGTGGTATTTCCTCCGGTATATGGACCCCCACAACGACAAGGCCCTGGCCTCCAAGGAGGCCCTGGACTACTGGTCCCCCGTGGACTGGTACAACGGCGGCATGGAGCACACCACCCTCCACCTGCTGTACAGCCGCTTCTGGCACAAGTTCCTCTATGACATCGGCGTGGTGCCCACCAAGGAGCCCTATGGCAAGCGGACCAGCCACGGCATGATTCTGGGCGAGGGCGGAGAGAAAATGTCCAAGTCCCGGGGGAACGTGGTGAACCCCAACGACATCGTGGCCCAGTACGGCGCGGACACCATGCGGCTGTATATCATGTTCGTGGGCGACTTCGAGCAGGCGGCCATCTGGTCCACCGAGGCGGTGAAGGGCTCCAAGCGCTTTTTGGACCGGGTGTGGAACCTGGCGGAGAGCGCCAAGGACGACCCGAACCCCTCCCCCGCCAACGAGGCGGTTCTCCACCGGACCATCAAAAAGGTCACCGGGGACATTGACAGCCTGAAAATGAACACGGCCATTGCCGCCATGATGACGGCGGTCAATGAACTGACGGCCAACGGAGTCACCAAGGGGGACATGCGGCCCCTGCTCCAGCTGCTGAGCCCCTTCGCCCCCCATATCACCGAAGAGCTGTGGGAGCGGTTCGGCTTCGCGGCGGAGACGGGGAAGATGTGCTGCCAGAGCCAGTGGCCCGTCTACGACGAGCGAAAGACCGTGGCGTCCACGGTGGACTTCGCCGTCCAGGTGAACGGGAAGCTGAAGGGGACGGTCACCATGCCCACGGACAGCGAGGAGGCGGCGGTGGTAGAAGCCGCCCTGACGGTGGAGAAGGTGCAGAAGGCCACGGCGGGGATGCAGGTGGTCAAGACCATCTTTGTGAAAAATAGGCTGGTGAATTTGATTGTGAAGCCCCAATAACATTGGGGGGATTCAGCTATGATGATAGCTGGTCCATTTGCACCCCCCATTCTCTCTTTTGCGAAAAGAGAGAATGCGCCGTGCACGGTGGAAGAGAGAAAACGGAGGCGCGCAAGGCGTGCCTCCGTTTTTTTGAATGTCTCCAGTCCGCGGCGTGGTGCAAGCGGGGGTTTTGGTGGTTGAAGTAAGGACCGCCCGGCCCTCCTCGCTGCCGCTAACCTGGCTGTGGACTGTGGGGCCTGACCCCCTGGTCAGGCCATTCCCCCAGGGACTGCCCTTCTCCCAATAAGACCTCCGCAGGGGCAGACTCCCCGCCAACCCTCAGGAATCCTTTTTCCCCTCCAGCTCAATCCTGCCATGCTTGGCCTCATAGGCCTCTACGGCGTCCCGGATTAAAATCAGAACCTGGCTGTTGGCGGAGCGCCCCTCATAGGCGGAAATCACATGAAGCTTGTGCAGTAATTGCTCGTCAATGCGGATGGTGTAACCTTTTGTTCCGTCTTTTCTCATAGCGTAACCTCAAAACAATTATAAAATGGTTGTATTATATATTTACTTTACAACCGCTTTATGGTATGATGGGCAAAATGGTTGTATAATATAACCTAAACAACTAAAATATAACCGCAGGGGAGGCCGCTATGTCACACTATCAGAAAATGTATTCCGTCTTATTCAACGCCGTATCCGACGCGCTGGGAGAACTGGATAAGCTGAACATTGGCGCGGCAAAGGAATACCTCAAGGAAGCCCAATTCCACACGGAGGAAATTTACATGTCCCAGGACGGCGGAGACGCCGCCCAAGAGGAGAAAGGCGCCAAGGAATAAGGCGGCAAAGAAGAGGGCCCCGTCCATCGGACGGGGCCCTCTCTATTAGCGGCAAATCAGGGGGTCACTTCTTCGGCTCCTCGGACTCAAACACCGCCTTGGCGCTGGCGGCAAGACCCGCCAGGCCCTGGAGCTCGCTGGGAATGATGATTTTCGTCGCCTTGCCGTCGGCCACCTTCTGCATGGCCTCCAGGGCTTTCAGCTTCACCACCTGGTCGTTGGGGGCGGCGTCGTTCAAAAGCCGCAGGGACTCCGCCAGGGCGGTCTGGACCCGGGTGATGGCCTCGGCCTCCGCCTCGGCGGCCATGATGCGGGCCTGCTTTTCGCCCTCGGCCTGGAGAATCGCCGCTTCCTTGGCCGCCGTGGCCCGGAGGACGGCGGCTTCCTTCTCGCCCTGGGCGACCAGCACCTGGGACTCCTTCTGGCCCTGGGCCTGGAGGACGGATTCCCGGCGCTCCCGCTCGGCCTTCATCTGCTTTTCCATGGCGCTTTGGATGTCCTTGGGGGGAATGATGTTCTTCAGCTCCACCCGGTTCACCTTGATTCCCCAGGGGTCCGTGGCCTCGTCCAGGATGGCCCGCATCCGGGAGTTGATCACGTCCCGGCTGGTGAGGGACTGCTCCAGGTCCATGTCGCCGATGATGTTCCGCAGGGTTGTGGCGGTCAGGTTTTCAATGGCGTTCATGGGGTGCTCCACGCCGTAGGTATAGAGCTTGGGGTCCGTGATTTGGAAATAAATCACCGTGTCAATCTGCATGGTGACGTTGTCCTTGGTAATGACGGGCTGGGGCGGGAAGTCCGCCACCTGCTCCTTCAAGGACACCTTCTTGACCACCCGCATGACGAAGGGCACCTTCACATGCGGGCCCTGGTTCCACACGGTGTGGAACTGGCCCAGCCACTCCACCACATAGGCCCGGGACTGCTGGACGATATGGACGTTGGAAATGATCAAAATGACCAGCAGGACAATGACGACGGAAACAGGAATCCACCACATTATGTTCTTACCTCCACTTTCTCTGAATATTGGACCAGGAGCTTGACGCCCTCGATCTTCTGTACCTTCACCTGGGTCCCGGCGGGAATGACGGCGCCGTCGGCGCTGCGGGCGGTCCAGGTTTTGCCGTCCACGTAGACGGCGCCGGAGGCCCGGTCGTTGTCCACGGGCTCCGTGACCTTGGCCGTCATGCCCACCACCCGGTCGGAGTTGGTAGGGATACGGGGCCTGGTCATAAAGCGCCGGACCAGGGGCCGGGTAATCACCAGCGCCAGGGCGGACACCAGGGCGAACACCAGCACCTGGGTCGCCTCCGGGGAAAGCCCGCCCAGGGCCCAGCCGGACATGCAGGTGAAAAGCGCCGCCAGGGACCCGGCCACGAACCAGATGGAGATCATGCTCTCCGTGACCACCTCGGCCACGCCGAAGAGAACGATGGCCCCCAGCCAGAGCCAGATAAACATGCTCATAGAATGCCTCCTTTCCAATCGGCCTCAGCTCTCTTATTCAGTATAGCATATCCGCTATAGAAAAAGTGTTTCAATTCAGTAACAATTCACAAAGGGGGCCTGACCCCCTCCCGGCGGCAGTTGAAAAGGGCGGAAACTCCTGGTATACTAAGACGGCAGAATCGAAAAGGAGGGACTCCCTGTGACCTTAACCATCCCCTGCCTCCTGGGCTTAGAGGCCCTGGTGGCCGACGAGATCAAGCGCCTGGGCCTGGCCGGCGTCCGGGCGGAAAACGGCCGGGTCCACTGCGAGGGGACCCTGGCGGACATCCCCCGGCTGAACATCGGCCTGCGCTGCGGGGCCCGGGTGCTGATGGAGCTTGGGGAACCTTTCCCGGCCCCGGACTTTGAGGCCCTGTTCCAGGGGGTCCTGGCCCTGCCCTGGGAGGACTTCATCCCCCGGGAGGGGGAATTCCCCGTGAAGGGCTACTCTCTGAATTCCGCCCTCCACTCCGTCCCCGCCTGCCAGGCCATTGTGAAAAAGGCCGCCGCCCGGCGGCTGGGGAACGCCTACGGCTGCGAGACCCTGCCGGAGACGGGAAGCCGCTATCAGATTCAATTCGCCATCATCAAGGACCGGGCCTCCCTGTACCTGGACACCTCCGGCGAGGGGCTCTACAAACGGGGCTACCGGGCCCGGAATATGGGCGCGCCCCTGCGGGAGACTCTGGCGGCGGCGCTGGTGACCCTCTCCCGCTACCGGGGGAAGGACCCCTTCTGCGACCCCTTCTGCGGCTCGGGCACCATCCCCATCGAGGCGGCGCTCATCGCCAAGAACCGGGCCCCGGGCCTGGACCGGCGCTTTGCCGCCCAGAAGTGGAAGTCCATGGACCCCAAGCTGTGGATGGACGCGGCGGAGGAGGCGCAGGACAAGGAGTTTCACGGGCACTACGACATCTGGGGCGGGGACATCGACCCGGCGGCGGTGGAGCTGGCCCGGCACAACGCGGCCCTGGCGGGGGTGGAGGACTGCGTGCGTTTTGAAGAGGCGGACGCGGGGAAATTCCGCCGCGGCGGCGAGTACGGGCAGCTGGTGACGAACCCGCCCTATGGCGAGCGGCTGCTGGAAAAGGAGGAGGCGGAGGCGCTGTACCGGGCCTTTGGCAAGGCGCTGGAGGACCTGCCGCCCAAGTGGCGGGTGATTGTGCTGAGCTCCCACACGGAGTTCGAGCGGTGCTTCGGCCGCCCGGCGGACAAGAAGCGCAAGCTCTACAACGGGATGCTGAAATGCGACGCGTTTTTCTATGGGCGCTGAAAAAGGGGGCGGGAATTTTCCCGTCCCCCCTTGCAACGGCGGAGAAAGTGTGGCATAATAGGAAAGGTTTATGCAGCGGTATCGAAGTGGTTATAACGGCCCTGACTCGAAATCAGGTGTACCCGCAAGGGTACCGTGGGTTCGAATCCCACCCGCTGCGCCAGCTCAGGAATTCCCCTTACCGCTGCGCTTCCCGCCCCGAAGGGGCGGAAAGCTCCGCCGGACGGGGAATTCCTTCGCCTTCACCCGCGAACCGCTTTGCTGGGTTCGCGGGTGATTTTTTTTGCGGGGGACGAAGGACGAGGGACGAGGGACGAGGGACGAAGGACGGGGGTAAGGGGGGGATGCCGCTTTGCTTCGCTTGCGGCGGCGGTTGTGGGATTTGTAGAAAATTCCTTGTGCAAAATAGGCGTTTTGTGGAATTTGGCGGAGGGCGCTTGACAAGGTTCACCTTTCCGGATATACTGCGGTCTGTAAATACTGGCTTGTATAAGTTCATGATCGGATGAGCGTTTCTACCAACTGCCGTAACAGTTGACTACAAGTTTTTGGGCCTGGCCCTGAAACTTGTGGTCTTTTTGTTTCGGCGGTTTTTTGTTTTCCCCCGCCGGCGGAGGAAGACCGCCGCTCTCCAATACCAGCGGACGCTTTGTGCGCACATGGCGGCTGCTCATGCGCTTATCCTGCCCGTATGATCTCACGCGGAAACCGCGTATTTGGGAGGTAACGCATGAGCAGTCTTTTTGTGAAAAACGCCTCGGCCATCGTCACCTGTGACGAACAGGATACCGTACTGGAAAACGCCGGTATTCTCATTCGGGACGGGGCCGTGGCCTATATAGGGGCTGAATACCACGAGGCGGACGAGGTCCTGGATGCCTCAGGCTGTATTGTCTATCCGGGGCTTATCAATACCCACCATCATCTCTACCAGACCTTCAGCCGGAACCTGCCCCAGGTGCAGAACATGGAGCTGTTCGACTGGCTGAGGACGCTGTATGAGATCTGGAAGAACCTGGACGGCGATGCAATTTATCACAGCTCCGTCGTGGGCATGGGGGAGCTGCTGAAAACCGGCTGCACCACCGTCTTTGACCACCACTACGTCTTCCCCGGCGGGGCCGGGGACCTGCTGGAGGCCCAGTTTGCCGCCGCCGGGGACCTGGGGGTGCGGATGGCCGCCTCCCGGGGGAGCATGGACCTGAGCAAAAAGGACGGCGGCCTGCCTCCCGACAGCGTGGTCCAGACCGTGGATGAAATTCTCCGGGACTGCCGGAGGGCGGTGGAGAAATACCACGACCCCCGGCCCCTCTCTATGCGGACAGTGGCCCTGGCTCCCTGCTCCCCCTTCAGCGTCTCGGCGGAGCTGCTGCGCCAGTCGGCCATTCTGGCCCGGGATCTGGGGGTACGGCTTCACACCCACCTGTGTGAGACGAAGGACGAGGAGCGTTACGTCCTGGAAAAGCACGGAAAGCGGCCCCTGGCCTATATGGAGGATCTGGGCTGGGTGGGCCCGGACGTGTGGTATGCCCACGGCATCCACTTCAACGATGAAGAATTGAAGCTGCTGGCGGACACGGGCACGGGCGTCGCCCACTGCCCCATCTCCAACATGAAGCTCTCCTCCGGCGTGTGCCGGCTTCCCGAGATGCTGGAGCTGGGGGTTCCCGTGGGCCTGGCTGTGGACGGCAGCGCCAGCAACGACGGGTCTAATCTTCTGGAAGAGCTTCGAGCGGCCTATCTGCTCCATCGTCTGTGCTCCAGCGAGAAGGCCCCCAGCGGGTACGACCTGCTGAAAATCGCCACCCGGGGCAGCGCCCGGGTGCTGGGCCGGGCGGACATCGGCTCCCTGGAGCCCGGCAAAGCCGGGGACCTGTTTATGATCCGCCGGGACCGGCTGGAGCTGGTGGGGGCGGACCTGGACGTCAAGTCCATGCTTGGCACCGTGGGCTTCAAGGGCCCCGTGGACGCCACGGTGGTGAACGGGCGGGTCGTGGTTAAGGACGGCCGCCTCACCGGCATCGACGAGGAAAAAGCGGTCCGAGAGGCCCGGGCCTGCTGCCAAGCGTATTTGAACCGCTGAGTGTATTTTAAAAATCACTCTGCGGGTCTCCCGCGGAGCTACGGGAGGAACACAGCATGAACGCTGATCGAAAAAGCACCCGCGAACAGGACCGGAAAATGGTCTATGAGCTGGACGGCCGTCCCAGCCTCTCCACGGCGGTCCCTCTGGGCCTCCAGCATGTGCTGGCCATGTTTACCTCGAACCTGGCCCCCATCCTCATCATCGCCGGGGTCTGCGGACTCTCCGGCGCGGACACGGTGACCATGGTCCAGTGCGCCATGTTCGTCTCCGGCCTCACCACCTTCATCCAGCTTTATCCCCTGCGCCTTGGAAGCAGGTACCAGGTGGGGGCGCGGCTCCCCATTGTCATGGGCACCTCCTTCACCTTCGTGCCCACCGCCTCCGCCGTGGGCGCGGCGGGCGGCATCGGGGCCGTGCTGGGGGGATGCCTGGCAGGCAGCTTAGTGGAGGTCTTCATGGGCTTCTTCTATAAGTACATCCGCCGGTTTTTCCCGCCCCTGGTGGTGGGCTGCACGCTGGTGACCATCGGCGTAAACCTGCTGGGCATCGGCGTGGACTACTTTGCCGGAGGCGCGGGAGCGGCGGACTACGGGTCCTTGAAAAATCTGGCCGCGGCCTCCTTCGTGCTGGTCATCGTCATTCTCCTCCAGCGCTTTGGAACGGGACTGGCAAAGAACGCCGCCATTCTCATCGGGTTAGTGGCGGGCTACATTCTGGCCGCCGTCCTGGGCGGGGCCATCATCACGGTTTTCGGGATAATTCTGATCAACGGCATCAAAATGATTGCCAAGGCGGGCTTCAGTGAGCGGAACATCCTGGTCATGGGCCTGACCTTCGTCTTCGGCATCGGCGTGCCCGCCCACCCGGAGGCCGTGGCCCAGCTCCCCGGCTTCATCCGCTTCATCTTCAACGACGCGGTAACGGCGACCTGCATCGTGGCCATCATCGCCAACGTCCTTTTCCCCATGAAGGACGCGGCGGACATTGAAAAGGCCAAGGAGGCCATGCTGGGCTGAGGCCCGCAAAAAGCGGCCTGAGGGAGGCGTTCCTCCCTCAGGCCGTTTCCGTCTCCCGCTTGTCCATCCTCGCCAGGAAGAAGGCCAGGCCAAACCCGGCGGCGGCGCAGAGGGCGGAGAGGGCCATCTCCCCCGCTCCGGTGTACTCCGCGGGAATGATCACCAGGGTGGAGGCGATCACAAAGCCCAAAATCCCGTGGAAGGCCACGGCGTAGTGCCGCCGGAAGAACCAGGTCACCAGCCGGGCCAGCAGGGCGATGGTGAGAAACATCCCCGGCAGGGCGGCGGCGAGGACCAAAAAGTCCAGCCGCGCCAGCCCCTCCAGCATGGGCCGGTAGAGCCCCAGGGCCATCATGACGGAGGAGGAGGTCATGCCGGGGATGACCACCCCCATGCCCCACAGGGCGCCGCAGAAGTTGTACCACCAGAAATTCGGCTCCACCTGGACGTGGACCACCCGGCTGACGTAGAAAAGCCCCGCGAACACCGCCGCCGCGCAGAGGAGGAAGCTCCCCCAGGCGGAGGCGGAGCGGCCCTCCTTCCCCGCCTCCCGGAAGAGGGAGGGGGCCGTCCCCGCGATGAGGCCGATGAACAGCCAATAGGTCACCGCGTCGGAGAGGGTCATGGCGGCGGCGACGCCCTTTGCCACACCCAGAAAGCCCGCCGCCCACCCCAGGCCCAGGGGGATCAGCATCCGCCAGTACCGGGGAACCGCCTTCCGCGGCCGGGTCAGCACCTCCATAAAGGGCCGGTAGATGCCGAACACCACCGCCAGCACCCCGCCGGAGACCCCCGGCAGAATGGCCCCCGCGCCAATCAGCGCGCCGCAGAGGAAGTCCCGGAGCCAGTGGGCCCGCCGCCGCTTCCGCTCGTCCATTCTCTCTGCCCCCTCTCTGAACGCCTGAAATCTCATCGGAACATAATAGCAGTTTTGCCGGAGACTTGCAATCCGATTCTTGTTTTCCAGGCAAAATTTCTCCCGGTTTTTCAGGGCCTTTGTGGATTCCGCTGATAATTTTAAGGAGACGGAAGGAGTTTTCTGTGCCCTTCGCCGTTGACAGCGCCGGGCAAACCGTGTAAACTACAAAGCACTTCAAAAATTGAAAACCGCAAAGACGATGAAGAGAAGAGTACGCCGGATGAACCGTCAAAGAGAGCCCCGAGAGGTGAAAAGGGGCACGGAGGGACCGGCCGAACATGGTCTTGGAGTTGCGCCGCCGACTGCCCCAGGGGCATAGGCCGCGACGGGAGCGCCCGTGACAGCGCAGGAGTGTGCTGGCACTCTGCAAGGCCGCCTCCGCGAGGGGGTGCGCGAATCAAGGTGGTACCACGGCGCAGTTTTGCGCTCGTCCTTGAAGCTGAACGCTTCAAGGGCTTTTTTGTTTTCCTGTGAGTTTTCCGTAAAGGAGCATTGCAATCGTGAGCGAATCCATTATCCAAATCCGGCGTCTGACCAAAAATTTCGGCGGCGGGCCCGACGAGGTCCATGCCCTGAACGACATCAGCCTGGACATTCAGCCGGGGGAGATCTTCGGCATCATCGGCCTCTCCGGCGCGGGGAAATCCACCCTGGTCCGGTGCATGAACCTTCTGGAACGGCCCACCTCCGGCACCGTCCTGGTGGACGGGAAGGACATGACCGCCCTTTCGGAAAAGGAGCTCCGGCTCCAGCGGCGGAAAATCACCATGATTTTTCAGGGCTTCAACCTGCTGATGCAGCGAACCTGCCTGAAAAATGTCTGCTTCCCCATGGAGATCGCCGGGGTCCCCAAGGCCCAGGCGGAAAAGCGGGCGGAGGAGCTTCTCGACCTGGTGGGCCTTCAGGACAAGGCGAATGCCTACCCCGCCCAGCTCTCCGGCGGGCAGAAGCAACGGGTGGCCGTGGCCCGGGCCCTGGCGACGGACCCCAAGGTCCTCCTCTGCGACGAGGCCACCTCCGCCCTGGACCCCACCACCACCGTCTCCATTCTGGAGCTTTTGAAGGACCTCAACGCCAAGCTGGGCGTTACCGTGGTGGTCATCACCCACCAGATGAGCGTCATTGAGGCCATCTGCTCCCGGGTGGCCATCCTGGACGGCGGCAGCGTCGCCGAGCTGGGGCCGGTGCAGGACATCTTCTCCAATCCCTCCACCGACGCCGCCCGGCGGCTGGTGTACCCCGGCGGAGCCAGCGTCTCCCAGTACCCCGTGGGTACCCGGGCCGCCCGGGTCTCCTTCAACGGCGGCACAGTGAACCAGCCCCTGATTGCCTCCCTTGCCATCGACTGCGGGGTGAAGGTCAGCATCCTGGGGGCGGACACCCGCAGCGTGGGCGGCCGGGCCACGGGGACCATGCTGCTGAGCCTCCCCGACGATCCCAACGAGGCCGCCAAGGCCCTGAGCTATATCCGTTCCCAGCCTTACATTACCGTGGAGGAGGTGGAGTACCGTGGCTGAGATTTTCACCGCCGCCTTTTGGGCGGAGTACGGCGGCATTTTGGCCGAGGGCGTCTGGGACACCCTGCTGATGACGGGCCTTTCCACCCTGCTGGCCTATCTCATCGGCCTGCCCATGGGCGTGGTCATGATTCTCACCCAGCCCCACGGCATCCGCCCGAACCGGGCCGTCAACGCGGTTTTGGGCTGGGTCATCAACATCGGCCGGTCCCTGCCCTTCATCATTTTGATGATTGCCCTGTTCCCCTTTACCAAGCTGGTGGTGGGCACGAAAATCGGCATCAAGGGCGCCGTGGTGCCCCTGGTGGTCTCCGCCGCCCCCTTCATCGCCCGGATGGTGGAAACCGCCCTCAGCGAGGTGGACGCGGGCGTCATTGAGGCGGCCCAGTCCATGGGGGCCTCCACCTTCCAGATTGTGTGGAAGGTCTACCTGCCGGAGGCAAAGCCCTCCTTGATTCTGGGGGGGTCCGTGGTCCTCATCGCCATTGTGGGCTACACCGCTATGGCGGGCATCATGGGGGCCGGAGGGCTGGGGGATCTGGCCATCCGGTACGGGCACCAGCGGAACGTCCCCTCGGTGATGTGGGTTACGGTGATTTTCCTCATCATTTTGGTTCAAGTCGTTCAATCCGTTTTCAGCCGCCTGTCGGTGCGCATCGACAAGCGTTTGAAATAAGGGCGTTTCCCCTTTCCCCTCCCACCCCCTCACGCGCGCAGAGAGGACGGAGGCCGGAGGGTGGGAAGCCTCCCATACCGAAGATCATTCGGAACAAGTCGTTGTTTTTAAATTGGAGGAACACAGTATGAAAAAGAAGATTTTCGCTCTCTCCCTGGCCCTGATTCTGGCCCTGTCCCTGGCCGCCTGCGGCGGCAAGGATTCCGGCGGCTCCGCTCCTGCGGACACCCAGACTCCCGCCGATTCCGCCCCCGAGGATTCCGCTCCTGCCGGCTCCGCCGAGACCGTGAAGCTCAGCGTGGCCGCCTCCCCCACCCCCCACGCCGAGATTCTCAAGCAGTGCGTGGGCATCCTGAAAGAGCAGGGCATTGAGCTGGTGGTCAACGAATACTCCGACTACGTGGTGCCCAACACCGCCGTGGAGGACGGGGACGAGGACGCCAACTACTTCCAGCACGTCCCCTATCTGGACAACTTCAACGCCGAGCGGGGCACCCACCTGGTGAGCGTGGCCGGCGTCCACATTGAGCCCATGGGCCTGTACGCGGGCAACTCCGCCTCCCTGGACGCCATCCCCGACGGGGGCAAGGTCGCCGTCCCCAACGACCCCACCAACGAGGGCCGGGCCCTGCTGCTGCTGGAGGCCCAGGGCCTCATCAAGCTCAAGGACAGCTCCAATCTGGAGGCCACCCCCAACGACATCGCCGAGAACCCCAAGAATCTGGAGTTCGTGGAGCTGGAGGCCGCCAACGTCCCCGCCAACCTGGATGAAGTGGACATCGCCGCCATCAACTCCAACTACGCCCTGGGCGCCGGGCTGAACCCCGTGGAGGACGCCCTGGTCATCGAGGCCGCCGACTCCCCCTATGTGAACATCCTGGTGGTCAAGGAGGGCAATGAGAACAACGAGGCCGTCCAGGCCCTGGTGAAGGCCCTCCAATCCGATACGGTGAAGGACTATATCAACAACACCTTCGGCGGCGCGGTGGTTCCGGCATTTTAAGCGAAACTGGTCAAGGCCCGAGAATGGCTCCCGGGCCTTGCTCTTTTTTACAGTCCCAGCCGCTGCCGGAGGGCTGCCAGGGCGCACAGGCAGGTCAGCATCGCCAGGGCCCCCGTGCCCCAGAGGAGGCTGTAGCTCACCGCCTCCTTGTCCTTCAGCCGCCCCGCCGCCGCGGAGGCGAAGACGTACAAGGAAACCAGGGCAAAGGCCACGGACAAAATCTCCGCCGCGTCCCGCCGCCCCAGCGCCGCCGCCCCCAGATACAGCAAAAACCCCAGGCCAGACACAATGGCCCCCCGATTCAGCTGCTTCACACCCTGCAAAAGCAGGGAGTTTTTTCGCTTCATTTGTATACCCTCCGTTGATTATCTATCAAACATTACATATAGTTCTCATTTTTCGTAGCCGTTTACCATAACGTCCAGCACCCGGGCCGCGACGTTTCCCGCCACGCTGCTGCCGCCGCCGCCGTTTTCCACCAGGACCACGAAGGCATAGGGCGCGTCCTCGTTCCGCAGGAACCCGGCGAACCAGGCGTGGGGGGCCAGTCCCTCTCCCACCTCGGCGGTGCCGGACTTGGCGCAGAGGTCCATGTTGGGGAAGCGGCTCTTGCCGTATGTCTTTTCCACATTCCCCGCCATCAGATCCGCCAGTTTTTCCGCCGTGCCCGCGCCGGCGAGGGTCCCCGTTTTGCGGGTCCAGCGGGGCAGGGAGGGAATCCCCAGGCCGTTTTTGGTCTTGAGAATCAGATAAGGCTCCGCCGCCCTGCCGCCGTTTGCGACGGCCCCCATGTAGACCATCAGGGCGCAGGGGTTCACCAGGTCCTTGTCCTGGCCCACCCCCGCCCAGCCCAGGCGGCCCTGGGTGAGATTCCAGTCAAAGGCGCCCTTGGCGGTGGTCAGGCCGTCCAGACGGTAGGCGGAGGTAAGGCCCGCCTGCTCCGTGTACTTCCGCAGGGTCTCCGCCCCCAGCTCCACGGCAATGTCCGCAAAGGCGGCGTTGCAGCTGTTGGCAAAGGCGGCGGCGATGTCCTGCTTTCCGTGAACGCCGGAGCAGATAATGGTTTCCTCCCCGATTTGGACGGACCCGGCGCAGTCCCAGGTCCGGGACTCCAGGTCCGGCAGATTCTCCAGAGCCGCCGCCAGGGTGACGGTCTTGTAAACGGAACCGGGAGTAAAAACGGAGGACAAGAAGCGGTTCACATAGGCCCCCTTCCAGCGGTCGTTGGTCTCAATGTCCTCCGGGACATTCAGCGGGTCATAGCTGGGGGCGGAAACCATGCAGAGAACCTCCCCGGTCTTGTAGTTGTATACCGCCACCGTCCCGGCATGGCCGTTCAGGGCCTGATAGGCCTCATAATTGTACCGGGCGTCAAGGGTCAGGGTCAGCTCCCCGCCCCAGTCCGCGCCAAAGGCCCCGTTGAGCAGATTCCAACCCGTCATCCGGCCGGCAAACGCGTTCAGCGCCCCAACCCCGATGTTCCCCTGAAGGTCCCCCACAGCGTGGAGCGTAGCCTTACGGACCGCCTCGCTGTCATAGTAAGTCCGCTCCCCGTTTTCCACGGAGGACAGCACATCCCCGTCCCGGTCCAGCACAGTCCCGGCGGTCAGCTGCCCCTGGGAGTTGTAAAGGTGGCGGTTAAAAGCGGCGGAAGCCCAGCTTCCCCCCTGGGTCAGATAGCGGAAGAGGAAAAAGGCCATCCCCGCCGCCAGCGCCAAAGCCAGCAGAAAGCAAACCACCGCCCGGTTTTCAATTTTCTTCATAAAAATCCCCCTTTCCCGCCCCCGTCCCCCGTCCTCCGTCCCCCGTCCATCGTCTCCCGTCCATCGTCCCCCCGCAGGGGGTGGGGGATGCTCAAGGGGGAGCCCGCTCCCCCTTGAAGGAGGCGGAGGAAACGGAGCGGAACGGATGCCCGGCTTTCAGCCGGGCGGAGTGGAGCGCAGTTTTTGACGCCGGATGGCGAAGCTGGCATGCTCCCGGGTGTCCGTGGCCTTCAAGAAGGCCAGCAGCCCCCAGGCAGACATCATGGCGGACCCGCCGTTGGAGACAAAGGGAAAGGTCACGCCCGTCAGGGGCAGAAGGTCCACCGACCCGAATACGTTCAAGCAGGTCTGGAACACCAGCAGTGACCCGGCGGCGCAGGCGGCCAGGCAGTAAAAGCTGCTCCGCCCCGCCCGGCAGGCCCGGACCGTGAAGAACGCCAGGGCCGCGATGGCCCCCACGGCGAAAAAGGCAATCACCAGCCCCCACTCCTCGCAGAGCATGCCAAAAACCAAATCCGTGTCCGCCGCCGGAACCCGGTGGAGCCAGCCGTTCCCGGCCCCCATGCCAAGCAACCCCCCGGAGGCTGCGGCGGACATGGTGCGGGTCTGCTGGTAGCCCCGGCCGGAGGCGTCCGCCCAGGCGTGGCCCCAGGCGGCAAAGCGGTCCAGAATGTAGGGCTTGAACTTCACAATCAGCCCCGCGCCGAACACCGCCCCGCCGCAGATGAGGGAGAGGGTGGCGAAGTCCCCGGAGCGGAGGTAGGCCAGCACCAGGAAGGTGACAAAGAAAATCGCCGCCGTGCCGAAGTCGCTCATCAGCCCCAGAAGGCCCACGCAGACGCCGGTGAGGACGATGAAGAGGGTCAGGTTCCGCTTGCGGAACAGCCGCTCCAGCGTGGCGGACCCGGCGAAGATATAGCAGATCTTCGCAATCTCCGAGGGCTGGAAGCTGAGGGGGCCCAGGGAAATCCAGTTCACCGCGCCGTACTTCCGGCTGCCCAGCACCAGCGTCACGGCCAAAAGGCCGATGGAGGCCGCCGCCATGACCCAGCGATTCCGCTGGACCCGCCCCAAGTCCCGGAGGAAGAGCCCCAGGGTCAAAAAGAGGCCCAGCCCCAGGATTACCGCCAGGAGCTGCTTAAAGAGGCTCCCCGGGGCGCTGGAGGCCGTTACCGCCAGGGAGAGGGTGGAGAGGAAGAAGGCGATGGTCTCCATCTCAAAGCCCACGCAGCGGCTGAGCCGCAGGACGGCGGCGTAGAGCCACATCACCGCCGTCAGCCCCAAAAAGGCCAGGGGAACGGCGGGGGAGGCCTCTCCCCCGGCGGCCACCATCAGCTGGACGCAGGCCAGGAGCTGGAACACCGTCAGCCAGAGGAAGGAGGGCCACATGGCGGCGGGGCGCTCCGCCCGGCGCTTTTCCGCCTGCTCCTCCCGCTCCTCCACGGTCTGGGGCAAAAACAGCAGCGGCACGCCCCCCAGGCTGATGGAGTCCCCCATTTTGACGGGGGCGGAGCCCTCCACCTTCTCGCCGTTGAGGAGGACGCCGCCCTTGGAATCCAGGTCGTAAAGGGTCCATGCCCCCTCCTCATTCCGGCACAGGGCGGCGTGCTGGCGGGAGACGCTGGGGTAGTTCAGCCGCACGTCGGCGCTCTTCCCCCGGCCCAGGATGTTCTCCCAGTGGGTGAGGGGCACGGAGCCCCCGCCGGGGAGGCTGAGCTGGCCCCAGGTCTCCGGCGTGTGGGGGAGGCGGAGGAGGGACCGGACGGCCCGGTAGAGGATGGCCCCCGCCAGGATGGGAAAGAGGAAGCGGACGAAGGCGGTATAGAAGGTCCCGGCGGCGGGGTATGCCGCCAGGAGTTCGGGTAAGGTCATGAACGGGCCTCCTTTCGGAGAGATGATAGTACAGCATACCATGGTTTTCGGAAAAAATCTACCGGAAATCGGAGCAAGGGGAGGGAGGGCCAAAAATTTCCGGCGTGCCCTTCACTTTTTCGGCGTTGTGCCGATATAGTAATTATAGATAACGTACACCCGAAGCTCTCCTCGGGCGGAAAGGATGAACCATGGAAGGCGTAAAAAGCAGCCTGGGTGAATATGTACAGTTTGGAAAGTGGACGTTTAAAAACGCCACGGACCAGCTTCGGAAGGTGACGGCCCCGGAGGAGGTCCGGAAATTCCAGGAGAGCTGCGTGGTCTTCAACCCCACGGTGGAGGAGCAGAAGGACCGCTTCCGGGCGGAGTTCAGCGACTTCGCTATGGACAAAAGCCCCATAATCTCCGACGTGAAGCGGGAGGTATACAGCCAGGCGGAGGCGGCCATCGGCAGGTTTTTTGACGGGACGATTTCGGCGGAGGAGCTGGCTGATAGCTACCAGAGCCTGTCCGACCGGCTCATGGACGCCTGTAAGGACCGGGGATACCCCATGCCTCTATGGGGCGGGATGATGGGCCCCGCTTTTCAGGAGACCTTTTACGGCGAGTTCCGCCGCATGGTCCTGGACGAGGCCGTGAACCGGAACAACGCCGAGGGGAAACAGTATATCACCGGGGAAATGAACGCCCAGAGGAATTGGAAATACTACAACTCGGACTATTACTTCCAGAGCGAGAACGCCGTTTCCGCCCTGACGGAGAAATTTACCGCCATGGCGAAGGAGCGGGGCTGGGAGGAGACGGTTTCCGTCCCGGACTACAAGGCCAAGGGGCTGAACCTCTACTACAACTTCAACTCCGCCCTGTCCAACCACTTCAACGTGGACGACCAGTTTGTCATGGACCCGGATCAGGCCCCGCCCAAGGACTTCCGCTGGTTCTACCAGTCCGGCGGGAACAACGGGAAGACGGGCTTTGTTACCTCCCTGACTATGGAGCACCCGGACGGCACCACCACCTTCATTGATTACACCAAGCCGGGCTTTGACTCCACAGACCCCACCAAGGGGACCACCTGGGCCGCCTGCAAGGACGAGGGCGGGACATGGCGGTATGAGAGTGCGGACTTTACCTATGACTTTTCCAGGGACGATTTGAAAAACGTGGCCGCTCTGCTGAAATTCTCCGGCCAGTCCGGCAAAGCCCAGGAGGCCGCGAATCGGTTTTTGAAGAATCTCCAGCTCTACCCCGGCGGCTATTTCAGCCGCTTCCCCCAATACGGAAATCTGGGCATGAACCTGCGGGCGTAGCCCCGGGCGGCCCGAAAGGAGGCCCCGCCATGTCCGGCATGCAAGTGAACAGCACCGCCGCCTCCGCGGCCTCCTCCTGGCAGGAACGGAGCGCCCCGGAAGCCTCCCGTGAAAAGGAGGACGCCTCCCTCACCATCTGCGAGATGATGAAGGAGGCCCGGGAAAAGGCCGACGCCGCCCGGGACAAACTCAATTCCATCAAGCCCAAGCCCCGCTATGGCGACGCGCCCATGGAGGCGTACGCCCGGCTGGCCCGGGCGAAACGGTCCTCGGAGGTTAACGCCGCCGCCGGATTCGCCCGGCGGCAGATTGTCCGCCTCCAGAGCGCCAAGCGGACGGACCCGGACAACGCCAAGCGGATTCAGGCCGCCATCAACCAGCTCCAGAAGGCCGTCCAGCGGGCGGGGAAGAAGAACCGGGACCTGGAGCGGGAGCGCGTCGCCCAGGCCCGGCAGAAAAAATTACAGCAGGAGAAGCGGAGCCGGGAGGCCCGCCGCCAGAAGCAGGAGCTTTTGCGCAAGCAGGCCATGCGGCGGATTCGGGAATCCGGCTATCTCCGGGAGGCGGAAGTGGACAATCGGATGCAGGCGCACATCGCCGCCGTGGACATGGAACTGCGGGAACAGGCCCAGAAGCTGGCCTCTTCCTTCCAGCCCTCCATGGAGCTGGTGGCGAAGCAGTATGCCGCGGACAGCGCCGCCATGGCGCTGCCGGAGGAGCTGCCCGCCGCCCCCGCCGGTGGGGAAATTGATTTGCAGGCGTAAGCCAAGTTTATGCGATTGAAGGAATGAACCGGCATGAGAATTGAAAACGCACTCCAGGCCCGCCCGGAATACCGGAAAACCACGGCTTCAGCCACACCGTCAAAAACCTTCGGGCAGGTGATGCAGACGGCCAAAGCCCAGGACCGCTACGTCCCCAGCACCCCGCAGCCCCGGTCGGAGCCGGAGTTTTCCCTGGCGGAGCGGACGTATTATGGAAGTGTTACCGTCAGCAACGCAACCCAAGCAAAGCTGAAGCAGTTGGCGGAAATAGATCGGCAAGCCGACTACACCGGCATGAGTCCGGAGGAAATCTATGCGGAAATCTGGAACCGCTATGATGAAGCCTTTGGGGGAGATATGATCGCCATTAAAGGCTATATCGCCGGACCCGCAGAATGGTGTGTGGTTAATAACCAGTTTTGCGACGAAGTTACGCGCCATATTTTCAACCCCGCCATAAATGCCGCCTGGAAAGAGGGCTTGGAACTGGACGGCAGACCGTATACGGAATGGACCTATGAGGAAAAAACCGCCCTGGACCGTTTATGCATGGAGAAAGCGGACAAGATTGTTCACGACGCGATGATGAAAACCCTGGGTTACGACGGAATGAGCTTTGATGAGCGGGAGACGGCAATCCGGGAGAAATACGCCGGCAAAAATACAACGCTGGATTTTTTGAACTTGCAGAGTGAGCTGAGCATGTCCGGCGTCCTGATCCACAAGATGGGGATGGACCGGGCGGACACCTACCTCGCCATGATGAGAATCCAGTTTGATGAAGCCTTTAATCCGAACAGCATTTACAATGTCGGACACGAGAAATGTTCCATGATGACGGCGGATCAATGGTACCGTGTGGCGGACCAGCCCTTTGACACGGCCCAATTCGCGGCCGCAATGAAGGACAATTTGCACCGAGTCAGCGGCCATAACGGCTGGACCGAGGACTACGTGAAGCTGCTGGAGGGGCTCTTTGACCACTTTATCACCGGAGCGGCGGACGACGGCCTGGACTCTCTGCTGGATGCGGCCATTGAATAACAAACGGCGGGACCCCTGGGGGCCCCGCCGTTTTTATGTGCTCTCGCCGCTCTCCGGCTCTCCCACCGTCACCTCCACGGGAAGGCCGTTGACCTCCACGTCCTCCCCGGCGGGAATGAGGAGGTACTTCCGCCCGTCGATGACCCGGGTTTCCACCAGATAGCTGTAGGCCGGGTCCAGGGAAATGGTGGCCTGTTCCGTCTTCACGTCGAAGCGCTTGGCGTCGATGAGGTTTTCCGGGTTCAGCGCCGCGCCGCCGAAGGCCTCGCCGCACTGGGCCTGGAAGGCCGCCGCCCGCTCCTCCGCCACGCCGCACTCCCGGAGGATGCCCCCGATCTCCCCGGCGGAGAGGGCCAGGGGCTCCGCCTCCTTGTCCTCGCGGTTCGCCTCGATTTTCTCCAGCAGCCGCCCGTGGACCGCCTGGACCACCTCCAGGCTGCACGCGCCCTCCAGCGCCCCGGAGAGGGCCCCCTGGAAGGCCTCCTTCTGCTCGGCGGCGGACATGGGGGGCTCCGTGCGGAAGACGGCGTCCAGGAACTCCTGGTGAATCTGGTCCGGCTTCCGGGAGTAGAAGAGGGCGTTGTAGATGTTCGCCGCCCGATCGTCGAAGGCGGGGAAGAGGAAGCCCAACTCCGGGGCGGAGACCACCTGCCCGGCGGCGCAGCTGTGGAACTCGTTTTCCCCGGGGAAATAGCCCAGCTCCATTTTGCAGGTTTTCACCGGGCAGATGCTGCATAGGATGTAGGAGAAGACCTCGTCCGAGCCGTCGGGGTCGGCTTCCCCGTCCCGCCCCCGGCGGGGCACGTCGTAGGCGTCGTGGGCCAGGAGGATTAGATAGTTGCTGTCCCCCATGTCCAGGGCGTCAATCACGGCGCGGTAGAAGGTTTCCCGGACTTCCCCGTCCTTCAGCCCGGACTCCCGGAGGGCGGAGAGGAGGCGGTGCTCGTCGCTGTCCATCACCTGGGCGGTGGAGAAGACCACGTCGATGAGGTGCTTCCCCAGGGTGCCGGAGAGGGATTTTTTCAAAAGGCTTAAGTACTTCTCCGCCTCCTCCAGGGGCATGTTCCCCAGGGACTCGTCCAGATAGGAGATGATCTCCCGGCTGGAGCCGTTGACATAGCAGCCGTAAACCCGGCTGACGGCGGATTTCTCCGGCCGGAAGCGGCGGCGGAGCTCGCTGACTTCTTTTCCGTTCATAGCGTTACCTCGCAGTTTGGCGGCGGAGCCGCCGGGATGTTCCGACAGTGTTGTCAAACATCTATTCTACTGGAAATCGGCGGAAAATGCAACCGCTTTTTTCACCCCGGCCCAAAGGTGTAAATTTCCTGTAAAGAACTCCGGGATTCCTTGCGGAAGGGGCCGGTTTTGTGCTAAGATAGGCCATATTTCCAATTTCGTTTCAAGAGGGGGCGGAGCGCGTGGGCAGGCTTGGACATTGGAGGGACCGGATGGGCCGGACCAAGACCGTCCTGGGCGAGAAGGTCCGGGAGGCCCTGGCCTCCGTTCTGCCCATTACGGCCATTGTGCTGGTCCTCTGCTTCACCGTGGCCCCCCTGCCGGTGGACGCGCTGCTGGCCTTTTTGGCGGGGGCGGTGCTGCTGATTCTGGGCATGGGCTTTTTCACCCTGGGGGCGGAGGCCGCCATGACCCCCATCGGCGAGCAGGTGGGCGCCCACATGGCAAACTCCCGGAAGGTCTGGGTCATTGTCTCCGTCAGCTTCCTCATCGGCGTGGTGGTCACCATCTCGGAGCCGGACCTCCAGGTCCTGGCCTCCCAGGTCCCCGGCATTCCCAACGCGGTGCTCATCGGGGCCGTGGCCGCCGGGGTGGGGGTCTTCCTGGTGGTGGCCCTGCTGCGCATCCTGTTTCAGATTTCCCTCCAGTGGCTGCTGGTGGGGTCTTACGCCGCGGTCTTCCTCCTGGCGGCGTTCTTCGTGCCGGGGGACTTTCTGGCGGTGGCCTTCGACTCCGGCGGCGTCACCACCGGGCCCATGACGGTGCCGTTCATCATGGCCTTAGGCCTGGGCGTTTCCTCCATCCGAAGCGACGAGAACGCCGCCCAGGACAGCTTCGGCCTGGTGGCCCTTTGCTCCGTGGGGCCCATTCTGGCGGTGCTGATTCTGGCCATGCTGTTCCCCGCCTCCGGGGCCTACAGCCCCTCCGCCATGCCCCAGGCGGCGGACAGCCGGGAGCTGGGGGGCCTGTTCCTCTCCGCCTTCCCGGAGTACGCCGTGGAGGTCTTCAAGAGCCTCTTCCCCATCGCCGCTTTCTTCGGCCTGTTTCAGGTAATCGCCCTGGGGCTGAAGCGGAAGAAGGTCTGGAAGATTGTCATCGGCCTCCTGTATACCTACATTGGCCTGGCCCTCTTCCTCACGGGGGTCAACGTGGGCTTTCTCCCGGCGGGCACGTACCTGGGACGGCAGATCGCCGCCCTGCCCTTCAACTGGCTGCTGGTGCCCACCGGCATGCTGATGGGCTGGTTCATCGTCCAGGCGGAGCCGGCGGTTCATGTGCTGAACAGGCAGGTTGAGGAGATCACCTCCGGGGCCATCCCCGGCGGGGCCATGAGCGCCAGCCTCTCCATCGGCGTGGCGGCGTCCATCGGCCTTGCTATGGTGCGGGTGCTGACGGGGGTGTCCATCTTCGCCTTTTTGGTGCCGGGATATCTTCTGGCGGTGGTCCTCAGCTTCTTCGTGCCGAAGATGTTCACCTCCATCGCCTTCGACTCCGGCGGCGTGGCCTCGGGCCCCATGACGGCCACGTTCCTGCTGCCCTTCGCCATGGGGGCCTGCGAGGCCCTGGGGGGCAGCATCGTCACCGACGCCTTCGGGGTCGTCGCCATGGTGGCCATGACGCCGCTTTTGACCATCCAGCTCCTGGGCCTTGCCTACCAGTGGAAGCTGAAGGCCCAGCTGGCCCAGGCGGCGGAGGACGAGGAGATCATCGACCTTGCGTATTGAGTTTACGCGCGAAAGCGCTTTGAGAGGGGAGGCCCGCCTGTGGACAGAGCCGTTCTCATGATTGTCATCACGGACCGGAGCCGGGGCGGGGAGTTCGCCGCCTGGTTCCAGGCCCAGGGGGCCACGCTGGTGCTCTCGGCCCTGGGCCAGGGCACCGCCGCCACGGAGGTGCTGGACTACTTGGGGCTGGAGGCCACGGAGAAGGCGGTGCTGCTGCTGGCGGCCCCCCGGTCGGGGCGGCTGGTGCGCAAAGCGGCCCGGGAGCTGTGGCTGGACGTGCCGGGGCGGGGCATTTTGATGACCGTGCCCATTTCCAGCGTAGGCGGGGCCCGGGCCAGGGACTATCTGCTGTCATGGCAGGGGGAGGAGGACGACATGGATAGGGAAATCACCCACGAGCTCATCGTGGTCATTGCCAACCGGGGCCACACGGACCAGGTGATGGACGCCGCCCGCTCCGCCGGGGCCGCCGGAGGCACCACCATCCACGCCAAGGGCACCGGGACGGAGCTGGCGAGAAAGTTCTTGGGCGTGTCCCTGGCGGCGGAGAAGGAGATCGTCTTCATCCTGGCCAAGGAAGCGGCCCGGAAGCCCATTATGAAAGCCGTCATGACCCAGGCGGGGATGCATACCAAGGCCCAGGCCGTGGTGTTCTCCCTGCCGGTGACGGATCTGGCGGGCCTGCGGCTGCTGGAGGAGGACGGGTGAGGAAGCTCCTCAGGCCGGCCGATGCATGGCTGGAGGAATGGCCTGACCAAGGGGTCAGGCCCCGCAGGAGGGTTTTCCCGGCTGCCGGAGCGGCGGCGTTTTGAAATTGAGAAAAGAGGCCCGGCGCTGTTTTGCTCCGGACCTCTTTCGTTGCCGTCGCTCCGGCCCGGTCTATCGCCAGACTGTCAGAGCGTGTTAAAGTTCTTTGGATACTTTCTTTCAAGAAAGTATCAGGTCACCAGCAGCACCACATACCCCGCGTAGAGCCCCAGCATCAAAACGCCCTGCCAGCGGTAGAACCGCTCCGTCACCAGGGGCGGAATCACCGCCACGCAGCAAAGCAGCAGGCAGGCGGGCATATCCAGCAGCGTGGTCTGGGCCCCGATGGTCAGCGCCCCGCCGCTGACGGCGGAGCACACCGGGAGAATCATGGTCAGGTCAATGACGTTGGCCCCGATGATGTTCCCCACGGACATGGACGCTTCCTTCTTGGCGATGGCCGTCAGGGTGGTCACCAGCTCGGGCAGGGAGGTGCCGACGGCCACCATGGTGACGCCGATGATGCTGGCGGGAACCCCCATCAGCAGGGCCAGCTCGCTTCCGTAGTTGATCAAAAGCTGGGAGCCGGCGACAATGGCCGTGATGCCCAGGACGAAAAGAAACAGCTTTTCCACCATCTGCCGCCGGGAGACGGTGCGGCCCTTGTGGCGGGCCTCCCGGTTTTCCGCCATGCCGCTTTTGGCGTCCCGGAGGTTGCTCCAGAGATAAACGCCGAAGATGACAAACAGCGTCAGCCCCGGCAGGGCCTTCAGCACGCCGCCCCGGCTGAGGACCAGCAGCAGCGCCGCGCCAAGGACCATCAGCAGGGCCTTAAGCTGGAACTGCGCCCGCTTCACCGCCGAGGGGATGCACACCAGGGAGATGCCCAGGATGAGCCCCAGGTTGGCCGTGACGGAGCCCACGGCGTTGCCCACCGCCAAATCCACCTCCCCCTGGAGGGTTCCGGTGAGGGAGACCGTCAGCTCCGGCAGGGTGGTGGCCAGGGAGACGATGGTGGCCCCGATGATGAACCGGGGCACGCCGGTGGCCTCCGCGATCCACACGGCCCCGTCCAAAAACCAGTCGCCGCCCTTGATGATGAGGAGCAGGCCTAAGAGAAACAAAAGAACCGTGATCCAAATTTCCATACAATCCACCGCTTTCCAAAAATTCAGCGAGACCTCTATCCTCCGGGGCAGCGCCGGAAACCCGGCAGTTGTCCCACAGGATAAAAGTCTCGCTTTTCAGCGGGCCCGGATGGCGGTGAACCATCGTGATGACGAGCCGCGCCACGTTGAAAACGTAAGCTACTCCCTTTTACGAAGCCATGAGCTGTGAAACCACTATAGGAAATCATACACGTTTTGTCAACGCTAACTTTGCCGGAATTTGGCGGGCGGACAAGGAATTTACAAAGTCTTAGCGCGTTCTTTAAATCGAGGGGTCAAAGCCGATGGGCTTTTGCCAGAGGCGGCGTCCCTCCGCCTCCCCCTGGGGGACAAAGCCGCAGTCCCGGAGGTACGACTCCCCCAGACGGCCGGGAAGGGCGGACAGCGTTTCCCCGCCTTGGGCCCGGGTGTACTGCACCGCCTGGCCCAGGAGCTGGACGCCCAGGCCCCGCCTCCGGCAGTCCGGACGGATATAGGCCAGGTGAATCCGCCCCGTCTCCGGGGCCAGGTGAAGAAGGCCCGCGGGCTCCTCGTTTAAAAGGCCCTCCAGGGTCAAGGAGGCGGCGGGGACGGGCCCTTGCTCGCCCGCCTCCGCCCAGGCGGCGGCCAGGCGCTCCGCGGCCTCCGGGCCCTCCAGAGGACGGAACCACAACCCCGGCTCCAGGGCGAAGGCCCGCTTGGCCCGGCCGGGCTTCTCCCCCGCCAGGTATGCAGGGTCCTTTAAGTGGCGGTTGTCGTTTTGCCACACCACCCGGAGGGCTTCCCCATCCCACTCCAGCAGGGACACGGCGGTGTTGTCCCCGGTGGGGGACTTCTCCCCGGTGTCCCGCAGGGAGATACCCTGGAGGTTCGCCAGCAGGAGGCGGATGGCGTAGCCGTGGGAGAAGAGGGCCAGGGTTTTCCCGGGGTTCGCCCGGGCGATGTCCTCCACGGCGGCCTTGACCCGGGCCAGCACCTCCGCCGGGGTCTCCGCCCCGGGGATGGACCAGCGGTCCATGCGGCTGCCGAAGTCCGCCATGGCCTCCGGCGCGGAGCGGGCGATGTCCCCCCAGGTCCGGCCCTCCCAGTCCCCCACGCAGATTTCCCGGAGACCCGGGCAGCGGTGGAGGGGCAGGCCGTGGGAGCGGCAGATGGCCGTGGCGGTGGCCCGGGTGCGGTAGAGGTCGCTGGCGTACACCGCGTCGATGCGGATGTCAGCAAAGCGGCGCTCCAGAGCCCGGACCTGCCGCCAGCCCCGGTCGGTGAGGCTGCTCTCGTGCTGGCCCTGGGCGATGCGGTAGAGGTTGCCCTCCGCCTCGGCGTGGCGGATGAGGTAGATGGTGGTCATGGCGGTTCCTCCCGGAAAAGATTGATTTTCCATAGTATACCGCGTTTGGCGGGCTTTGGCAAATGGTCCGGGGGATTTTTTCGTTCCCGGCGGGCAAACTGTGGTGGCACGGAAAAGGAGTGAATGAAGATGAAGAAGAGCACCGGGTTTTTCCTGGGCATCGGCGCCGGCATGGCCGCCGGCGCGGTGGCGGGGATGATGGCCCCCCAGAGCAGCCGCCGGACCGTGAAGAAGCAGGTGGATCAAGGAATCCACAAGCTGGGCACGGCGGTGGACCAGGCGGTGGACAGCGTGGCCCGCGACATGCGCTGAGGCGGCGGGGCGGGGGTTTCCCCGCCCCGTTTCCGGCCTGGAAAAATTTTTTGAAATTTCTAAAAAATTCCCTTGACATTTTGGGCGGTCTTTGCTATTATAATCACTGTTCTGATGCGGAACACCTGGGGGTATAGCTCAGCTGGGAGAGCGCTTGAATGGCATTCAAGAGGTCAGCGGTTCGATCCCGCTTATCTCCACCAGGACAGAGAAAAGCCTTGGAACTTCAGCTTCCAAGGCTTTTCTCATGACCTATCTTTTGTTATCGTATTTGGGCCTGTAGCTCAGTTGGGAGAGCGTTCGGTTCGCATCCGAGAGGTCGAGAGTTCGAATCTCTTCAGGTCCACCAAAGGGAAAGGCACGCCGTCGGCGTGCCTTTCCCTTTGGTGCACAAGCCTTTTGCCTTTAGCAAAAGGCTCCGCTGCGGCGGGGCTTTATTGGACATGCAGGAAAAACCCGCCGTGGTTTTTCCCGCATACACCCTTTTCCCTGCGTACTCCAGGGGTGCGGGGAGTATTGAGAAAAGGAGCTGGTTTCATGCGAAGATCCGCCTTGGTTACCGGGGCCTCCCGGGGCATTGGGCGGGCTATCGCCGCCGTCCTGGCCCGGGAGGGCTGGGCCGTCTGCGTCAACTATCTGGAATGCCGGGACGCCGCCGGGAGCTTGGTTTCCGAGCTCCGCGCTCAGGGCCGCGCCGCCATGGCCTTCCAGGCGGACGCTGCGGACCGGGGGGCGGTGGAAGCCATGGTCCGGGCCGCTTCGGAGGAGCTGGGGCCTGTAGAGCTGCTGGTGAACAACGCCGGAATTTCCCGCCAGGGCCTTTTCCAGGACCTGGACGACCAGGGCTGGGAGCGGCTTCTGGCGGTGAACCTCACCGGGCCCCGGAACGCCGCCCTGGCGGTGCTGCCCCACATGCTCAGCGAGAAGCGGGGGTGCATTGTCAATATTTCTTCCATGTGGGGCCTCCGGGGGGCCAGCTGCGAGGCGGCCTACGCCGCGACCAAGGCGGGGCTTATCGGCCTCACCCGCTCCCTGGCCCTGGAGCTGGCCCCGTCGGGCATCCGGGTCAACTGCGTGGCCCCGGGGTGCGTGGAGACGGACATGGTGCGGGCCCTGGGAGAGGAAACCCGGGCGATGCTGGCGGAGGAGACCCCCCTGGGCCGCCTGGGGAGGCCGGAGGAGATTGCGGAGGCGGTGGCCTTCCTGGCGTCGGACCGGGCGTCCTTTATTACCGGGCAGGTGCTGACGGCGGACGGGGGCTTCATTGTATAGGATACAGGCGCACAAAAAGAGAGGGAGGCCGAGCCTCCCTCTCTTTTATTGATAGCGGTACTGCATCCCGGTGTACTGCTCGATGCAGCTGAAAAACAGTTCCCGGTTCCGGAATTCCAGCAGCTTGCAGTCCTCCTCCTCATGGAAGGACACGATGCGGCGGCGGGTGTCGACCCAGACGCGCCACAGGTTCTGAACGGATGTTGTTTGCTCCATAGGGGGAGTCTCCTTTCTCTTCGTCTATACTATAAGACGATCCAGGAGGCGGTTTTGTTTCATTCCGCCGGGAAATTTTTGAAAAAATTTTTTTCGGACCGCCTTTCCGGGTCAGTGGAGCAGCGCGGCGTCCACCTCTTCCCCAGGGTAAACGTAGGCGTCTCCGGGGTAGACGGCGCTGCCGGAGCGGGGGAAGCTGTAGGGGTCGTAGTCCCCCTCGAAGGGCACGCCCTCTTCCTCACTCTCCAGGGCGGACTGCTCCGCGTAGGTCAGGAGCCTCCGGCTCCCGTTCACAATGCCAAGGTCCTCCAGGGCCTTGAGAGTCTCCGTGCAGTAGGCGGAGAGGCTCAGGGAGACGGTCTGGGAGTGGGGGCCTGCCTGGGGACGGTCCAGGTCGGTGACGGAGTAATAGAGCTCCAGGCCCCCGGTGCAGATGGCCTGGTTATAGAGGTCGTCCAGCAGGAACAGGGTCCGTCCGAAGTGCCCCGCCGCCACGTCCCACCGGACGGCGTCCTCCAGGGCCTTGGCCTGCTCCAGGGTCAGGTCCAGCTGTTCCATCTCCTTTGTCTCCGGGTTGTAGAGGCGGTCGGCGTAGCCGCCGGTGAGACGGGTTTCAAGGTTCTCCCTGTAAACATGGCCGAAGATGTTGGCCTCCTGGATGGCGGGGTTGGTGGCCAGGGCTACCAGCTTCTGCAGGGCCTGGGACCGCTCCATCCGCTCCCGGGAGCAGGGGAGGTTATACATGCGGCTGGTGTGGGGGGAGCCGATTTCACCCTCATAGTATGTGACGTCCAAATAGGCCACGGAAACGTCCTCTCCCCCCAGGCCCCGCCAGCTTTTGTTCAGGTCCTCCCGCTCCGCCAGGACAGCCTGATGCACGTCCAGAATGTTCTGAATCAGGGCGGGGTCCGTTAGTCTGGTGCTGACGCCTCTGCCGTTTACGCCGTTGACGATCAGCAGAACGCTTCCCACCTCCTCCGGCCGGGGCGTCCAGCTCTCCACGCTCAGGGGGTCCAGCGCCACGGCGGCGCAGAGGGCGGCGGAGGCCAGCGCCGTGGCCAGAACCCCCTTCCAGCTTCCCCGGAACACCCGGAGGGACTTGCTCAGCAGCATGGAGGCGATGTAGTACCCAATCACGCCGGCTGCCGCCATGCAGAGGGCCAGGGGGACCGGGCTGGCGGTGCGGGTGGTCTCATAGCCCGCGAAGAATACGTTGTAGAGGGCCATGCCCCCGGTGCAGGCGGCGCAGAAGGCCACGCCATAGCGGAAGATGGGCTTCATCCACCCAACGGCCACCACCTCTCCGGCGCTCTCGCTCCTCCGGCGGCGGTACAGGGCCCAGGCCGCCGCCAGCAGCACCGCGCCCGCCAGGGCATAGACGGCGATGAGCCAGCCGTTTGCCAGGGTGACGGACTCCAGGACGGATTCCTCCCAGCCCTCGGCATTGATGATCTGCCGGGACGTCGTGTCCACGTCCAGCATCCTTGTCAGGTACATGGTGGGGCTCAAAAACTCGATCACGCCCTGGTAGTACCGCTCCACGCCGAAGTAAAACATGGTCATGAGCCTCGTGACCAGCCACTCGGCCCCGGCGGCGATGAAGTGGAAGATGAAATAGAGGGCGGCGAAGGCGAAGGGGTTGCCGGTGACGAACACCACCGCCGTGGCGGAGGCGAAGAAGAAAAAGCTCTGCCCCGCCACGGCCAGGATGGTCACCGCCAGGCCCACGGGCTCCAAGCTGCCCACGATGGCGGAAACCAGGATGGCCAGACCCCCGGTGACGGCGTAGGGCAGCAGCATCATGGACATACCGGAGAGGAAGTCCGTGACGAAAATGCCCTTCCGGGTGATGGGCAGGGAGTGGTACATGCCCACGCTCCGGGGATTGTACAGCCAGCCCCAGGCCGCCAGGGCGCAGAGAGCCGCGTACAGCAGGGAGAGGGTGGGGATGATCCAGGCCACAATCTGGTAATAGCCCGCTGTAACGCCCAGGGGGTCGCTCATGGGCTCCCCAAAGAGGGCGTTCTCCCGGATGAGGATGGTGAGGAAGGCCAGGGGGAACAGGGCCCCAATGATGGACGTGCCGCCCCACAACGGCCAGAAGCGGGCGAGATTCTTTTTAAAGAGGGTGGGATTAAAGTACGATGTCTTTGACCGCATAGTCGGCGCCTCCTAACTCATAGATGAAAATTTCCTCCAGCGTCAGCGGCACGGCGTCCACCAGCATGGGCTCGTAGACCGCCAGGCGGTGGGCGGCTTCCTCCGCGTTCATGCGCATGATGAGGGTGTGGATGCGCCCCACCTTGGAGGCGTGGAGCACCTCCAGGTCCTCCGGCACGCCGCCCCCGTCCTTGAAGACCACCTGGAGCTTGACCATGTTGTCCTGAAGCTGGGCCAGGGACCGCTCCAGCAGCACCTTCCCGTGGTCCAGGATGCCCACGTGGTCGCACACGTCCTCCAGCTCCCGGAGGTTGTGGGAGGAGACCAGCACCGTGGTTCCCCGCTGGCTGACGTCCCCCAGCACCAGCGACCAGACCTGCCGCCGCATGACGGGGTCCAGGCCGTCCACCGGCTCGTCGAGAATCAGGTAGTCCGGCATGGCGCTGAGGGTCAGCCAGAAGGCGGCCTGCTTCTGCATGCCCTTGCTGAGGCGGCGGAGGGGGCGCTTCTCGTCGATCTGGAAGACCTCCTTGCATTTTTCATACCGCTCCATGGAGAAGCTGGGGTAAAAGCCCCGGTAGAATTTGCACATGTCCCGGATGGTGGCCTGGGGGAAGTAATACCAGTCGTCGGCAATGGCGGCGACCCGGGATTTCAGGGCCTCGTTCTCCCAGACGCTTTGGCCGTCGATGGCGAGCTCTCCCTCGTCCTGGCGGTAGATGCCGGTGAGGCAGCGGATGAGGGTGGATTTCCCCGCGCCGTTGGGGCCCACAAGGCCATAGACGCTTCCCGCGGGGACGGACAGGCTCACGCCGTCCAGGGCGGCGAAGCCGTCAAAGCGCTTGACGGTGTTGGTAACTTGAATCATCGTGTTTCCTCCTTGCGCGCCCCGGCGGGGGCCCCGCCGGATGGCTCTTCTTCAAGAAGAGCCATGAGCTCTTCCTGGCTGACGCCGAGATACTTAAGCTCCGCCAGAAGCTCCCGGGCCTTTTCAAAGAGCTCCTTCCGGCGGACCGTTCCGGCGCCCGTTTCCCCGGTGGCGAAGCTTCCCTTGCCGGGGACGGAGTAGATGTAGCCCTCCCCCTCCAGCTCGTTGTAGGCCCGCTGGATGGTGTTGGGGTTGATGGACAGCTGCGTCGCCAGGGACCGGACCGAGGGGAGCTTTTCGTCCGTCCCGATGGCCCCGGTGACAATCAGCTTGCGCAGCCCATCCTTGATCTGCTCGTAAATAGGCCGGGAGTCCCGGTAGTTGAGGCTGATCACCGCGTACCTTCCCTTCCGCGGCGGGGCTTCCCCGCCGCACGTTGTTGGTAAACTGTATTAACTGTACTAAGAAAATTAACACAGTTGGGGCGCTTTGTCAAGAGGGAATCAAAATTTCCGCCCCGGCGGGAGAAAAAATTTCCCCCAAAGCCGGAAAAATCCTGAATTGGCCCTTTACAATGGGAAATCACTATGATATAGTAACGAAGTCCGCCGGTTGGGCGGAAAATACGCCCCGGAGCTTTGTTTCGAGGAGCTTCACCGGCCCGGAGCACAGCCCCGCGGGGAATTTGTTTGAAAGGTGGAAACCCTGTTATGCTTCGCAAAGAAGAAAAGACCGCAATTATCAACGCCAACCGCACCCACGAGTCCGACACCGGCTCTCCCGAGGTTCAGATTGCCATCCTGACCGAGCGCATCAACGTGCTGACCGAGCACATGCGGGCCAACCCCCAGGACAAGCACTCCAACCGGGGGCTTTTGAAGATGGTCGGCAAGCGCCGCAGCCTCCTGGACTACCTCCAGAAGAAGGACGTGGAGCGGTATCGCGCCCTCATCGCCAAGCTGGGCATCCGCAAGTAAGACGCAGACAGGGCGGCGTATATTCGCCGCCCTGTTTTCCGTGTGGTGAAACCGGCTTTCCTCCCATCCCTATCCACCGACGCGGGAGCCGCCGCTTTTTGTGTTTGAACGTTTCCCCAGCGCCTGGGGCCCTGGGGGAAGGTTCAAATACGAAAAGGACGCTCCCGCGCAAAACAAAAGAAAAGGAGCGCATCTATGTCTACCATCATCACAAAGAGACAATTCCCCAACTGCCGCAAGTACGAAATGGAGCTGGCGGGCCGGCCCCTGACCCTGGAGGTCGGGAAGCTGGCGGAGCTTGCCAACGCCGCCGTCATGGTGGGCTACGGCGACACCCGGGTCCTGGTCTGCGCCACCGCCTCCGCCCGGCCCCGGGACGGCATCGACTTCTTCCCCCTGTCCGTGGACTTTGAGGAGAAGCTGTACTCCGTGGGCCGCATCCCCGGCAGCTTCAACCGCCGGGAGGGCCGCCCCGGGGAAAAGGGCGTCCTCACCAGCCGGGTCATTGACCGGCCCATCCGCCCCCTGTTCCCCCACGACTTCCGCAATGACGTTTCCATCATGGCCACGGTCATGAGCGTGGACCACGACTGCTCCCCGGAGATCTGCGGCCTCATCGGCGCTTCCGCCGCCCTGGCCATTTCCGACATCCCCTGGCACGGCCCCGTGGGCGCGGTGAAGGTGGGCCTGGTGGACGGCAAGCTCATCTTCAACCCCACCAGCGAGGAGCGGAAGGTCTCCGACCTGGACGTGACCGTGGTGTCCACCGGGAAAAAGGTGGTCATGATTGAAGCCGGGGCCAACGAGGTGGACAACGACACCATGTTCCGGGCCATTCAAATGGCCCATGAGGAAAACCAGAAGCAGGTGGAGCTCATCAACCGGATGGTTTCCGAGATCGGCAAGGAGAAGTTCGACTATCCCCACGCCGACTTCGACGAGGAGCTGTTTGAGAAAATTGTCTCCGCCACCATGGACGAGGCCAAGGCCGCCATGGACACCGACGACAAAAACGTCCGGGAGACCCGGTGGAACGCCCTGATTGAGAAGTGGCACGAGCGCTTCCTGGACGAGTACCCGGAGATGGACAAATACCTGGACGAGATTACCTACAAGTTCCAGAAGAAGATTGTCAAAGCCTGGCTCTTGGAGGGCCACCGGGTGGACGGACGGCAGAAAAACGAGATCCGGCCCCTGGCCTCCGAGGTGGGGATTCTGCCCCGGGCCCATGGCTCCGGCCTCTTCACCCGGGGACAGACCCAGGTCCTGTCCGTGGTCACCCTGGACACCCTTTCCGCCAACCAGAAGCTGGACACCATCTGGGAGGAGACGGAAAAGCGCTATATGCACCACTACAACTTCCCCGGCTACAGCGTCGGCGAGGCCAAGCCCGCCCGCTCTCCCGGGCGGCGCGAAATCGGCCACGGCGCTTTGGCCGAGCGGGCCCTGCTCCCCGTCATTCCCGACGTGGAGAAGTTCCCCTACGCCATCCGGGTGGTCAGCGAGGTGGTGAGCTCCAACGGCTCCACCTCCCAGGGCTCTGTCTGCGGCTCCACCCTGGCGCTGATGGACGCGGGCGTACCCATCAAGGCCCCCGTGGCGGGCATCTCCTGCGGCCTGATTCAAGACGACGAGGGCGGCTTCACCACCTTCATCGACATCCAGGGCGTGGAGGACTTCCACGGCGAAATGGACTTCAAGGTGGCGGGCACCAAGAAGGGCATCACGGCCATTCAGATGGACCTGAAAAACGACGGCCTCACCATGGAGATCATCAAAAACGCCCTGGACATCACCTATGACGGGCGCTGCCAGATTCTGGACCAGATCATGCTCCCCGCCATCGCCGAGCCCAGGTCCGACGTGAGCCGCTATGCCCCCAAGATGCTGACCATGCACATTGACCCCTCCAAGATCCGGGAGGTCATCGGCTCCGGCGGCAAGGTGATTCAGAAAATCGTGGCGGACACCGGGGCGAAAATCGACATCAACGACGACGGGTCCATCTTCATCGCGGGGGTGGACGCGGCCTCCTGCGACGCGGCGAAAAAATGCATTGACGACATCGTGTTTGTGCCGGAGATCGGCGCGCTGTACTATGGCCGGGTGGTGCGCCTCATGACCTTCGGCGCGTTTGTGGAGCTGGCCCCGGGCAAGGACGGGCTGGTCCACATCTCCAAGCTGGCGGAGCACCGGATTGAGAAGGTGGAGGACGCCTGCAAAATCGGGGATATGATGTGGGTCAAGGTGACGGACATCGACGAAAAGGGCCGGGTGAACCTCTCCCACAAGGACGCCGTCCGGGAGATCAAGGCCAAGGAGGCCAAGGGCGAGCGGGTGAAATAAGGCGGAAGCTGTCTATGGGACGGGCCGGGAGGCCCGTCCCATTTTTTCCCGGGATTTTTTTGGGGGACCCATTGAAAGGGCGGCTATTTTGTGCTATGCTGTAAAAGTGAAATTGGCGCGTAAGGCGCGGGCATGACAGGAGGAGCGGAAGATGAGGCGTTGGGTTTGGAGAGTGCTTTTGATGGCGGCGGCGGTGCTGGCCCTGACGGGGACCGCTTTGGCGGCGGACACGACGGTCGTAAATGGTTTAATGCTGACACGGAACGGGTCCGAGTGGACAGTCACGGGGTATAGCAACACACCCAAGGCGGTTGTCATACCAGAGGAATATGACGGGAAACCAATTACGGCGATTGCGGACGGCGTTTTCGGCGGCAAGGAGCTGACCAGCGTGGAGATTCCGGCCACGGTGAAGACCGTGGGGGACGGGGCGTTCGCGTCATGCGTAAAATTGTCCCGCGTTACCTTTTGCAGCAAGGCCGGCGCAGGCGCTGTTACGGAGATTAAAGAAGCCGCTTTTGTGGGGTGCAAAGGCTTGACCACGCTGCAGCTTTCCGATCATGTAAAGAGCATAGGAGAAAACGCCTTCGCGACGTGTGAAGCTCTCCTTCAGGTTATCATTTTGGACGGAACGGAGAGCATTGCCACGGGAGCGTTTGCCGGATGCAAGAATCTGGTAAGGGTTGCCGTCCGCGGTAAGGATACGAAAGTTACCATCGCGCCGGATGCTTTTCCGGCAGGAGCAAAATTGAAGACCATTCATTGCCAGGGGGACTTGGTCGTGTTTGAGGGAGACCCGGATGCCAATCCCTGGAAGGATGATACCATTCATAAGGTGGTTATTATACCCACGACGGTGGCTTCGTCCTGTGTGAACAAGGGCTCCTTTACCGTAACTGCGAACTGTACGTCAACTGCCTTTACTACCACGTGCAAATTCACAGAGGTAAAGCAGGAGCTTCCCAAATTGGAGCATAACTTCGCGGAGGATTCTACCGAGGAGGAACCGGCTGACCACAAGGAGTGCCAGAGTTATGAGATTATCAAAACATACAAGTGCCAAAACACCGGATGCGCCGCTACAAAAGTAGAGAGAGAAACCATAGAGGCGGCAAAGGACCATGACTTCCAGGAGGAGACGGAGACGCTTAAGGAAGCGACCTGCACGGCTCCTGGTACGGAGGTCACGTATAATAAATGTAAGGTTTGCGAAACCAAGGTGCCCCTAAGAACGGAAACCATTCCGATTGATCCGCAGGCCCACGATTATGAGGAGAAGACCATTACCACAGAGCCCACCTGCGGCGCACCAGGTTATGAGAAAACGGTAAATGTCTGCAAGCTGTGCAAAGACGAAGTGGTGCTGAGTGAGAATCCGACGGGAGACGCTACCGGAAAGCACGACTGGGAAGCCGCCAAGTATATCGTGGAGGAAGGGGACGAGGCCACCTGCGCGAAGAAGGGCAGGGAAACCCTGGTAAAGCTCTGCAAGGTCTGCTCCGAACCGGCCCCGGAGGACGCCTATACGGAGGCGGAGAAGGCGCTGCCCAAAGAAAAAGAAATCGATATGCTGCCCCACGACTGGGAGGGCGGCGAAGAGAAAGTTACCAAGCAGCCCACCTGCACGGAGAAGGGCGAGAAGACCATCGCGGCCCGGAAGTGCAAGACGTGCCAAACGGAAGAGGAGGAGAAAACCGAAGAGATTCCCACGGTGGACCATCAGTGGGTTGCGGGCGAGGAAAAAATTACAAAGCCCGCCACTTGTACGGAGTCCGGCCTGAAAAATACCGGCGTGCAGAAATGCAAGAATTGCGACTTTGAAAAGGCGGCCGAGGAGAATGTTCCCATTCCTCCTTTGGGCCACCGCTGGGGCGGGTTTACCCCCAATACCGGAGAGGGAAGCCGTCAGGAGCCCACCTGCGGTGTGGCGGGCTGGGTCCTGGGCACCGTTACTTGCAGCGAGTGCAAGCAGACCGTTCCGAACCACAAACTGGAAATTGAGCCCACCGGCCTGCACGAATACGGCGAGTGGACCATTACCAAAGAGCCCGCCGCGGGCGTGGACGGTTCCCGGGAGCGGGTCTGCGCGGTCTGTGAGTACAAGGACGTCCAGATAATTCCCGCCGGGAGCGTGCCCGGCCAACCCGCCGACCCGGACGACCCCGACAATCCTTCCAAACCCGACGAGCCCGACAAGCCCGCGGAGCCGGATAAGCCCGCCTCCTACCGGGTGGATATCATCCAAGGCAGCAACGGCTCCGCCTCCGCCAACCGCACCACCGCTCAGTCCGGGGACCGGGTGACGATTACCGTCTCTGCCAACTCCGGCTATGAGCTGGATATGATCCGGGCGGTCAGCGCCGACGGTAAGGTGCCCTACTTGGATTCCCTTGGCAGCGGCCAGTACCGCTTTACCATGCCCGCGTCCAACGTGGAAATCCGGGTGACCTTTACCCGGAAGAGCTCCAGCGGCTGGTCCGGTTCCAACTGGGCCAGCGCCCCCGGCGAGGGCTCCAGCAGCAGCGACCCCCGGCGCACAACCGACGTCATGCCCACCCAGAACCCCACCCTGGACGCGCCCCAGACCGACGCGTCCCAGCAGCTCTTCCGGGACGTTCCCATGAGCCACTGGGCGGCGGGGGAGATCAACTGGGCCAACCAGATGGGCTACATGAACGGCACGGGAGGCCGCTTCAATCCCGACGGCGTTATCAGCCATCAGCAGATGTGGATCGTCCTGGCCCGGCTCACCGGCTCCAACCCCGCCAACATGGCGGAGGCCCGGCGCTGGGCCGTGCAGGGCGGCTTTGCCGACGGCTCCGCCCCCACCGGGGCGGTGAAGCGCCACCAGCTGGTGACGGCCCTGTACCGCTGCGCCCGCCTCTCGGGCAGCCTGAACCAAAACACCACCAGCCTGGCAGGCTACACCGACAGCCGTACCGTGCCCGCCGTGGCCCGGGACGCCTTTTCCTGGGCCCTGGCCAACGGCATCGTCAGCGGCGGCGCCGACAAGACGCTGAATCCCAACGGAACCCTCACCCGGGCCCAGTTCGCGGTGATTTTGTACCGCTACAGCCAGCGAATCTGATACTTTCTTGAAAGAAAGTATCCAAAGAACGTTAGCGCGCTCTGGCTGCCCGGCGGTCAACCGGACCGGAGCGACGGCAACCGAGTGACAGCTTACAGGGGGCGGGCGGACAGCCCGCCCCTTGCTTTTGAAAGGAGCGCTCTATGGACACCATCGCCGCCATCGCCGCCGGAGGAGGCGCGCCCTCCGCCATTGGGGTCGTCCGGGTCTCCGGGCCGGACTGCTTTGCCGCCTGCGGGCGGGTCTTCCGCTCCGCCCGGCCCTTCGGGGAGCTGGAGGCCCGGCGGATGGTCCTGGGGGAGTTTTTGGACCGGGAGGGCCGGGTGCTGGACCGGGGGCTGGCGGTGCGCTTCCCCGGGCCCCGCAGCTACACCGGGGAGGACTCGGCGGAGTTCCACTGCCACGGGTCCCCGGTGGTCCTGCGGGAGGTGCTGGCGGCCCTGTTCGCCGCCGGGGCAAGGCAGGCGGGGCCGGGGGAGTTTACGAAGCGGGCCTTTTTGAACGGGCGGCTGGACCTGACCCAGGCGGAGGCCGTCATTGACCTCATCGACGCGGAGACCGCCGCCGCCGCCCGGAACGCCGCCGCCCAGCTGGACGGGGGCCTCCGCCGGGCGCTGGAGCCCATTCAGGAGGCCCTGCTGGATATCACCTCCCGGTTTTACGCCGTGGTGGACTACCCGGACGAGGATATCCAGGACGCGGGGCCGGAGGAGATCGCCGCCGCCCTCCGGCAGGCCGAGGGTGCGCTGACGGCGCTGCTTTCCACCTGCAAACGGGGGAAGGTCCTCAAGCGGGGGGTGCGGACGGCCATCGTGGGCCTGCCCAACGCGGGAAAATCCTCTTTGCTGAACGCCCTGGCGGGGTATGAGCGGGCCATCGTCACCGACATTCCGGGGACCACCCGGGACACGGTGGAGGAGGCCGTCCTCTGCGGCGGGGTGCTGCTGCGGCTCATCGACACGGCGGGCCTCCGGGAGACGGAGGACGCGGTGGAGAAGCTGGGGGTGGAGCGATCCCGGCGGGCCATGGAGGAGGCGGAGCTGATTCTGCTGGTCCGGGACGGCGCGGCGGAGGCCTGCCCGGAGAACCGGGCGCACTGGGAGGCGGAGGCCCTCCTCTTGAATCAGGTGGCCCGGACCGGGAAGCCCTGGCTCTGCGTCGAGTCCAAGTGCGACCTCACCGATCCCCACGCCTTTTCCGTGGGGCTTATCCAAAAGGACGCCAACAACCCCGCCGCCTGCCTCTGCGTTTCCTCCGTCACCGGCCAGGGCTTGGACCGGCTGGAAGAGGCCGTAGCGGCCCTCTTCCCCGCCGGGGACCCGGGGGAGGCCGGAAGCCTTTTGACGGACCGGAGGCAGGAGGAGGCCGCAGACAGGGCACGGGCCGCCGTCCGCCGGGCCCTGGAGGCCCTGGAAAACGGCCTGACCCCCGACGCGGTGCTCACCGACGCGGAGGAGGCCCTGGACGCCATCGGGGAGCTGACGGGGAGGACTGCCAAGGAGGAGATTGTGGAGCGGATCTTCTCCCGGTTCTGTGTGGGGAAGTAGGAGGCCGTGGAAAATGCGTTTTCCAATCCCCCAAAATATGGTTTACAAAACCGCGTCCTGGTGTTACAATAACCATTGCGAGCCGCCCGGCCCCGCCGGGCGGCTTTTTGACTGTGAAGAAAACGGAGCTTCAAGAAAGGACGACTCATGAACGATTTGACCGACCTTCTCTCCCGCCTCCGGGACCAGCGCCCTGTGGACTGGGACCAGCTGCCGGACTTCTCCTTGTATATGGACCAGGTCCTCTCCTACATGGACCGGCAGGTCATCCGCTTCGACGGGGACGACGGCCTCACCGCCGCCATGGTGAACAACTACACGAAAAGCGGGCTGGCCCCCCGGGCCGAGGGGAAGAAGTACGGCCGGGAGCACCTGGCCTACTTCACCGCCATCTGCGTCTTAAAGCGGGTCATGTCCACCCGGGACATGGATCTTCTGATCCGGGAGGAGCTTCAGGACCGGCCGGTGCGGGAGGGGTACGGCGCCTTTTGCCAGAGCCTGGACAAGGCGCTGAACATCACCGCCGGTGAGCTGGCCGCCCGGCTGGGGGACCAGGAGCTGGACGGCGCCGCCCTGGCGGACGCCGCCATCCACTTCTCCCTTTTGAGCTACGCCGCCGGCGTGGCGGGGAGCCGCTGCGTGGCCCTCCTCCGGGAGCGGAAGGGCCCCCCCAAGGGCAAAAAAGAAAAGGAGCGTGAGTGAACATGTCCGACTACGTCATTATGACCGACAGCTGCTGCGACCTCTCCGCGGAGCTGGCGGCGGAGCTGGAGCTGGAGGTGCTGCCCCTGCGGCTGGAGCTGGAGGGCAGGAGCTACCGGAACCTGCTGGACGGCGGCGAGATCGGTTTCCAGGAGTTTTACGCCAAGGTCCGCTCCGGGGCCATGCCGGTGACCTCCGCCGTCAACGTGGGGGAGTTCGACGCCGCCATGCGGCCCATTCTGGAGGCGGGGAAGGACATTTTGTGCCTGTGCTTCTCCTCCGCCCTCTCCACCACCTACCAGTCCGCCGTCATTGCGGGAAGGGAGCTGGAGGAGGCCTTCCCGGAGCGGAAGGTCCGGGTGGTGGACAGCCTCTGCGCCTCCATGGGACAGGGCCTTTTGGTCTGGCTCTGCGCCCAGGAGAAGAAGAAGGGGAAAACCCTGGAGGAGGTTTTGGACTTTGCCGAGGGGGCCAAGGGGAACATCTGCCACTGGTTCACCGTGGACGATTTGAACCACCTGAAGCGGGGCGGCCGGGTCAGCGCGGCGGCGGCGCTGTTCGGGACCATGCTCTCCGTCAAGCCCGTGCTCCATGTGGACAGCCAGGGGCGGCTGATCCCCATGGAGAAATGCCGGGGGCGGAAGGCCTCCCTGCTGGCTCTGGTGGACCACATGGAGAAAACCGCCGTGGAGCCGGAGCGCTACCCGGTGTTCATCAGCCACGGGGACTGCCGGGAGGACGCCGAGTTTGTGGCGGAGGAGGTCCGCCGCCGCTTGGGCGTGCGGGAGGTCTATATCCATTACGTGGGCCCCGTCATCGGCAGCCATACCGGGGCGGGGGTTATGACGCTGTTCTTCGTTGGAAGAGAACGGTGAGAACCGGTAGAAAGGCGGTTTGACATGCGCTGGCTGGAGGTACACATCGACACGAACCACGCCGGGCTGGACACGGTCCAGGCGATGCTGTCCGGACTGGACGTGGACGGCGTGATGATTGAGGACGAGGAGGAGTTCCAGGACTTCCTGGAAAACAACCACGACTACTGGGACTATGTGGACGAGGACCTGGAGCGCCATATGGCGGGCCGGTCCCGGATCACCTTCTACCTGGAGGCCCGGGAGGCGGGCTTCGCCAAGCTGGGAGAGGTCCGCGTTGCCCTGGAGGGCTTGAAGCAGGAGCGCCGGGACCTGGGGACGCTGCTGATGACCCTGGAGGACGTGGAGGACGCGGACTGGGAGAACAACTGGAAGCAGTACTACAAGCCCATGGAGATTGGGGAGCGGCTGCTGGTCATCCCCCAGTGGGAGGAGGCGGACCCGGGGGACCGGGTGCCCCTCTACCTGGACCCGGGGCTGACCTTTGGCACCGGGGCCCACGCCACGACGCGCCTGTGCCTGACGGCCCTGGAAACCCTGGTCCGGGGCGGGGAGCGGGTGTTGGACCTGGGCTGCGGCAGCGGCATTTTGTCCGTGGCGGCCCTGCGGCTGGGGGCCGGGTCCGCCCTGGCGGTGGACATCGACGACAAGTGCCGCACCGCCGCCCGTGAGAACGCCGGGCTCAACGGCATCGGCCCGGACCGGCTGGACATCCTGGTGGGAAACCTCCTGACGGACGGGGCCGCGGCGGAAAAAATCGGCGGGGGCTATGACCTGGTGCTGGCCAACATTGTGGCGGACGTGATCATCGCCCTGGCCCCCCGGGTCCGGGGACTGCTGAGCCCCGGCGGGACCTTCCTCTGCTCCGGCATCATCGAGGGCCGGGCGGACGAGGCGGCGGCCGCGCTGAACGCCGCCGGGCTGGAAATCCGGACGCGGCGGGAGGACAACGGCTGGTACGCCTTTACCTGTCAATAAGCAAGCCGAAGGGCGAACCCGGAAGGGTTCGCCCTTGTTCGCGCCTATTCGCCGGGCACCTGGTCCGTGACCATGACGAGGCCCAGCTTGTCCAGCTCCAGCGTCCGGGGCGTGCCCCGGTAGAGGTCGATGACGGAGTGGATTTCCGCCATCCGCTCCTCCGGGACGCAAAAGAGGGACCCGCCGCCGGAAGCCAGGAGGTAGCGCACCCGGGCCTCGCCGCTGTCCTGGTCCACGCCGCTGACCTGGTGGAAGGTATGGTCCCCCAGCTCCAGCGGCTCCCGGTCCTGGAGGACGTAGGTTCCCTCTCCCAGGTGCCGGTCCGCCAGGCCGCTCTGCTCCAAAATCCAGCGGCAGAGGGCGGGGCCCGCCTGGGCGTAGAGGGTGCGGGCCTCCTCCGTGTCAAAGCCCTCGTCCGACGGGGCCTCGTAGAAGGCCAGGCCCTTGTGGCACAGGAATACCGTGTACTTCACCGGCTCCCGGACCCGGTATTCCGATTCATCCCGGGGGTTGTTTAGGGGAACCTGATGCCACTCCTGCCGGGACAGCTCTTCCAGCAGCTCTCCCAGGGCGGACACATCCTCCTCCGCCCCCAGCAGGGGCAGATTGAGGAGATAGGCCCCCGGCGCGTCGCCGGTTTCACGGGAGTAGGCCGCCAGATCCAAATCCAGGCCCCGCTCCCCGGCGAAGTTCTCCAGGGCCCGCTTCACCAGAATGCCGGGATAGCTGGTCTGGTAGCCGGGCCAATCCTCCGACCGCTCCCCATAGGGGGAGGCGCGGAAATACAGGTCCGGGTCCGCCGCCGGGGCGAAAATATCCTGGGACGCGGCGTGGATGAAGGGCTCTCCGAAGTCCTCCTCCAGCCACTGGGGGGCCGTCTCCGTCCAGCGCTCCGCCGCCCGCCGGGCGGTGCGCTCGGCCTGGGCGCTTCGCAGATTGACGCCGAGGCCGATGGAGAAAAACAGCGCCAGGATGGTGAAGCAGACCACAAGGACGGTCTTCCGCCAGAGGGGATAGCCCCGCCAGGCGTTCCGCCAGGAGCTTTTCGCCCTGGCCGCCCGGCGGGTGTCCGCCCGCTTCACCCCCAGGAGGCGGTAAAGGGGCTTGTAGGCCGGATACCTGGAGGCGTTTTGAAGCTCGTAGGCGTCGAAGACGGCCCGGCGGATCTCCGGGGACAGGTCCGGGCGCTGGGACAAAAAGTCCTCCAGGAGAAAGACAAAATCCATGTCGGCCCGGACGCTCAGGAAGACGGGGCTGTCCAAAAACCGCCGCCATTGGGCCGGGGGCGCGTCGCGGCGCTCCAAAAGCTCCAGGGTCCGGACCGCCGCCAGGACGGCGGTCCAGGCGTCCTCCCCGTCCAGCTCCCGCCGCTGGCGGGCCTGGGGGGCGTAGCGGGCCCAATTCTTGTGGCGCAGGTCCTCCAGCCTCCGGCGGCGGGCTTCCTGGGCCTCCTCCTCCCCCTCGGCGAAGAGGCGCTCGAAGTCCCACTCCGGGGCCGCTTCCTCCTCCCGCGGGGGCGCGTCCTCCCCCTTCAAAAGCTCGTCATAATTCCACTCCGGCTCCTGGGGCTCCGGCTTTTGCGGGGGGCGGTTCGGGGCCTCCCGGCCCTCAAGAAGCTCGTCATAGTCCCAGCCGGGGGCCTCCTGCCGCCGCTCTGGCGGTGCGGGGCGATCGGCGGGCGGGTCCTCCGGCCCGGTTTGGGCGGAGCGGGCCCTCCGGGCCCGGCGGCTGGCCTCCTGATAGGCGGCGTGAAGCCGCTGGAAGCCCTCCGGGTCCTCCTCGGGGTGGGCGGTTTTCAGCTTTTGGGCGTAAGCGCTCCGGATGTCCGGCAGACCCGCCGGGCCGGAAAGGCCCAGCTCGTTCCAGGGCCAGCTCACAGGTCTTCCTCCTCATCGCCGTCGAAGGGCTCGTCGAAGGGCTCCGGCGGGGACAGGGCCGCGTCGCCCAGATAGGCCTCCGCCTGGTCGAAAAAGCGGTCCAGCCGCTTGGTGGCCTTGGCGATTTTCAGGGCCTCCTGGGTGGAGAGGACCCTTTGATACCAGTCCAGCAGATCCCCCACCTGCTCCCGGAGGCTCCCCACGGTGACGGCGTAGAGCCGCTCGCCCCGGGCCGCCATGGCCCGGTACTCCTCCTGCTCCCGGGGGTGGAGCTTCAGGCGGGACAGCTCTTTCAGGCGGCGCTCCGCCTCCTGGGCCGTCATGTCCTTGTTTTGAAGGACCAGCCGCTTCGCCTGGCCCGCCTCGTTGACCACCTCCACCTCCAAAAGGCCGTTGATGTCGTAGGTGAAGCGGATGCGCACAGACTGCCGGCCCCGCGGGGCCGGGGGCACGGGGACCTGAAGCTCCCCCAGCAGGGCGTTGTCCGCGCAGTAGCGGTTTTCCCCTTGATAAATCCGCACGTCCACCTTGTCCTGGCCGTCCCGGACGGTGTAGTAAACCCCCATTTTGCTGGTGGGGAGGACGCTGTTGCGCTCGATGATGGGGCTCATCAGGTCCCGTTCCCGCTCGCTTTCGTTGTACCGGGCCACCCCCAGGGTGAAGGGGCACACGTCGGTGAGGACCAGCTCTTTAAGGTCCCCCGCCCGGGCCTTCATCCCGGCGCAGACGCCCGCCCCCAGGGCGATGGCGGTGTCGGGGCGGCTGTCCCGGACGGGCTCTTTATGAAGGGCCCGGGCAATGTAGCGCCGGACGGCGGGCATGTGGCTGGAGCCCCCCACCATCACCAGGTCGTCCAGCTCCTGGAGGGAGACGCCGCCGTCCAGGAAGACCCGCTGGATGGGGGCGGTCATCCGCCGGAAGAGGGCCCCGCACTTGCGGATCAGCCACTCGTTGGAGAGGGTCAGGGCGGCGGAAATGCTTCCGTCGTCCACGGACATGATCACCATCTCCTGGCGGGTCAGGGCCATTTTGCAGGTCTCCCCCTGGCGGATCAGCAGCTCCTTCTGCCGGGGGGTGAGGCCGTCGAAGTCCAGCCCGCAGTCCTCGCAAAAGCCCCTGGCAATGGCCAGATCAAAATCGGAGCCCCCCAGGCGGTTGTCCCCGCTGACGGCGGTGACGCTGACCACGTTCCCGAACCGCTCCACCAGGGAAACGTCCAGGGTGCCGCCCCCCAGGTCGAAGACCAGGCAGACCTTGTCCGCTTCCCCCTGGCCGATGCGGCCCGCCACCGCGGCGGCGGAGGGCTCGTTTACCAGCCGCTCCGCCTTCAGCCCCGCAAGGGCCGCGGCCCGTTTCGTGGCGGAGCGCTGGGCCTCGGCAAAGTAGGCGGGGACGCTGACCACCGCCTCCTCCACCGGCTCTTTCAGATAGGCCTCCGCGTCCTCCCGCAAGGAGCGGAGCACCAGGGCGGAAAGCTCCTCCGGCGTGAAGGTCCGGCCGCCCAGGCGAAAGGTCTTTTCCGTGCCCATAAAGCGCTTGAACCGGGCGGCGGTCCGCTCCGGGTGGGAGATGAGCCGGTCCCGGGCCGCCCGGCCCACCAGGACGGAGCCGTCCTCGTCCACGCTGACCGCGCTGGGGGTCAGGAACTCCCCGGCGGCGTTGGGGATAAGCTCGCTGCGCCCGTTCCGCCACACGGCGGCCAGGGAGTTGGTGGTGCCCAAATCGATGCCGATGATTGCCATGCTCTGTCACCGCTTTCGTTGTTTGCTGAGCCTATCATAGCACCCGGAAAGGGGGTTTGCAAGGGCGAACGCCGCCGCCGGGGCACGGAAAAGGACGGCGGGCCTGGAATTTATGGAAGGGGGGTATTGAAAAAACGGCGGGTTTTGATATAATGAAACGGACAAAGTCCGTGGAAAAGGAGGCGGAGCGCATGGCGGAGAATCAATTGGCGGCGCCGGTGGTGAAGTGGGTCGGCGGAAAGCGCCAGCTGTTAAGCGAGATTATCCCCCTGTTTCCCAAGCGGATCACCTCCTACTGCGAGCCCTTCCTGGGCGGAGGGGCCGTGCTCTTTTCCATTCAGCCCGCCAAGGCGGTTGTCAACGATTTGAACGGGGACTTGATCGCGGTTTACGAGGTGATCCGCGACGACGTGGAGGCCCTGATCGACGATCTCAAAAGACACGAAAACACCTCGGAGTACTTTTATAAAATCAGGGACCTGGACCGGGACCAGACGGTCTATCAGGCCATGTCGAAGGTGGAGCGGGCCTCCAGGCTGATCTACCTGAACAAGACCTGCTTCAACGGGCTGTTCCGGGTGAACTCCGCCGGGGCCTTCAACACGCCCTTTGGGCGCTATAAAAACCCCAATATTGTAAACGAGCCGGTTTTGCGGGCGGTGAACCGCTATTTCGCCGCCGGCGGCGTCACCTTTTTCCATGAGGATTTCGCCAAGACCCTGGCCCGTGTCGAACCGGGCGCGCTGGCGTACCTGGACCCCCCCTACGACCCCGTTTCCGATACGGCGAGCTTCACGGGCTACAGCAAGGGGGGCTTTGACAAAAACGAGCAGCGCAGGCTGAAGCGGTGCTGCGACGATCTGACGCGGCGGGGTGTAAAATTCGTCCTTTCCAACTCCGCCACGGACTTTATCAAGGACCTGTATCAGGACTATGAGATCCTCGTGGTGAAGGCGAAGCGGGCCATCAACGCCGACGCCAGCAGGCGCGGGGCGGTGGAGGAGGTGCTGATCCGAAACTATGGGAGTGAATGACGCCGCCTGGGAGAAGCTGTTTGACAAGTACCGCATCCTGGAGGAGATCGGGCAAAAGGGCTGCTTTCCCATATCGGCGGCCCAGATCAAGGAGTTCCGGGAGCCCAGGCTGATGACCAAGTTCGACCACAGGGTGAACCTCCCCGCCGTCTTCGCGGAAAACGGCCTGGCGATTCTGCCGGTCAGCCGGGGGGACTACGTGATCTCCTCCTTTTCGGCCTATCATGATTTTGAGGAGCCCGTTGGAAACGCGCAGCGGGTTTTCATTCCCCCGCTGTTTCAAAGCCTCATGCCCCAGTTTCTTGTCAGCGAGGCCATCGCCCTGAACTGCGCGTATGACTGCGGAATCCTGCACGATTTTCTGGAGGAGGACGGCGCCCTTGCCCCCACGGTCAGCGGGCGCATGAGCTCCGGCGGCTTTGCATTCCGCATCGACACGGCCCGGCGCCCCATGGCCGTGGAGGTGCGCAACTCCCAGATTGAGATTGACGCCGCATATGAGGGGGCCCGCTTTCTCTCCCTTTTTGAGGCGAAACGAGACCTGGCCGGGGACTTTCTCATCCGGCAGCTCTATTATCCCTTCCGCGTTTGGAGCGGGCGGGTGACAAAGCCGGTGAAGACCGTGTTCCTGGTCTTCTCAAACGGCACGTTTTACCTGTACCAGTATCAATTCCGGGACCCTGGGAATTACAACTCCCTGGAGCTGGTCAAGCAGAAAAACTACGCCGTCGCCACGGAGATCCGGCGGTCCGACATCGAGGACCTTTTGAGAACCGTGCCCACGGCGGAGGAGCCCCGCATCCCCTTTCCCCAGGCGGACCGGATGCCCCGAATCGTAAACCTGATGGAGCTTTTGAGCGAGCGGCCCATGACAAAGCAGGACATCACGTCGGAATACGCGTTCGACGGGCGGCAGACGAACTACTACACGGACGCGGGGCGCTATCTGGGATTCATCGAAAAGGGGATAGACCCGGAGGGCAATATCCTGTTTTGGCTCTCCGGCTCCGGGCGGCGGGTCATGGGGCTGGGCTACAGGGAACGCCAGCTGGCGATTGCGGGGGAGATCCTGAGGCACAGGGCATTCCGCGACACCCTGGAGCTTTGCCTGCACTGGGGGGAAATGCCGGATAAGCGGACCGTCGTCCGGATCATGGAGGAGGCGAACCTCTGCGGCATAGGGGCCAGGGAGACTTATCTCCGGCGGGCCTCCACCGTCACCAGCTGGGTAAACTGGATTCTGGGAACCATTCAGGAGAAGGCCATATAGATCGCAAGAGGCGCTTATCGTTCCGATAAGCGCCTCTTTTTCCTTGCGAAAGCTACTCCCGCCGTCACCTCCAGCGGCGGAACACCGTGGTGAAGTCCCCGGCGTCCACCAGGCCGGAGAGGGGGCCCCACTGGCCCCAGTCCACCTTGCCGTTTTTCTCCAGCTCACAGGCGGTATAGGTCCCCTCCTCCCGGTCCACGCCGGTGAGGATCAGCACCCGCTCCACATTGTCAAAGCGGATGTAGACGACATCCCCCACGGCCAGGTCGGGAAGCCGGCGGTGCTGGGTGACGGGGGTCTCCTCGCCAAAGACGAAATCGCTGACCGCCAGGCCGAAGGCAAGGCAGCCGTGGGTGGGGCTGAACTGGGGGGCGCGGTAATCATAGCGCACGGTGTCGCTCCAGACCGTGCCGTCGGGACAGCCCTGCTTTACCAGCTCCAAAAGCTCGGCGATGTTCTCCCCGCTCCGGGTTTTGCCGTTGGGGAGGCGGCCCTCCTTACACAGGGGGGTCTCCCGGTTCACCCGGTTCATCATCTCCTGGACCGTCTCCTCCCCCTGGAGGCCGAAGGCGGGCATTTCCTGGACCTCCACGCCCTCGTCCGGGTCCGCCGGGATCTCCCGGGGCCCGTTGAACAGCGCGTCCAGGCGGGACCAGATCACGGAGGCCTGGGCCCGGTTCAGGGAATCCTCCCCGGCGAAGCGGCCGTCGGCCTGTCCCTTTAGAAGTCCCATGCCCCAGCAGGTGAAGACGGCGGTGTGACAGCCGTCGGGGATTTCCGTCCAGTCGGCGATGTCCGTGGTGGAAAGCTGGATGGTCTCCTGGAGGGCGTCCTTTTCCAGAACCAGGTTGTAAATGATCTGAGCCATGTCATAGCGGGTCAGGGGCTGGTCCACATAGCGGTCCCAGCGCTTCCCCAGGGACCGGTAGGTTTCTTTCAGCGACGTGCCCTCCAGAACCGGGAGGCACGCCTCCATGGCCTGGTACTTCCCCTCCTTCGCAGCGGCATACTCCTCGGCGAGGAAGGAGCGGGAGAGCATGGCGCAGAACTGGGCGGCAGTCACATCCCGGCCCGGCTGGAAGGAGCCGTCACCGTAACCGTTCACCACTCCGGCGTCCACCGCCCGCCGGATCTCCTCCTGGGCCCAGTGGTCTGCCGGGAGGTCGTAAAAGCCCGCCGCCCGGGCCGGGAGAACCAGGCAGAGGAGGGCCAGCAGGGGCAGGAAAATTTTTTTCATGAGGGGGTACTCCTTTTCAGATGAGTTGTTCCCATCTTACCACGCTCCGGGGAAAACCGCAAGGCTCGCCCCCCAGAGTTCAAAATATGGTTACAGTTTCAGCTGCTCCAGCAGATTCTCCGCGAACCTCTCCAGCCGCCCCTCAATGCCCGGCAGGCGCAGGGCCGCCCCGGCGTCGTTGGCGGTTTCCATGAGGATGGCCCCCGGAGGGAGGCGGAAGCCCTTGTTGACGCACAGGGCCGAGACCACCTGGCTGGCCACAAGGTCCCCGCCGGAGTAGCCGGAGACCACGATGGCGAAGACGGCCTTATCCTCGAAGGAGGCGGCGCGGTAGAGGGCCGTCAGCCGGTTCACGGCGGCGGTGAGGTTGGCGGAAAGGGCGTCGTTGTAGTTGGGGCAGAGGAGGACCACCGCGTCCGCCTCCCGGAGGGCGGGAAACACCTCCTGGACCATGACGCCGCCATAGAAGCAGCCCCCCCGCTCCCCGAAATGGAGGCAGGTGGTGTAGGGACACCCGGCGCAGTCCTCCAGGGTCCCGTTCCGCAGGCCGATCTCCCGGACCTCACAGGCCCCCTCGATCCGCGCCCGCACCCGGCCCCAGAGGTCCAGGGTGTTGGAGGTGGAGCGGCTGGAGGCGTGGAGGGCCAGGACCTTGGGCCTTCTCCGCCGGAGGGGCGTGAAGCCCAGCACCCGGTCCGCCAGGTCCGAGACGGCCCGGCGGTAGGCCGTTTCCAGATCGCAGTTTCCGTTCCGGGCCTGGACGGCGAAGTTTTGAAGGCCCCCCGTGGCCTCCGCCAGGGGACGGCCCGGAAAGGCGCAGCCCGCCAGGTGGGCGGCTAACAGGAGGTCCCGGCCCGCCGCCTTGGTGTACAGGTCCCCGGCCCCATCGATGACCACGCCCCCCGCGCTGCCCCGGAGACAGCCGGGACAGTCCCGCAAATGGGACAAAAGGCCGCACAGGCCCATATCGACCCCATTTTCCGGCAGGGAGAAGGCGAAGAGGACCCGGCAACCCGCCAGGGACTCCCCCGCCCCGGCGAGGCGGACCGCCCGCCCCGCCAGGGCGGCGCGCAGCGTCTCCCCCAGCCGCCCGGTCAAGGGTCCGGAGACGATGGTCAATTCCCGTTCCATAGCACCCTCCTGCCGTCAGGAAATTTCATGAAGGGCCCGCTCCGTCTCCCTGAGGCGGTCAAACAGGGCGTCCGGCAGCTCCAGGGTTTCCAGCTCCAGGCCGTAAGGCGTGAAGCGGTTTTTGCACCCGAACCACACGCCCCCCAGGGGCACCGAGGAGCAATGCCACTCCCCCCTCAGGGTCAAAAGAAGCTGCATGGCCCCGGAGGACACGGCGGGGGCCACGTAGGGCTTGAAGCCCAGGTCCCGGACGCGGAGGTTGGCCTCCAGCGTCAGCTGGGTCAGATCCCGGGATAACGCGTCGTCGTAGCGCTCCACGGAGTTGGCGGCCACCAGCCCCTTCCCATGGGGGCCGAAGGTCCGGCCCTGGGTGAGGAAGGAGGCGAAGCGGGGGTCCCGCCTGGCAAAGTACGCCGCCCGGGCGTTCATCACCCCCAGGCCAAAGCCCTGGATCTGCTCGGGAAGGAGGCCCAGATAGTCCAATTCTCCGCCGGGGCCGGTGTTGGAGGCCCGCCACACCGCCCGGCACAGGGGGTCCACCGGGTCGCTGAGGACGATGAAGAGGCCCCGGAAGCCCGCCTCCCGGGCCTGCCGGGCGAAGGACTCCGCCAGGGGACGGTTGGCCTCCAGCTGGGCCATGCGCACGTCCTCCACGGCGCTGCCCACGGGGGGGATGGCCTTGGCCGCGGCGAAGAGGAACACGTCGCAGCCGAAGAGCCCCTCCGGCCCCACGGCTTCCACCTCCGGCAGGGCTTCATAGTCCCAGGGCCAGGAGATTTGCCCCATTTCCGTTACCCAGCGGGAAACGGTGCGTTCGCTTAGGTCGCAGATACCGGCGGTGGAAATCACGTCCCCGCCCAGCAGCTTCAGGGCCAGGAGCAGGGCGGACCCCACGTCCCCCACGGCCAGGAGATGGACCCGCTTCTTCCCGGGCCTGGGGGTCACGAAGTCCAGGGCCGCCTCGTGCCGGGGATGGAGAACGTTGACGGCGGTGAGCCGCCCCGCCGCCAGGGCGGCGCGCTGCTTTTCCGTCAGGGCCGGAGCCTCCCCCAGCCGCCGGGGGTCCAGCCGGGCGGCGCCCGCCGCTTCCCCGCTGAGCTGCCGGGGGTCCGTCACCCTCCAAACGGCAGGCTCCAGGGCGGGATTGCGTTCCGATTTGTATAAAAAGCATTCTGTTATACCCATAGTATCTCCTGTCATTTCAACAGTTCCCGCATCCGGTCCAGCTGCCTCAGGTCGCTTTCCAGGCACACGGAGGCGGAGAGGTTGGGGTCATAGCGCAAGGCGGCCCCCTTGTCGGGGCTCAGGGGCAGGATCACCGCCTCGCTGAGCCGGGAGAGGGTCAGGTTCCGGGAGAAGCGCTCCCGATAGGCCCGTTCCAGGGCCAGCAGGATCTCCCGGCTGTTTTCAATGCAGGTCCGGGAGAAGCGGAACACCGCCTCCCGTCCGCAGCTACGGTAGAACCGGGGGAAGGCGTAGGGCAGAATCAGGTTCACCGCCGGGGTCAGCCCGGGGACGGAGACCATGCCCTTGTCCACGGCGTCCCCGCCGATGAAGGGATACATGGTGGACTCCACAAACCAGGCCCGGAGGTCCGGGACGAAGTAGACGCTGTCCACCTTCCGCCCCCGGGCGGCCATCAAATCCCGGCCCCGGCCGGAGAGGAGGCCCACAACGCACCGGTCGATGTCCAGCTCCTCCCGCCGGAAGAGGGGGTCCAGGACGTTCATGCGGTTGCCGGTGTGGAGCAGATCGTCCACCAGCATGACGGGGCGGCGGAAGGAGCGGATGGTCCGAATCTGGCTTTCCAGGGGGGCGTAGCCCGGGAAGGGGGCGATGGAGAAGGAATGGAGGTCCGGGGCGAAGACCTTGTCGGTGTGGATGGTTTTCGTCACGGTGTTTGGCACGGCGTTGCCCCGGAGAATCTTGCCGAAGGGCACGCACATCTTGGGGCCCAGCACCCGGGGGGTCTTGGGCTCGGCGGGGACGCCGTTTTCCTCCGTCAGCTTTCGGACCAGGCGGTGGTAGATGACCTCGGCGTTGAGGGACAGCACCAGCGTCCCGGGGTACAGGCCGCATACCGCCTCCTGGAGGCGGAGGTGGGCCGCCCCCATGGCCGAGAGCACCTGCCGGTCCGAGGCGAAGGGCTCTTTCAGGGTGGTGGAGATATTCTGCACCAGCACCGCCGGGGACCGCATGTCCACCAGCAGCAGCGGCTCCGGCGTTTCCAGGTCCGCCGGGACGAAGCCCTGGCGGCAAAGCATCTCCCGGCCCGCCGGGTCCAGCCGGCCCCACCAGACGGCGTAGCCGCAGTCGTCCTCCGCCGCGCGGGTCAGCACCTCCGTCAAAAGGAGCTGGCCCGCGTCGTAGTTCCCCCCGGGGGCCTTGACGGCCCAAAGGCCCGTCAGAAGCTGAAGCCGCCCCGCCGTCCGGGTGCGGACAACGTTGGCCAGCTCCTCGCTGCCGAAGGCGTTGTACAGCTCCCCGGAGTTGAGGATGCGGGTGGTGAGAAAGCCCAGAATCCGGGGCCGGGGCCCGGAGGCCCGGAGGAGGAAGACGCTGTCCCGGGGGTCCGGGGGCGGCAGGGGGCCCAGGGCCTCCTCCAGCTCCGCCCACAGTGCCGGTCCCGGGGAGGCGATGCGGTCGAAGTCCAGAAGGCTTGCCCGGACCAGCTGCTTGTACTGGGGTTCCCGGAGGTAGAGGCCGTTCCGGTAGATGAGGTCCTGCACCGTGGGGTCCACCAGGTTGGACACGTCCCGGCCCAGGTCAATGTTCTCCCGGATGCGGGTGGAGCTGATGTCCTCCAGGTGGGTGGGCAGCTGGAGCTGGACCACCCGGCCGCGGATAGCGGAGAGGTCCGCCTCGATCTCCCGGCCCTCCGCGTCGCTGGAGCGGCGGAAGACAATGTGGTTCAGGGAGTGGACGGAACCCTCGCTGGGGGGGGCCTTATAGGAAGAGGCATTGGCCACCACGTCGGAGCCCACCACCAGATAGAGCTCCCGGCCCGCGAAGACCTGCCGCAGGCGGAGGAGATCCTCCGGCGTGGCCAGGTTCACGGGGATGTCGTGGGGGAAGAGGTACACATCGAACTCGTCCGCCACGGACATGCTGACAATCTGCCGCCGGATGAGGGAGGGCTGGGCCTTCTTGGACCAGGAGAACTCGTCCACGGCCAGGTAGACCTCCATCCCCAGGTCCCGGATGGCTGTGACGATGCCCTTGTGGGAGAGGGAGAAGGGGTCGAAGGTGCCGGGGAAGAAGGCGGCGGCCTTGTCCCGCCACTCGAAGCGGAAGGGCCCGCTCTCAATGCGGTGCCTCACGGCGAAGCGGTAAATGTGGGACAGGGCGGCGGCGGTGTGGAAGAAGGTCAGCTCGCCCCCCGGCTGCTCGCCGATGAGGAAGAGGAGCTTTTTCGCAACCAAGGTGAAAAGGCCGGTCTTGTCCTGATAGCACAGGAAGGGAGAGGCGAACAGCCCCTCGCCCAAAACCCGCAGGGCCTCCTGCCGCACCGGCTCCATGCAGGAGGCCAGGCCCTTGAGAAGCAGGCCCGCCAGCGTCCGGCGGCGGCGCTCCAGGGCCTCCTCCGGCTCGTGGAAGCGCTTTGCGTAGACCCGGTAGTGCTCCAGCAGGGACCCCACGGTCCCCAGGGCCCCGGCGGCCACGCTGGCGCTGGAGGAGGAGAGGAAGCGGAGAAGCTCGCCCAAAATCTCGTCCAGCTCCCGGGGGGTGAGCCACAGGAGGAACCGGCCCAGGTACGGGGGAATGTACTGGGAGATCTCCGACTGGCCGGTTTCCAGGGCCTCGCACAGCTCCACGGCCACCTCGTTGCGCCGTGGGGGCGTCAGCATGGGGGCCACGTCCAGCAGGGCGCTGCCCGCAAGGCGCCGGACCACCACGTTTTCGCTGACCTTCATGAGGTTGGAGAAGTGGGCGGCGATATGGAGGGCGGCTTCCCCCTCCCCCCGCCGGGCCTGGTCCAGCAGGTACTCCACGCCCACGGCCTTCAAAACCCAGGGCGTGGCGGTTTTCAGGTTGTCCAGGAACACGCCGCCTGCGGCCTCCCCCTGGTCCAGCAGGGCCAGAAGGCCGGATACGTCCAGCCCCAGCAGCTTCCCCAGCCGGGACTGGAGGTAGAGCAGGGGGACGGAGGCGGAGCAGTCCGCCGCCTCCACCGCCCGGGCCACGGCCTTTCGCTGGGGGGAATCCTCCTCCAGCACCGGCAGAAGCCGGCGGCCCAGGCGCATGGCGGCGGCCTTCTGGGGGGCCTCCCCGGTTTCCAGCCACCAGGCGGCGTAGTCCGCCAAATGGGCGGCGTCCCGGGGGGAAATCCGCTCCATAGGCAGATTCAGCGCCGTGTTCATCAAGGCGAAGGCCCCTTCCGGATCTTCGGCGGCGGGGTTTTGGTAGTGGCGGAAAAGAAGCTCGGAAAAGCGGGGGAAGTCCCGGTCCGAGCAGCCGCCCAGCAAGGCGTCCGCCGCCGTCTTGGCCTGGTAGCGGATCATGCTGATCTGCCGGGGGGTCAGGCGGCGGTCCGGGTGAATGAGCTTTTCCAGGTACTCCGCCCAAAGCTCAAAGGGCCGGTCCTCCTGGGGGCTGGGGGCCGCGCCCTGGGGCAGCTCCTTGCGGTAGCCGGAGAGGAACTTGGAGAGAATCCGCCCCATCAGCCCCGCCGCCTGGCGTCGGATGTCCCCGTCGGGCTGGAGCAGCAGCTCATAGAGGAACTCCAGGGTCTGCTCCTTCTGCTCCACGGTCCAGTAGGTGAAGTACTCCCGGAAGACGGACACATAGGCCCGGATGCGTCCCGGGTCCTTCTCGCCCCGCGCCGCCTCCAGGGTGCCCACGAACAGCCGCTCCCGGCTCAGCCGGTGCATGAGGCGGATGTTGTGGTCCACCGCCGTTTGCCGCAGGCCCAGGACCACCTCGTCCTCGTCCATCAGGGAGGGGTCCTTCCGGGGCAGGAGCGGGCCCCCGGCGGTTTCCAGGGTCACGTCCGCGCCGAAGCTTTGGAGATAGCTCTCGAAATCCCGGAGCTTCACGTATACATACTCGTACCGCCGCCGTTTGGCGGCGTCCACGTTGTCCAGCTTGGAGAGGATCACGTCAAAGGCGTCCGCCAGGGAGAAGAGCTTTGCCGTCTCCCCGCCGCCGGGGAGGCGTTCCTGCTTCACCCGGAAGTCGGCGTAGACCAGAACCAGCGACTCGGAGGAAAGGTTTTCCAGCTCCAGGTCCCAGACGGAGTGGTTCGCGGCGATGCGCCCCAGGGCCCCCAGGCCCCGCCAGGAGAACCACTGGTCCGTGTAGTAGTAGTGGAGGTAGGGCACCCGCTCCCCGGGCTTGCAGCCGAACTTTCCGATGTCGTGGCCCGCGGCAGCGGCGGAGATGAGGCCCAGGTCGATTTTCCCGCCCCCGGCCTTGAAGGCCCGGGAGACCGTCATGGACACATGGTGGACCCCGGCGATGTGCTCGCAGGTGCGGAAGGGGGTCACCTCCCGGCCCAGGCGGAGGAGCTCGTAGACATACTCCTCCCGCCAGCGGCGGAGGAATTGGCGGTAGTCCGCCGCCACGGCACTGGATTTCAATTCCTCTTCCGTGCAGAAGGCGAAGTCCAGCCAGAAGTCAAAGGGCAGGGCCTCCCGCTCCGCGTCGAAGAGGGTCCGCAGGAATTGAAGGAAGCACAAGGCCCCGTCCCGCTGGGCGGGGGTTTGGTCCGGGTCCGCCTGGGGATAGAGAAGGGAGACCGCCGTCCGGTAGGCGCAAAGGGCCCAGCCCTCCCCCGGCTCCGGGGCCAGGCCGTCCAGGACCGGGTGGAAGGCCGTCAGGGCCTTTTCACAGGAAATCCGCTCCTCGATGGGCGCCAGGGGGGCCAGCAGGGCGGGCCAGTCCAGGTCCTCAAACAGGGCCTCCGCCCGGGGGCGGGCCAGCTTTTGCAAAAACGCCTCCTCTTGAAAGGCGCGGGTCAGGTTCAGGCAGAGCTGTTCCATGGGTTCCTCCGTTCCGCCCGGAGAGGGCCGGTGGTTTTTGATAGGGACAGTATACCGCAGTTGACCGCCGGGGGGAAGGGGGAAAGGAAAAAAAGCCGCCTCCCGGCCAGGAGGCGGAACGGAAACTGCCGGAGGGACTATTGTTCCGGGGACTCGGCGTCCTCTCCCTGGGAGATATTATTTTCGAGCTCAAAGCTCGGAAATAATGAATTTGATTCAAGCCGCTTTGCTCGCCGCTGTAAACAGCGGCAACCGCAAAACATGGCACATATTACTTCCGACCTTTCAGTTCGGAAGTAATATAGACTTCCTCCGCATGGTACAGGGCTTCTCTGAGACGCTCTTTTGCCGTGCCGGCGTTCAGCTTGTCCAGCTCATCCAGTGCGTCCGCTATAGCGCCGGCCGCGATGAGATACATTTTCTGAAAGTCGGGCATAATGACACCTCCTGATTTTCCAAATATCGGTTACCCTGATATAAGGATATACTTTAATAAGGAAAATGTCAAGAGCGGATATCCCTGTTAAACTATATTCGAGGTGAGGGGCCATGGAAGATCTGAAGAGTATCATCAGCTATCAGACGCAGGAATATGGCCGGATCGTGGTGAAGCTGGACAAGGTGCTGGATGAGCGAAAAATCAGTCGAAATAAGCTTAAGACATTGACAGGCGTTAAATATGATGTGATTACCCGCTATTATCGGGGAGAGCAGATTGAATTGGTGGACTTAAATTTCCTGGCGAAGGTCTGCTACGCCTTGGATTGCAGGATTGAGGATTTGCTGGAATACCAGAGACCGGAATAAAAATCCCCGGAGTATCATACTCCGGGGATTTTTCTGTAGGTTCGTGCCTTCCGACCCCTGACAGCCGCAGGTCAATTAGTACCGGTTCCGGATCACGTCCCGGTGGCTCCCGTCCGCCAAATCCACGAACCGGACGAAGAGGGACACCTTATTCTCCGGGTTCAAAGCCTCCCACACCTGCTCCGCCAGGGCCTCCGGCGTCTTGGCGTCCAGAACGACCCGCTCCGGGTCCCCCTCGAAGGAGGGCAGGGGATTCCCGTCCCCCAGGTAGGTGTGGAGGAAGCGGCCCTCCCCGGCAAGGGGCGCGTCGTAGTGGTAGAAGTACCGGCAGCAGCAGTCCGGGTTCCCCTCAGCGCTTTTCAAAATGGAGAGCTGAAAGCTGCCGTCGGGGCTTAAAAGGCCGGAGATGCGGGGGGTGTAGTTGGGCGCGTCCGGCTCGAAGGCGCGGCTTTTCAGCGCCCCGGCAAAGGTGCGGCCCTCCAGGAGATAATCCCGGACCGTGTCCGTCTGGTCCCCGTTGGTGACAATCAGCTCATTGCTTACCTTTCGGACCGGGTGGTAGATGATGAGGCTGGGGTCCGTCATCTTGGACGGGTCGCGGGCCTCCGTGCGGATGCCGTCCTCCGTGGGGACAAACACCCGGTTCCGGGAGTTTTCGCTGCGGCCCATGATGAAGTACACCGCCACGGCCTGTTTTCCGTCCCCGCTCTTCCCCAGGACGATGCCCCGCCCGGGGTAGGGATTTCCTTTCAGCAGGTCCAAGAGATTTCGCTTTTCCATATCCGTCCTCCATATCTCGAATTTCAGTTCATCGAGAGCAGCTTCTTCCGCTCCCGCCAGTCCGGGAGATACCGCTCCAGCAGGGCGTAAAACCCCGGCCCGTGGTTCTTCTCCCGGATGTGGCAGAGCTCGTGGACCACCACCAGCTCCACGGCCTCCTCCGGGCAGTTCATCAAAAAGCAGGAAAAGCACAGGCTGTTTTTCGCCGAGCAGCTTCCATAGCGCTTCCGGGCCGCGGTCACTTTAAAGCCGGTGGGGGCCACGCCCATTTTTTCGCTCCAACGGGCGATTTTTTCCGGCAGCTCCGCCCGGGCCCGGGCTTTCAAGACCTCGATTTCCGCCGCCGTGGGGGCGGGCGGGCGGCGGGCGGCTTTTTCCCGCTGGAGCTTCAGGTGCCGTTCAATCCAGGCGGCGTGAGCCGTTACAAAGGCGTCAATCCGTCCCTGGGCGCAGCGCAGGGGCGCCCGGACCAGCAGCCGCCCGTCCGCCGTGACCTCCAGGGCCAGGGTCCTGCGCCGGGAGCGGATCAGTTCATAGGCTTCCATGTTCTTCTCTCGCGCCCTCCGGTCAAACGCCCTTTTTCTTCCCCTTGGCGGTGTCGCAGTAGGCGCAGCGGTAGACGTGCCTCTCCGGGTCGCTGAGGAGGAAAATGGCGTCCAGCTGGGGCTCCGCCACGGTGATGCACCGGGGGTTTTTGCACCGGATGATGTTCACCAGCTTCTTGGGGGGCTGGAGGCGGCGCTTTTCCGTCCGGACGCCGTCCCGGATGATGTTGACGGTGATTTTGTCGTCGATATAGCCCAGCACGTCCACGTCCACGTCCATGGGGGAGTCGATTTTGATGATGTCCTTTTTCCCCATCCGGCCGCTGCGGACGTTTTTGATGATGGCCACGGAGCAGTCCAGCTGGTCCAGGTGGAGGTATTTGTAGATGTCCATGCTCTTGCCCGCCTGGATGTGGTCCAGGACCACGCCGTTTTGGATGCTGTCAATGTTCATAGAGTCCTCCCCTTTCCGTTAGACATGGATGTCCAGCAGCTTCAAAATCAGGGCCATGCGGATGAACTTCCCGTTTTTCACCTGCTTCCAGTAGGCGGCCCGGGGGTCCTTGTCCACCGCCACGGAAATCTCGTTCACCCGGGGCAGGGGGTGGAGGATGGAGAGGTCCGCCTTGGCGGTTTCCAGCTTTTCCGGGGTGAGGATATAGCTGTCCTTTAAGCGGAGGTAGTCCTCCTCGTTGAAAAAGCGCTCCCGCTGGACCCGGGTCATGTAGAGAATGTCCAGGTCCGGCATGACGGCCTCCAGGCTTTCGGTCTGCTTATAGGAGATGCCCCGCTTTTTCAGGGCCTCCTCCTTCACATAGCGGGGCAGCTTCAGCTCCGCCGGGGAGATGAGGACGAATTTGACGTTCTCATAGCGGCTCAAGGCGTTCACCAGGGAGTGGACCGTCCGGCCGAATTTCAAGTCCCCGCAAAAGCCGATGGTAAAGCCGTCCAGCCGCCCCTTCTCCCGGTGGATGGTCAGAAGGTCCGTCAGGGTCTGGGTGGGGTGGTTGTGCCCGCCGTCCCCGGCGTTGATAATGGGGACCTCGCTGAACTGGGCGGCGGCGAAGGGCGCGCCCTCTTTCGGGTGGCGCATGGCGATGATATCCGCGTAGCAGCTCACCGTGTGGACGGTGTCCCCCACAGTCTCCCCCTTGGACGTGGAGCTGGAGGAGGCCTCGGAGAAGCCCAGCACGCTGCCCCCCAGGGCCAGCATGGCGGACTCAAAGGAGAGCCGGGTCCGGGTGGAGGGCTCGAAGAAGAGGGTGGCCAGCTGCTTGTGGGCGCAGGCGTCCTGGTACTTGGCGGGGTTTGCGAGGATGTCCTCCGCCGTGGAAATCAACTGGTCGATTTCCTCCACGGTGAGGTCGGTGACGTCAATGATGTTTCTGGGCATACAGGCTCCTTTCCCTGGTTCAGTCAGTCTCTCCAGCTCTCGTCGGAAGGGTTCGCCCGGAACTTTTTCAGACGCTTGATGTCCTCGGGCCGGATCTTCCCCTCCGCCGCGGCGATGTCACACACCGCGTCGAAGTTGGAGAGGCTGTAGTTGGTCACGTTCGCCGCCGCCAGGCGGTCCAGGCCCTTCTGAAGGCCGTAGGTGAAGATGGACGCGACGCCCAGCACCTCCGCCCCGGCTTGGCGCAGGGCCTCCACCACGTCGATGCAGCTTCCGGCGGTGGAGATCAGGTCCTCGACGACGACGACCCGCGCTCCGGGCTCCAGCTTCCCCTCGATGCGGTTCTGCCGCCCGTGGTCCTTGCCGCTGGAACGGACATAGCCCATGGGCAGGCCCATGAGATGGCCCACGATGGCGGCGTGGGCGATGCCCGCCGTAGAAGTGCCCATGAGAACCTCCACACTGGGATAGTGCTTGCAGATAAGGTCTACCAGCCCCTCCTCCACATGGGTGCGGACCTCGGGGGCGGTGAGGGTCAGGCGGTTGTCGCAGTAGATGGGGCTTTTGATGCCGCTGGCCCAGGTAAAGGGCTCGTCGGGGCGGAGGAACACCGCGCCGATGGATAAAAGGTCGTGGGCAATGGTCTGTTCACGGGTCATGTGCAGGACTCCTTTCTCATATTCCGGCGGGAACGCCGCGCCGGCGTTTGGCGAACTTTTCCCTTGCGTATTCATAGCTTTCTTGAATCAGCGGCTTCATGGCCTCAAAGGTCTCCGGCGACGGGTTCAGCACGGCGGCCCAGCCCATCCAGGCGTATACCGGGTGGGGGATAAGGCGGTCCGGGGCGGAGAAATCCGCGTCCACGGACGCCACGCCCCCCTTAGGAGGACGGGCGGGCAGGGCACCGAAAAGACGGGCATACGTCCCCTTCCGGAGACCCAGGTTTACCCGGTAGACCCCGGGGCGGTCCAGCCGGGAGGCGGCATCGTTGGCCCCGTCCTTCTCCTTGACGGTGAGCACATAGACGCCCCGCTTCAAAACGCCGCCGGGGTTGTAGAATATGCCGCTCTCGCCCCAGCTTTCTGTCCGGACCGTGCCCTCCAGATTTGCCAGGCAGTATTGAAGAATGTCCTCCGGCTTCATCCCAGGAACTCCTTTACCGCCCGGCGGTAAGCCTCCACCGGGTCCGCCGCTTGGGTGATGGGGCGGCCCATGACGATATAATCACAGCCGTTTTTCGCCGCCTGTTCCGGGGTCATCACCCGCTTCTGGTCCCCCGCGTCCCCGCCGGCGAAGCGCACGCCGGGGGTGACGGTGCAAAAGCCCCCGCCGCAGCGCTCCTTGACCAAAGCCGCCTCCAGGGGGGAGCAGACCACGCCGTCCAGGCCGCTGGCGGCGGCGTTTTTGGCGTAGGCCAGAACGGTTTCCGCCATGGGGGCTTCAATCAGCAGCTCCCCTTTCAAGGCGGCGGCGTCCGTGCTGGTGAGCTGGGTGACGGCGATGAGCAGGGGCCGCGTGCCGTTGGGGCGGGTCAGGCCCTCCAGGGCCGCCCGCATCATGGCGGAGGTCCCGGCGGCGTGGAGGTTCACCATGTCCACGTCCAGCCCGGAGAGGACCGCCATGGCCCGTCTCACGGTGTTGGGGATGTCGTGGAGCTTCAGGTCCAGGAAAATCCTGTGTCCCCGGGCCTTGATTTCCCGCACGATGGACGGCCCCTCGGCGTAGTACAGCTCCATGCCGATTTTCGCAAAGGGCTTGTCCTCCCCGGCGGGGAAGCGGTCTAAGAATGCCAGGGTCTCCTCCCGGGCGGGGAAGTCCAGGGCGATGATTACGTCTTTAGCCATGGTGCGCTCCTCCTGTCAAGTCCGATAGTTTTTCCACGCCCAGCCGCTCACAGACGGCGGGCAGGTCCTCAATGATTGTTTTGCAGGCCCAGGGGTCCCGCAGGTTCGCCGCCCCCACCTCCACGGCGGAGGCCCCCGCCAGCATCATCTCGGCGGCGTCCTCCGCGGAGCTCACGCCGCCGCAGCCGATGAGGGGCAGCTTCACCGCCTCGTACACGTCCCACACCATCCGCAGGGCCACCGGGAACACGGCGGGGCCGGAGAGGCCCCCGGTGCGGTTTTGAAGCAGGGGGCGCTTGGTGTTCAAATCAATCCGCATTCCCAGAAGCGTGTTGATCAGGCACAGCCCGTCGGCCCCCTCCGCCTCACAGGCCCGGGCGATCTCCGCGATGTCCGTCACGTTGGGGCTGAGCTTCATGAAGACGGGCTTTTTCGTGGCCGCCCGGACGGCCCTTGTCACGGCGGCGGCGCTGTGGGGGTCCGAGCCGAAGTTCCTCCCCCCGGCGTGGACGTTGGGGCAGGAGATGTTGACCTCCAGAATCTTCACCGGCTCCGCCTCCTCCAGCGCCCGGCAGTTCTCCGCGTACTCCTCCAGGGAGAAACCGCAGACGTTGGCGATGACCGGGCCGTGGAAAATCCGGGCGATGTTGGGGACCTCCTCCCGGAGGACCGCCTCGAGCCCTGGGTTCTGGAGGCCCACGGCGTTCAGCATCCCGGCGGCGGTTTCCGCAATCCGGGGCTGGAGGTTGCCGGGCCGGGGGTCCCGGGTGGTGCCCTTCCAGGAGAAGGAGCCCAGGAGATCCAGGTCATAAGCATCCGCGAACTCCCGGCCATAGCCGAAGGTCCCCGAGGCGGGAATGATGGGATTTTTCAGGGTCACCCCCGCCAGGGTTACGGAGAGGTCTGCCATACAATGTCCTCCTTGTGGAATATGGGCCCGTCCTTGCACACCCGGCGCAGGCCCTTCTTTGTCGGAATGGTGCAGCCCACGCAGGCCCCGAAGCCGCAGGCCATCCGGGCCTCGAAGCTGAACTGCCCGCCGGTGATTTGGGGCAGGGCGTGGACGGCCTTTAACATGGCCGTGGGGCCGCAGGCGCAGACAAACCGGCAGTCCGGGAGTTCGTTCAGTACGTCCGTGACAAAGCCCCGGGTCCCCAGGCTCCCGTCCTCCGAGGCGGCCAGCACCTCCGCGCCCAGGGCGGCGAACTCCTCTAAGTAAAAGGCGTCCTCCTTGGAGCGGAAGCCCAGGACCACCTGAACGCTCCGCCCCGCCGCCAGCATCCGCTTCGCCAGGCCATAGAGCGGGGCGGCGCCGATGCCGCCGCCCACCAGGACGGCGACCTCCGGCACGGTGCCGAGGCAAAAGCCGTTCCCCAGGCCGGAGAGGGTGCCCAGCGCCGTCCCGGCGGGGAGGCGCACCAGCTCCTTCGTGCCCTCGCCCGCCTCCTTCACCAAAAGGGTCAGCCTCCCCTCCGCCCAGTCGCAGACGGAGATGGGGCGGCGGAGAAACTTCCCCGGCAGCTCCAGATTCACAAACTGCCCCGGCGCGGTGACGGCGGAGGTATCCCCTGCCAGGACCAGCTCCCACACGTCCCCGGCCAGGCGCCGGGCGCGCTCCAGGGTAAACACGGATTTCTTCATGGTTCCCCTCCTTCTTGGCGGTCATAGCCCCGGATGATGCCGGTGGTCCCGCTGGGGCTGGGCTTCAAGCCCTCCGGAAAGACGATGTTCCCGCCCACAAAGGTCATGGAGACGGCGGCCTCCACCCGTCTTCCCGCGAAGGGCGTGGCCCGGCCCAGGGAGCGGAAGCCCGCCGGGTCCACCGTGCCCGCGTGGTCGAAGGACAGCACCGTCAAATCGGCGGGCTGGCCCTCCGCAATGGTCCCGCCCGGCAGGCCGAATATCCTCCGGGGGTTGACGCACAGGGCGTTTAGGATGGTTTCCAGGGGGACCTTCCCCGTTTTCACCAGCTCCGTGTAGAGAACCGGGAAGGCGCATTCCAATCCCACCACACCGTTCAAGCTCTCCCGGAGCCCCCGGGCCTTTTCCTCCGCCGAGTGGGGGGCGTGGTCTGTGGCGACGCAGTCCACAGTCCCGTCCAAAAGGCCCTCCACCAGCGCGTCCCGGTCCGCGGCGGAGCGGATGGGGGGATTCATTTTAAACCGCCCGTCGTCCTCCAGGTCCCCGTCGCAGAGACAGAGGTAGTGGGGCCCGGTCTCGCAGGTGACGGGGAGGCCCTGGGCCTTGGCGGCCCGGACGAGGGCCACGCTTTCTTTTGTGGAGATGTGGCAAACGTGGTAGCGGCATCCCGTTTCCCGGACTAGCTGGATATCCCGCTCCACCTGCCGCCACTCGCTGGCGGGGTCGTTGCCCGGGAGGCCGTGCCGTTTGGCAAACTCCCCGTCGTGGACGCACCAGCCCTTGTCCAGCAGGGACTCGTCCTCACAGTGGGCCACGATAGGCCGGTCCAGCTTTTTTGCCAGCAGCATAGCCCGCCGCATCATCTCCCGGGACTGGACGCCCCGGCCGTCGTCGGAGAAGCCGGGAACAGAAGGGGCCAGGGCCTCCATATCCGCCAGAGCCTCCCCCCTCTCCCCCTGGGTGATGGCCCCGTAGGGATAGACATGGACCCGGGCGTCCCGCCGGATGGCTTCCAGCTCCACTTGGAGGCGGTCCGGGCTGTCGGGCACGGGGTTCAGGTTTGGCATGGCGCAGAGGGCGGTATACCCTCCCGCCGCCGCCGCCGCCGTGCCGGAGGCGATGGTCTCCTTATAAGAAAATCCAGGCTCCCGAAGATGAACGTGAACATCTACGAAACCTGGAACAATGAAATGGTGATTCAATTCAATGACGGCCGCGCCGTCCCGGGAAAGACGGGGGGAAACGGAAACAATACGCCCTTCGGAAACGGCAATATCCAGGGGCTGGAAGCCCCCGCCGTAAAAGACGGACCCGCCGGTCAGCAGCAGACGCATAGACGCTCTCCTCTCCATTTACTCAAAAAGATATGATATCGGAAAACCGCCGCTTTGTCAACCGGGCGGGGCAAAAAAATCCCCCTGAATTGGGAATTAAGGAAGCACTGATTAAAGCAAGTAAAAGCCAGGCAAACAGACGAAGGTAATAAAAACGACCAATAAAGGACCATATTGGGGGATGAATTCCTCGCTTTTCCAGTCCCAGCCCGGTCGAAGGGCGCAAAAACCTTAGGCGGGGCATAGGGAACCGCCCGCCTTGGCAAGCATGTACAGATTTGCG
>Ga0137308_100171_pt1 | contig 120308 bp, 146 predicted proteins | sample Inofrocosms_June_FD_97181 | JGI IMG/M metagenome (GOLD analysis project Ga0137308, IMG submission 97181) | Mouse cecal microbial communities from Vienna, Austria - N-Acetylneuraminic and N-Acetylglucosamine D2O microcosms_June | ecosystem: Host-associated > Mammals > Digestive system > Large... | reverse complement strand
AATTTTACATGATGATTAAAAGAGAGCTATTTCTCACCGATTGCGACAAAGAGTCAATCCGGAGCATACTGTTTGCCTCGGGGGCATGTGCCGTAGGGTTTGCCAAGGCAGAGCCAGTGGATTCGGAGGTGTGGCGTGGATTCACAGATTGGCTGTCACGCGGTGACAACGCAGGGATGGAATATATGTATAATTATCCTGATTTGCGCCGTGATCCAAGGTTACTTCTCGATGGTGCCAAAACAGTGATTTCCATCGCCTATTCTTATGCGCCTGCCAAATGGAGAAATCCCGACCTTGGGGAGATTGCCGCATACGCTTATGGCAAAGACTACCATAAGGTGCTGAGAAAATTGCTGAAACCCGCGCTGAATGAGATTTCTGCTACTTATTCCGACAGTGCCTTCAGGATTTGTATCGACTCAGCTCCTGTTCTTGAACGATACTGGGCGCAGAAAGCTGGCATTGGCTTCATAGGCGACAATTCCGCGCTGATTGTTCCGGGATACGGAAGCATGGTGTTTCTTGTCGAGATACTTACAACCCTTGACATAGCGCCGGACAATCCGGACACCAGAGATTGCGGTCACTGCGGAGCCTGCCGCAAGGCTTGTCCCGGGAAGGCGATAATGGGCAACTGCCAGATAGACTGCCGCCGCTGCATCTCATATCTTACCATCGAGCACAGAGGGGAATGGATACTGGAAGAGTCATCAGAAGTGATGAAAACAGAAGCCGCAAGAAATTCGATTTACGGATGCGACACATGTCTTAGAGTATGTCCCCACAACCGCGGAGTCCCACCCACCTCCATCGAAGACTTCCATCCATCCATCCAAATGCTATCTCTCTCTTTCGAATACATAAAAAGTTTAAAAAACAGCGAAGATCTTCAGCGTCTCATCCCAGGCTCTCCGATGACTCGCGCAGGAGTCTCAGGTCTCCTACGCAACATTTCACCCGACTGCCGACACTGCAGATAAGCACATTACGCCGATTCGATCTTCGCACAACCTTAAGGAGCACACCCCATACGCGTCTGAATTTTGACACATCACCAAGTTTTCGTATATTTGTTGCGCACAAAGAATACTGACAGAAGTGCGGAGAACAAAACATGCAACCAAAACCACATGACATATGAAACGTATACTGACAATTACAACAACTCTCTTATTGCTCGGAACATCCGCTCTTTCCGCAGCGAAACCTGTAAAAATCGCTCTTTGGCAAGATGGAGCGCCAACCAAGAACGGTCACGAAAACACTGAAGAGAAATGGAACGGTCCAAGAGTCTCAGAAGTCTCTGTGCCTGAATTATGGATATATCCGGCAAAGAAACCTAACGGACAAGCTGTAATCTGCGCTCCCGGCGGCGGTTATAAGTATCTCTCCACCGACAATGAGGGTAAAATGCTCGTTGACTGGATGAACACTCAGGGGATAACTTTCGCTATCCTGAAATATCGCGTACCCAACGGACACCCCGAAGTCCCGCTTGAGGACGGCAGACAGGCAATCAGCATCATGCGCAAGAAAGCTTCCGAATTCGGTGTCAATCCCGATGAAATCGGAATCATGGGATGCTCGGCAGGAGGACATTTCGCCGCCACTCTCGCCACCATGCATGGTGAAGAAAGATTCCGCCCGGACTTCGAAATTCTACTTTATCCTGTCATTTCAATGACAGACATAACCCACACAGGTTCGAGAAATCATCTGCTCGGAGACAACCCCACTCCGGAAATGATTGAGAAATACAGTCTGGAAAACAGAGTTGACTCCCGGACACCTCCCGCATTTATAGTTCTTGCATCCGATGACAAGACTGTAGACCCGCTGAATACAATCTATTACGTTGAGAAACTTCAGAAAAACAAAATACCATATTCTCTCCATATATATCCCGATGGCGGGCACGGTTTCGGATTCCGCGATACCAATCCGTACAAAGCCCAATGGAGCGGTGAGCTCGAACGCTGGCTCCGCTCTATCCGCAAATAGCCGATCTTATTTATTTTTAAACAAGCTCTTAAATATCCAGCCACTCACAACCAAGTAACATCCACAACAAGATACATGAAATCTTTAAGAGAGTATCTGTAAAAGTGGTTGTTACTTGATTGTGTGTGGTTGGAGTTTTTTTGCGCAGGGTTTCTTGAAGCAGAGGAAAATCTGTTTTTTTCGCATCGGTCTGTCACATTTTTATGTTACGTTTGTCTTATTGGAAAATCGAACGAATGATGGAAATAGCGCCAAGAAAATATTTCACCGACAATATTCTACCCTGCAACGCCAGGATGTATGCTGCGGCACTCGCCATCACAGGCTCGCCGGAAGATGCCGCAGATGCCGTGCAGACAGCGACGTTACGGATATGGGAGAACATTTGCAAAGGAATATTTCCAGAAGTGCCGGCAGCATATTGTCTTTCCGCAATACGAAACATATGCCTCACAGAGTCTGCTCGTGCCTCAAGAAAGATACCTTTAGACACAACCCGCGAAATCCCGACAGGCGACGACGGGACGGAAAAAGCAATCGAGCTCAATGAGGTCACGGCGACTCTCCGCCGATTACCTGAAAAAGAACGAAAGGCTGTAGAAATGAGTGCATTTGCAGGCTGTTCAGCCGATGACATAGCGGAAGTGTTGGGAGTATCAGCCGCAAACGCCAGACAGATACTCAGTCGCGGCAGACGTAGACTCCGTTCATTTTTTCACTAAATAATTCCAGAACAATGGCTACAGATATGAATCATATAAAAGATCTTCTTGAAAAGTTCTACGAAGGGGTCTCAACTCCTGCAGAAGAAAATATTCTTTACGAGTTTTTCAATTCGGGAAATGATATTCCTGACGAGATGGAAAATGACCGCAGGATGTTTGCGATTCTCAGCAATACTGCAAAATACGCTGTTCCGCCTGTTGACCTTCAAGACCGGATTATGCAGACGATTGATAGTTCGACAGCCAATAAGAATGCCGCACGTAAGAACGCAACACGGCTCAGTCGTTTCTCTTGGATCGCTATCGCAACTTTAGCTTCTGCCGCCGCCGTGATTGCTCTGATCGTGCTCACACCTTTCACGACAGAGATTACTCCGGATATTCGGGAAACTTCCGGTCTATTGGCTTCTATCGAATCTGCCGACACAGTTTACAGAACCAACGGAAATCAGGACGAGGCAGAAAAGACACCTGCCGATACCAGTCGTAAAACGACAGTCCCGCCTGTAGGCAAACACCTCACTGCCAAAGACCCGGCAGTCTCTACGGCAAGACAGATCATTGCCAAAGCGGAAACAGACAATGACGAATATCGGGAGTTGTCCGAAGAGGAACAAAAAGCCTTTGAAGCAGGCATGAAAGCTATTGCACGAGCCGGTGACCAGATGGCTTTCGCTTCCCGCTGCATTGAATCGACAGATGATAATCTGAGAAATATATACACCGAAATACAAGATAAACTAAAATAACAAAATTCAGGTATTATGAAAACTTTAAGATTTATAATTGCCGTGATAATGGCATTCGGCATGTCGGCGGCAGCAATCTCGCAAAACAGGGTATTCAACAACTACCCCGACAACAAAGAGATATCAACGGTCTATATCTCCAAGGCAGCAATGCGCCTCGGACTCTCAATGGGTGGTGATGACTCCGACATGAGGAACATCCAGAAATGTATCAAAAATCCGGAAGGAATGGAAATTGTCAGCGCCACCACACCGTCTGCCATTGCATTGGTGAAAAAGGATGCTGCGGAAAAAATGAAAAAACTTAAAATGGAGTTATTTCTCAATGCTCAGGACGGTGGCGATGGCGTGAACATCTATGCCGGAAGAATTCTGGATGGCGATGTGATTCATGACATTCTTATAGAAGCGGACGAGCCTGAAGAATATACAATAGTATATATCAGAGGGGAAATAGATGTTCAGGCTCTTACAAACCAATATAAAAAGTAAGAAAATGAAAACCTACTTGAACGCAGTTCTCATTTCCTTATTGTTGGCGATATCCTCATCATGCGGAAGCTCGAAGGAATTCTCCTCTCTCGATTATTATGACAATATCGACATAGTCCACATCCCGAAGGGAGTAGGATGGATGCTTGGCTCTGTTGCATCGATTGATGACAAAGATGCAGGAAAAATCCTGAAAGGATTCAAGAGCATTACCATCGTCGACTGTCAAGGAATGAAAGGAAGAAAGGAAATTATGAAATGCGTCAAAGATGCGATCGACAGCGACAGGAGCGAGCTTATCCTTGAAACGCACGACGGTCCGGAAACAACACTCATATACGGTCATATTGATGACAGAAGCATGAAACTGAAGAATCTCCTGATAGTTTCAGAAGAAGCGTCAGAACTCAGCGTGATCCGAGCCAAAGGCACGTTCGACATCCGGTCTGTACTCAACGAGCAGACGATGCGGCTTCCTTAAAGGCATCCATGATGACTGTGGGCATATTGCGCGAGAACGCTCCGAGACGGTAGTCATCCTCTGCATTCCACTCAGGCGCCCAATAAGGATAGACACTGATGCCGATGGTATCCCACTCCACTCCGTTTGACTTCAGTGAATCGAACACTCGGTCATACAATCCCTGGTCAAAACCGTTATCGAGATGAATGATAACTTCTGCTTCAGGATATACCTCACGCACTGCTTTTATCCCGGCTTTCGTCAGAGACGCATAGTTCACGGGGTTCTCCTCGAAACGACCCATAGGCCATAAAAAGCCGTGGGTCGTTTCGTTTCCCACCTGCACCCATTTAACGTCGATACCTTCGTTCTTAAGGAGCTGAAGTGTCTGCCGCGTATGGTCGGCGAGTGCTTTTTTTGTCTGTTCAAGAGTCATGCCTACCCATGCCTCCGGGGGATTCTGCTTCCCGGGATCCGCCCACCAGTCGGAATAGTGGAAGTCAATCATCACAGGCATACCCAGAGCCTGTGAACGTTTTGCCATCTTCAGCACATCCTCCGGAGAGCAAAAACCGTGCTTGGGATTCACCCAGACGCGAAGACGGGTGGCGTTCATGCCTGAAATATCCCCACCGAGCCAGAAAGGCTCCTTGTCTCCGGTTTCAGTTGCCGCAGAAACAGCAGCGGAAGCACACAGAGCCGCTATACAGATTCCGAATCTTTTTATTCTCATTTTATTTGCATTTTGCACGAAAATTATAAAAATACCCCAATCCACAAAAAAACGGTCCGGAAAATTTCCGGACCGTTCTGTTCTGAAGATTCTGACTCTTATTAGCCGTTTACTTTCTTCATGTGAGCGATGAGGTCGAGAACCTTGTTTGAGTAACCGATCTCATTGTCATACCAGGAGATTACTTTAACGAAGTTGTCGGTCAAGTAAACACCAGCGTTGGCATCGAAGATAGAAGTGAGCGCGCAACCGAGGAAGTCAGAGCTTACAACTGCATCCTCAGTGTAGCCGAGCACACCTTTGAGCTCGCCCTCTGCAGCCTCTTTCATAGCAGCGCAGATAGCCTCTTTTGTAGCGGGCTTCTCAAGGTTTACAGTAAGGTCTACCACAGATACGTCAAGAGTGGGGACACGCATAGAGATACCTGTAAGTTTGCCGTTGAGCTCGGGGATAACTTTACCTACAGCCTTTGCAGCACCTGTTGAAGAGGGGATGATGTTGCCTGAAGCGGCACGACCACCACGCCAGTCTTTCATAGAAGGACCGTCAACAGTCTTCTGAGTAGCGGTTGTAGAGTGAACAGTTGTCATGAGACCCTCCTTGATACCGAATTTCTCGTGGAGAACTTTGGCGATAGGAGCAAGACAGTTGGTTGTGCAAGAAGCGTTGGAAACAAACTTCTGACCGGCGTAAGTGTTCTCGTTGACACCTACAACGAACATAGGAGTTGCGTCTTTTGAAGGAGCTGACATTACAACATATTTTGCACCAGCCTCGATGTGAGCCTGAGCTTTCTCCTCTGTGAGGAAGAGACCTGTTGACTCAACAACGTATTCAGCCTCAACCGCACCCCAGTTGATCTCTTTCGGGTCGCGGCATGCAGTAACGCGGATCTCCTTGCCGTTTACGATGAGAAGGCTCTTCTCGAGATCGTAATCTACAGTGCCGTCGAAACGACCGTGCATTGTGTCATACTTCAACATGTATGCCATGTAGTCTACAGGAAGAAGGTCGTTGATTGCAACTACCTCAATGTCTTCTCTCTTGGTGGAAGCACGGAATACGAAACGTCCGATACGGCCAAAGCCGTTGATACCAATCTTTGTCATTTTAAATTTTGTTTATTTTGGGTAAATTTATTTGGGTTTTATATTTATTACTTATCTTTAAATTTATTTCTACATTGTATGTAGAACTGCCATTGTCAGAGCATAAAAACTCTATTTATTCATTTTACGTTGCAAATTTAGCAAAAATTTCGCATTTTTGCGATGAATTTTAACACTTTTTTGAACCTTTGAAGCATCGATGTTGTCTATCTTCTGCAAGGAGGTTCGCCGATACGGGATATATCCCGCACGCAAGACATCTGTCCGCTGTGGGCAATGTCTCATATATCACAACATCATTTACCACCTAATGGATTGATTAAGTAACATTTAAAATATTATAATTTATGGGAAAATTTCTTCAGGATTTTAAAGAATTCGCCATGAAGGGCAATATCATCGACATGGCTGTCGGTGTCATTGTCGGCGGCGCGTTCGGAAAGATTGTGTCTTCTCTTGTAAACGACATAATCATGCCGCTTGTATCTCTCATCACCGGAGGCGACGGCTACAAAAATCTAAAATATGTAATCACGGAAGCGCGTCCGGCAACCGCCGACGGGGTTGCCGCCGTTGAAGAAGTGGCAGTGAACTACGGTCTGTTCATACAGAATATTGTTGACTTCCTTATCATAGCACTCAGTATATTCGTGGCTCTGCGCGTTGTCATGAAATTCATGAAGAAGGAGAAAGAGGCTGAGGAAACCCCGGCACCTGCCGAACCGACAAAAGAGGAGACCCTGCTGACAGAGATACGTGACCTCCTCAGAAAACAATCAGAGAAATAAATATCTCTGACCAATACCCTTCCCTGATGCTGGAGTCATAAGCGGAACCGGGGACTTTCACATGACTGTTTGAAAAGTTTTCACGTATTGCACAAGACAGTATTGTGAAAAAATCACAGTTTGCCGGGTCGTAATGACCCTGCAAACTGTGATTTTTTTCATCAGAGCTTCAACTCTGACGCATATGTTGCATTCATTGGCGCATTTGTATCCGCTACAACGGTGTCGCAGCCTCCATCGCCTTCAGAATATCCAAGGCATCGGTAACAGCTGAAACTCCGTCAATTACCATCAGCCTGCGTCCGTTCACCTCCTTCAGATTGCAACGTCTTGCATTCTGCTGCAGATATGCAAGCACTTTTCCGAATGCAGATGAATTGTAATATGCCTTATTGTCATCTCCGACAAAATAAATCCTCATTTTTCCACCTTTAAGCACAAGACGCTCGATTCCGAGACGACGGGCTGCCATTCGCAACGGCACCACCCGGATCAATTCCTCTGTTGTCGATGGAATCTCTCCGAAACGATCACGCAGTTCGGCACGGAATTCATCAAGTTGCGTGGAGTGTTCCATATTGTCAAGACGGCGGTAGAGTGTGATACGTTCGTTTTCCTGAGGCACATATTCGGCAGGAATGCGAAGTTCAAGATCACTCTCGATTGTACAGTCTGCAGTAAACTCCTCCTCTTTGCCTCCTGCCACATCAGTGAAAGTGTCGGCAAATTCCTCCGTTTTCAATTCGATAACAGATTCTTTGAGTATTTTCTGATATGCCTCATAACCGAGATCGGCGATAAATCCGCTCTGCTCTGCCCCAAGCAGGTTGCCGGCGCCACGGATATCAAGATCCTGCATGGCGATATGTATGCCGGAACCAAGATCACTGAAACTTTCGATTGCCTGAAGCCTACGGCGTGCCACAGGAGTCAGCGGCATTCCCGGCGGCACAAGTAGATAGCAGAAAGCCTTCCGTGAGCTGCGTCCTACACGTCCGCGAAGCTGATGTAGCTCGCTGAGTCCGAAATTATGGGCATTGTTGACTATGATAGTATTGACATTGGGCATATCGATGCCGTTTTCCACTATCGTCGTGGATAGCAAAACATCATAATCCTGATTGGCAAAATCTATGATAGCCTGCTCCACCCTCTCCGGTGGCATCTGCCCATGCGCGGTGACTATTCTGACACGTGGGATAAGCCGCCGGAGCGCGTTCTCTATCTGCGCGAGGTTCTCAATCCTGTTGGATATGAAAAACACCTGTCCGTTACGGCTCAATTCGAACTCAACAGCTTCCTTTATCACCTCGTCGTCGAAGCTGCTTACGTTGGTGACAACGGGCTGACGGTTTGCCGGAGGTGTGTTGAGCGAGCTGAGGTCGCGAGCTCCCATGAGTGAGAACTGCAGTGTACGGGGAATTGGAGTGGCGCTCATGGTCAGGGTGTCTACATTGACCTTAAGTTGTTTGAGTTTCTCTTTGACTGCAACACCGAATTTCTGCTCTTCATCAATTATCAGCAATCCGAGATCTTTGAATGCCACTCCTTTGCCGATAATCTTATGAGTGCCTATCAATATGTCGATCTTACCTTCTGCGAGATCCGCAAGAATCTGTTTCACCTCTTTGGCTTTGCGTGCCCGGGATATAAAATCCACCCTTACCGGCAGATCTTTAAGACGATTTGCGAAAGTGTGGTAATGCTGCATGGCAAGTACCGTGGTCGGCACAAGCACAGCTGTCTGCTTCCCGTCGGCTGCTGCTTTGAAGGCGGCGCGGACAGCTATTTCCGTCTTTCCGAAACCGACATCTCCGCATATCAGTCTGTCCATCGGTTTTGCCGATTCCATGTCTGCTTTTACCGCCTGGGTAGCCTTGAGCTGGTCAGGAGTGTCCTCATATATGAAGCTTGCCTCAAGCTCATGCTGCATATAAGAGTCCGGAGCAAATGCATGACCTTTCTCCTCCCTGCGTGCGGCATAGAGTTTTATCAGATCACGCGCAATATCCTTGACCTTGTTTTTTGTGCGTTCTTTGAGCTTGTTCCATGCTCCCGAACCGAGTTTGTTGATTTTAGGCGCGACTCCCTCTTTACCACGGTATTTTGACAGTTTATGAAGAGCATGGATACTGACAAGGATTATGTCATCGTTCTGATATGTCAGCTTTATCATCTCCTGCGGGCTTCCGTTGACATCAGTTCGCACAAGACCCGCAAATTTACCGATTCCATGGTCAATGTGCACTATGTAGTCGCCAATTTCTATCTGGTTGAGTTCCCGGAGTGAAAGAGCGAGTTTGCCGCTTCGGGCGCGGTCGCTCTTGAGGTTATATTTGTGGAAACGGTCGAATATCTGATGGTCCGTAAAAAAGCAGTTCTTGCCGTCATGATCCACAAATCCCTCATGAACAGTGCGGTCAACTGCCGTAAAAGGTATCTCATCCCCTCTGTCTTCAAATATATTTTTCAGCCGTTCCGCCTGATACGGTGAATCAGACAGTATAAAGATACGATAACCGTTACTGATAAAATTACGGAAACTCTCTGAAATCAGCTCGAAATTCTTATGATAAAGAGCCTGCGGACCGCAATTGAACGATACCGATGCGTCTGGAACAAATCCGCCATCGGTTGCACCTACCCCGAACTTCACCACTTTCATCTCTGCGAAACGCCGGATGAAAGCTTCGGAATCGACCACTTTTTCCATAGCCTTGTCATCGCCTTCATCGGCGATAAGAGCGGCTGTTGAAAACGTCTCTTCAGATATAGCCTTGACTCTGTCGAGTATATACCCCGGATTCTGACAAAACAGCAATGTCGAATCGTCAACAAACTCAAGAAGGCTGATACCTTTGTTTCCGGTCTGTGCCGAGAACTGCGGAAGTATATTGATTTTCTCCAGCTTCTCCTCGCTCAGCTGCGTCTCCACATTGAAGGAGCGTATCGAATCCACTTCGTCATCGAAAAAGTCTATCCTGTATGGAAGTTCGCAGGAATATGAATAAACATCGACTATCGAGCCGCGACGGGCAAACTGACCAGGTTCATAGACATACTCGGTCTCTCTGAACCCCAGTTCACGCAATCTTCCTGTAAGATCGGATAGAAACGTGTGCGAACCGATTCTCAGCGATATGCTGTTATCGGCTATTGTCGCGGCATCCGCCACTTTCTCCGCTAAAGCTTCGGGATATGTTATAACGAAACGCATCTCTCCCTTTTTATCTCCCAATGCATCGAGCACTTCAGTGCGGAGAATCTGTGACGGAGCATCCGGCTGACCGTATTTTATATCACGTTTGTATCCGCTCGGAAATATTCCCACGGCATCCGGTCCTGCAATCTGACACAAATCGTTGTAAATATAGCCTGCTGAATCCAGGTCATCGGCAATTATGATGTGAGGATGCGCGGTCGGTCTGATTCCGGCAAACAGCATGGCGGAAGAACTCCCCTCCAGACCGGAGAGGAGCAATCTTCTTGTTTTTTTGTCATACAAGACCTTTTCCAGCGCGGATATACGCGTCGCTGTGGCAAAAAGTTTATCAGCTTCCTTTAATTCCATCGGATATTGAAGTTGTGCTCACGGATAAAGAAGTTTCCAGACAAAACGTCTTATTTCCGTTTTATTCCCAATTCCTTGTTATATAGATTCGAATCTTTAAGGATTTCTTCTGCAAGTTTCAGTGCTTTGTCATTTTTAAGCTCAAACGCCATTTTCCCCTTGTCGTAATAATACCTGCCGACAATCTCCGAGCCGAGATATTCGGCAATCTCATCACGATGGGTATCAAGGTCATGGTCAAGATTATGAGTGAGCAATTCAGTAATCCTGTCGAGTTGAGCCTTGGTTTCATCGTTCATATATCCCTCGGTCTCTGCCGCTGTTCGCAACTGTTTCACCAGTTCTTCACACACCTTGTCATATTTGAATTTCTCGGGATCAATGAATTTCTTGAAATCTCCATAGATTTCATCCGTTATCTCGAAATCTTTCGGCTGACAAATCGTTGGATTTGCAGCAGCGAACTTTGTGGCAAAATCAAACGCCCAGTTGTCGGCGACTATATTATAAACAAGACGGTTGATCTTTCCCCAGTCTACAGTCGTGTCCGGACGCAGTCCGCCTCCATCGCGCACTTCGCGACCGTTGGCGGTGCGATAGACATTAGTAAGACTGTCGGGCACACGTGCCACAGTTCCGTCAGCGTTGCGGTGAGAGTAATCCACAGCCTGAATCAACCTTCCCGACGGCAGATAATATTTTGCCACAGTCACCTTAAGCAGTCCACCGTAAGGAAGCTGCACAGGTGTCTGCACCAATCCCTTGCCGAAACTTCGGGAACCAATCAGGACAGCGCGGTCAAGATCCTGAAGCGAGCCTGCGACAATCTCGGATGCCGAGGCGCTGCCGCCGTCTATAAGCACTGCAAGCGGAATCTCGGGAAATACAGGTTTGCGCGTTGTCTTGTAAATTTTCTCCTGAAGAGGGTCTCTGCCTATGGTATGTACAACCTCGGTGCCCTTAGGAACAAAGCATCCCACAAGATCCACCGCGCTTTCCACCAATCCTCCCCCGTTGCCGCGAAGGTCGATGACTATTCCTTTCAGCCCATTGTCTTCCTTGAATTTTTCAAGGACACGGCGAACCTCAGCCGGTGTCTTATCGATAAAGCTTGTAAGACGGAGATAGCCGATGCCGTTTATTATGGTGTCATATCCCATGCTCGGTTCCTGCACTTTTGCCCTCATTATCTCGAATGTCTGAATCGAATCAGCGACATAAGGGCGTTTCACTGTGACACGAACCTTGGTTCCCGGAACCCCTTTCAGCAGTCTGGTTACAAAATCGCTCTCTTTCTTTTCCACATCCGTTGTGTCTACACGGATGATATGGTCGCCCGGACACAGTCCTCCTTTGGCGGCAGGACTCCCTTCCATCGGCTGCGATATGAAAGAGCTACCGTTACGTTGCATTATATAACTGCCTATGCCTCCATATTCACCGGTCGTCATTTTCTGCAATTTCTCCTGATCGTCCGCGCTATAGTATTCTGTATAAGGGTCTGTTGACGCGAGAAATGCTTCTATCGCCGCCTTGAAGCTCTGGTCGGTATTGATTGTGTCGACATAATGCAACTCGACCTGCTTGACGATGGAGTTGAAATTATTCAGATTGCGTGCCAGAGACGCATCATGACTTTTCTGTGCCGACAATGTCAGACCAAGAGCAGCCACCGCCACTGCGGCGGGCAATATTCGGAGAAGTCTTGTTTTTTTCATCATTATTCTTTGGGGATATCGGGATGGGGATAGTCTACGGTGAAATGCAACCCTCTGCTCTCTTTTCGCTCCATCGCCTGACGCATAATCAGATAGGCAACGTTGATGATATTCCGCAACTCGCACAGTTGCCGCGACGGCTTGCTGCATTTGAAAAGGGCTTCCGTCTCCTGATAAAGGATATCAAGCCGGTTCCATGCTCGCTTGAGCCGGAGGTCACTCCTCACAATCCCAACGTAATAACCCATAATCTGGTTCACCTCTTTTTCCGATTGGGTTATCAGCACCATCTCTTCCGGGTGAGCGGTGCCTTCATCATTCCATTCCGGCACATCTTCACGCCAGTCATATTCACTGAGGTGTTCAAGCGCATGGCGAGCAGCGGCATCCGCGTAAACAACCGCTTCTATCAGAGAATTGGAAGCCAGTCGGTTTCCTCCGTGAAGCCCCGTGCAGGAACATTCACCTACGGCATAAAGACGGGCAATGGAACTCTCTCCGTTGAGATTCACCTTGATGCCACCGCAAAGATAATGAGCCGCAGGCGCTACCGGAATCATGTCCTTGGTTATGTCGATGCCGAGAGAAAGACATTTTTCGTAGATATTCGGAAAATGGCGTTTAGTCTCTTCAGGATCCTTGTGTGTCACATCAAGAAACACATGATCAGTGCCATGCAGTTTCATTTCAGAGTCTATGGCACGTGCCACGATATCCCTCGGAGCCAATGAAAGCCTCGGGTCATACTTCTGCATGAATTCCTCGCCGTCAAGATTGCGGAGCACCGCGCCGTATCCTCTCATAGCCTCCGTAATCAGGAAACTCGGACGGTCACCGGGATGATAGAGAGCCGTGGGATGAAACTGTATGAACTCCATGTCGCTGACTGTGCCCTTGGCTCTATATACCATAGCGATTCCATCTCCTGTGGCTATCAATGGATTTGTTGTGGTGGTGTATACGGAACCGACACCTCCTGTAGCCATCACGGTGACTTTCGCCAGAAATGTATCGACTTCACCAGTTTGCTCATTAAGAACGTAAGCTCCGTAACATGTTATGTCCGGGGTGCGGCGCGACACTATCTTGCCCAAATGATGCTGGGTGATGATCTCCACGGCAAACCGACCGGTAAACACATCTATATCCGGATTATTTTTCACTGTTTCCACAAGGCTCGTCTGGATTTCCGCACCCGTATTGTCGGCATGATGAAGAATCCGGAACTCCGAATGTCCTCCCTCCCTGTGAAGATCGAAATCTCCGTTGTCATTCTTATCGAAATCCACACCCCAGCCTATAAGCTCCCTGATCTGGGAGGGGGCGTTCCGGACCACTTTCTCCACAGCCGCGGGATCGCTGAGCCAGTCTCCAGCAACCATTGTGTCGTGGATATGTTTCTCGAAATTGTCTTTTTCGAGATTTGTCACTGAAGCCACACCTCCTTGTGCAAAGAACGTATTAGCCTCATCGGTGGTTGTCTTGCAGATCATTCCCACCTTTGCTCCCGCTTTGGCAGCCTTGAGTGCGAAACTCATTCCGGCAATGCCTGAGCCTATCACTAAGCAATCATATTTATATACCATCTCTGAATGGATTAACTTGCAACTTGCAAATTTAACAATTCTTTTTCAAAATCTTCCATTATATTTGCCAAATCACCACCAATACGCAAAAATACGCATACATCAGGTCGGGATGGAGGTAAAAACATGACCAAAAACATCCTGTTTAGGAAAAATTTTGCTAACTTTGCATAGCTGCGGCTATCTGTTTTAATTTTGAGCATTTAAGAATGCTGTAAAAAAATGACAACATTATGAAACTGTCATCTGTTTACGATAACTTATTCTCGGGCACACCCTTGTCAATCCCCCACCGGGAAATGGACGAAGTCCGCGACTCCTACGAATTTCTAAAGGGCTTTGTCGCAGACAAGGTGATTTACGGAATAAACACCGGATTCGGACCAATGGCACAGTGGCGTGTAGATGACAAACATCTCCTTGAGTTGCAATATAATATCATTCGCAGCCATGCCACTGGCATCGGTAATCCTTTGACCGAAACAGAGGTCAAGGCAGCAATGATCGCACGCATTGGCACTTTCCTTCAGGCTCGATCGGGAATCAATCCGTCCGTGATATTGTTGCTGCAGGAATTCGTCAACCGCGGCATATATCCCTTTATTCCTGAACACGGGAGTGTCGGCGCAAGCGGAGACCTTGTGCAGCTCGCGCATATCGCCCTATGTCTGATCGGTGAAGGAAAAGTGCGCTTCAAAGGAGAATGGAGACATACGGCGGAAGTGCTGAATGAGGAAGGTCTCAGACCCATGGATATATGCATCCGTGAGGGGCTGTCAGTGACCAACGGCACTTCCGTCATGACCGGAATTTCCATCGTAAACCAGTATTACGCGGAGAATCTTCTGAAATATGCTGTCGTGGCAGGAGCTTGGATAAACGAGATTGCCTCTTCTTACGATGACTTTATGTCGGTTGAAGAAAACATCTGCCGCCGTCAGCCGGGACAGCAGACAATTGCACGCTGGCTCCGGGAGACAAGCGATGGCAGCGGACTTCTCAAAAAACGAGAACATGAACTTTATGACCCCGCAAAAAACAAGGATTCTTATTTTGAACATAAAGTTCAGGCATATTACTCATTGCGTTGTATTCCACAGATATACGGACCCGTTCTCGACACGCTCGCAAATGCCGCAGAGGTTCTGGAGAATGAAATAAACTCAGCGTGCGACAACCCGATTGTGGACCATACCGCCGGAAACATTTTTCACGGCGGAAATTTTCACGGTGATTATATTTCCCTGGAGGAAGACAAGGTGAAAATCGCAATGGTGCGTGTCGCCATGACTGCCGAACGCCAGCTGAACTATCTCTTCCACGACCGAATCAACGGCATTCTGCCCCCGTTCCTTAATCTTGGAGTGCTCGGGCTTAACTATGGAATGCAGGCGTGCCAGTTCACGGCAACATCCACCACTGCAGAATGCCAGACGCTCGCCATGCCGAACTATGTTCACAGCATACCTAACAACAACGACAACCAGGACATCGTGAGCATGGGCACAAATTCCGCGCTCCTGTGCCGAAAAGTGATCGACAACGCCTATCAGGTAATGTCAGTTCTCTACATCGCGCTCGCCCAGGCAACCGACTGTCTGGAAATTGCCGACAGACTGTCACCTCAGATTCGTTGCCTGTATGACGTGATAAGAAAAATTTGTCCAAAATTCATTGAAGACACACCCTTCTATGAAGAATTGGCAGAGACTGAAAAATATTTAAGAACCAACATCATCAGATATCTGGAATAATGAATTTCGCTTTGGTGACCGGAGGCTCACGAGGAATTGGAGCTGCCATTTGCAGGCGGCTCGCAAGACAGGGACTCTCCATTATCATAAATTATCATTCAAATGAAAAGGCCGCTCTCGAGGTTGCCCGGGACATTCGTGCCCAAGGAGGCACCGCCGAGTTGCTCCGTTTTGATGTGACTTCCGAAGAATCGGTTGACACCGCAATCGAAAGTTGGGAAGAGTCACACCCCTCCGACAGAATCACGGTGCTGGTAAACAATGCCGGAGTCCGCGAAGACAGTCTGCTCATATTCATGCAGACAGACCAATGGCGCAAGGTGATTGACACCACCCTCGACGGCTTCTTTTTCGTAAGCAGACGCGTCCTCAAGGGGATGCTCACCAAAAGGTCAGGCAGAATCATTAACATCGCGTCTCTTTCCGGTCTGAAAGGATTGCCGGGACAGGCGAACTATTCGGCGGCAAAGGCGGCACTTATCGGTGCCACAAAAGCTCTTGCCCAGGAAGTCGCCCCCCGCAAAGTCACGGTAAACGCGGTGGCTCCCGGCTTCATCAGGTCTGACATGACGAAAGATCTCGATGAGGAGTCATTAAAAAAGACAGTGCCTCTCGGAAGATTCGGAGAGGCTGACGAAGTGGCGGCACTCGTGGCGTTTCTTGCTTCTGACAGTGCGGCATACATCACTGGCGAGACAATATCTGTCAACGGAGGATTATACTGATTCCCCGAATAGATTCAGAAAAAACAATGAGCAGAAGAGTTGTGATAACAGGTATGGGAATATGGTCCTGTATCGGCAAAAATAAAGAAGAAGTACGTGATTCATTGTATAACGGCAGATCCGGAATAGGCATTGAGCCGGAACGCCTGCAATACGGCTATCGTTCGGGACTCACCGGAATCTTGGAGCATCCGGTGCTGAAGGGTGTTCTCGACAGACGCACGCGCGTCGGGCTCTCCGAAGAAGCGGAATATGCATATATGGCAGCCAAAGAGGCTTTCGAAGAAGCCGGAGTCGACAGCGACTATCTACGTGAACACGAGGTAGGAATTATATTCGGCAACGACTCATCGGCTAAACCGGTGATCGAGGCTGCCGAAATAATGAGAGAGAAACATGATTCGGCACTTATAGGTTCGGGATATATATTCCAGTCGATGAACTCTACGGTCAACATGAATCTCAGCACCATCTTCAGCCTCAAAGGCATCAACTTCACAGTAAGCGCCGCCTGCGCGAGCGGTTCGCATTCCATAGGTCTTGCTTTCATGATGATAAGACAAGGATTACAGGACATGATTCTTGCGGGGGGCGCACAGGAAACGAATTTCTACTCCATGGCAACATTCGATGCACTTGGAGCCTTTTCGGTGCGTATGGACGAACCGAGCAAAGCCTCACGACCTTTCGACACATCGCGTGACGGACTGATACCAAGCGGCGGAGCCGCCGCGTTGATACTTGAAGATTACGACCATGCCGTGGCGAGAGGCGCAAATATACTTGCGGAGATTACCGGCTATGGATTCTCTTCAAACGGAGGCGGAATATCTCAGCCAAGCGATGACGGATCTCTAAAGGCGATGACCCGCGCACTGCGGCAGGCAGGAGTAACACCCGAAGAAATAGACTATGTCAACGCGCACGCAACATCCACGCCGCAGGGCGACGAGTTCGAGGCTATCGCGCTTGACCGTCTGTTCAATGGCAAAAAGGCATGGATCAGTTCCACAAAGTCCATGACCGGACATGAATGCTGGATGGCGGGGGCAAGCGAAATCGTATATAGCGTCATCATGATGAGAGACGGCTTCATAGCCCCCAACATCAATCTGGAGCAACCCTGCGAAGCCGCGAAGAATCTGAATATTGCCCGCGAGACCATAGAGACTCCCGTCAATCTTGTCCTTTCCAATTCTTTCGGATTCGGAGGCACTAACAGCGCGCTTGTAATACGCAAGGCAACATGACCGGTAAACCGTATCAGAACAATAGACGCAAACCCATTAAAACCGACCGTTATGAGACAGCCATTCCGAAAAATATTGATGATGGCACGTATGACGCTTGCCGGCATACAGTGTGCCAACGCCGAGAATCTTCAGGGAGTGGTATATCTCAAAAACGGAGGTGTTATTCGTGGAGATATATTGGAATGCCCACGGCATTGTCTTCAGTGTCTCGCTCGGTTTCTAAAATTATTCTTCTTTGAGAGAGTGAACTCGTCTTGACTTATTTACGAAAGTTAAAATAATGATATTGTTGAAGTCAAGACGAGTTCAGTGTTTAAACAATTACAATGGTTATCATAAGGCGATGAATTTATTCCCGGAATTAAAGAAAAAATACACCAAGGAAACGATGAACGCCCGCGAGGCGCAGCGCCTCGCCGAATTTATCGCTTTCGGTCCTGTCATTTTCCAGACGGCAAGAATAATGCTGTCTAATGGCATTATGGATATGCTGCGCGACAGCGACAATGGCATGACAATCGAGGAAATAGCTGAAAAGGCTGAACTTTCCGTATATGCCGCAAAATGTCTTCTGGAAGCATCCCTGTGTATCGGACTTGTTCTGGTTGATGACCAGACCGACAGATTCCGCATTTCGAAAACGGGCTGGTTTCTGCTCAATGATCCGGCAACAAGAGTAAATATCAATTTCAACCATGATGTGAATTATCTCGGATGGTTCAGTCTTGAGGAAGCTCTTAAGGAAGGGAAACCCGCTGGGCTCAAAACTCTCGGAGACTGGTCCACAGTATACGAAGGTTTGTCCTCGCTTCCTCCGCACATCAGAAAAAGCTGGTTCGATTTTGACCATTTCTACTCCGACAATTCTTTCGATCAGGCTCTTGAAATCGTGTTTTCAGACAAACCGCGCACGCTTCTTGATGTCGGAGGCAATACCGGCAGATGGGCACTGCGTTGCGTAGCACATGATCCTGAGGTAAGAGTCACAATACTCGATCTGCCCCAACAGATAGGTCTTATGAAAGAAAACATAGCCGGAAAGACGGGGGCGGAACGCATCGATGGTCTTGGTGCCGATCTCCTTGATGAATCAGCGGAGATGCCTGCCGACAGAAAGTTTGACGCCGTATGGATGAGCCAGTTTCTCGACTGTTTCAGCGAAGAGCAGATTGTCAGTATTCTGAGGCGTGCAGCCAAAGTGATGGATTCCGGCTCACGGCTCTACATAATGGAGACCCTTTGGAATCGCCAGAGATTCGAGCCTGCCGCACTTTGCCTCACACTGACAAGTCTATACTTCACGGCGATAGCAAACGGTAACAGCAAGATGTATCATTCGGAAGATCTGATACGCCTTGTCAATGAGGCGGATATGGAAATAGAATCCATACACGACGGACTCGGACAAGGGCACAGCATTCTAATATGTAAAACAAGATGATAAAATCTGCGTTAAGTATAAACACACTTTAAGTATAAACACATAATACAATAAAATGAATCGCACGGAAATTGAAAATAAAGTACGCGACTTTCTGATAGAAGATCTGGAGGTGGATGAGGAAAAAATCTATCCCGATGCCCGCCTTAAAGAGGACGTGGGCATTGACAGTCTCGACTTCGTAGACATTGTGGTGATCGTAGAAAAGAATTTCGGTTTCAAGATCAAACCTGAAGAGATGGCAGGAGTTGCTACTCTCAATGATTTCTACAGCTATATAGAAAGCAAAGTTGGCTGAACTGAGACATGACAAATGGGCCGGGACTACCTACGGCAACGGGTGGATGCACCGCTGGCTTATCAGATTCCTGAAAGCTGCAGATGTGCGTCTGCTCTATGCTTTTGTATTCATGTTCGTAATCCCGCCTACTATGATTGTCAACTCCAAGGCACGCAACGCCATATATGGTTTCTACCGCAAGGGGATGAATTTCGGCAAAGCGAGAGCAGTATGGATGACATATAAAAACCACTGCGCGTTCTCACAGGTCGTAATCGACAGGTTTGCCATGTATGCCGGAAAAAAATTCCGCATCAAAGTGGAAGGGTACGAGCTTTTCAAAGGATTATGTAACGAACCTGAAGGTTTTATCCAGCTCAGCTCGCACATAGGAAACTATGAGATAGCCGGATATTCCCTGCCTACCGAGGAGAAACGCTTCAATGCACTGGTGTTCGGAGGAGAGAAGGAAAGCGTGATGACCAACCGCAACAGGCTTTTCAAGGGAAACAACATCCGCATGATATCCATGCAGCCGGACATGTCACATCTCTTTGAAATCAACAAGGTTCTGGCTGACGGTGAGATACTCAGCATGCCTGCAGACAGGATTTTCGGCTCACAAAAGAATTTCCGCATACCGTTTTTGGGCTCAGACGCGAAATTCCCTCAGGGACCGTTTCTTCTGGCAGCCGTCAGAGATGTTCCGATGCTCTTCGTTTCAGTAATGAAAACCGGTGCAAAAGAGTACACGGCGAAAGTGAGAAGGATAGGTAAAAATGCTGATAAATCCGGCAAGCAACGTGCGGAAGAGTTAGCCCGGGAATATGTGGCGATGCTTGAAGAGAGTGTCAACGAACACCCCGCGCAATGGTATAACTATTTTGATTTCTGGAGAGACTGATGCAAATTGAAGAGATCGACATACACGAACTGCTTCCCCAGCAAGAACCATTTGTAATGGTTGGCAGACTCATCGGATTCGATGACAAAGAGACGGTCACGGCAACCACGGTCACAGAGGAAAACATATTCGTAGATAATGGAGTATTTACTGAATCCGGTGTAATAGAGAACATTGCACAGACATGCGCCGCGCGTATAGGCTACATCAACAAATACATTCTTAAGCAAGGCATTCAGCTCGGTTTTATAGGTGCTGTAAGAAACCTGTCAATAACCCGTCTTCCCGTAACGGGTGAAGAAATACACACTTCCATATGCGTGCTTGAAGAGATATTCGGCATGACTCTGATAAGTGCGGAAGTAAAAACCGGAGACGAGACTGTCGCGACAGCCGAGATGAAAATCGCACTTAGCGACACCATAGCCGACAAAACATTATGACGTCATGAACAGACTTACCGAGTCACATAAATTCGACATCAGATTCAGCGAGGTTGATTCTATGAACATCGTATGGCACGGATCATACACCCTCTATTTCGAGGATGCCAGAGAAGCGTTCGGCAAAAAATACGGACTTGGATATATGACAATATTTTCCAACGGGTATTTTGCCCCACTTGTAGAGCTTTCCTTCAAATATAAGAAACCTCTTGCATACGGCATGAAACCTTCTGTTGTCATAACATATGTGCCGACGGAAGCCGCAAAGATTGTTTTCGACTACCAGATTATAGATGACAACGACAGTTCAGTCATTGCCACCGGGCATTCAGTGCAGGTGTTTATGGACAAGGATTATCAACTCGTGTGGGAGAATCCCGAATTCTACCGCGAATGGAAAGAGAAATGGGAGATTCTATGATTGCATGCATCGCCGATAACATAATCTCTCCGATGGGACTGACAACGGAAGAAAATTTTTCGTCAGTATCAAAAGGTATGAGTATGCTCCGGAATCATGAAGACACATTCGGTCTTCCGGAAGCATTCTGCGCCTCTATGCTTGACCGGGAGCTTATTTCCGGCTTGTTCGCCGACCATGCGCTATCAGACAATGAGTATACTTTTTTTGAGAAACTGTGCATCCTTTCCGCCACAGACGCCATATCGTCATGTGCGCTCCAGGCGGAATGCGAAGACGTCATATTCGTTATCTCGACAACAAAGGGAAACGTTGACATGCTTGAGACAGAACCCGACTGTCCCGGTTGCCGTCTCGCGTTTTCAGCGGAAAAGATAGCCCGATATTTCGGCAACACCAACACCTCTGTCGTGACATCCAATGCATGCGTCTCGGGAGTCTGCGCGCAGATTGCCGCGATACGCCTGCTTCTTGGCGGGAAATACCGTTATGCCGTAATTATAGGCTGCGATGTGCTCTCAAGATTCATAATTTCAGGATTCCAGTCTTTCAAGGCACTCAGTCCCGAGCCTTGCAGACCGTTTGACAAAGAGCGCAAAGGTCTGAATCTTGGCGAGGCTGCAGGAACAATGATTCTGGAAAATATCGGGGGAACAAATGTTTATGGCAATGGAAGTTTGTGGGAATTTGCCGCCTGTTCCAATCATAACGACGCAAACCACATATCCGGACCCTCCCGCACCGGCGAAGGAGCATTCCGCGTACTTAAGGACATTCTGGAAAAGATAGACCGTGACGACATCGCTTTTGTCAATCTTCACGGCACAGCCACGCCATATAACGATGAGATGGAATCAATAGCGCTTCATCGTTCCGGACTCGAAGACTTGCCGGCAAACGGATTCAAAGGATACTTCGGGCATACGTTGGGTGCAGCAGGAATAATCGAGACCATACTTTCTATGAAAGCCGTTGAGACAGGTGTCATACCCGCCACTAAGGGATATGGCACAAAAGGAACAACTTACGGCATATCCGCATCCTCCGCGACAAGAGAAACGGACAGGAACACTTTCATAAAAATACTGTCTGGCTTCGGAGGTTCCAATGCTGGAATAGCTTACAGGAGACGTAATGTCCCGCCATGCGCGACATTCAGGAAAGGGGGTGAGGCATGAATACCGTTTCTCAAGTAAGAATAACCCGGGAGGAAACGATTCTTGACGGCAAATGCATCTTCACCGGTTCGATAACCGAATTATACCGTGAATTTGCTGGAGACTATCCTAAATTCTTCAAGATGGACTCTCTGTGCAGATTAGGCTTCATGGCAGCGGAACTCCTTCTTAAAAACATTCCTGCGCCGATAAGGGAAAACGCCGCAATAGCGCTTTTCAACCGCAACGGCTCTCTCATTACCGACAGAAACTACCAGAAGACTGTCTCTGATGACAACTATTTCCCCAGTCCCGCGCTGTTCGTATACACACTGGCGAACATTGTCACGGGTGAGATAGCGATACGTAACAAGATATACGGGGAATCCTCGTTTTACATTCTCGATGAATATGACGCAGCACTAATCGAAGATATAGCCGCTTCAGTTTTCATCACATCATCGCCCTCTCTTCTTCTCACCGGATGGGTCGACTATAATGACGAGACTGATTATCTCGCCGACATGAAACTGGTGACAGACAACAAAACCAAGATACGATAACACTGAAAAAACAGACATATAACAATATTATGAACGAACTTATAGATAAATTGAAGACACAGATCATCGAGGCGCTCAACCTCGAAGACATGACCATCAGTGATATTGATACGGAGGCACCCCTTTTCGGCTCCGGTCTCGGTCTGGACTCAATAGACGCACTCGAGCTGATTGTTCTTCTCGAACGGGAATACGGCATAAAACTGACCAATCCCGCCGAAAGTAAAGAAATCTTCAGGTCTGTGGCTACAATAGCCGATTACGTCAGCAAAAACCGCACGAAATGAAGATATTCGTCACCGGCACAGGTATCATATCGGCATTGGGCACAGGCACCGGAGCTACACTGCAATCCCTACTGTCTGGAGAAAGCGGCATAGATGTCATACGCCACCTTTCCACCGGACACAAGGAGTTCCCTGCTGGAGAAGTGGCTTTGCCGAATGAAGATATTGCCCGAATGCTGGGTGTCGGATATCCGGAAAACGGTCTGCGCACGGTATTGCTGGGAATAACCGCCGCAAGGGAGGCTGTATCTTCGGCATCACTTGCAGACACCGACCTTGCCGACGCGGCATTTGTCAGCGGCACAACAGTCGGAGGCATGGACAAGACCGAGAAATATTTCAAATCCGCGTTCGATGCCGAATCCAAGACCGAAGACAGTCTGGAACTGAAATACAACGACTGCGGATATTCCTCAGGGATGATTGCAGACAATACCGGACCCTTCAGCATGGTGACAACCACTTCCACGGCGTGCTCGTCTGCGGCAAACGCGATCATTTTCGGTGCGAACCTGATAAAATCGGGGGTGACGGATATTGTTGTGGCAGGAGGGGCTGAAGCTCTTACAAAATTCCACCTTAACGGTTTCAACACACTGATGATTCTCGACAAGAATACGTGCCGTCCGTTCGACCGCAACCGTGCCGGAATAAATCTTGGAGAAGGAGCCGCATACATTGTGCTTGAAAGCGAGGAATCCGTAAAAAGGAGAAACGTGCGCCCTGTCGCGGAACTGAGCGGCTATGCCAATACATGCGATGCCTATCACCAGACAGCGACATCGGAAAACGGAGAAGGCGCATATCTCGCCATGCGGAAGGCGATGGATATGGCAAGACTAAGTCCCTGCGACATCGACTATGTAAACGCACACGGCACCGGTACGCCCAATAACGATGCGTCAGAACTGGCGGCAATGGAGAGAATATGGGGCACACAGATACCCGCCTTTTCTTCTACAAAGGCGTTCACAGGGCATACCACCAGCGCATCCGGATCAATAGAGACAGTAATATGCCTGCTCGCCTTGCAACACGGCTTCTTGCCGCCCAACCTCGGATGGAGGACTCCCATAAACGAAGGGGGCATTCCCATTACAGGCACTGATAACCAAAGGGACATAAAAAACATCATAAACAACTCATTCGGATTCGGAGGAAACGATTCTTCTCTGATCTTCTCAAAGTGTCAATTACAGTAACATGAATAAAGAGACGCGCTGTTTTGTATTGTCCATGGCACAAGTGTCATGTCAGAAACCGCTTTGCGACGAGTGGATTGATAATCCGTGTCGATATACGGATTATTTTGTCCGCTCCCAAGAGCCTGATACCAGGAATCTGATCCCGCCATCGGAGGCAAGACGAATGAGCAGGATTCTCAAACGCGCATTGGCGACATCCATTACAGCACTGAACGAGTCCGGCATTTCTCACCCGGAAGCGATTATAACAGGTACAGGGACCGGGTGTATGGAAAATTCCGAGAAGTTTCTTATTGATTTGTGCCGGTATGGAGAGAATTGCCTGAAACCGACCTTGTTCATGCAGTCAACCCACAACACTATAAGCTCTCTTATAGCAATAATTCTGAAATGTCATGGCTACAACAACACCTACTCCCACATGGGGATTTCGTTTGAAAGCGCGTTGCTTGACGCATGGCTACAGATAAAGAGCGGCATGATACGCAACGCTCTGATTGGTGCACACGATGAAGTCACACCGTTCATGGCACTTGTAATGGAGCGGACTCATCCGGAATTTGCATTCATTTCAGAAACTTCCATGTCCGCCATGCTGTCATCAGGAAGCGATTCTACCTCCGCTTGCGAGATAAAAGATATAAAACTTTTCCACAAGCCAGATATGGAGAAACTTGCGGCTCTGCTCAATGAAGATACAGATCCGATGCTAATGCTCGGCATAAACGGCAATCCTCTTAACGATGCTCCTTATCTGGAGCTTCTTGAAAATCTTGACTACTCCCCTTCTACGGAGCAATATAAAAAAACGTTCGGAGACAACTTTTCGTCATCGGCAATGGCATTCTACAAAGGTGTGAGAATCCTTGAGAGCTGTGGTGATGACAAAACAGGACGGATAACTCTCATTAACCATTCCGAAGGCTCGGACTGGTCTATCATCCGGCTTCAGCGGCAACCGGGAGAAATTGTAAAGAAATAAAATCAACTGTCATGTGGCAACTCATCGGATTATCAGTCATTCAAAGTGCAATGCTGTCGCTGGGGCAGCTGACACTCAAACTTGCTCTGGCAAGAATGCCGGCATTCGCCTGGACAACGTCGTTCTGGGGAGAACTGCTTACAAACTGGTGGTTTCTTGCAAGCGGCATTCTTTTCGGTGGAGCTTCGCTGCTATGGATGTATATATTGAAACATTATCCGTTGAGCATGGCTTACCCTCTGGCAAGCATCAGCTATGTGATAGCTCTGGTTTTTGCCGCGGTTTTCCTTCATGAAACAGTAGCCTGGAACCGATGGCTCGGTGTAGCTCTGATAATGACAGGATGTTTTTTTGCAGCCGGCTGACAACCCGGCATAACTCTATCCCCTAAAATATTGAACAAGAAATGAAAAGATTAATAATGATATTACTGACAACGACGATATGTCTCGTGGCTGTCAATGCGGCTCCTCTTTCCGAACGGCAACAGAAAGAGATAGCGGCAAAAATAAACAAGACTGCTTCAGGACTGAAGTCAATGAGCTGCACATTCTCCCAGACCAAACATCTGTCGCTTCTGAGCGACAAGCTGCTATCGGAGGGAAAGATGTGCTACAGACAACCCGACAGACTGCGGTGGGAATACAAAACACCCTACAGATACCTCTTCATTTTCAACGGAACAAAGGTATATGTAGGCAATGACCAACGAAAAGATGTGATAGATACGGGAAGCAACAGGATTTTCAAAGAGGTGGCAAGAATAATGATGAATACCGTTACAGGCAAGGCATTGTCAGACATTTCTGAATTCACGGTCTCCGTCTCCGACGGCAATGCGGTCTGGATCGTCACACTCATTCCCAAAAAGAAAGAATTGAGAAAGATGTTTGCAAAGATCACACTTTCATTCTCGAAAAGCGACCTTATGATTTCCGAAATCAACATTTTCGAAAAAAACAATGACCGCACTGAAATCAGACTCAAAAACATAAAAAAGAATATAACACTGAATGAGAGCCTTTTTACTATTCCTGCTAAGTAGCATATCCGTTTTATTGCCGAGTATCGCATATTCCGGCATCCAGTGTGACGCAGACCGGTTTTCTTTCAGCATTTCTATGCCAAAAGGATATCTTTCAGGTGTGTTGATAACAAATGAATCGGATGACTCAATCAACGGAAGCATGATAAACGAATTCGGCATATCCGCAGTTGACTTCACATATTCCAGACGGAACGGAAAACTCAGACTTGTCAGCGTCATCAGTTTTCTTGACAAATGGCATATCCGAAGAATGCTCGGGAATGACCTCAGATTCTGCCTTCGGATATTGAAAGGTCTCCCCGCCGACAGGAAAGGCAAATATCAGGTAAGTACAAATGACAACAGCATCACTGTTGTCAACTTACGCAGGAAAATCAGCTATTCATTCACCCCTTTAGAAACAACTTCAGGAAATGACACTGAATGACAATTTATATAAAATAATCTCGTCAGACACAAACAAAAGATCATTCAGGCTGGAACTGATTCCGGACTGCACGATCTACAAAGCGCATTTCCCGGGCAAACCGATTACTCCGGGAGTATGCATCATACAGATGGCATCCGAACTCCTGTCATTGCTGATGAAGAGGGAAATGGCACTGACAACCGTATCGAACGCAAAATTCTTATCCATAATAAATCCGCTTGAGACAAAAAACATAACCTTTACTTTCAGAAAAATATCCGATGGACCCGACAACTCCATAAATGTGTCGGCGACAATAACGGAAAAAGACATGGTTTTCTCAAGACTTTCCCTAATATACCGCTGTAAATGAATCCTCCCGACAGAAACACACTGATTGAGACAATGCGCAGACATAAAATCTGCGTGCTTGTACCGACATACAACAATGGCGGTACAATCCGCGATGTGATTGCCGGAATACTGGATTTCTGCGCGGATGTCATAGTGGTCAACGACGGGAGCACCGATGAAACGGAGTGTATTCTTGAATCTTTCAATGATTCGGTGAACATAATCACACATTCTGAAAACAAAGGCAAAGGACACGCGCTCAGGTCAGGGTTCATGGAAGCGGCGAGACTTGGATACGAATATGCGATAACCATTGATTCCGACGGGCAACATTATCCGGAGGATATCCCCTCTTTCGTCAGGACAATAGTCGAAAACCCGGGAGCTTTGATCATCGGGGAGCGGGATCTATCTAATGCAGACATAAACGGAAAGAGTTCTTTTGCCAACAAATTTTCCAACTTCTGGTTCCATCTGCAGACAGGACGCAGACTTAAAGACACACAGACCGGCTTCAGGGCCTATCCCCTCCGTAAACTTCACGGCATGTCACTCCTCACAAGCAGATATGAGGCGGAACTGGAACTTCTGGTATTTGCGTCATGGCATGGCACAAAGATTATCCCGATACCGATCGCGGTCTACTACCCCCCTCAATCCGAAAGGGTGTCGCATTTCAGACCTGCGCTTGATTTTACGCGCATAAGCATACTGAACACCATTCTTTGCTTCGCGGCAATATTATACGGAATCCCGGCACGCATATACAATTCATTCACGCAACACCGGATTTTCAATAAAGAGTTCAGACTGTTCACACGCAAACGAGGCGAAAAGCTCGATGCAGCCGTCACCCTCTGCAGAATTTTCAGATCAATCTACGGATTCTCCTTCTTCACGTTTATGGCGACTGCGGTCTTCTCCCCTTTCGCATCCATATATTTCCTTAAAGGGAAGAATTCCGACAGGAAAAAACTTCGTTTCCACAAAATGGTAAGATGGGGATGCGAACTTACAACCCGTAATTATCCCGGAGCCCGAACAACATATGAAAACCCGTCGAATGAGGATTTCAACCGACCGGCACTGGTCATATGCAACCATCAGTCTCATCTTGACCTGCCGCTGCTTATCGCCATGCATCCGAAACTTGTGTTTCTGACAAACGACTGGGTATGGAACAGTCCTGTTTTCGGCAATATCATACATCATGCGGATTTCCTACCCGTATCGGAAGGAATAGAAAATATAATGCCCAGGCTCAGAAAACTGAAAGAGAACGGCTACTCGATTGTGATCTTTCCCGAAGGAACACGTTCACCCGACAGCCGTGTGATGCGTTTCCATCAGGGTGCGTTCCTGCTGGCAAAAGAACTGGATCTTGACATTCTGCCCCTTGTCTTGCACGGGGCGGGACATTTCCTGCCTAAAGGAAGCTTTCTGTTCCGCAAAGGGAAACTTACGCTCCGGATAATGCAACGCACCGGAAACCGTGAACTTGAGGAACTCCCCTTCCGCAAACAAGCCTCTTATTTCCGCAGCTTGATAAAAAATGAATATGAACGGCTTGTACGCAAAAACGAAGATGCGGAATATTTCCGGAGTCTTGTGCTCTACAAATACGCCTACCGCGGTTGGAGCATAGTCAGCAGATGCAAGAAAGAACTTAAGAAGGCATTTGACCATGCAGACATCATCAATTGCCGGAATTTCGGCAAAGTTCGCATCATGAATGGTGGAATCGGGGTTTTTCCCCTCCTTTACGCTTTAGTTAACAAAGACGCGGAAGTATTCTCCTATATTGAGGATGCCGAATATTTCCGGATTGCCTCCGACACTCCTGCACTCCCCTCCAACCTACACTTCATTCATGCCGTCTGGAACAACGACTTCGGAAATGAGAAAGATTTTGACAAGACTATAACCCTCTGAATATGAAGGATAAGATAGACTGCATAATAATAGGAGGCGGCATCGGCGGACTTTTCTCCGGGGCTTTCCTTGCAAGAAACGGAAAGAAAGTGACCGTTCTTGAAAAGAACGCTATCATCGGGGGTGGTCTGCAATGCTTCCATCGCAAAGGAAAAATCTTCGAAACGGGGATGCACGTAATGGGTGGTTTCGGAGAAAACGGAAATCTCCATAAGATATGCAGATACCTCGGAATATACGATTCCCTTGATCTGCAGCATATCGACAGCGACTGCATCGACGAGATCCATTATAAGAAAACCGGCGATGTCTACCGCATTGCATCGGGAAAAGAGAATTTCATAAAATGCATGTCGGAATACTTCCCGGAAGAGACAGGTGGAATACGCGCATACGTGGAAGACATTTATGAACTGACGGAAGAAATACCTCTTTTCTATCTGAAGGAAGATAACGGAGATGTCAGGATTCATTCGGAGAAATTCACATGGTCAGCAGACAGTCTGATAAACTCGCATGTATCAGATCCGCGGCTCAGAGAGTTGCTGGCTTATCTCAATCCGTTATATGGAGGAGTCGAAGGGCATACACCCGCATATGTACACGCCCTGATACATGTACTCTACATCAATGGAGCGACCCGTTTCAAAGGTGGCAGCCAGCAGCTGGCGGATGCACTGAAAAGAGTCATCGAGAACGCAGGAGGCAATGTGCTTTCAAACAGAAACGTGACAAGAATCGATGTCTCCGACAAGATGATAACAGCTGTACACACATCGGACGGAGGTATATACAAAGCAGTCAATTACATCTCAGCTATTCATCCGGTTGCTTTGTTGAGACTTTTGCCGGAAGGCGCGTTTCAGCGAGTGTTCGCAAGACGTCTGAACGAGATTCCCGATTCTTATTCAGCATTTTCTATTTATATCGACCTCAAACCGGACAGATTCCCCTATATTGACCATACCTGCTATTATATGGAAGACTACGGCAATATGTGGAATCAGGATAATTTCGATCCGTGCGACTGGCCCAAGTGCTTTATGTACATGACGCCTCCGGATCCCGGGCAGGGCAAATTCGCAAACCGTCTTCTTGTGCACTGCATAATGAGTTATGAACTTGTCCGAAAATGGGAAAACACCACTGTCGGACACCGTGGCGAGGATTATGAGAATTGGAAAAATGAAAATGTCAGAAAGATTCTTGACAAACTAAAGACAATCTTTCCCGATATTTACGACAGCATAGCCTGCATATATTCAGCAAGTCCGCTGACCATCCGTGATTATTACAACACCAGAGATGGCGCGATATTCGGTTACCGGAAAGATTGCCGGAACCTGATTTTCTCCCAGCTGCCAATACACTCCAAAGTCAGAAACCTATTTCTGACCGGTCAGAACATAAACCTGCACGGCATGTGCGGAGTGCCGTTGACCGCAATATACACTGCAGAAGCCATTTTAGGCAAAAACACAATTGTCAAAGGAATCAACGATGCCTGCAAGGATATTTAAAATACTCTTAACGCTGTTTCTCTCAGCCTCATGCTTCCTCTCTTTTGCCGGAGACAAATCAATCGACATATGGAAGGGGACCCGATGCAAAGAGCAAGTGACACTAACACCATACCTTGCACCGGGAAACAATAATACCGCATGCATAGTGTGCCCGGGAGGAAGCTATTTCTGGCTTGACCGTAAAACGGAAGGAACCGGTGTCGCGGAATGGCTCCGCAGCAACGGAATTTCCGCATTCGTGCTCGAATATCGCGTTGCAGGCATCAACGCATTTATCTGGCACGACAGATATGTACGCCGCGGACACCGTTATCCCGATATGCTGCAGGACGTGCAACGTAGCATCGAGCTGATTCGCGACAATGCCGGCAGATTCGGCATTGATCCCAATCGTCTTGGAGTGATGGGATTTTCCGCCGGAGGTCATCTTTCAGCCATGTCCGGAATATTCTTTGACACCAATTCCCTGAAAAGCCTCGGCATTACACCACATGTCTCGCTTAAACCCGATTTCATCGCACCTATTTATCCGGTGGTATCGATGACTGACAAATCCACTCACAGACGTTCACGCCGGGGACTTCTGGGAGAAGGGAAAGCGATATCTGCTGAAATGAAAGACTCCCTTTCTCTTGAAAGACATGTGCGCCGGGATATGCCGCCGGTATATCTAATGAATTGCATCGACGACCCTGTCGTCGATTACCATAATTCCGTATTGTTTGATTCTGCCATGACCGCTGCCGGAGTAAGACACAGATATGTGCAGTTCAAGACCGGCGGACACGGTTTCGGGGCAAATCCTGAGAAAACGACTTCCGAGGCGATAAGCTGGAAAGAAGATTTCATCAACTGGTTAAGAATTCTGTTCAAATGAATATGATGAAAGAAGACATAGAGTTCCGCTCTCCCGCAGAAATAGAGGAATACCAGAACGGGAGACTCCGCGAGGCATTGCGTTATCTCGCGGACAATTCACCTTTCTACCGGAGGGTATTCCGCGACAACGGAATCAACATCAATGATATCCGCACCACCGAAGATCTGGTAAAAATACCGTTTACCGAGAAAAAAGACCTGCAACTCCATAATGCGGATTTTCTTTGTGTGCCACCGGAAAAAATAATAGACTACATCACGACATCGGGAACCTTGGGAGACCCCGTTACTTTCGGATGCACCGACAAAGACCTTGACAGACTGGCATACAATGAAATGAAATCTTTTTCATGTGCCGGTGTCAAGCCGGGAAATATTGTGCAGCTGATGACGACACTTGACAAAAGATTCATGGCAGGACTTGCATATTTCCTTGGAATCCGCAAACTGGGTGCCAGCGTCATACGCGTTGGCAACGGCATGCCGGAATTGCAATGGGACACAATCAACCGGCTCAAACCGGACACCATAATGTGTGTGCCATCCTTCATATTGCGTCTTATAGAATACGCGGAAATGAACGGAATCGATTACCGGAACTCAAGCATACGACGGATCATCGGTATCGGTGAAGGTCTCAGAGAACAGGATTTCTCCCTCAACCTTCTCGGCAACCGCATAAAGGAGAAGTGGGATGTCGATCTGTTCGCTACATATTCCTCTACGGAGATGGGAGCCACATTCTCGGAATGTCCTTTCGGCTGCGGAGGTCATGTGCACCCCGAACTGATTATCGTGGAAATAATCGGCGACAACAATCTTCCGGTGAAAGACGGCGAAGTCGGGGAAGTGGTAATCACTACGCTCGGAGTCGAGGGAATGCCGCTGCTCCGGTTCCGCACCGGCGACATGAGCTCCAAGGTGACAGGGGAATGCCGCTGCGGACGAAACTCATACAGGCTTACTCCGCTTGTAGGACGAAAAAACAATATGATAAAGCTGAAGGGAACCACAATATATCCACCTGCAATCAATGACGTGCTCGACAATACACCTTACGTAATCAACTATGTGGTAGAGGTTCGCAACAGTTTTGCCGGCACCGACGAGGTTGTGGTGAAAGCCGGTGTGGCTTCAGCCCAACCTTTCGACATGATCAAGGACCTTAAGGACCGCTTCCGATCAAGAATCCGCGTCGCGCCCATCGTAGAGATCCTTTCCCCCGAAGACATCAGCAAAATCAACAACCCCGGCAGCAACCGCAAACCGGTCAAATTCATCGACAACAGAAAAACCTATGCTTCGCCTCTATGACCTTTTCAAGCGATATCCGCTGTTTGCGTGGGGACTGTTTCTTGCCTCCACGACAGCCCTTGTGCTGTCGTTTCTGAGACTCGGATATAAGGAGGATATATCCGATTTCCTTCCGCTTGATGAAAAGAACCATACAGCAATGTCGGTATATCAGGACATCTCCGGTGCTGACAAAATATATGCAGTCATCTCCACCCGCGACACTACGTATACAGACCCTCAGGAACTTGCGGACGGTGTCGAAGCTTTTGCAGCGAGCATCGAGCGGCTGGATTCTATCGGCTTTCTCAGCAGTGTGATCAAGGAAATTGACATGGAGAAGATGCTCGGAGTAACTGATTTCATTTATGAGAACATACCTTATTTCCTGACTGACAAGGATTACGCGAGAATAGACTCCCTTCTGTCCGATCCGGGATATATCGATCGGCAGATCCGAGAAGACAAGCAGATGCTGCTCTTCCCTTCATCGGGCATACTGGCAGGAAATATATCAAGGGATCCGCTCAATCTCTTTTCCCCTGTGCCGGAAAGGTTGAAAAACGGCGGTATGTCGATTAATTTCGACACATACGACGGATATATTCTTTCTCCTGACGCGAAAAAAGCCATCGTAATTCTCGAATCCGCATTCGGAGCACACGAATCGGAACATAACGCCTCGCTTGCGGCTATGCTTGAAGACGCGGTGTCCATGACCGAAAAAGAGAACAGCAACCTCGACATACATATCATAGGAGGACCTGTCATAGCTGCGGAAAACGCTCGCCGCATCAAAAGCGACAGCATCATTGCAATCAGCATCGCCGGCATACTTATATTGCTGCTCCTCATATACGTGTTCCGTAATCTGAGGAACATTCTGCTGATTCTCGTATCCATCGGTTGGGGATGGCTTTTTGCTATGGGCGCAATCGCACTCTTTTATGATTCCGTGTCAATTATCGTGATAGGAATCGCTTCAGTGATTCTCGGTATTGCGGTCAACTATCCGCTGCATCTCATAGATCATCTTAAAGACAGCACACAGCCAAGATCCGCGTTTAAGGAAATCATATCTCCTCTTGTGGTGGGGAACATAACGACAGTCGGCGCGTTCCTGTGTCTGGTGCCTCTGAATGCTCCCGCACTTCACGACCTGGGACTGTTCGCGTCTCTTCTGCTCGCCGGAACAATACTGTTCGTGCTCATATTCCTCCCTCACGCTGTGAAGACACGGAAAACGACAGACAGAACCACCGCCGATCCTCGTCTGATAACACGCCTTGCCGGCTTGTCTCTTGAAAACAATCGCCGGATAGTGTGGGGGGTACTTGTTCTCACCTTAGTATTCGGATTTTTCAGCCTGCGCACCGAATTCGATTCCGACATGCGAAACATCAACTATATGACAGATGAACAAAAAGCTGATCTGGAGTATTTCTCAAGTCTTGCAAATCAGAACGGCGATACGGAAAACCTTTATATCGTCAGCAGCGGCACAACATGGGACGAAGCCCTCTCTCAAAGCGGAATAATAAGCAGAGCCATTGACTCTCTTGTAAATTCAGGCATGGCTACGCGGTGCAATGAAGTCAACTCATTCCTGACATCCCGGGAAGAACAGGTACGGCGTCTTGCCAGATGGAATGAATTTGCCGGGAAATTCAGAGAGTCAGCCACAACACCGCTTACGGAGGCGGCACTGCGCCACGGTTTCAGCCCGGAAGCGTTCTCCCCTTTCAACGATGCGATTTCCGCTGACTATGCTCCGCAGGATTTCGAAAACTTCAAGGAATTATATTCCTCAGTATTTACGGGCAACATAAGTGAGGATCCTGAGTCGGGACGCAAATCCATCGTTCAAGTAATCGAAGTGCCTCTGTCATCTGCAGTCGAGATTAAAGACACCCTGTCGGATCATCGTGAATTCGGAGGGCTGGTGTTTGATGTAAGGAGCATGAACGGATCAATTGCCGACACGCTCTCCGATGATTTCAACTATATAGGGGTCGCATGCGGATTCATCGTGTTCATATTCCTGTGGATTTCACTCGGGAGCATCGAACTTGCCATGATTTCATTCCTGCCTATGGCTTTCAGCTGGATATGGATTCTCGGAATCATGGGTATTCTGGGAATAAAATTCAACATCGTCAATGTAATTCTTGCAACTTTCATATTCGGTCAGGGTGACGACTACACCATCTTCATGACGGAAGGTCTCACATATGAATTCGCCTGTCGCCGCAAACTGCTGCAATCATACAAAAACAGCATCATCGTGTCTGCACTGATAATGTTCATCGGCATCGGCACTCTTCTGGTTGCAAAACACCCGGCAATGCGTTCGCTTGGCGAAGTGACGGTGGTGGGTATGGTTTCCGTAGTCCTCATGGCATATCTATTCCCGCCACTGCTTTTCAAATGGCTCACACGCCGCAGTGACGGTTCGATACGCCCCTATCCTGTCACACTTGGGAGTGTATTGACCGGAAGATACGATTTCAACCGCTCCGAAATCCGCCGAAAAAAGAACCAGACGGAACTCGCATACGCCATGGAATGCGTCATGGGAAGATATCTTTACAAGGGGAGAGAGATCGAGACCTCAGCCGGGAAAACCTTGAAAAAGATACGCTCCAGGACTGATATTCTACTGGATTACGCAAATCCGGGGGATATATATCTTGACGACAAGAATGGGTATGGAGAGCTGGCTCTTCTATTGGCACGCTTGCACCCGGAACGCAAAGTCTTCATATATACCTCTTCCGGATATGTACAAGCAGTCATAGCTGCTTGTGCGGACGGATTCACCCCAAACCTGCACATCCTTGATCATAAACCATGACAAGACTACAACCGGCTTCATCGGCTGCGCATCATAAGTTTCATTTGTATTTTCCTCAGATCTTGATTAAATTTGCAGAGAACTTGTCGAAGTCTTCATTTCGTCTAAACAACTCAAGCTACACTTTATGCAGACAATAAAATTCCGGACAGAATACACCCCCGTGCGTGAAAACTTCACGTTGAATCCGGAGAAGCCTGTTTTACTCATGGGGTCATGTTTTGCCGACAACATCTCGCAACGCATGCAATTCTGCCGATGGAATGCCTGCAACCCTTTCGGAGTACTGTTTAACCCACTGTCCATAGCAAGAGTGCTCCGGATGTCTTTATCGGGATTATATGCAGACATTCCGGACTCAATCTTCGGCAATGAAGGAATTTTTCATTCCTGGCTTTTCGATTCAAAAAAATCAGGCTCGTCTGCCGATGAAGTCCTTGACCGGATTGCAGAATCTTTCTCGACATTCAACATCATAATAAAAGAGGCTGAGGCTCTTTTCATTACGTTCGGCACTTCGTGGTGCTATTTCCTTAACGAAGATGATTATGTGGTTGCCAACTGCCATAAACAGCCTCAGGCTCTTTTCACCCGAAGGCGCATCGGCATTGAAGAGATTGCCGACACATGGCTTCCACTGCTTGAGGAGCTGCATAACAGATACCCCCTGCTGAAAGTCATATTCACCGTGAGTCCGGTGCGACATCTGAAAGACGGTTTCGAGGGGAACGCCAGGTCAAAAGCTGTGCTCACGCTGGCGATTGAAAAGTTATGTGAAAGATATGATTTCTGTCGTTATTTCCCGGCATACGAGATTGTTACCGATGACCTCCGCGACTATCGCTTCTATGCCCGAGACCTTGTCCATCCGTCAGACACGGCTGTGGAGTATATCTGGGACGTTTTTCAGGAGACATATCTTGACTCCGTCGGAAAAGAAAAGCTGAAAGCCGGGGAGAAAGAAACAAAACGGTCGCTCCACAGGAATATAATAGGCAATCGGTAAAATTACCGGCTTTAATTCCAAGTAATTCCTAAAACAGCTTATTTAACAACGAAATAACACACAATGAAGAAACTTATTATTTCGCTTTTGGGAGCGATATCGTTCCTGACATGCAATGCCGACAAAAAAGAGATCGTAAAATACGAGTTCGCATATGGCGACACAATTCGCACATATTCCATGTATCTCCCCGACACACTCAGACAGAACGCACCACTGGTGATCTACACACACGGCTACGGATCCAAAACACGCTGGCGCACTGGTCTGAACGCCACTGCCGAACGTGAAGGTTTCGCGGTGTGTTATCCCGACGGGGCACCGGACTCGCGTGGAAAAGACGGATGGAAAGTCGGTTATCCACCTCAGGATTCCATGAATATCGATGAAGCGGATTTCTTTGCGAAACTCAAGGAGGAGGTGTGTTCTCGTTTCAACCTGAGCAGGGAAAACTCTTTTATGGCAGGAATGTCTAACGGCGGAGACCTATGCTACCAGCTTGCCTTCACCGCTCCCGGACTTTTTCGTGCGTACGCATCTGTGGCGGGACTGCTTTTTGAATGCACCTATCTAAACAATCCGTTGCCTCAAGCCGTTCCATTTATGGAGATTCACGGAGACGCCGACAAGACATCCATGTGGGAAGGCGACCATGACAATACCGGAGGCTGGGGCAGCTACATTCCCGTGCCCCTCGCAGTCAGCACTATGGCAACGGCAAACCGCTGCTGTTCCATGCGCACCGAAACTTTCCCCACGCTTAACGACCCGACACGTACCGTGACCCGCACCACATATTACGACTCACCTTCCGGTTTTGATGTCGAAGTCTACAGAATCGAGGGCGGCGCGCACTCCTGGCACGTCAAAGATATTGACACTCACAATGTAGTGTGGCGCTTCTTCTCGAAATATCTTCTTCCGTCGAAGGAAGACCGATGAGTTGCCGTGTAGTGTGTTTGCATACTAAATGAGATTTTATTAATTTTGCAATTCAAAAGAATCCCTAGACATTTGTCCAAGGATTCAACTGATAGATATGCAACCCATCATAGAGAAAATAGACCCCGCGCTGATAGAGGCAGAACTGACGCCCGACAGACTCCTGCGCCATACCAACAAAGGTGACAACGAGATTTATGTCGTTGACGCCTTCAATGCGCCCCATACCATGCGTGAGATCGGACGATTGAGGGAAATCGCATTCCGTGATGCCGGCGGCGGCACAGGTCTCGACTGCGACATAGATGAATTTGACACCATGCCGTCTCCTTGCCGCCAGATGATTGTCTGGAATCCCGCCGACCGTGAGATAATCGGCGGCTACCGCTTTATTCTCGGCGAAGACATAGAGATTGTGAACGGAGTGCCGAGAATAGCCACATCCCACATGTTCAGATTCTCCGAGCGGTTCATATCTGAATTTCTTCCGGAAACAATCGAACTCGGGCGCTCGTTCGTGGCTCCTGAATACCAGACGACAAAAGCCGGCGCAAAGGCATTGTATGCCCTTGACAACCTCTGGGACGGTCTCGGCGCGCTGACAGTGGTATATCCGCAGATCAAGTATCTTTTCGGCAAAGTGACAATGTATCCGCAATATAACCATGAGTGCCGCGACATGATTCTTGGATTCATGCACAAGCATTTCCCGGATCCTGACTCCCTTGTCACACCAATCGACCCGCTGCCTACAGCTGCGGATTCCATCGAAATACAGTCTCGCTTCACCGGGTCTGACTATAAAGAGGATTTCCGCATTCTCAATCATTTCATCCGCGAACATGATCTGAAAATCCCCCCGCTCGTAAACTCATATATGGCTTTGTCACCCACAATGAGAATGTTCGGGACCGCCATAAACCGTGAATTCGGAGATGTCGAGGAAAGCGGCATATTCTTCAAGATTTCAGACATTTTCGAAGACAAGAAAATGCGGCATATCGGCTCCTATTCCATGTAACACAAATTTCTCCTCATTCAACTCCTCACACACCCAGATGAACACAACAATCCTTATGCTTGGCGGCTCACGCCGCGTCTCGGTAGCCCAGCTGTTGAAAGACAGCGGCAAACGTCTCGGATGCGATGTAAAAATCATAGCCTACGAACTTGACACCGAAGTCCCCATCGCCATAGAAGGCGAAGTGATAAAAGGGAAAAGCTTTTCAGACCCGGATGTGATCGAAGACATCACACGAGTTGTAAAAGAGCATGATGTCAAAATAATTCTCCCCTTCATCAATCCGGCTATAGAGATAGCATCGTTGTGCAAAGAGAAAATAGACGGGGTATTTGTGCCGGTGGCTGACTTCTCCACCACATCCCGCATGTTCGACAAAGTCGAGGCTGCACGTCTCTTCAAAGAAGCCGGCTTCCCGATTCCCCGCACATATTCCGTAATCGACAATGAGATGCCGGCAATCGTAAAGCCCCGCAAGGGTGGTTCATCGAGAGGAATCAAGATATTTCACGATGTGGAAGACCTGATGCTCCTACAGAATCTTGACAAATATATAATTCAGGAATACATAGAAAACAACAGGGAATATTCCGTTGACTGCTACATAAGCGAGTCCGGCGATATTCTTGCCACTGTTCCCCGTGAACGTCTTGAGATAATGGGGGGAGAAGTGACCAGAACAAGGACATACCGCAACACCCAGCTCATCGACATGAGCCGCAAGGTCATCGAACATTTCCGTCTTACAGGTCCGGTGACAATCCAGTTCCTGCATGACCTTGACAAAGACCGTTTCCTGTTGATGGAAGTAAATCCGCGTCTCGGCGGCGGCGTCATATGCTCGATATATGCAGGCGCCCCGATCACAGACTATATATTGCTTGAAGCAATGGGTAAAAAAGTAACTCCGTCTACCGGTTGGGAAGACGGAGTCCTTATGGCTCGCTATCAGAAAGAAGCTATTTTCAGACATTGAAACGGAAATGCATGATGTCGCCATCCTGCACCACGTATTCTTTCCCTTCAACGCCCATTTTTCCCGCTTCTTTTACCGCCGCCTCAGATCCGAGCGATACGTAATCCTCATATTTGATTACTTCCGCACGGATAAATCCTTTCTCGAAGTCTGTATGGATTATACCGGCTGCCTGAGGGGCTTTGGTTCCACGCATGAATGTCCACGCTCTCACTTCGTCTGCGCCTGCCGTGAAATATGTTTGCAGGTCAAGCAGTGAGTAGGCTGCACGTATCAGTCGGCTCACACCCGATTCCGACAGTCCTATTTCCTCAAGAAACTCCTTTCGCTCCTCCCATGTGTCGAGTTCGGCTATCTCGCTCTCGGTCTTCGCCGCCACAATCATCAGATCCGCTCCTTCTCCGGCAATCGCCTCACGTACGGCTTCCACGTAATGGTTGCCATTGACAGCCGACGCGTCATCCACATTACATACATAAAGCACCGGCTTGTTGGTGAGCAGGAACAGCTCGCGCGCAAATTTCTCCTCCTCTTTTCCCTCAATCACGACAGAACGGGCGGCTTTACCCTGCAAAAGAGCCTCTTTATAGGCATTAAGCACCTCAAGCTGCATCTTCGCAGACTTGTCACCACCTGCCTTTGCAGCCTTCTCAGTCTTTGCAAGCCTTGCCTCTACGGTCTCAAGGTCTTTGAGCTGAAGCTCATAATTGATAACCTCCATGTCGCGCACCGGGTCCACCGTTGTGTCGACATGTGTTATATTATCATCATCGAAGCAGCGGAGCACATGAAGTATGGCATCCGTTTCGCGAATATTGGCAAGGAACTTATTGCCGAGTCCCTCACCCTTGGACGCACCTTTCACAAGACCGGCTATATCCACGATCTCTACTGTGGCAGGCACTGTAGAGCGGGGATTGCACATTTCCACCAGCTTTGTCAACCGGTCATCGGGAACTGAAATCACACCTACGTTTGGCTCAATCGTGCAAAACGGGAAATTGGCACTCTGTGCCTTTGCGTTACTGAGACAATTAAATAGAGTGGATTTCCCTACATTGGGGAGTCCAACAATTCCACATTTTAATGACATATATCTTTTATTTCTGATTATTCTGCAAAATTAGCTAAAAATTTTCAATTCACAGAAGGTATGTGCGAACCAAAAGCCTCGCAAAAGTGTTATATCATCAAATCTCTATTTAATACTTTTAACAAAATTTAGACACAATAACGTTATGTCCCAGTTTATTTTCATTTCTTCACAAATCAACGGCGCATACAACGATTCCGATCTAATCAACTGTGCCGAGCATTCATCCACTCAGACTCAGCTGATGTCCGATTATTGGATCAGCTGAAAGCAGGCAATACAGAATAACAAAGGGCGAGCTGATTTTTTCAACTCCCCTTTCTTTATATCCTTTGGCGTTATATTTCTAACAACTTCTTACATTTCCCGCTTCACCACGGAGCACGATCCATCCTGTCGTAGACATAGGTCTGAACAGCTCCGTTTCCTGTGCGCCATTGCATCCACATTGTATTGCCGCCATGTGTGAACCAATAATTCATAGTGACCGGCGATGAATACTCATACTGTATATTGATCTGGTAGTTTGACGTGCCGGTATTCGAATCCTGACTGTAATACACAGTCCGTTCCGTATACTCTCTGCCACCCTGCAGATAATAATAGTATCCTCTGCCGTTACCGTTGAAATAGAGATAGTTCGCATCTGACGCCCCTACCGGGTCGCTGTTATACTGCACAAGCCCCCAATATCCGGCAAGTCTGGAATCATTGAAAGTATCCCACCCGGCAGGAGGACCTCCCCACCAGTCGTCACCATCCACGACACAGGAAGAAAGTCCTGCTGCAAGCAGCACACACATAAGCAACAGTCCGGGGATAATCCCCTTTATTCCGGATTTATGCATAACCGATATGTTTATAGTTGATAATATGTCTTTAGAAATATTAACAACCCGCAGCTACACCTTGTTCAAACTCCTTGATCTCTTATCCCATTTTAACATAAACTCGTCTTGACTTATTTTTTCTTAACATCAGCGAGATATTTCCGAGGTGTTTTCGCCATTCGAAGAGCCGCCAACCTTTCGGTTGGCGGTGATGAGAGGGGTGAAAACAACCGGAAAGATCCGCTGAGGTTGAGAAAAGAATCAACAATACCATTATTTTAACTTTCGTAAATACGTCAAGACGAGTTCAGTGTTAAAAATGAATCACGTTCATTTTATCAAGCTAAAAACTCTCATATGCTTCAATATTCACACAACCACAGCATCATTTGACATAATATCCAAATAAATATAACTTTTTGTTGCAATATCTATTGTTTTTATTTATATTTGCAACAAAAGATACTCATAAACATAAAAAACGCACCTCTGGAAAATCAACGACACATTAGTGATACTTAGAAAGTGTTTAACCAACCTCATTATTAACCGTTGTTAACCAAATGCCTATGAAACGAACCAGTATTGTTTTCGCAACATTCATGCTTCTTTGCTCAATAACTGCTGGTGCATGGATGCATAATACCCCTTGTGGTAAAGCTGTTCAGACAGTTTCTCCTGATTTTTTTGAAACAGAAGAAGAAGCACTGGAATTTTACGACGAACTAAATCGGATTTATTGTGGAGAAGGTACACTTCCCGACAAAGAAAAACAACCAGACAAACCACTTCCGGCAATTCCTTGACGATCATCACAGTCGGATGGATTCAATCCATCCGACAAGTTTCAGATTAAGTACTTATGAGAACATTTATATTTTTAGCATTTATGCTTTTTATATTATACTCAAATGCGGAAAATTTTGATGCCGACCAAAAAATATACCCGATGTTGAAATTCTCCGAACAATATAATGTAATCGACACGGCACACTATGAAGTCATATATGCGCATGTATCAATCGACCCGGTGTTAAACCAACGGGAAATCACATACCACATGCTTGCGTTAGGCGATAATGAGTGTTCCTATTATCTTAAATATGGCACTTATCAGAAAGACTCCGTATCAAACGCCCATCATGGTTCCTTTCAGTCCTGGAACGAATTAAACGCGACATCAAAGAAATATGATTCTTCAATCAACACAGGTCTCGTTCTGAAAGACAGAACGAAACAGTCTCTTATATTTCAAGGCATCATATTCGGACAATCATATAGATATGAAGAAGACATCCCCACAATCGACTGGAAACTGGAAGAGGGAACAAGGGAAGTATTGGGATATGAATGTCACAAAGCTACCGCTCGTTGGCGCGGACGTGAATGGACCGCATGGTATAGCGACATACCCTACAGTGACGGTCCCTGGAAGTTCACCGGACTCCCGGGACTGATCCTGAGTCTCGAAGATTCAACAGGAGAGCATAAATTCAAGGCGGTAGGATTAAAAAAAGACGAATTCCCTTTCGGAACAATAAAAAAGTCGAATCCTATCCGAACAAACCGAAAAAAATATGAAGACCTCCTGAAAGACCATAAACTCAATGCTGCAAAAACAATAGCAGACTCGGGGCTCATTCATATGACGCCTGATGAAAAGAGCCATTTACGTAACCGGCGACTCTTTTACAATCCTATTGAACTTGAGTAACATTTAATCATGACCAGACGCTTCCTGATATCCGCTCTGCTGACTATTGCTGCCCTGGCTCCCATGGCGGCAGCACGCTTATACGGATATATCAGCGACAAGGAAAACAACCCTTTGACCGGCATCATAGTGCGCCTTTACCGCTATAATGGTTCCTCCCCGGTGTCATTTACGCGTTCCGATAAAAACGGGGCTTTCTCAATACAGTCGGATTCCTTACCGGCAAAACTCTCTTTCTCCTCTCCAAAATATGAACTCAGGGAAATCATTGTGGAAGATTCAGTCAATCCACTAAAAATCAAACTCGTAAGACAAGCATATGAATTAAATGAAGTAATTGTCAAAGCACCGCACACACGTGTAAAAGGCGACACGATATCATACGATGTATCGGCGTTCACCGCAAAAGGCGACAGAAGCATCGAGGACGTGATAAAAAAATTACCCGGTATCTCGGTCGACAATAACGGCAGAATCTATTATGGTGAAAAGCCTATCAGCAATTTCTATATCGAAGGTCTTAACCTGATGGGAAACAACTATTCGGTGGCGAGCCGCAATATTACGCCCGATGACATTTCCACAATCGATGTCTATGAACGCCATCAGGCAAAGCGGGTGCTGAAAGGGGTACTTGAAGACGATCGCGCAGCCTTGAACCTGCGTCTCAAAAAGGGAAGAATGCTGCAGCCCGTAGGGCACGTGACCGGTGGGGCGGGATACGGCGGCAATCCGCTGTGGCTCGGCAAACTGTATGGAATGCTTATATCGCCCAAAAACCAGACCATCATCTCCGCGAACGGCAACAATGCCGGCAAACCTTACGAATCCCTTGACTGCGACCGGGACGGCTCAACAGCATATTCAATATTCAAAAGAACCCCTTTTGGAATCCCACCGGTTTCGGAAAACCGTTTTCTCAACAACAAGTCAGCATATTTCACGGCAAACACACTTTTCAAGCTTCCCGATGAAGCCTCCGTCAAGATCAACACATCGTATAATCTTGAACATAGCCGATTCGACAACCACACCCGCACTGAATATCTGGGAACGGACATCGGGCATCCCGTATTCGAACAGTCAGTCTCATCAGGTATATCACGGCACAACATATACACAGTTGCCAGTTTTGAAAAAAACAAAGAATCCTTATTTATTTCAGATCAGGCTTGGTTCAACGGAACATTCAACGACAACTCTTATGACCTCTCACGTTCCGTAAATCTTTTTCAGAGAGTACGCAGCCACAACTTCAAGGCAGGTAACAAGCTTGACGCAATCTTCCGGAGGAGAGGAAAAGTATACGAACTGAGTTCCTTCACATCTGTCGACAACACTCCGGTCAACACCCTCACTTCAACGGTCTGGGAGAACGGAGCCGCAATAGCCCAGACTGTAAAGGGCATTTCAATCACCAACTCTGAATCCACTTCATTTTCACGACTTTTAAGCAGGAAGTCTACAATAGGAATGGGACTTTTTTTCCGTGCCGACTACGACAAACTGTTCTCGCTCGGAGAAACAGACAGCAAACCTGTGACTTCCAACGACATTTCCGGTTTTAAACTGCGCTCCACCGCAACACCTTACTATAAATTCAGTATCCCCGGAAAATTTTCATTATCCGTTCATTTCCCGGTAAACCTTTACAATATAAATTATACAGACCTCGCAACAGGACAAAAATATATACACAATCGCACATATGTTGACTTCTCGGCAAAGCTCATGTACAAGCCGTCACCGATGTTTCTGACCAATATGGAGACTGGAAGAGCCTTTACGACAGGCGACATGTCAAACTTCGTCGTCAACCCAATATATACCACATATCGCTCAAGTTCCTGCCTTGGGAACGGAGCTCTGAACATAGCGCGTCGCGACTTTATAAAAGGTGATTTCAATTATCGCAACCTACTGGAAGGACTGTATCTGATATGCACCGCTTCCTATTCCAAAACAAAACACAACACCTTGTCGGTAAATGATGTCAAAACCGATGGAGCATCGACTACTTCGTCTTCGATATATGCCACCAACAGAACTGAAAGCACCTTCGTATCATTCGTGGCGACTAAAGATGTAAGGGAATGGAGCACCTTGTTCTCTCTGAACGGTTCCGGCATGTGGAACACCCGTAACAGTATCCGTTCAGGACATGAAATCAGAACCATCGGCTCCTACTACACAGCCGGTGCAAGAATCGAGACCATTCTATTTTCGGAATACCTGAGAATCGACATGAATGCCGTATATTCCCGCTCCATTCAGAATTTCAAAGGGTTAATGCCGAATGTTTCTCTAAGCGATTTTTCTCTCAACTGCCATATCTCGGTTTTCCCCTTCAAATCACTCGAAATCTACGGCAAAGCGGATTTGCGGCGAAACCAGCTTAGCTCGGGTTTGTACAAGACTAATCTCTTCATCGATGCCGGAGCCAGAATAACGATAAAAAGATTCGAGATAGAACTTGCAGGAACCAACCTCACCGACATGCGTAAATACGAATATACCATCTGCAATGCCCTTGACCTGCAAAACTATTCCTACACCCTTCGCCCGATCGAAGCCTTATTGACACTTCGCTACTCTTTCTAAAATTCCGTGAAACTCAGAGGGAGAAGCGATTTCACCGAAGGGAGCACATAAACACAGTCGAGTCCATAAAGAATCACCTCGATGTCGCCGTACAGAGCCTCATATTCGAGCAATGCCTGGCGGCAAGCCCCACAAGGACTGATGGGCAATCGCTGGAAACACTCTTCATCGGGTTCGCTTTCGTCTTTATGAAGGCGTGTCCAGGCGGCAATCGCAATCTTCTTCATCGCCACACCCGGATACTGTGCGGATGCCCAGTAAGCAGCCGTGCGCTCCGCACATGTCCCTGACGGATATGCGGCATTCTCCTGGTTGCTGCCGGTGACGATCTCTCCTCCATCCATGCGGATAGCAGCGCCGACATGGAATCTGGAATATGGCGCGTATGACGAGCGGGTCATAGCTTTGGCGGCATCCACAAGTTCCCTGTCTTCAGCCGACAACTCTTCGTAATCATATACTTTTATCAGTGTTTTAATCTCTTTCTCCTTCATGGCTGTTGTTTTCTTTTTCGCAAATATAATAATTTATTCGTAATTTTGCATACGGAGCATACCATAAGCTCCATATCTATACCTACCTATATGAGTTATTACAGATTTCTTATAATTATTAACGCGCTGGCAATAACATTTTCTCTCGGTGCCACCAAAAAGAATCCGTATCAGGAATATATCGACACATATAGCGAGATGGCAATCGAACAGCAACGAGCCCACGGCATCCCGGCTTCGATAACTCTCGCCCAGGGACTGCTTGAAAGCCGTGCGGGGCAATCATCTCTCGCGACACTGGGCAACAACCATTTCGGCATAAAATGCCACAGCGAATGGAAGGGAGACACACTGTTGCGCAATGATGACGCTGCAAACGAATGCTTCAGATCTTATTCATCCGCGGCTGAAAGTTTCGACGACCATTCCAGATTCCTGCTGCGCAAACGTTATGCCCCACTTTTCAAGAACGATGTCACAGATTATGCGGCTTGGGCAAAGGGTCTTAAAGCCTGCGGCTATGCCACAGACCCCAATTACGCCACAAGACTCATAACCATAATCGAACGCTACGCTTTGTATCTCTTCGATACCGAATCAGGAAGACGCGCCGAAGAAGACGCGAGTTTCATCCACGACATGTTGCGTGCCACACATCCTGTGCGCCGCAGTCGCGGACTCCATTGCGTCATCGCCTCTCCCGGAGACACCTACTCCTCGATAGCCAAAGAACTCGGCATCAAAAAATCCCGTCTGCTTAAATATAACGATGTAGACAAAGACCGCGAAATCAAGCCGTGGGAGGAGGTATATCTGGAAGAAAAGAGAGACACGCCACCGGAAGGAGTCAGCAACGTTACTGTCGGTGAAGGCGAGTCATTTCATTCAATCTCGCAGCGCTTCGGGATAAAACTCTCCACACTCCGTAAACTGAACCCCCAAGTCCGCGACAGACCCGGTTCTAAGCTCCGTCTGCGTTAGACCCCGGAATTTGAATTTTAAGAGAGTGTTAAAAAAAGTTCCGGGAATCATGATAAGGATTCCGCCATAAAGATTTCAAAATGACTTCAAAAAATGATAAAATTTTGTCATCTTCAAAAAAATAACTAACTTTGCAGACGCATTTTATGTAAGCGCAGCTTTTCAAAATCCGGAAGGAGGATGAAGAGCGGTGTTTCTACATAACGTATGCCTCTGTAGTTCAACGGATAGAATAGAAGTTTCCTAAACATCTATTCCGGGTTGAACGCAAAATTTGAGAGCAAATTTTGTTTACCGAGTGAATGTTTTAGAGCCGACACATTGATTAGACTACATAAAGCCTTGTAGTTCAACGGATAGAACGAGGGTTTCCTAAACCTTAAATCGGGGTTCGATTCCCCGCAGGGCTACAAAATCAAGCCTCACCTTTTCCGGGTGGGGCTTTTTTGTTTCCTCACTTTCCGCAAAAAATGACTAATTTTGCGTGAGAATGTTCTACAATAGTTCTACAAGAGAAAATGGCAACTTTCAAAGCAGAGGTGTATGCTCATCAAAAGAGAGCCGACGGCACCTATAACATAAAAATCCGCGTTACTCACAAGCAGCGCAAAAAGTATCTCTCTACTCCGTGGTATGTAGGTAAAGAGGATTTGACACGCGCCCTCAAGCTCAAAAACCAAAAGTACATCGACATGGTAGAGGACACATTGCGCCGCTATCGCGCTATATGCAACAGCGTGGGCGAGGGTCTGGACGATATGACCGTGGAGCAGGTCGTGGAGTTGCTGGCAAAAGATAGAGAAAAACCCTTTGACTTGGATATAGTAGCCTACACCGAGGCTTTCATCGCCAAGCTGGAGAAAGACGGACGAGGCGGGACCGCCAAAGCCTACAAGGTGGCAATAAACAGTCTGAAACGATTTGCCGAGCGTGAGGTTGTCAGCATTAAGGAAATCACGGTGCAATTCCTCAATGACTGGATAGCATGGATAGCCAAGCAGCCACCGCGTAAGGACTGCAAGAAAGGAGACCGCGCCCAAAGCCTGTATCTTGCGCAACTCCGGGCAATGTATAACCGGGCTAAGAAAGAATTTAACGATGAGGAAGCCGGAATTATCCGCATACCTTTCTCTCCGTTCAACAAGGTAGAGATACCAAAGCCCTCGCTATCGCGCAAACGCGCTTTGTCAGTCGAGCAGATGCGGGCTTTTGCGCAAGTTCCATATACGACCATACTACAACCCGGAGTGAATCGGTTCAATTTTGCAAAGGACGTGTTTCTTCTGAGTTTCTTTCTTGTAGGCATGAACGCCGCCGACCTATTCGCCGCAACCGACATCGCGGACGGCCGCATAACCTACCAACGCCAAAAGACACGCAACCGCCGTGCCGACAAAGCGGAAATCTCCATAAGGATTGAGCCGGAGGCGCAGGCTCTTGTGGATAAGTACCGCGACACCACGGGGCAAAGGGTGTTCAATTTCTATCGGCTCTATTCATCCACCGATACATTTTGCGCTGCGCTCAACAAAGGATTGAAACGCATAGGTAAGATTATCGGCGTTGATGATTTGGAGTTTTACGCGGCCCGGCATAGTTGGGCTACGATAGCCAACAATGACGCTGGGGTTGATAAATACACGGTGCATACTGCCCTAAACCATGTTGACGAGAATATGCGCGTAACCGACATTTACATTCGCAAGAGCTGGGATAAAATAGATGCGGCCAACCGCGCCGTGCTTGATTTTCTGGCATTGGATTTACCAAGTGTTGACGAGCCTAAAAAATAGCGTTTTGCCTAAGCAAAATTTGTAAATATCTGAATATCAAAATAATTTCAAGGTGATTTTGCCTAAGCAAAATGTTCCACGGAATTTTTAGGGCAAAAAGTGGCTAAAAATAGGCTCTCAAACACACTTTTTCGACCCCGTTTTGCTTAGGCAAAATTTTGAAATACCCACAAAATCAATGCTTTGCGCTTTCGGTTTTGCTTAGGCAAAATGTTCCACGCCCTAAAATTTTGCTTAGGCAAAACTCGCAAAACGCTGATAATCAACACATTCACAACTTTTGCCTAAGCAAAATCCCAAAATCACCGTTTTGCCTAAGCAAAATTTGTAAGTCGCTGAAATTCAAGATACTTTTTAGGCGGTTTTGCTTAGGCAAAATTTTGCCTCGCGCCTGCGCGCATAATGCGCCTGCGCGCGTATATATACACACTATATTAAGAGTAGTAGTAAAAGAGTATATGTATATTAAAATAGGGGGTGTGGGGGAAAGAACAAAACAGGGCAACACCCGAAAGTGCTGCCCTATTCTTATTCATCAAACATCTTGCCGGTGCCGGTCAAGAGCCATTTGGCGTTTACTCCGTAGTCGGTTATCATCGGCTGGAGCCACGAAACTTGAAACCATCCCCTATCTAAATCCTTTCGATTGGCGATAAGGTTGCGGCGGTCTATCTCATATAGCCGACAATATGTGTTTACTCCGCGAATACGCTTCATGGCTATTATCGCGTCAAGAGCGCAATAGAAACGCTCCATGATTTGCTTGCTTATCGGAGTGTTCATTCATTCAAAGCTCTTATCAACTCAACATCCGCTTTGAGCTGGTATAGCTCATCAAGGGGCTGTCCGGTGATTTTTGCAGTTGTTATCGCTTTTTCTATCTCTATCAGCACCCGGAGGCTTTCATCGGGATTTACCCGGTTTACGCTGGTGAGGCTCTCCTTGAAAAGCTCAATCACCATTCGGTAGTATTCGTTCATAGTCCTAACTGCGTTTCATCAACCTTTGTTTCGCTCTCCACTCCCAAACAAATCATGTTCGCGTCAAATAATAACGCTATGTGATAGGCAGGCTGAACCCATTGGCAAAGGATTGTTCCATTACCAATAGAATTTTTGGAGTTAGCCTCGCCAACTACACTTGTAATCTGCGAGTAGGTTTTGCCTGTAAGTGTGCCAAGACTTACGAATTTTTGATTAAGGCTTTGGCTTGGAGTTGTCGTAAAGCCTTTGACAATCGCCGCGAGTATTAGGCAGATTATCGGGATAAGAAAAATCCAAATCATACTGGTACAATATTTAGTTTCTGTTCAATTATAGCCAATAGGCGATTCATTTGTTGTTGTGCCACGTCAACCTGCGCTTGCGCTCGGTCAACTTGGGCTTGTGCGCGTCTGGTTATCTCGTGAGCTTCTTTTGTGAGGTCTGCTTGTGCAGTCATGGCCGCGATTACCCTTTCAACCTCGATGCCAAAATTGCATGGCGGGTTGTTATTGAAATCATGCCCGGCGAATTGTGGGTTATCCCCCGTTATCGGGCCGTGGAAATGTTGACCGCTTATGGCTTCCTCTTGCGATATTGCAAACGTATCGCAAGTTTCCTCGCCAAACACATCCACGAGAGAGTTGTATATATTGGTCGGAATAGGCTTTTTACCTGTCTCCAACTCAGATAGATAGGCTTGTTTAATGCCTATCTTTTCGGCAAATTCGGCCTGCTTCAAACCTAAAGATTTTCGGAGGCCGTTAAGGTCTATCTTGATTGGCATACTGTTAATAATTGTTAATATTGCAATTTTTATTTGCGATACTTAGCGATATATCGCAAAGAATGTCTAACTTTGCGACACAATCAGTTTTGTAATGCCGCAAAGATACAAAAATTTGTGCTTACGGAACACATAACACTATAAGAATTATAATGGAGAACAAGAAAAAAACAAGGTTTCGCCTATTCTATGACGCTCTGCCCCCAAAGGCTGAGGTAGCCCCAAAAACGGCTTTCGTTAAGAAAATCGCCGCTTTGTGTAAAGTGCATGAGGTTACGGTGCGCTGCTGGATAGCCGGCACTCAAAAGCCGGATGCGCTCAAAACCTCTATTATTTCCAAAGAGTTAGGTATTCCCGAACAAGAATTATTCACATAAAAATTGCAACACCGATGACAGGAACACAAATTTACAACACCGTCTGGCTCTGCATTTGGCTCTTATGCCTCGCCGGGGCTATCTGGGGAGTATGCGCCGGTAATCCGGCGCACTGGCTTTTCGTAGCCGCTTCTCTCTATTTTTCGGGCTTACTCTTTCTCGACAAAGAGGACGGGGAGAGCCTCAAGGATTTGCTTATTCGCAAAATCAAAGCTCACAAAGCGCATAAGGTAGCAAAGCAATGACAATCACAATGGAATTGTACGAACTGAAAACGCTATGCGCGAATATGGCGGCTCTTGGTGTTGCGACCTACCAAAAGGAAGCGGCTCCGGCAAGCGACCTTATTTCTCAACGTGAGGCGTATAGTCAATTCCAAGAGGTGAGGGTTAAACGCTGGGTGGAAAGCGGATTGATAACGCCACAACGTAACGGGTCCGCAAAAAACTCCAAACGCTACTATTCACGCGCCGAACTGATGGCAATCAACAATGCCGAAAGGCTCAACACAATAATTCACAGATGAGCAAAGCAAGTAATCTTATCGGCCAACGCTTCGGTAGGTTGGTAGTTATTGCCAGAAATGGCTCTGACCGTAGAGGACAAAGTTTGTGGCTATGCCAATGCGATTGTGGCAAAACCTTATCCGTATTAGGCGCAAGTCTTAAACGTGGCAATACAAAAAGCTGCGGGTGCATATCCTCTGAAAAAGCGACCGCACGAAATACAAAACACGGAGAAAGCAATACGAGGTTGTATCATGTGTGGCGAGGTATGAAACAGCGTTGTGAATATCAACGCCACAAAAATTATCCTCAATATGGCGGCCGTGGAATCGCCCTCTGCTCCGAGTGGCAAAATTATGATAATTTCAAAACGTGGGCTATCAACAACGGCTATCAAGAGGGCTTATCAATAGACCGTATAAATCCCGATTTAGGCTATGAGCCGGATAATTGCCGCTGGGTAGATAGCTTAACACAAGCACGAAACAAAAGAAACAATCATAAAATAACTTTCAATGGTGAAACTCTGACTATAAGCGAATGGGCGCAACGCTTAGGTGTCGCACCCGGAACAATCCGATACCGAAACAACAAAGGATTACCACTCAATAAAATATTCAAGAATGAGAACAATTAAATTAAAATCGCTGTCGCTGGTGAATTTCAAGGGGGTACGCTCCTTTGATGTGAGCTTTGATAGTGACGTGGTTACGATTACAGGCGGTAACGCTACGGGCAAGACCACGCTCTATGATGCTTACTTGTGGCTGCTATTCGGAAAGGATAGCGCAGGCCGTGGCGATGGTAACGGGGGCTTTAATGTCAAGACCCTCGACAAGAACGGAAAACCTATCTATCGTCTGGAACACTCCGTAACTGGCGTGTTTGACGTGGACGGGAGAGAGATTAAACTGCAACGCTGCCTTGTGGAGAAATGGAACAAGGTAAACGGCACCACCGATGAGGTGATGAAAGACGAAACACAGTTTTTCATTAACGATGTGCGTTGCGGTACCAAAAAGGAGTATCAAGCCGAAATCTCCGAGATTATCCCCGAAGATGTATTTAGGCTGATAACCAATCCCTACCTATTCCCCCGCCTGTCGGCTGAGGACCAGAAAGAAATGTTGCTCCAAATGGTAGGCAACATATCCGATGACGAGGTGGCCGCTTTAAGCCCGGAATTTATGGCGTTGCTGGACCATATCAACGGCACGTCCTTAATCAAGTACGCCCAAGAGGTAGCAGCCAAGAAAAAGAGTTGCAATGATGCGCTCACAACCATACCCTCAAATATCGAAATGGCGCAAAAGCTAATGCCCGAAGATGAGGACTGGGCCGCGTTGGAGAAAGAGCTTGCCGATAAGAAAAAGAGCCTCGCCGACATTGACGCTCAACTTTCCGATGTGAGCGCAGCGGCCAATGCCGCCAACAAGCGCAAGGTTGAACTTATGCGCTTACAGGGAGAAAAACGTCTGGCGTTAGGCAACCGTCAGAATGAAATCCGTGTGCAAGCCAATTCCGACCGTAACAAAGCTATCTCCGACTTAGAGGCAATGGAGAGTGAGCTTGCCACAATGGAGCGTAACATTGCCACTAAGACCCGTGAGCTTGAAACCGTGCAAGGCACTATATCCAAGCTCGACAAGGATATTGTAGGCTTACGCGAGGACTTTAAGGCCGTGGCGTTAGAGGTATTCGTTGAGCCGACCAAAGAAAGCCTCGTATGCCCCACTTGTGGCGAACCGCTGAAAGGTGATAATCTCGCCAAAACACTTGATAGAATCCGTGGCAACTTTGAGCAGGACAAAGCCAAACGCCAAAAGGAGATACAGGCTCGTGGAATACCAATGCGCAAGTCGCTCGACCAAGCAAAGGCCGATGAAACGCGCCTTACAGGGCAAATCTCAACGCTCCAAGACAGGGTGCTGGAGCTGAAAGGCAAAATCGAATATGCCAAAGCGCATATTCCCGCCGCGCTCAATGTTGAGGAAATAATCGGGGCCGACCCTCAATGCGTTGCGCTTGCCAACGAAATAGAGGAACTGAATAACCAGATTTACGCCGATGTAAAGCCGGCCGACACAAGCGAACTCCAAGAGGCAAAAGCCATGTTGTCGGAAAGTATCGCCGAACTCAACCGCCGACTGGGTAAGCGTGAGGTAATCGCCCGCTGCCGAAAGGAAATCTCTGAGTTAGAGGAAAAACGGATTGCCAACAATCAAGCCATAGCCGATTTGGAGTGCTGGGAGGACACCTACATGCGCTTCCTCAAAGCCAAAGATGAAATGCTCTATGAGCGTATCAACGGCCTTTTCAAGTACGTTTCTTTCTCTTTCCTCAAAGAGCAAAAGAACGGTGGCGAGAAAATCACTTGTGTATGCACGGTGAACGGCACCCCCTATCCCGATGTGAACGCCGCCGGAAAGCTCAATGCCGGGCTTGATATTATCAACGCCTTATGCGTAGCCAAAGGCTTTTCCGCGCCTATCTTTATTGACAACCGCGAAAGTGTCAATGAGGTAATCCCCACAATCTCGCAGGTTATCAATCTGCGCGTGAGCTATGACAGAACTCTAACAATTCAATAGTTACCACAATGACACAGACAAGACAAGCAGCTCCGATGACTGCACCCGCGCCGGCTCCACAGACGGCACCGGCAAAGAAATCGCCTGTCAACCAGCTTAACGAGGTGCTGAACAATGGCGCAATCAAAAAGCAATTTGAGAACGCCCTCCAGCAGAACGCCTCAACATTTATGGCGGCCGTTCTGGAACTTTTCAGCACGGACGGCAAGCTCCAGCTATGCGACCCTACCCTCGTAGTGAAAGAAGCCTTAAAAGCGGCCGTTCTGCGCCTGCCTATCAACAAGGCTCTCGGACAGGCTTTCATCATAGCCTACAACAACACTGTTACATTGCCGGACGGCTCCAAGTGCAAGCAGTATGAGCCGACTTTCCAGATAGGCTATAAGGGCTTATATCAACTCGCAATGCGCACGGGTCAGTATCGCATTATCAACGCCGATGTGGTGTATGAGGGCGAACTCAAAAAGAAATCCAAGCTCACGGGCGAAATCGACTTAGACGGAGACCGCAAGAGCGAAACCGTTATAGGCTACTTTGCCTATATCGAATTGCTCAACGGCTATCACAAGGCACTCTACATGAGTGTTGAGGAAATTGCCATACACGCCAAACGCTACTCAAAAGCAATCAAGGGCAATCGTGATGTAACCGTTCAGTCGCTTATGGAGCTTTCAAAGCTCCCCGTGGTAGCCGATAGCGGCTCTCTGGGCTGGCTCGGAAACTTTCACGGCATGGCGATTAAGACCGTACTAAGAAATCTACTAAGTAAATATGGCTATCTCTCCGTGGAACTCCAGCAGGCACTTGATAGCGATGACGGGGCCGCAACGCAAAGCGTTGTCAAAGCTCCGACCGCCGACACTGCCAGCGCAACGACCGCACAAGCGGTTGACGCAACCACGGTGGAGTATGAGGACATTACACCTGCCCCCACTGAGGTTGAGAGTGAGGAAGCACAAGTAATCGAATGTGGATTTTAACACGCTCGACAAATGGAACTGAAAGTGTTAGGTAGCTCGTCAGCCGGTAATTGCTATATTCTCGACAATGGCAAAGAGGCTTTGATACTTGAGGCCGGTATTGCTTTTCCGAAAGTCAAAAAGGCTTTGGGATTCAATCTCCGCAAGGTGGCGGGCTGCCTAATCACTCACCAGCACAACGACCACGCCAAATATATTCGTAACATGGTTGATAGTGGAATTACAACACTGGCATTGCCGGAGGTATGGACTGCAAAGCAGGTGGCCGGCTCTCGTGCAATAGCCATACGACCGGGCAAAGGCTACAAGCTGGGGCGGTTTAAGGTGTTGCCTTTCCCCGCATTTCACGATGTGCCTTGTGTGGGCTATCATATCATGCACCCCGAATGTGGCCGCTTGATGTTCCTTACCGATAGTTGCGATTGCTTGCAAATATTCCCGAATTTAAGCCACTTGCTGATTGAGTGCAACTATTCCAACTACAAGTTGCTTGAGGCCGTGAATAAGGGCTACACGCTCAAAAGTCAGATTGAGCGACTGCCTAACTCGCACATGGAGCTTGACACTTGCAAGCGCGTAATTAGTGAGCATGACCTATCGCTCGTTCAGAATATCGTGCTTTTGCACCTATCCGCGCAGAATAGCGACCGAGAGCATTTCATAAGCGAGATAGAACGATTGACAGGTAAGGTTGTGTATGCCGCAAATCCGGGCTTAACTCTTGACATTTCCAAGTATTGATATGGCAAAGGTTATGGTAGAAAAGATAAGCGGGCGTTTCAATCTCCGACCCCTATACGAGTGGTTTGCGCAGGTATGCGATGGACTTTACCATATTGAGGTTAAGAAAATCCGCAAGCCGCGCACCAACGACCAAAACGGTTGGCTCTGGGGTTGCATCTATCCCATGCTTTTAGACGGTCTTTTAGAGGCCGGCTGGGAGTTTACCACGGTGGAGCAGGTGCATGAGTTTTTCAAATCCATTATCGCCAAAGAGAGTGTTGTTAATCGACACACGGGCGAAATAGTGGAATTTCCAAGCTCGACCGCCACAATGGACACCGTGCAATTCTCAACTTATTGCGAAAAGCTGCGGGAGTACGGACGTGAATTTCTCGGTATCGAAATACCAGACCCGGATAAATATTGGCGCACAAATGATACCGGTAGCTGACAACGTAATATCGGAATTGGTAAGACATATTCCGATGATATTAGACCTCTTGCCACCTAATCCGACAAAGAGCCTTAGAGTGGCAAATGCAATACGAATGACTAAAATTAACATCAATAAACTCAAACAATTAGACGATGAGCGAAAACAAAGAACTCAAAATCACAAGCGCGAACTATGAGGCGGCTTATGCAATGGCCGATGACAACACGCGCAAAATTCTCGCTGTTCTCGTAGGGGATAACGAAACAACTGCAACACCCTCCCGACCAGCACCAAGTCTTTCAGACTATACCACAATTCGCTCCTACGAGGACGCTTGCGTTGCTCTTGGCGAAAGTCTGGACGTTGAAAAGCTCGTAGCCGCCGGAGTACCTAACCATATTATCGCCCAAATGAAGCTGGAGCATATTTGCAAAGCTCTATGGGGCGGCGAGAACAAATGCCAGCCCACGGCTGACGGTAGCAAAGTGTGGTGGTACCCGGTAATGGCACTCTGGACCCCCGGCGAAATCTCCAACATGAGCGATGATGAACGGGGTGCCCTCCTGTCTGCCGCTGCGTGCGATGGCGCGGCTGCGGGTTTCGGTTATCTGTCTGCGTGCCCTCGTAGCTCGTGGGCGGGTGCGGATGGGGCGTTCCGCTTGTGCCTTGACACCGAGGAAAAGGCAGAATACTTTGGCAAGCAATTCGTGGAATTGTGGGCTGAAGCCTATGCCTACAATTTCACCGTGGGCGGCCACCTTGAATAAACTGCAATTCACCTCAAAAACATAAGAGATATGCAAGATGTAATGTTTCCCAATGACCCGGTTGAAGCTCGTGAGCAAATGCTGCGCGACAACTGCGACCAGATAGAGCCGCGTAGTTTTACGCGCTCTTTCAACCAAGACGAGGTTAACGACCGCCGCGCCGAGCTTGAATCCGTGTCAATCCAAGTGGCGGAGCTTGAAGATGAGCTTGCACAAGTGCGTGCCGACATCAAAGGCCGTATCAAGCCTTTGCTTGAACGTCGGGGCAAAATTCTTGATGAGCTGAAAGCCCGTGGCGAGTGGGTAACGGCCGACACTTTCAAATTTGTTGACGTTGAGGCGGGTAGAACAGCCTACTACTCCGCTGACGGCTACAAGATAGAGGAACGTGCCATGACACCCGAAGAAAGACAACGCAACATCATTCAGGCTGCGCGTTTTTTGCGCACCGGCACGGATGATTAACAATTCACCAACTTAATCCTTACAACAATGGATGAGAATAACAACAAAATCAATCTCACAATCGAAAACTACACGGGTGAAAAGCCTATCGTGATAGTTTACCGCGAGGGCGTAGCTGGCAAAGTGCTGGATGAGAAAGCCCCCGTAAGTACGGACGTGGCAGGTGTTCTCTCAACACCGCTGGACTGGCTGAGGAAGCGAGTTGACACAATCGAGCAGAAAAAGGCAAGAATTCTGGTGGAGCGTGAAAAGTACACAATCACGCTTATTGTCAACGAAAGCGACCCCTACAACAAAGCCACAATCTCCGGCACCGCCGAACTCTCCGAGGTGTTCAAGAAATTCGGTATCAACGACCCCAACGCCGGCTGGGTACCCGCCAAACTGGGGCAATTCATACGCCTCAATCGTGCTACCTTTGAGGACAAAGAGCAGTGCATGAAACTCGTATCGGCCCTCAAGAATTTCAAAGCCAACGCCCAATCTCAAATCGAAAAGCAGCATGACCCGTCCGGCTCTCGCGCCGAGGTCTATCGCCAGACGGTAGAAAGCAACCAGCCCAAGTCGTTCACCGTGAAAATCCCTATTTTCAAGGGGCCGGAAAAGACCACTTTCGATGTGGAATTTGACCACTACCTTACGGACGGCGAGGTGTTCTTACAGCTCGTATCGCCCGGCGCAAAGGAAATTTCCGATGAGTGGCGCGACACGGCCATTGACCGAGTGCTGAACGAAATCCGCGGGATAGCCCCCGACATCGCCATTCTGGAGGCGTAAAGACTGCAAATCCCCTATGGCAAACAAGCGGAGCAAATCCCTAATGCCTATTGATACGGGGGAATGGTTAGACAGCCCCCGTATCAATAATCTCTCTTACGAAATAAGGGGGATGTGGCTAACTATGCTTTGCTATCTGTGGGAAAGCCCCACAAGGGGGATTATGGCATATCCCAACGGAAAACTCTACACCAAAGGGCAGATATTAAGAACTCTGGATATTGACCCGATAGCACTTGAAATTCTTGTTGAGAACGGTCTATTGGCGGTTGATGACAAAGGAGCTTACTACTCCCCCGAAATGGTGAGAAAAGAGCGCATAAGCGCAATAAGGCGCACCGCCGGCCGCAAGGGTGGCGAGATAACCATGCGCAAGGTAATTGAGCAACAAGCGGAATTACCCGAAACGCCTGCGCCCGTAATCGTTGAGCCTCCCCCCGAAAACAAGCAAGAGCCGCCACAACCTCAATTATTCGATGATGAGGAATTGCCCCAAGCTCCAGAAATGACCCCGGAACAAAAGGCAAAGGCCGAGAAAGCTAAGAAATACAAGTATGGGGAATTTGTATCAATGACCCGTGACGAATACGCCAAACTCTGCGAGAAATACGGAGAAGAGGCCGCAAAGGGCATGATAGAAATTCTTGATAACTACATAGGCTCAAAAGGTAAACGATATAAAAGCCATTACAGAACAATCCTATCGTGGGTAGCGGATAGCTACTACGAAAAACAACAAAGATATGGAATTTGTAAACCAACAAAATCTCCGACTACCCCAGAATCAGCAGGAGGCACTCCAGCTACTCCGGGATATGCAACAGGAGCGTTACAAGCTCCAGCAGGAACAGGCCCGCAATCTGGTGATGCGCCGGAGGAAGGCTATGCTGAAAGGTTTTAAGTATGACCTTACAGACGAGCAGGAATACCAAGTACACGCCAATATGGTTATAGGCATGGGTAACAACTATATGCTGCGTGAGTTTTCACGTTTCATGGTTGATGAGCATAACAAGGATGTTTTGCGTTTCTTGTTATACTATTTCAACGACTGCCCCCTCGCCGAGCTTGTGTTTCCAAATGAGAACTACAAGATACACAAAAACATACTCTTGATAGGTGAACCCGGAACGGGTAAAACATTGCTTATGCAAGTATTCGCCGACTATCTCCAAGCGACAAGCAACGTGAATCAGTTTCGCAATATCAGTATGACCCAGCTTATGAACTACCACAAGGTTTTCGGGCATATTGACAAGTACACCTACAACGAACTGCAAGGAGCAAGCCGCCAAGAGGCTTATGACGGTGTGGACCCGTATAACATTTGCCTTAATGACTTAGGACTTGCAACCGAGAATCAAAAGAGTTTCGGCACGTTGCTTACCCAGATAACGGATGAATTTCTCTTTGCCCGTTATGAGATATACCAGCAGCACGGCAAACGCTATCATATCACAAGCAACCTTACTGTCAAGGAGCTTAAACAACGCTTTGAGGGCAGACTTGTTGACCGTTTCAAATCTTTCAACGTGATAGAACTGCACGGGGGTAGCCGCCGGCGTTAATTCTTTTCGCCCTATAAGTGTGTTCACCAAACAGCTTTATAAGAAAATGGAGCATAGATTTAATTACAACTGGACGCTCAAAGACGCGATTTTCACCAAAGACAAAGGCAAGGTTTTCTCTTGCTTTGCTTGTGGTGGCGGCTCGACTATGGGCTATAAACTGGCGGGCTTTGACGTGATAGGCTGTAATGAGATAGATATTCGGGTAATGAACCTATACGAGAGCAACCATCACCCGCGCTATAAGTTTCTGGAGCCAATTCAGACGTTCAAGGAAAGGACTGCATTTCCCGAAGCTCTCTACAATCTCGATATTCTGGACGGGTCCCCGCCATGCTCCGCTTTCTCGATAGCTGGTAGTCGTGAGGAAGCATGGGGCGTTGAGAAAAAGTTTCGTGAGGGGCAGGCTACGCAAGTGCTTGATACACTCTTTTTCGATTTCATCGAGGTTGCGCGTAAGCTCCAGCCGAAAGTGGTAATCGCCGAGAACGTCAAAGGCTTGTTGCAAGGCGATGCGAAAAAGTATGTGCAACGTATCTACGCCGAATTTGATGCGGCTGGCTATTATTGCCAACACTGGCTTTTAGACGCGCAGAATATGGGCGTACCACAAAGGCGTGAGCGTGTCTTTTTCGTGTGTCTGCGAAAAGACCTTATCGACTATGTCCGCAGACCTACAACCTTTTCGATGTATTGCCTCGTCTGATACTTGATTTCAACGAGCCGGGTATATCATGCGAGGAGGCCGGCCTTACGTTAGGGGACCCGATAACTACCCCGTGCTATTCCGAGGAATACGACCGACTCAAGAGAGGATTGCCGAAAAAGTATCTCCAATGCGCCCTCGTTCAGAAAACCGACATACACCCCACGTTGATTGCCGGATATAGGACAAAAGCCTCTCCTATGCCGGATTGGGGCAAACAATGGCTCTCAGTGTCGGATATATGCAAAGTATCATCTTTCCCACAAGACTACGATTTTGGCACTCAAAAGCCCGAATATATCTGCGGAATGAGCGTACCGCCAATAATGATAGCCCAGATAGCCACACAAGTTTACGAACAATGGCTAACCAAATTAACCAAGTAAAAATGGAACGCAAGAAAGTAATCCTTACATTGTGCCGGGTATTCCCAGCCACACACTCCAAAAAGGGCATAAATACCCTCTTTGCGGTCAAGCTCTTTGCGGGTCGTAAGATACACACCATACGCGCCGATGAAAAAGGACAATGGGCGCAAAAAGTGGCCGACATCAACGCCGGAAACAAAATCTTATGCGTGAGAGAATGGACGGGCCGACCCTACAACTCCGAGCAGGCCGATATAAAGCAGTTTGTGTCGGTAGGACTGCAAGACATCACCATTACCTACGGAGTGGATGATGAAAAGCCCCAAGCGTGGGTTGACGGCAAGCCAGTACCTATTGAAACTCTCGCCAAGAATGACGGCCTCGAACTACCCGACTTTATAGAGTGGTTTTTCGGGAGTGTTCACACCGGCAATGTGTTCAAGGGCAAAATTATTCATTTCACCGATTTTCGATATTGAGCATGGATAGCTGCGTGATATTGGGCGATTGCAAGTGTTTCAACGCCGACTGTGAAAAGGTTATGGGTAATCTGCCGGATAATAGTGTGGATTTCATATTGTCGGATATTCCCTACGACTTAGACCTTAACGGGGGCGGTGCGCATGGTGATTTCTGCACCCGTAAGCAAATACAGTCGCGCAAAAACAGCTCTCTATATTTCGTGTCGCAAGGCATTGACTACGACAAGATTTTCAGCGAGTTTGAGCGTATTTGCAAGCGCGTGAATATCTGCGTGTTTTGCTCAAACAAGCAGATAGGGCGCATAATGACATGGTGGGAGCAGCGCGGTTATGTAGCAACTCTTTTGGTATGGGATAAGCCTAACCCTATTCCACTCGGTAATGGTTGCTATATCAACAATCTGGAATTTATCGTGTATGTGCGTGAGAAAGGCGTTACATACAACTCTCTCGGATATGATATGCAACTGAAAACCTTTCGCAACCAGCCGCCTCAAGCAGCGCAACGCATACATGAAACCGAAAAGCCCGTAAGCCTGTTGCAACGCCTATTATTGCTCCATACAAGCGAGGGTGATGTAGTCTTTGACGCATACGCAGGCTCTTTCTCGACCGCCATAGCCTGCCACAACGAAAAGCGTAAGTTTATCGGATGCGAGATACTGGAAAAGTATTTTGAGCCGGCCATGAAACGCCTCCGTGGGGCTGTCGCTCAAAAAAGTTTATTCTAACGTACAACAAGTTACTACAATGGAAACTAACTCTACCAAACGCAAGGATATATTTCTTGTGGACCCGCGCAACATCGTGGTTGTGGACGGATTTAACGTGCGCCGAGATTTCGACTTAGACGAACTCAAAGAGCAAATCAAGGGAAAGGGGGTACTTAACCCTATAACCGTTATCGCCTACAAGGATGAAAACGGGGTGGAACGCTATAAACTGGTTGACGGAGAACGCCGCTATCGTGCGACCATGCTTGCTATCTCCGAGGGTGCCGACATACCTTATGTTCCGGCTCTCAAAGCTCCAAAAGACGCAAGCGTGAAAGACCTCTACATTGAGCAGATGATGAGGAACGAGGGTAAGCGGTTTACCGAGCTGGAATGTGCTATAATGTTTCGCCGTTTCAAAGAGGAATTTGGCTATTCGCAAGTGCAAATAGCCGAAACTTTCAAAAAATCCCCGGCTTTCATTAGCAAGTGTCTGGCATTGCTCGACCTGCCTCAATACCTACAAGACAAAATAGCAAGTGGGGAGCTGTCGGCAAAGGCGGCTCGTGAGCTTGCAAGCAGCTACACCGACCCCCACGACCAAGTTAGAGCCGCAAGAACGGCCGTGAGGACTGCAAAGGCCGCCGGACGCTCAACCGCAACCAACAAAGAGGTGCAACGCTCCCTCAAGGATGCAAAGCAAGGTAAAGCTATCGCTGACGCTCTACGAAACATTGCCGCGTATCTGGACGGTGAGCCGACCATTGAGGTTGACACTCTGATAAAGTTGCTCGACAAGCACGGCACACTCCACGCAGCCATGAGAGAATATAAAAAGACAATCACAAGCAAAAACTAATATCGAATGGAACTAAACGAATACCAAGCGGAGGCACTCTCTACGGCTATCTACCCCAACGACAACAAGGTTGAATATCTCGCACTCGCTTTATGCGGTGAAGCCGGCGAGGTAGCCGACAAGGTGAAAAAGATAATCCGCGACCACAATGGAGATTTCTCCGACAAGGACACACGGGACCGAATAGCCTACGAATTGGGCGATGTGCTTTGGTACACCGCCAATCTTGCAAGGGCAATAGGTTACTCACTTTCCGAGGTGGCAACTCTCAATCTCGCAAAAATAGCTGCCCGTAAGCTCCGGGGTACTATCCACGGCACGGGCGATAACCGATAAACAACATGAAACCGATAGAATTTCCAGAACAGAACGCTATCGCCTCAAGCAAGGATGCGAATGTGCAACCGCTACCCTGTCGCATATCCGAGGACGGGACCCAAGTAATATCTTGCTGGGAGCTGACCGAGGCCGACTTTGAACGCCTCAAGAGAAAGCCACGGATATATGTATCACAAATGACGTATGGGGGTGCTATCCCGCCTCTATTCGTTACGACCGACAACAACGACTTATTCACATACAAAAAGACCGAGAAAGAATGACACAAGACATCAAAGGGGAGTGCATACGCACGAAAAAGCCCCACAAGCCTATACGCCTACCGCGTAAGCTCAAAAAGGACATCATCAAGACATCCGGGCGCGAAGCCTATTGGCAAATCATAGCCGCAATCTATATGCAAGTGCTTATGGGCGGCCCGCAATATATCAAAATCCGCAAGATAAAATGAGCCGACCCTACCAAATCGGGGACATTGTGCGCAACAAAAAGACGGGCCGAGTGGCCGAGGTTTGCGCATTGCCCTATCAAGACCAGTGTTTTCTCCGGGTATTCATACCTTACGCCACGGGCTACAAGGAAAAACGCGCATGGAGGCTTAAAAACATAGAACTCGTAACACCAAACAACAACACTAAATGAAACTATTATTTTTCGACTTAGAAACGACCGGAACACTCGTAAACAAGCATGGAATCCACCAGATTTCCGGCATGGTGGTAATAGACGGAGAGGTTAAGGAAACTTTCAATCTCCACGTCCAGCCCAACCCGCAGGCTCTTATTGAGCCGGCCGCCTTAGAGGTAGGCGGTGTAACCGAGGCTCAAATCAAGGCATACCCGCCTATGGGCGTTATCTACAATCAATTTGTGGATATGCTCTCAAAGTATGTCGGCCGCTACAACAAGAAAGACAAGTTTTTTCTTGTGGGCTACAACAACGCCTCTTTCGACAATCAATTTCTCCGTGCATGGTTTATCCAGAACGACGATAAATTCTTTGGCTCGTGGTTCTGGGCGAATAGCATAGACGTGATGGTTATGGCAACGCCCTATCTCGCCGAACAGCGCGCCGACATGGAGAATTTCAAGCAGGGAACAGTAGCCAAGACCCTCGGCATTGCTATTGACGATAGCAAGCTCCACGATGCGCTCTACGACATAGAGGTGTGCAAGGCTATCTACGACAAAGTTTGCGCCCGCTACTGATATGATACACATTGGCATTGATACCGGTACCCACACAGGCATTGCCGTGTGGGATAGCCGGAGCCAGTGTTTTCGTGCCATTGAGGATGTTGCAATCCACAAGGCTATGGAAATAGTGGCTCAATACAAGGGAATAGCCGAGAGCGAGGGCGTAAGGCTTTATGTGAGAGTTGAGGACCCGCGACAAAGAACGTGGTTTGGTACGGAAAACATGAGCCGCGAGGAAGAGCGTAAAAAACTGCAAGGCGTTGGCTCGGTCAAACGTGATGCGTCTATCTGGGAGGCATACCTCACGGACTTAGGCGTATGGTTTGAAATGGTAGCCCCGAAACGCAATCTTACCAAGATTACGCATGAAACTTTCGTGAACATGACAAAGTGGAAAGGACGCACGAATGAACACAAGCGTGATGCCGCTATGCTCGTTTTCGGGAGATAGTAAATTTTCTCACCTAAAATGTGTTCTGTAAACGCATTATTTTGTATCTTTGCATCATTAACCAAGTTAATATTACACGCATGGAAATTTCGACCCTACACGTTGGAGATTACGTTATGATAGCTTGCACCGTTCTGGCGGTGGTGGTTGTCTTATATGCCATTTGGCTTGTCGGAGGGCGCGAGTGGATAGGTGAAAAAGTCGCAAGGCTATTGCCCCACGAAACGCTCTCTATGGGCGATAAGGCGCATATCTATCTCAATGGCCGCTACAATCGTACCGCGACACTCTCAAAGGTTGTGGCCGATGCGGTGTATATCTACGACAATAAGGTTAAATTGCCTTTGGACTATCGCGCTCGTTTCTATGGAATGGGCGTTGACCGAAGCGATGGTAGCCGACTGGTTTTTATCGCCAATCGCCGCCACTATCGCCTTATTCGCGTGGCTGAACTTATCCGCAAGGTGTTCAATCTGGCCGAGGATGAAACAAACCTCAATCCCGATTACTCCGAGGATGAGGAACTGTTAACTGAAAAGGCAGAGGAGGGCGCAGAGGACGATGAAATGTGAGCCAATGAAATATCGCAAGGTTGCCGACCTGCACCCTCTGCCAAACAATCCGCGAACTATCGACAAGGACGGGCTGGCTCGTGTTGTTGATTCAATCAAGCTCAACGGATTCTGGGAACACCGGCCTATGGCATTAGAGGAACAGGACGGCCGCCTTATCGTTCTGGACGGGAACCAACGCCTCAAGGCTGTAAAAAGGCTCAAAATAAAAGAGGTCCCGACCGTGCTTTACTCCGAGTTGTCGGATGATGAACGCACCGACCTTATCCTACGCTCCAACATCAACAATGGAGAGTGGGATTTTGGCGCATTACAGACAGACCCGGCTTTTGGTGATGTTGATTTTGGCTTTATAGGTCTGGATTTTCCGAAAGAGAAAAAGACGGCCTCCAAGACTGCAACCCTCGCGCCCTTTGACAACTCCGATGATGGGGACGAGGGCGATGATAGCGACAATGACAATGAGCCAGACGATGACGGAGAGAATGGAGGCGATGATAAAGAGGCTTTTTATCGCTCCATGCTGAAAGATGTGCTATACGAAAGCGATAATATTTACGAAATCCCCAATCTCTTGCTTGAAATGCAAGCCGGCAAGGTTGAATTGCCATTAACTCCGTGGGGCGCGAATAGCCGTCTAAGAAAGGATGTAGCGACCTATCATTTCTATGTGGATGATTACCGCTTTGAGGCTTTGTTCAAAGACCCGATTAATTTGCTCACAAGCGGTTGTAAGGCGGTGGTAGAGCCTAATTGTAGCTGCCACGACCAAACGCCAATCGCATACGGAATAAGCCTTATCTACAAAAAGCGGTGGCTTTGTCGCTACTTGCAAGAGTGTGGTATCAAAGTTTACGCCGACCTTAATGTAGCCCACAAGTTTATCGAATACAACAAAATGGGTATTCCGAAAGGCTACAACGCCTTTTTCACTCGTGGGCTTGACGGATGGCTTGAAAGCCTCAAGAGCGATTTACAGGTAGCGCAGGAGATAAGCGGGCTTGAACTCCCCAATCTTGTAGTTTATGGCGGTGGCGATGAGATTAAAGCCTTTTGCCGCCGACATGGATTGCTCTATATTCACGATTTTATCAACGCAAAAAAGAAATAACTATGGGCAGAAATTCCGGCTCCAATCGCGGCACAAAAGACGGTGGCGGCGATTTTAAGGGCAAAATCACAAATGTAGGCCCGCTTGTTGAAATGACCGACCCCCAGATGTATAAGGCAACAAAGCAGGCAATATCTCGTTATCATGCTGTCTTAGGCGTAAGACAACGAGAGGTTAAACTTGCGGACTTTCCGGGGGCTTATGGTGTTCACGTTACTGCCAATGGTGCATCAAAGGCTGTTTATCTCAACCGTTCACATTTCAATCAAGGCGCAAAGTCTGTTAGTAGGGCGCACTCCGACAATTACACAAGCGGCTGGAGTACGCGCACAAACAAACCTATTGCGCATACTGTTACACATGAGCTGGCACACGCTACATGGAATGAACACCTCACAGGAGCAAATCAAAGGGCGGCCGGCAAAGAAATACGTTCTCTCTATCGTTCATGGATGAGAGATAAGAAAAAATCGGGCTATGGTAAATATGCCCGTACCAATGTGAGCGAGTTTTGGGCTGAAACGGTAACAAAGGCCGTTCATGGTAAAGCCGACAAATACACTCGCCGCGTTAAAGCTATATGCGCGAAATATAAACTCTAACTACATACGACAAGAAAATGAAAAAAATTGAATTTACCCAAGAGGAAAAGGCTGTTATCCAGCAGCAACTCAATGGAGAAATTGAGGTGTGGAGTGCTACCGATGAGCAGCAAAAACACCTCACAAGTGTTATCGACAAAGCCGAGGCACGTCTGGATGAATACCCCGATGATTACGACTTTGGGGATGACCTTATAGCATGGATATGGAAAGAGTATCAGACCCAAGAGGCTAACGCCTAACTCCCACAATACCGAGTAAAGAGCCGGGCGGTTTCGGCTGCCCGGTTTTCTTTGCAGTCAATATGTGTTCAACAAACACGGAAAGAATAAATCAACGGAATCACAACGAATGGCACTCTTTGAAAAAGGAAATAAGAAAGGCAATCGCTTTACGTCCGAGAACCAGCCCAAGCGAAAAGGGCGTGGCAAATTCTCCGTGCTTAATTACATACGGCAGACCACGGGAAAAAAAGTTGACCCCCAAAGCAGCAAAGAGGAAATCTTAAAAGTAATTCAACACATTTACGAAAGCTCCCCCGCAGAACTGGAGCCGCTGTTGAAAGACCCCGCCGACCCCCACAAGCCCAATCCCAACACTCCGATGTGGGTATTGAGCATAATATCCGCTATCAATACCGATATGCGCTATGGGCGCACGTCAACAATCGAAATGCTTTTTGACCGAGTATTTGGCAAGGCTACGCAGACGATAGAGGGCGAAATCAACGCGAAAGTTAACCCGGTTGATTTGTCGGTGCTGACTACCGAGGAACTATTGCAATACAACGCTCTTTTGGAGAAAATAAAGACAGGCAACAATGGCAAGGAATAAAGACATATCATTGCCGTTGTCGCTTGCGGTCAAAGTTGAGCTATTCAAACGTGGGTGTTTCGACTTTATTACTTGCAAAGACGGCAAGAGGCACGAAAAGCAAGGTATGGCATTATCCATACTCACCGACAACGACCATGTAGAGGTGTTGTATGGTGGAGCCGCCGGCGGTGCAAAATCGTGGACAGGTGCCGCGTGGTTGCTCTTTATGAGTCTTGCTTATGCGGGGACAAAATGGTTTATCGGACGTGAGGAATTAAAGCGTATCAAGCAATCGACATACATAACATTCAAGAAAGTATGTGCCATGTATGGTTGCACCGAGGAACTTTACAAGTACAACGCGCAGGACAACTATATTGAATTTTACAACGGGTCCCGAATAGACTTGTTGGATTTGCAATACAAGCCCTCCGACCCGCTGTATGAACGCTTTGGCTCTTTGGAATTTACCGGGGGCTGGATTGAAGAGGGCGGCGAGGTGAATTTTGGTGCATACGACACGCTCAAAACCCGTGTGGGCCGACACCTCAATTTGGAATATGGGATTGTGCGCAAACTCTTTATCACTTGTAACCCCAAAAAGAACTGGATGTATGATATTTTCTACAAGCCTTATAAAGCCAATCGTCTTGAGGCGTACCGCTACTATATTGCTTGTCTGGTACAAGAAAATCCATACATAGACCCGGCTTATATTGAGGGATTGAAAACCACAAGCGATAAAGTCAAGTTTGAGCGACTGTTTAAGGGTAATTGGGATTATGACGATAACCCCAACGCCTTATGCTCTTACGATGACATTTGCGCGATATTCGGAAACAATCTCTCTATCCGCACCGGCAAGTTTTATATCACTGGCGATATAGCGCGTTTCGGTGCCGACTATGCGCGTCTGGCCGTTTGGGATGGCTATCATATAATAGATTTGATGTGCTTTCCTAAAAGCAAGCTCACCGATATTCAGCTATGGATAACGACCAAGCAGCGCAAATATAGAATACCCAAGCATAGGTGCATTGTGGATGAGGACGGCGTGGGCGGCGGCGTGGTTGATAATTGCGACATACAGGGCTTTGTCAATGGTGCTTCGCCTTTCGCCGGCGAGAACTACCGCAACCTACAAACTCAATGCGGCTACAAGCTGGCTGAACACATTAACGCCAATGAGGTAGGCATTGATGAGGAACTTGTGAGCCAAGCCGACCGAGAGGAAATCATAAGAGAGCTTGAACAATTGCAAACGTGGAAAGGGGATAGTGACGGCAAGCTCCAATTAAAGCCCAAAGAGGAAATAAAACTTGATTTGGGTTGCTCCCCGGACTGGCGCGATATGCTTTTGATGCGTTGCTGGTTTGATTACAACGAAATCGACATACCCGAAAACATAGAACAAATATTAGGTTTAACGTAACATCCCGATATTATGAGCTTAATTCAAACAATCACCAACAACATCAAGGCGGCTGTCGGCTACCAACAGAGCTTTGATGAGTTGCTTGCGTCTAATGACGTAACACGGGCCGTTGCAATGATGACCGCACACTCCGAGAAAGCGATGCGCCACTTGCAAGAGTACGAGATAAGCACTCACAAAGTAATGGAGCGCAAGGATAGGGCCGTGCTTGATAGCAAGGGTAATTTCCTGCGTTGGAGCAAGCGCAACAAAATTCCTATCCCCTACCAGAAATTCATCAACGAAATTGCGTTGGTATTTCTCTACGGCCGGCCCGTGAAATGGACGCAACTTTCAGAAAACACCGATTACTCATACAACTTTTACAAGGAGCTTATGCGTGAAATTCGCTTTGATAGCTGCGTGAGGCAGGCTAAACGTGCCGCCGGTGCCGAGGGTGTGTCGGCTATCCTGTATCACGTTTACCGCGAGGAAGCGACCAATAAGCCAAAACTCTTGCTTAATGTATTGAGCAAGAAAAGCGGTGATGACATATACACGATAAAAGACCAATACAAGCGTCTGCGCGCCTTTGGCTGGGGCTACTATCTCACCGAGGAGGGAAATCGCACCGTTCACCATATCGACATATACACGGCCGATACTATCTACCGTTGTAAGCAAGGCTCTTTTGGCTGGGAAGTGGAACACCGACCCAATCCAATAGGGAAAATCCCCGTGTTGCTCTTTGAGCAGGAGCCAGAACACTCCGATGTGCAACCGCTTATTGAAAAGGTTGAGAACTCCGAGAGTGTGGAGGCCGATGTTATCGACCGTTTCGCCAACCCCACAATGGTAGCGACCGCCGAAATACTCAACTCCCTACCCAAGCAAGAGGAAGAGGCTAAATTGCTTATTCTCAAAAATGGCGGCAATGTGTCCTACCTCACATGGAACGAGGCAAGCGAGAGCAAGCGCAACCAGTTTGAACGTCTGGATAAACACATTCTTTCCAAGTCGTTCACGCCCAACATTGATTTTGACAACATGAAAAGCCTCGGCAACCTGTCGGCAAAGGCTATTCGCAAAATTATGTTGCTGGCGATAATCAAGGCCGAAAAACATAAGGAAAAGCACGATGAGTATATGAACCGCCACGCCTCCCTTATGTGTGCCATAATGGGAAATGTTCTTGACTACACCCACAAGGCCGAGCATGACGCACTCGACTTAGGGCATGAATTTCAAGAGCCTTTCGGCGATGACGTTAGCGATATGCTGGCCGACATATCCAAACAATTCAATGATGGCGCGATGAGCCGTGAAACTTATGTAGAGCTGTCTTACTTAATCAAGGACGTAAAGACCGAGTTGGAACGTATCAAGAAAGAGCAAGCGGAAAATATGGAGCAGCAAATGGCTTTACGGCGCATGGACGCTTTTGAACCCACGGACTAATGGACTACACTACAAAATTCAATCCGGGCGATGAGGTTTGGACTATGAGCCAAAACAAGCCCCACAAATTCCAAGTGGCAAGTGTGGAAATAACGCTCACTGCCCCTAACTCTCCGATGCGAGGACGCACTACCGAGGTACTTGTTGAGCTTATCAACACGGCCCCGCGAAACAATCCCCAACGTCTGACCTTTGACGCGAGGGGTTGCTTTGCGACCAAGCAGGAACTAATAGACCACCTTTTCAACTCCACCAATGGCTAAAATAAAACTCGTACCCGGAACCGCCGGGATGTATTCTTTCTTTTGCCCCGGTTGTGGGAAAACTCACGCGGTTTATACCAAGCAAGAGAACAATCAAGAACACCCTATTTGGGGGTTTAATGGCGATGTGAATAAACCCACTTTCACGCCGTCTGTCGCTGTCCTATCAACCACAAAGATAGCCGGCGCATATAGAGAAACACGGTGCCACTCTTTCATCCGAGAGGGTAGAATTGAATATCTGCCCGATTGCGACCACAAATTAGCAGGGCAGACTATTGAAATGGATGAGGTGTAACTATGGCTAAGAAAGCGACCACCAAGCAAGCGGAGCGACCAGCCTACACCTGTAAGGACTGCAAACACTCGACCGACTGGCACAACAAAGGGGCAGACGGCAATATGATATTTTGCCGGTGCCAATTCCAAAAATGGTGTAAATTTCTCAAATACGACTATTGCGACCATTTCCAAAAGCGATGAGCGAGAAAGCAAGAAATACGAAATTCATTAAACGTGTCTGGCTCAACGAGCCGGATTCGCCCTCAAGCGGGAGTGTCGTTGCTTATGACGGTGATGTAATTGACTACGATAACCAACCGTATCAATCCACCTTTTTGCGCGTGTCTGACTGCCACGTTTCGGCAAACATACACAAGGCCGTCTATGACAGCGACAAGGAATTTATTGCCAAAATGAAGCGAATACGCGATGTTCTCGATGAGTTTATAACCCACTTGGAAAACGAATATAACGACTAATGGCAAAGCGGAAATACATAGATTACAAAAAGCTCAATTCCGAGTTATTCAAGCGCACCGAGGGCTACGCCGCCAACGTGGGGGCTGTCTATCGGTCTGCGCTCACTGAAATAATTAACTTGGTAAAAGGCACGGAGCTTGAGGCGGGCAAACCGTTCTCTTTCTCCGAATATGGCTATTCCGATGAGGTTACGCCAATATTGCGCTCTATGTATTCTCGCGTTTACCAGATAATCCGTACTGGGGTAGAAAAAGAGTGGCTAAATGCCAACGAGCATAACGATGGACTTGTCAAGGCTATATTTGGCGAACACTCAATAGAGGATAACCACTTTGCCCGATTCTTTCAACGCAACATGGATGCAATGAAAGCGTTTTTTGCGCGTAAGACCGGCGCAGGGCTTAATCTCTCTCAAAAGGTATGGAAATACACGGGAGTTTTCAAGGATGAGTTAGAGGACGCTTTGGATTTGGCTATTGGCGAGGGAACTCCGGCTAATAGACTTGCCACCCAAATTCAAAAGTATCTCAATGACCCCGACCGCTTTTATAGGCGTTTCCGTGTCAAAATCGGCGAGAACGAGGACGGCACACCCAAATATGGGCGCGTGTGGAAAAGGCGCATCTTTGACGCTGAAAGCGGGTCCTACAAATGGGTTGATGATGACCCCCGTAAATATCACCCCGGACGTGGTGTATATCGTAGCTCTTATAGGAACGCTCAAAGGCTGGCGCGAACTGAAACAAATATCGCCTACCGCACTGCCGACTATGAGCGTTGGCAACAAATGCCTTTCGTTATCGGCATTGAAATCAAGTTGAGCAACAACCACCCGGAGCCGGATATTTGCGATGACCTCAAAGGCATATACCCCAAAACATTCAAGTGGAGTGGCTGGCACCCTAATTGTCGTTGTTACCAAGAGCCGGTATTGGCAAGCCCTAACGAGCTTGATAAAATGTTGGATAATATTCTGGACGGGAAAGACACGGCCGGCGTTGATTGTGCCAACGAGGTAACGGCTGAGCCGCCGACATTCAAGGCGTGGGTTAAGAACAATGAGGAACGTATCGACAAAGCAACCGCCGCCGGAACTCTGCCCTACTTTATCAAGGACAACCAAAAGGCGGTTAACAAGATTCTCCACGGACTGACCCCGGAACAGCAGGCGGCCCGGTCTATGGGTGATTTGCTTGATGACCCTATGGGTTTGCTGGCTCAACATGGACTTGAAAGCCTCAAGCAGCTTTACGCCGCCGTTCAATCCAAGCTGGGGCAGATGTTGACCGGCTCACTTGAACACCAAGCCGACACCCTCAAGTTTGAAATTGACTGGGTAACTAACCACAAGAAATATCCGACTTGGGAGGGAGCCGCCAACGCATATAAAAAGGCTCTACGCAATGTTGAGCTACAAATGCGCCGTGAACGCATGGCCGCCGACATTCAAGGCGTGGAGGCTTTTGTTGCGTCTAATAACGTGGATAAGGTCAATGCGCTCTTTCCACAACTCAAAGCGGCTTATGATGCTGGCGATGTTGACACGGCTCTTAGACTATTGGGCGAGGCTCAAAAGGCTATTGAGGAATACAAGAACGAGCTTTTAAGGCAAGGGCTTAACAGTACGACTAAATTAGAGAAATATTGCGACAAGCACCGCACCTTTGAAAGCAAGGTCAAAAGTGATAAAACCTTTGTGCCTTTCCAAGATAGGATGATAGCCGATTGCGCCCCGGCATGGCAGGCTGGTACAACTGAGGCAAGGCAAGCAGTAAGCAGTTATACCAACGGCACCTATGACACAATCAATCGCTCTTATTGGCGTGATAAACGCGCACACACGGACGGTACGCTTATGGATAGTATTCTTGACGGTTGCGCTCTATCAAAGGACACCGTGCTAAGGCGAGGTTGCGACATGGCCGAAATGGGGTCTATCTTTGGCGATGACTTTTTGCGTATGGTACGGGCCGGCGATATTGACGGCCTAAATGCAGTCGCTGGCTGCCGAGGTATCAACGAGGGCTTTATCTCCACCTCTTTTGATATGAGTGGCGGTTTCTGGAAAAGCGTTGATTTGCGCATCTACGCTCCAAAAGGCACACAAGCCCTCTATGCCAAACCAATATCCGGCTTTGGTGATAGGCACGGCGCAGGCTGGGACGGGTCCACGGCGAGCCGCACACTCGCAAAGGGTAGAGAGAACGAGGTTATTGTGCATCGTGGTTATGAGTATCGTTTTATCAAGGCTGAGGCTGGCGGAAAAAAAGGCAGCTCAATAACTATCTATGTTGAGTTATTGAGCCGCGATAAGAGATTGGTTAAGTGATAGGACTTAGAGCGCGAAATACATTGCTTGAAAATCTATATCATCACGCTTAATCTTTTGGAGTTTGTCGAAGATAGCGAGCTTGTAAACCTCTTCCGCTTTCTCCGCTTTGTCGGCAAGCTCTTTGGGGCGTGTGCGTTTCCATGTATCATACCACCACTCAAAGCCGCGTACAACGGAATACTCCGCATCCCATATCTGAAATTTGAGGTATTCGTTAGCCCACTCTGACGGCTTTACGCTGTCGGGGGCGTAGGGGTTTTTATCCCCACCTTTGTAGAGCTTGCAAAGGCTCTTTACCATTTCGATTATATTGCTTTGTGCCATATTGTTTTGGGGATTGGATTATATTCCAGTATAGATTAGATGGATTACACTTTGCATTGATTTGGGTAGATAGCTCATAGCCTTTTCTCCAAAAAGCCACGGAACGCCCCACCGAGCCTCTGCGATTGAGCCGACAATGGCCGCTATCGTGTCGCTATCGCCACCCCAAGCCACGGCATTTCTTATAGCGTCCTCAAAAGATTCTGCCATACACACCATGTAGAGAGCGAGTGGAACGGTACCCATACACGTTTCATCAAACTTACCTCTTTGGAGATTGTCGAGTGAAAAGTTGGGGTAGTAGTTGTGTAGAATGTTTGATAGGTCAACATTCGTGCCACCATTACGCAAAATCCATATAGCGTGAGCCACGGTCTTAGCTCCCTTAATGCCCTCCGGGTGATTGTGTGTCGGTGATGCAGTCTTTTCAGCCTCCGCCAACACATCATCGAGATTGTCAAAAGCCCATGCCACCGGGCTAACTCTCATTGCTGACCCATTGCCAAAGCTATTATATGGCTGGGGATTGTTTGAGTGAATCCATTGTGCAAAGCGGCCGCCATAGCCGCCCATAGGATTAGGGTATGAACGACACCAACGCAATAGGCTCTCTTGATAGCTACATTTACGCAATATCGCGTCCGCAATAGCAACGGTGCATATCGTATCATCCGTAAAGCTACAATCCTTATGGAATAGCTCAAAATCACTCCTATTGGTGTTGTTGAACTCAAAACGTGAGCCTACAATATCACCTATTATCGCTCCTAACATATCAATTCTTTTTTAGAATTTCTACATAACCTCTCTTAATACCCCATAGGCAAAGAGAATATAAAGCGTCTATAAGCTCCGGAGCAGATTCCTCGGCAATCACATCATCATCTTTGTCATAATCCAGATATTGAGCCACCCATTTATGCCCGGCAAGCTCAAAATGTATGTTCGCATACGCCTCGACATTTGCAAACGCTTTTCTTTCTGGCAATAATTTAGCAATGTCTATTAAAGTAAACACGGGTAATTCCCATTGTGATACAGGGTCTTTCGCCAATCCACTTGCGAATATAGGATTTACCCCTCTTTCAATAAGCCGTTGGCTCTGTTCTATTGTCAGCTCGGTTTTCATTTCGTTTTCCTCTATTAGTTGACTTGGTTAATAATTCTCTCTTGCGGATTGTGGCTAACGCTCCGTGGTATGTGTCGGCTCCACAAAACCTATTCCAAAGTGTCGCTAAACTTATTCCGACAACCTCAATAGGCAGCGTGTCGTAGATAGCGGCCGCACTCCCGAAATAGTAGTTGCGCCGGCCTTTGTATGGCTCTTTCAGCTCAACGTGGATTACTTTGCGTGTCTGGCTCATGCTTAAATGGTTTTATTGAATACTCGGTGGTATAACCGCCAGTTTCATTTTTATAGACACGCTTATAGTAAGCGGGTATTCTTTCCATAAGAACACCATTCACTCTGACTACACGCCCCAAATATTTTAGGCGGCTATCGTGAAATATCACTCTATGTTCTTTCTTGGGTCTATCCATTTTGTCTTGCTTGTGTTCTACAAACGCAAAATTACGAATTATATTTAATATAACAAACTCTTAGGGCTATTTTCTTTTGTTAGCCTCGTTTTCTTGTGAGCTTAACAAGGCTTTGAGCCGCTTGTTTTCCTCTCTAAGCCTTTTATTCTCCCGCTGGAGTTGGTCTATTTGCTCCGGGTATGATAGCGGGGCGTTGCAAGTGCATTGCGATATATCGCCACTTACAGCCACCGCCATACAACCCGGAATAAGGACGCGCCCAACATCGCGGACGTTTATGTAATGGCACTTATCGCTCATTCCATAAAAGCTATCATGGAGTTAAAAATATCCATTTTATCTTCCCATTGAGCTAAGGCCGTTGTTTGGCGGTCGGTAGCCTCTCCACTTTCAAGAATATCTTGATAGTGTTCTACCATGTTTTCAGCGTGTCGGGCCGCATTGCGTATATACGGCAATATCAATTTCACCTCTCTTTTGGTAAGCCCATAATATTGTTCTGAATACGCGCCGTTAGGCTCTACTATCATTTTCATAATTCATTCGTTGTTATTGGAGTTTATGGCACGTTTGACATCGGGACGCTTTGCATACTCCTTTTGTCGCTTGCGGCACTCATCAACGCGCTCCAGAAATTCATCACTCATTGGAATATCGTATTCCAAACACTCATCGAAGATAATCAAATCCTCGTGGCAGTTGGTGCAAATGCCTTTATACATCTTGCATCCACAATCCGGGCAATAGCTCATAGTTTCTGTTCTTTTGGAAATTCATTAAACCGGCGGCATATCTCTTGACACAAGGCATTGGAGCTTTCCACATCGCCAGTGTGTATGTGGGCGATTACCATGTTCCAGCCGTCTTTGATTGCCATCTCCGCATCCAGCTCATCGGGACCAAAAGAACGCCGACCTCTTGCCGGAATACATATAAGCTCCATATCTTTTGTGTCGATAGAGCCGCTGGCATATCTCCATTTGATTTTTATTTCCATATCATTTAGGGTTTATGTTTACTTGGTTAATGATTACCCACACGCCGCCCAAACAGAACGCCACTTGCGCCGCCTCAAGCTCCTTTGCAGTCAATTCTTGCCGGCATGGATTGAGCATTTCACGAGCTGCGGCGTTAAGTCGCTCTATCGTTTCCGGGTTGGCTTTGGCAAAGCCTTCCACGAGCGCAACAGTTTCATTCTGTGTGGCCATGTTCCGCTAATATTGTAGGTTGTTCCACGTTTGCCACTACATTAGCTAACAGTTGCCAGCCTGCGGCCTCGTAATAGTCAATATAATCATCGCCACGTTCACTATCACACATAACACCATGTGCCTCTTGAGGGCTATTTGCGGCCACAACGATTAAGCCACCTGTGTAGCCGTAACCGCCACTACGTTTATTGATATAGACTTTCATAGCTTGTTATTTATTTCGTTTTCTTGTTTCCTTGCGGTGTTCCGCATCATAAGAGTTGTGGCATTTCTGACACAATGCCCGTAGGTTGCTGGGGTCGCAGTTTTCGGGGGTATGGTCTAAATGCGCTATCGTGAGGATGATTTTAACCTCTTTGCCTGTATTGGGGTTGAGCCGCATAGAGTAGTTTTCAACTCCGCAAAACTCGCAACAGTTGTGCGCACGTTCAAGTATTGCCTTGCGTATTTGCGGCCAATTCTTAGGGTATCGTGCGCGATTTTCGGGCTTGATTGGCATATTAGCAACGGTCGTAATATCGTCTTACTATATCATCAAGTAACTCACGCATTTCTTGTTTTGTAGAGTCTATGCTATGCCCGTCAAGAGGCACGGCAAGAGAATAGATAACCTTACGCACTCGGCGTTTGAGTATGCGCGTTGTGCGCATATAGAACACCTCGCCCAATACGTTAGGTTCTACGGTGTCGCCTTGGAGATTGTGAACGTAGATAACGCCCACGGCTGAAATGAGTTGTTTTTTCATCTTTCGGAGTAGTTTTTACACGGACGCTTGCGGGCCGTTATCCGCTTTTGGAGTTTGTGGCAATACATTGTATAGCCTATATTGTCGTAGTATTGGCATTGTGAGCAATGTGGTATGCGCTCTTGGTAGTGCCGACACGTTTCTATTAGGTGTTTATCACACGCATAAAATTTTGGCGCGGTTGGCTGTAAGCACATACCCTCGTAATAATGCACACATCGGATAGGTATGCGTTTAAGTTTCTGGCTCATCGTTTCCTGTTTCTACGTTTATCAAATATTGCATAGGGCGATTGATATGATTTTCGCTTAGGAGCGTAGGATTGGGCCTTTTTTATTAATTGGCTCAATCGTTGCATTACCTTGTCCATTTCAAAGGCGGTTATGCAAAAATACCTAAATGCGTTATTTAGGTTTTCTAACGCCTCTTTGATTGTCTTTGGTTGATTTTCCATTTTTGAGTAATTCTGGATTGTCGTATATGTTGCCTAACACCTCTATACTATCGCATACCAAATCAAAATCCATAAGTGGGATAGTCAGATAAGGCGTTTCTTTTAGAGATTCCATTAGTGGGTATTCCGCTTTATAGAGCCTTATGCCATAGCAAGCCAACTCCGACATATAAACTACTACGCCCTCGCAGAAACAATCTTGGTCGGGCATAACACCACCATTGCATATATCATCATACTTATAGTCAATGGAGATATAATCGCCCTCGTATAGCTCTTTATCGTGCTGGTCGTATAGCCCGATAAATTGTCCTTGTGTATTAGCATCCACGGGACCGGCAAAGCCGTGTTCATGGTCGCAGATACATAGTTGTAACCCTTTGGCAGTGCTGACCGGATATAGATAACCATAAGCCCAATTATCGGCCTTGTTATTATTTAAGCATTTTGCCCTGTTCTTGATTGTTCTATTCATGGTCGTTGGGGAGTTGGGGCAGGGGCTGCCAGTGGGTAACTTGTGAGGCTGTGTCTTGTGCGCTCCAATACCATACGCCGCTTTGCGCCTGTCCTAAGAGCTTTGCAATTCGTATGGTCGAGCGACCGGCACCACTTTCTACGATAAGAACGCGAGATTTGAGTGGCGGGAGTGCCTCGCTTGTGCTTATCCAGCCGTTGCAGTTTTTGTTGTCGGTCTTGCTCATTTCGGATTCTGTTTATAGTTATCACATTGGTATCGGCCGCGATTGAAATACTTGTCGAGCATGGAGCAATACAAGGTTGCTCCATATATGCGGCAATGCTGACAGTTTCGGCAAAGGGGGATTTTAGCCATTTTTCTTTTCGGATTTTAAGTAGCGTTCACACTTATATTTGTTGTTTTGTTGCGTCCGGCACCGATAGGAACAAAAGTAGGAGCTACCATATCGGGACCCGTGGCGGCACGAGGCGCATAGGGATTTACTTGTTGCCATTGCCAGCCTCCTTTCCTGCTTTGTGAACGCCTTGCACATATCCGCGCTCAACTCGGCGTATATCGTTATATTTTGCTTGTGCCGGAGTTTCTATAACCTCAGTAGGGCTATCAATAAAGCGAATATCGCGGCCCGTTCTCTCGGCTTCCTCTGTAAGTATTTTGCGTAATGCGTCTTTGATTGCTCCCATTCTTTTAGCCGTTATTTGTGTAATACTGAATTTGGAACACTTTTAAGATTTAAGATAAATCCTAACTTAATGTGCGGATTCAGCGCGTCAATTCCCCAGCGATTGATTATGGTTATCACTGTTTCAAATGCGCGTGTTCCACTCACATTGTATTTTGCTATCGTTGGCGCAAATGCCAGCCTATCGGCATTTGAAAGAGCCATGAACTCGGATATTTCCATTGTTGTAGTGTTTAGTCGGTGATACGATAAAAGTAAGCGTATTCCTCATCTTTGAGGTTTTCATTGGCGTAGTTGTCGGCTTGCTCCCACAACTCATTATAGAGATTGGCTAACACGTTGGCTGCGCCTTTCTCCGGGTTGTAATGGTAGGCGATTTTGTGGTTGAGTACCATTACAAGCTCGGTAAGGTATTTATAGTTGCCTTTCCATTCCGCAAAGGCACGTTTGAAAGTGTCGCGGATTGCGGCGGGACCGAATTTGTCGGCAATAGAAAAGTCTTGCCAGAACGTAGTGATAGGCGTGTAGCCTAAATCCTCGGCCATAGTCCAGCGCGGGATTTTGAGAGTGAATTTGAGTTTTTTTGTTTCCATATTCTTGTTGGTGTTGCGTTGTCTGTTGATGTTATTTGTCGGAATCGCAGAGCAATATATCTACATAAAGCCCATTGCCGTTAACTGCCGATTTTAGGCCGTGTTCTTTTGCTATCTTAGCAATTTCGTATCGAAAGGCTACCATGTCGGTTGTCTTATTCAAGCGTATGCGTATGTCGGCATATTTAGTCGAATAGTAATCACTTGAAATGCTTGCATCGAACTTATCCGCAATGCGAGTGCGAATTTCATTGATTGCATTGTTGAATTTATTGTTGGTTTCCATTCCTGCGTGGGTTATGCGTTAAGGGTTATAGCTGTTTGTGGAACACATATCATGGTAAAATTTTTACCGTCTTTGAGGTAGTCAATATCATACTCTACCTCAAAGGTGCATACGTTGTAATCCCACCCGGAGATTGTGCCTATTACCTTAGCACCATTGCGGCGTGTTACTGTTACCTTATCGCCTTTGTTGAATTTATTTGGTGTTGCCATTTCTTGTAGAGATTAGTGTTTGGAGATTAAGAGCATATCGCGGAGACCGTCAACGTAAGCAGCAAGCTCTTTGAAAGAGCGACCAGATGTAAGAGCTATCGGATTATCGTTGTAGCTAATGAAATAGCCTAACTCGTTTTTGCCGATTGTGAGCGTTGCGTTAACACTCTTTCCATAGGTATTGAGGCGTTCTTGGAGAGCCTGTCTTTTTGTCTTTGCCATTTTCTTGTAGTTTTTATCGGTGTTGCTTTGTTGGTTTGAGCTTCTGTGTTTCTCAAACACACCGCAAAGTTAATGTGTTTTATTGAATACACCAAATATTTTGGCAATTATTTTTCGGAAAAATTTACCCAGTAAATTTAAGTCGCTGAAAATTCAGAGATTTACCCGGTAAAATTTTTCTGTGTTTTATAAACACATATCGTAAAAATTAGCTATCTTTGTGCCTAAGAACTGAAAAGCCAATTATTAACACCCCCTTTTCCGGGGCATAACAACAACCGATATGAACAAAGCACTTAGGGCAAAAGTCAAGGAAAAGACTAAGGACACCCGCCTATCGGAGAAGTACCTCGATAAGCTAACCGAGCAGCTCGGTGGAGGCATTGAGGATGATTCTACCGATGAGGAGGCAATCGAAAAGACTGCAACCCTTATAGCTGATGTAGCAACCGAAACTCAGGGTGAGGCTACACGCTGGGCGCAGAAAGCAAAGGGCAATGGTAAGACCAAACCCGCCAAAGATGACGATGACACGGACGATGACACGGACGATGACACCGCCACCAAAGGCACAAAGGGCAAGGGCAAGACAAAGCCCGGTGATAACTCCGATGAGCGTATTGCCGCAATGGAAAAAGAGCTGAACGACTTGAAAGCTGAACGTAGCCGCGAGGCGCGTAAGGCCGAAATCAACGCAGCTTTTGAAAAGCACAAAATCCCCGCTTTTCTCCGCGACCGCCTCGGCAATTCCATTGCTGATGATGAGGACGTGGAAACCGCCGTGGCAGCACTCCGACAGGATTGTATCACAAACGGCCTTATTTCCGACAAAGCCGAGGGTGCAAAATCGGCAAGCGAAAAGCAGGTTGACGAAGCCGCTGACGCATTGCTGGAAACAATAACCGCTAAATAAAAATTTTTCAAGATGAAACGCAAGACAGCCTCCTTTGTGGGTACGCGCCCGATTTTTACGGGTAGCCCCTCAATCGTAATGGGCGGTTTTAACCTTGATGTTACGGGGCAGAAATTCCGTGTCGGCGATGTTATCCCCGCCGGAACGCCTGCCATTCGTAATGAGGAAACCCGTCTGGTGCAGGTAATCAAGACTGCAAAGGTCGTAGAGGTGGATGCGGAAAACTCAAAACTCGTTACCCTGTATGTCGATGAGTTTTATGCTCCGTGTTTCGCCGAGGGCGAGTTTGTGGGTATCGCCGGCGCAGATGCCGTTGCAATCGCCTCGGCTCCCAAAATCTCCGCCATTGAGGAAAAGGGCAACATTTATCGTATCACTCTTTCCGCTGCCATTACCGGGCTGAAAGCCGGCGATGTGATTGTGGAGCTTGTGAGCGATGGTGCCGCTACTCCCAAGACCAAAGAACGCGGCCTCGCAAACTCCGTCACCATCAAGGATAGGGTGGTGAGCGAGTTTGAAACTGACATTGACGTAACCGCCGACACCATGCAATACGCGCTCTACGAAAGGCGTGTATCGCCTATCCCCGACAGCCAGAAAGACGAAACCGGTGCTTTCCTCAAAGCCAACCCACACGTCAAGCTGACAAAATCGCTGTAATATCAACACAAAATTTTAATAAACCATGCCTACAAAGTCAATTTTTACAACTTTCACTGGCTTGCACAAGGCCGGCTCTCCGCTGGACTTGCTTGCAACGTGGCGTAAGACCTTTGACAAGGCTTCGGAGCGTGAGGTTGCTCTTTTCCAAAAGATGTATACCGATGGCTGGTTTACCTACAATACTCCGCAGATGTCGCTTACTGCCGAGGCTATTGTCGGTAAATACCAGATACGTTTCATGGCTACGCTCTTGGGCGATGAATCACCCTCGCCCCTGCGCCGGTCGGACGGCTTCGATGTCTGGACAAAGGAAATTCCCCGTGTCGGCCAGACTTTCGTAATGTTCGCCCGCGATTATCGTAAGCTCATGGAGGTTTACGAGAACCCCCGCCTCAAGGAGGCCGACAAGGTTAAGCAGATTGAAAAGACGCTCACACACCAGATGCAGGACGCATATCTCGGTTGCAAGGACGTGATGGACTTTATCGTTCTCATGGCTTTCTCCAACTGGGGCGTGGCTCAATTCGTACCCGCTATCAACAACCCCGGCGGCCGTGCCTACGAGGTGGACTATACCATGCCGGACGCAAACAAGCTCGTAAGCGTTCTGAACTGGACCACTGCAAATGTCAAGGCCGGCAAGCTCAACCCGATTCTTTTCCTTTCCGTCCTTTGCGCCGCCCTGCGCGCCCGTGGTGTTCAGCCCGGCGAAATCCTTATGTCGCAGGAACTCGCAACATGGCTGCGCATGAATGACGCTACCCGCCTACTGGCACACGGCACCGACAAGCAGGCGCAGACTGTCACCAAATCGGAATTTTCCGCGTTGCTGGAAGAAAACGAAATCCCCCCCATTACCGTTATCCAGCGCAAGATGGGTATCTCCCCGGACGGCAAGCGTCAAGCTATTGAGCCGTGGAATCCCAACTTTATCGCAATCAAGCCCGCCGGCGTTATCGGCGAAATCCAGCCCGCTATCGAGGACTCCGAGCTTATCGAGGAAGAGAATGTGGACTATCTCAACGCCGGCAATGGTATTCGTATCTCCAAGTGGCGCACAGGTGCATCCACGGGCCAGACCGCCGGCGAATACACCGAGGGCGCGGGCCGCTTGCTGCCCCTTATCACCGAGATTGGGCAGATTGTTTGCTTACAGGTACGCGGCTTAGAGGAAAAAGAGGTTGCCGCCGATGCAAACGGCACCACTGCCTACTACCGCACCAAAGCCGACTATGACGCTGCCGTAGCCGCCGCTACTCTTGAAACCGTCTAACCCTTTTGCTTTGCTATGAAACTGAAAGTAATTAAGCCTTTCAATGGCAAAGCAGAGGGTAAGACCCTTTGCCCCGGCGAGTTTATCCAGAGCAACGATGTTGAACGTATCAACGCGCTTGTAGGGCGTGGCTTTTGCGTTATCGTTGCACTGGATGACGCACCGGCCGCCTCCGAAACTGCCCCTACAAACCCCGTAGAGGCGGCAAGCGACCATGTAGAATTTCAAGGGAAACGCTATCACATAGAAACCATTAAGGCCGCACTGGGCATTATGGGTATTCGTGTGGCTCACAACGCCAAAGAAAAGGCCGTGAGCAACGCTCTTTCGGCTCTCAACGATGAGCAGGCGCAGACCCTTTCTGAAATGCTCAACAACAACGAAACCGCCGACCCCAACCCCGAAAAGGAGTAAGCTATGGAGATAACCGTTCTTGAGGCATTAATGGCCGAGCTGGAGCCTTACACCGCCGCACAGGTGGTATGTAAGAAAGCCCTTATTGACGCTGGACTTTCCGAGGTAGCCAACGACACGCCTTACACACCGGACTGCAAAAAGATAGTGGCAACTGCCGCTGTCAAGGTGCTTAAAAAGTTTCTGGTGTTAAGTAGTGAAAGTTTAGGCAAATCCTCACAGTCTTACGACACTAAGGAGTTGAGAAAGCGTATCAAGGAATTGTGCGCTGATGCCGGACTTGATGCCGATGAGATTTTGGAAATCCCCACAATCACGGACGGCTCTATGTATTGGTAGGATATGAGATACAACGGCTCTTTTGACTATTGGCATGGTGGCGAGGTTTTCACAGACCCCGCAACCGGCTTTACTGTTCAAAGCGACACCGCCGCTTTTGAAGAGGGTTGCGAGTGCCAGATTGATATTTCTATCCCTGCCAAGCACTACATAGGTACTGACGGGCAAGAATACACCTACACTTACGATGTTTTCATTTCAAAGTATTTCCGAGGTGAAATAAGTGTGGGTGATACTATCCGGCTCTACAATGCCGACAAGACCATGATTGCCGAGTTTAAGGCGCAAGGAGTAGATACGTTGAACCGAAAATATATTGAGGTATGGGGATAACTCCGATGTTTGGCAGTGGTTTAATAGCCGCCCAAGTAGCCGCGTTTCAAAATCGCGTTGAAGAGGCTGCCATATTCCTTTGCAAATACTTGGGTGAGGAATTAGTCAAGTATGCAAAGGATAAGCACAACTACACCGACCGCACGGGTAATCTCACAAACTCAATAAGCTATGTTGTAGTGAAAAACAAAGACATTGTTTTCGGTCCCGCCGACCAATCCGACAAACCGCAAGAGGCGGCACTGAAAGCCGCAATGAAAATGATTGCGACACTCCCCGATTGTATTGCGCTCGTGATTGTTGCCGGCATGAACTATGCCGCCTATGTGGAGGCAAAGGGCTATAACGTGATACTCCCCGCTGAACTCAAAGCCAAAACCGACTTTCCAAAGGCAATGCAAAAGCTCATGGATAAGGCGAAAGCCAAAGCAAATGAAATGTTTGGAATGACAATATGATAACGACCGAGGAAATAGCTGTAAGGGTTTACCAAATGCTCCAAGAGAGCGAGGTTAAGACCATGATAAGCGGTGTAATCGACTACGAAAGGAACGACTACACCAAAGAGGACGTTATCATTGTTCCTCACACCATAGACGGCGAGGGGAGTGTGCGTTACGGACAAATCAACGTGAATATCCATGTGCCGGACATACAAAAGCCGATGGCCGGCGGCAAATCCGTATTTCGTATCAATCACTCGCGGTTGATTGCCATTCGGAGCAAGGCGATTGAGGTACTGCAAAACCACTACGAAAAGGGCGAGGGCTACAACTGGAATGTCGGCCTAATCAATCCCCCTATCAAAGAGCCGGACCATGACGAGCATTTCGTTTCGTTTGCTCTGGAAATCACCGTGAGAGATAAAACAAGTAATCAATAACAACCAATTTAATAAGACCATGCCTATATTATCAACAATGGGGCTTAAAAAAATCTTTATAGCCCCCGCTGGCACAACCGCCGGCCAGATGCCCGCGAAAGGCAATGCGTGGCTTGACTTAGGCGATGTTTACAAAGACACCTGTCAGCTTGTAGATGACGATGTGGAACAGACCGTGCATGAATCGGAAACGTCCTCAAAGAAAATCACGCTGATGGGTAACTACGTTACCGCCGTCAACCTCACACTCATGGACCCGTCGCTGGAGCAGCTATCCCGGTATTTCGGTGGCACAATCACCGGCTCCGCGCCCAAGCGTAAGTGGCTGCGCCCCCTCAAGCCTGTTTACAAGGAATGGGCCGTATGGCTCATGCCAGAAGAGGGCTTGTTTGTCGGCTGCCCCAACGTAGTAGTCGTACCCAAGTTTGAAATCACCTATTCAAGCAAGGGTATCTGTCTGGTGCCTCTCAAAATCAATTTCCAAGACCAGCTCTGCATAGACGAGGAAATGACCGACCCGACACAGACCGCCTAACAACGGGCCTTTTCGCAACGACTGCGCCCCCTATCCCTATTCGGTTAGGGGGCGCATTTAATTAAATCGCAATGGAACAGCAAGAGCAACAAGAACTGACACGCGAGCAGCGGTTAGAGATAGAAGATAAGGCAATACAAGCCCTCCTATCAATGGGGGCTAAGTTTACCGTGCCTTTGAAAATTAACCCGGTTAAGCCCTCAAAGTGGTTTAATCTCAAAAAACGCTTATTCCCAAAGCGCAATGTAGTGTGGCGCGATAAACAGATACCCAAAGACTGGGATGTAACGCTTACCGAGATACCCGATGTTGAAACCGGCACGATGAAAGAGGTGTATATGCGCAATTTCCATATAAAACCTCTTTATCTCGGAACTATCGACCGCTTGCGCCAGCTCTATATGCTCATGGAATACAACGAGGATGTTGTGCAAGCGCAACCTATCCAAGAGAGCAAGCGGCTATTCAAGTACATACCCCAAATGGCAGAAATAGCCGCCGTTGCAGTCATTAACGACCCGATAGTGGCCGACCTTAAAAACAAATCCGTGCGGGACCTCAAACAATTTTTCATGGAACACCTAACCGTGGCGCGTTTACAAAAACTCGCCGAGGTTATTAACCAGATGATGAACCCCGCGGGTTTTACATCCTCTATTCGATTGATACGGGAAATGGGAACGACCCGGCCGAAAACCGAGAACGACCGAATAGAGTAACCGGGTTGAACTCTCCGTGGGGTAATCGTGGCGAACTACTACGAAACTTTGGGTGGAGCTATGAATACTTGCTATGGGGCATTTCATGGCTCAACGTGCAACTGATGATTGCGGATGCGCCGAGGGCAAAGGAAGTGCCACTTGACGAAAACGGCAACCCGATTGATGAAAGCCAGACAATCACCCAAGAACTCACAACAAAAGAAGATATTAAAAACTATCTCAAAGGTTATATGTAATGGAAAACTTAGGCGGCGCGTTAGGATTTAGGGCAACGCTCAATATAGATGATTTCAATGTGTCGGCTCAGTCAATGGAGCGACAGATTAGAAATTTCTCCAATACCGCTATTAGCGAGGTTGGAGAGGTTGAGGATTCATTTAGAAAAATGGCCGAAAGCGCAGGGCGTTATATCTCCTATTACCTTGTAGGACAGGGTATGCACGGCCTCGTAAATTCCATTATACAGACACGCGGACAATTCCAGCAACTGGAAATTGCCTTTGAAACAATGCTGGGCAGTACCGATAAGGCTACTACGCTCATGCAACAGATGGTTGACACCGCCGCCAAAACGCCATTTGACCTTATGGGCGTGGCTGAGGGTGCAAAGCAGCTCATGGCTTATGGTGTGAGTGCCGACAAAGTGAATGACACGCTTGTAAGGCTTGGAAACATAGCCAGCGGCCTTTCCATACCTCTTAATGATATTGTTTACCTATACGGTACAACAATGGTACAGGGCAGGCTCTATGCGCAAGACGTGCGACAATTTACGGGCCGTGGTATTCCACTTGTAAAAGAGCTTGCGGAGAAATACCATACAACAGCCGATGCGATAAATGAAATGGTGTCGGCCGGCAAAATCGGCTTTGCCGATGTCGAAGAGGTCTTAAACAAGATGACTAATTCCGGCGGCCAATTCTACAACCTCATGGAAAAACAATCGGCCTCTCTCACGGGACAGATTGCAAACCTACAAGACGCTTGGGACACTGTTCTTAACGACTGGGGTAAATCCAACGAGGGCTTATTCTCCGGGGCTATTGCCGGTGCCACATACCTTGTGGAACACATGGATACGTTGGTGCGCATACTGAAAGCGGTTGCTATCGGCTACGGGTCAGTGAAAGCCGCTATCGTACTCAATAGTGTTGCGACCAAAGGCTACACCGGCATTGCAGTGATTGACAACACCGTAAGGAGCGCAAAACTCGTACTTATGAAAGCCGAGGCAGCTCTCAACGGCACGGCTCTTGCTCAAAAGAAAGCTATGACCGCCGCCGAAAATGCACATTTTACGGCATTGGAGGCTACCCTAAGCGCGGAACAACAAGCGGCTATTGTCAAGCAGCTACGAATAGGGGCTATTACGAGCCTGTTGACTGTTCAGCAGCAAGAGTACCTATCCAACATCGGACTTACTACATCAAGCGCAGGATATGAAGCCGCAGCGTTGAGTGTTCTTTCGGCCGAGCAGCGTTTGGCATTGTCAAAAATGGATTTGACCGCCAAAAGTGCGGCCTATCGAGCTGCCGTTATCCAAGAGGTACAATCCAAACGGGCAAGCCAAGCGGCCTCTTTGGAAACCATGCGCACAACCGTAAAAGAGGCGGCCGTGTCAGTTGAAGCCGCCAAGTCAAAGGCTATATCAGCAACACAAGCGGTTGAAGCGGCTCGTTATGAGGTATATTGGGCGCAACAGTCAGGAAATGCGACAGCCATAGCCGCTGCACAAAAAAGACTTGAGGCGGCCGTGGACCAGCAAGCTATTACTCGCAAAGCGGCATTGGCGGCTCAATCGGATTTCTATGCAAAGAAAAAACAGCTTGAAACTCTTGCAACCACACAAGGTCGGGCCGCATCGGTAGCCGACACCGCCGCTAAGACTGCACAGACAGCAGCCACAAGCATATTATCGGCCGCTACGGGTAAATTGACAGCAGGGTTAAAAGCTCTCTGGGCTACAATGGTAGCTAACCCTATCGGCGCAATTCTATCTCTTGTCGGCCTATTGATAAGTGCATTTACCATGCTGGGCGATAGCGAGGATGATGCGGCGGATAGTATGAAAAAATTTGGCGAGAGTGGAGAAAGTCAGTTATCCAATCTCCAAATGCTTGTATCGGTGTTACAAAATACCGACCATAATAGTAATGCCTATAAGAAAGCCTTTCAAGAACTAAATGCGCAGTTAGAGGAATACGGCTTAAATGCGTTACAAGTTGGAGCGTCCGCACGAGAGGTGCAGGAGGCTATGGATAAACTCACTGACGCTATTAAACGTCAATCGGGCGAAACTGAAAGGTCTAATTCACTCGCTAATATTCAAAACGAGTATTCTACGGCTTTGGATGAGATTGAGAAATCAATCCAAAAGGAACTCAAAGAGGCTCACCACTATAATTGGAATGAAATTTTAGGCATTGGATATTCTACTGATAGCGATGATATTCAACAGAACGCCACGGCTTTTGCCGGGCATATCCGGCAAATAATTGAGGACGCTTTGCCTAAAATGGTGAACCTTTCAGACGATGAAAAGGAAAGGGCTAAACAACAGTTACGCGACCAGATAACACAGATAATGACCGATGCGGGAATTGATGCACAACACGCTTCGTTTATTACTGATTATTCAGTGCTTGATGATGCGTTCCACGATGTATTCATGCAGGAAGATGGTATTATTGACCGTGCTATCTTGGCAAGACAAGCATTTGAGGAACAAACAGAAGCGACAAATGCCGCCGCTGATTCTTATGCCCGAATGGGTAACACGGCTGAACAGACAGCTCCGCAAATTGATATTGCCAGCCTAAGCCTTACTGAACTACACGATTTGGCTACAAAGATAAGCGGGACCGAGGTTGCGATTGATATTGCCGTATATGGCTATCAAGACGCAATGGCGATGTTGCGCGATGTTCAAGCTCAAATTGGGCAGAAACAAAACGACCTCAATACTGAAACGGGTATAAATAGCGAAATTCAAAATCTCCGCAAATTGCGTGGTGAGGCTCAACTGGGCAGTCAAGCGTGGAAAGATTACAATACCCAAATTGATACGCTCCAGAAAAAGTTAGACTCTGCCACGGGTCGAAATAAACGAGGGGGACGTAGTGGCGGCGGTCATAATGGCTCAAATGATGCGGCCCGTGCCGCTGATACTTTGGCACAAAAGCAGCTTGAGGCTGAAAAACGTGTCGAAGAGGCGCGTATTGCAGTCATGGAAGAGGGCTATGCCAAACGCAAAGCTACTCTTGACCTACAACATAAGGAAGCTCTTGACCGTATCGACAAAGAGGAAAAAGAGCTTATAAAGGCTCGTAAAGCCGCAGGCAAAGGCGGTCTATCCCAAGAGGAAAAAGACGGCTTTGCACAACGCCGCGCCTATGAGAATCAAAGCTACCAGCAATCCACAAACAAACTCTTTGAGGGAGAACTGGATTATAAGAAAAAGCAATACGAACTCTACTGGCGTTGGGTGGAGAATATGGGTAAGGATGTTGCCGACAAGCAATTTGCATCCTTACTACAATCGGGTGGCTCTTTCAAGCAGTATCTTGAAAAGCAAATCGCCGAACTCCAAGCTAAAAAAGCCGCCGGAACAATCACCGAGGGAGAGAGTAATTTTCTTATATCCCTTAATGTGCAATACGATGAGCTTACAGGTGCAAAAACGGCTCTTGACGCTTTCCGGGAGAGCGTAAACGCCGCTATCAATCGTAGCCAAACTCTTGCCGAGAAACTGGCAGCGGTGGCAGATGCAAAACGCAAGCTGGAAAATGGCGAAAGTGGCATTATAAGCGATGATGACCGGGCCGCCGCAAGTCTGGACCTATCCCAAAGGGAGGCCGAACTCCAAAAAGAGGTACATGAGACCGTCCTGAATGATTATCGCTCTTTTGAGGAACAAAGGCAATCTATCACCGACCAATACGCTTTACTCCGGGCCGAGGCCGAGCGCATGGGCGATGAGGAACGCATACGCCTTATCAACAAAGCCGAGAAAGAGGCTTTGTCGGCTCTCAATACGGCATTTCTCCAGCAATCCGATAGCTGGAAAAAGTTGTTTAGCGACCTTGATACTCTTTCCGTGGGGCAAATCTCCAAGCTGATTAAGGATGTTGAGCAACAGTTGGCCGCCGGCAATCTCCAGCTCTCGCCCGTGGACTTTAAGGCCGTTATTGACAGCCTTACACGAGCCAAAGAGAGGATTCAGCAGCTAAACCCGTTCTCTGCCCTTGATACGTTCTTTAATGACTATCTCAAAGCGAGAAAGAAACTCGCAGCAGCCAAAGCCGCGTTAGCCAAAGGCGAGGGTAGCAAAGAGGATGTAGAAAATGCCGAGCGCGAGGTAAAAGCCGCCGCGAATGGCATTACTCAATCCGTGGAGAAAGTAACGGATATAACGACCGAGTGCGCCTCTTCGCTCCAAAGTATGTTTGACGCTCTGGGTATGGACGGAGTGGCTGACGGTCTGGGGACTGCAATAGAGCTTATGGGGCAGTTGGGAAATGCGGCCGCCTCGGTTGGCAAGTTTATGAGTGGTGATATTATCGGTGGAGTAACCGGCATGATTTCCTCTATTACATCCGTTGTAGGAATATTCGCCAAGCTCCATGATAAGAAATACGAAAAGCGCATACAGGAGCTACAAAAACAGATTGATGCGCTTGAACGCTCTCACTCTCGTCTGGAACGTGCCTTTAATAATACTTACTGGGTATTCAATGATGAGGAACGTGCCGGATTTGAACAAAACATAAAACTGATAGAGGACCAGATAGCCGCATTGGAGAAACAGCGTGAAACAGCCCGTAGAACATGGGATTTTGCCAAATACGCCCAACTGACGGCGCAGATTAAGGACTTGAACAAACAGCTATCAAAAGCCAAAGAGGGTGATGATATGCTGGGCTTGTATGAGCAACAGAAACAGTCGCTCCGAGAGCAGCAAGAACTTATGCGCCAGCAAATCCAAGCTGAAAAGGACAAGAAAAAGACCGACAACAACAAAATCCAGCAATGGAATGATGCGATAGAGCAGATTGAGCAGCAGATTGAGGACTTAGACCGGCAAATGATGGAAACTTTCGCCGGGACCACAACCAAAGAGGCTATCGACCAATACGCGGACGCGATAGTTGACGCATATTGCGCCGGCGAGGACGCGGCAAAGGCTTTGGGCGATACTACACGCGAGGTACTGAAAAAGGCCGTGATTGACGCTCTGAAACGCCAATTTCTCGCTAAGGCTATGGATGAGGCCGTGCAATATCTGGGAGAGGCGATGTCGGACGGTGTGCTTACCAAAGAGGAAAAAGCCCGATTTGAATACCTTACCAGAATGGCCGGCGAAACCTTTACTAACGCTCTTGACGCAGTAGGCGATTGGATAAAAGATATTGAGGACGATACGGCAAGCGACCCGCTGGCCGGTGCCGTGGCCGCCATGAGCGAGGAAACAGGCGGTGTTATCGCGGGCCGTCTTAACGCTTTTATCATAAATCAATCCGAGCAGACGAGCGTATTGCGCGAACAGTTATTGCAACAGTCGGCCATATCGCAGAACACGGCTAATACAAACGCCATACTCTCCCGGATTGACGCGACCCTCAAGCGAATAGAAACAAAAGACAGCTCTTTACTCTCACAAGGTATATCGTAGGCTATGGAACTGATAGAACAACTCAAAACGGACGGTATAAATAAAGGCTTGTGCCGTCTATGGCAAAGGAAGCTCCATAACGGACTTTCGACCGAGGAACTTGTGAAACTCTATATCAAAGGAATAGATTTTTGCATTTCCGAAAACTATCCTACTCTTGATTTTCTCCGAGAGAATTTCAAGGGCAAGAGTGAGCCTTTCGGGGTGTTTATTGATGATGAACTCCCCCCGATGAAAAACGAGCCGGATGTTGTGCTTAACGGTGCCTGCAAAGCTATGTTGGAGTATGACGGCTATTCCGTTTCACGCCTGTATGTGCGCCATGACAGCGAGGTAGCCGTGATTGTTTCCGACAATGCCATTGTTACCATTGACCTATTCGACAATGCCACGCTACACCTTTCCGTGATAGGCAATGATGCGAATGTCAGTATCAACGCCTATGGGGAAAATACCACAACCGAGTATATAGGGTTATCCTCACTCGCAAAAGTCAAAGCAACTTATAACGATAAAACCACATACTAATCATGGTTGACAAAAATTTACTCTTGTATCTGCCCTTTGATGACCCGGACGGCTCAAAGGCATACGACTACTCCACGGGCCGCCATGACGCAACCATTTCGGGCGGTGCCGTATTCACCAAGCAAGCCAAGACCGGCAAAGCTCTCGACCTATGCGGCGGCGAGGTAAGCACGGCGCAGGCTATACCTTTCACAAGCGACTTTACACTCACGTTGTATGTGAAAATCGCTACAAAGCGTCTGGGGTGGCTCGTAAATTTACCCGGTATAGAGAATTTCAACGAGCAGTGGCTGGACGTTGTGCCGGGCGAGTGGCATTTTGTCGCTTTCGTGCGCAGCGGCTCCACGCTCAAAGTGTTCTTAAATGCCGAGTGTGTCTATGTTGGCACGTTGAGCGCAAACCCCACGGGACTTTCACTCTCCACCGATGAATTGCTCACAACGACTGCAACGCTGGATGAGGTGCGCCTCTTCAACGTGGCAAAGACAGAGAAAGAAATCCTCAAAATGCAAGCCGACACCGATGTTGAATACTACGTTGACGGCGTAAATTTCAAGGACTACGGCGTATATGTGTCGGCCTCTGATGGACTTGTTGGCAGGCTGGCGCAGAAAGAAAGTCTATCGGTGGACTACGACAACTACCACGGAGTTGTGCGCGACCGCAAGCGCAAGCGTTTCAAGGAGCGTACCATTACTCTACAATGCTTTATCGAGGCAAGCAGCCGCAGCGCATTTGTGGAGTGGTGCAACCGCTTTTTCGCGCTCTTTGACGGCGACCATACGCGCCGCCTCAAGGTGGAGTATGACGGGACCGCAAAGCCACTCGTCTATGAGGTTGACTTACTGGATGAATCCCCCGTTGATAAGAAATGGGGTGGCTATAATGATGACCTTATGGTTGGCAAATTCACCCTCAAGCTCACAGAGGATGAACCGGTGAAAAGAGTGTTGCGCCACATATCCGGCACCAGCAATTCAAAGGCAACAATCACTGTATCGACATACAAGCTACTCAACATCTACTGGGGCGATGGCACTCACACTTTCAACGTGGGTGGCAACAACACTACCGTAGAGCATACCTACGCGCTCCCCGGCGAGTATGACATTATCGTTACCGGGGTTATCGAGGACATAGAGCAATTTGAAACCAACGCCATAACGGTATGGGAATTACTCAAATAATCAAACGCAACGGCGAGATTATCACGCTCAATACTAAGGAGCCGTTTTGTGTAGTCAAGCAGGCAACACAAAACAGCTCCCTTATGGGCGATGATTATATTTCGCTCCAAATCGTTTCCGATAAATGGCTATCTTTCGACAAGGGGGATAAAATCATTGTTGACGGATTCGATTACTCTATAAGGACTACTACAACCCGTGGGATTGAGGGCGCAAACCATTATACGTTTGAGCCGATTTTCTACGGGCCTATGTATGACCTTATGAAAACAATCTATCGTAATTGCGACAGGTACGGAAAATCCGACCGTTCTACATTTGACTTGACTTATACAATCAAGGAATTTGTGCAAGTGTTGATTTTCAACCTCAATCGTGATTATCCGGGGCTATGGGCTTTCGATGAAAACAACTGCCCCGAAACCGAGGCTCTCACGCTTCAATTCTCCGGGAATAACTGCCTACAAGTCTTACAGACCCTTTGCAATAAGGACAATTTCAATCTGGAATTTCTTATTACACAGGATGACAACGTGCGCACAATCCATATTGGAAAATTCGGGCAGCGTGTCAATCCCCCCGGCGGTGCTGAATATTTTGAGTGGGGCAAGGGCAACGGCCTCTATAAGCTCAAAGAGCAAAAGGTGGATGACAAAGCCATTATTACGCGCCTTTGGGTTGAGGGCGGCACTACCAACATACGCACCGACTATCGCAACTACGCTGAACGCCTACAACTGCCTTATCCCCGCCGCTACAATCGCAAAAAGCACATTCTATATGACGGCACCGTTGTTGAACCCAATACCGAGCTTATCGGTATTTCGGATGACGGCAAGCGTTATTTAGAGGATGCGCAGTTGGCGGCCAAGATAGGCAGCGATGAGGATAGCAAGACCTACGACAAAATCTTTCCGACTCGCACGGGCAAAGTTACTGCATTGGTTGACGGCGATATAAACGCTTTCATTGATGACACTATGGACTTTGACCTTAACGCCAAAAACGATAGTGGCACAATCTATCTCGTGGATGGTGTTACGGCCAAAATCACGTTCACGTCCGGGCTTTTGGCAGGGCAGCAGTTTGAGCTTGAGGCGAAAGGCGGCTACGACCATGCTACTAAGAAATTCCGCTTAATCCCTTTCACTGACAAACGCGGCCTTACCATACCTACGACCGACACCGAGGCATATCGCATAAGGATAGGTGATACCTACAAGATTACCGATATATTTCTGCCCGAAAGTTACGAGCAAAATGCCGAGGAAGATTTGTGGTATGCCGGCATGGATGATTTCAAGCCTGCGACCCAAGCCAAAGCGCAATATTCGCTTACGCTGGACCGCCTATATTTCCTTGAGGCGTTGAGCCGCGATGCGGAGGTATGTGTATTCAAGGTTGGCGATTTTGTGCCTGTAAAAGATGACCGTTTCGGAATAGCAAAACAAATCCGCATACAAAAGATTACTCGCAATCTTTTGTTGGAGCATGACTATCAGTTGACCCTCTCCGATACGACAGCAATTTCAATCTCAACCCAGACGGTTCTAACGGTTATAGACCATGAGCAGATAATCACCAACAATCGACTACGCGACCTCAATAAAGCCCGCCGTGGTTGGCGTACCACCGAGGACTTGCGCAACATGGTTTATGACACTGACGGCTTTTTCGATACTGACAATATACGCCCCAACTCGATAGACACTAATATGTTGACAGTTGGCTCAAAAAGCCAGCAGTTTGTGTTAACCGGGGTAATTCTCCAAGCCAACTATGGCGGCAATCCTAATCGCTTTGCCGCCTCAGCCGGCATATTGTCGCACCTTACCATTGACCCGAACAAAATTAGGGCATGGCAAATGGGCGCGGTTGCCTTTGAGTTGCCAAGCACAGCAGGGTATTATCTATTTGCCAAATGCTCCAAGAATGGAGAAACCGGCACATGGATAATGACCCAGACCCAATATAAGTTTGAGCCGACCGATGACCCCAACAACTACTATTTCCTTGTGGGGATTCTCTCAACGCTCTACTCCGATGATAATTTCCGTGATTTCCAAACTACCTATGGCTTTACCCGTATCAATGGCAACACCATTACCACGGGTCGTATCGTAACAAGCGATGGTGAGTGCTATCTGGACTTGGACGGAAACAAATTTCGTATAGGGGATGCCTCAAGCTCTATCGACTGGAATGTTAGCCGGGACAATGGCATATCCTTAAAGAACGTAAGCGTTGTAAGCGAGAGTGGCGATGTTTCGCCTTTGGGTGTATATCGTGGTGTATGGAACGCAAGCTATATCTATTATCGGAATGACGAGGTAAGCTACACGACCCCGGACGGAGCGACCGCTACCTATCGCTATATTCATAATACCCCGACAAAAGGACACTTGCCAACGGATTCCGTATATTGGGGTGTAGTGGCACAGGGCGTTAATGGTGTAAATGGAGATAGCAACCGCCTTGTCTATCGTTATTCCTTTGAAAAGCCAAGCAAGCCTACCGGCAGCGCATTGACCCCAGCAGGCTGGAGCGACACACCCGACCGCGAGAATGTGCAAATCACACATGGCAATGTTTTTTCGCAACTAAACGGATATTATAATTCGCCGGCAATCGCCGACAACGAGATAACGAAAAACCGTATTACAATCGTAACCACCAAACCTAATCAGATGGTTGCGATTGAAATTTGGGCGCAGAGCGAAACCAACTTTGACTTTGTGCTTGTGGGTAAACTCGACACCGAGGGTCTTACACGCACTGCAAACTATCTGGACCGAATAAGCGGCCCGGATGCTAAAAAGGTCGTTTATGTGTCAATACCAACCGCCGGAACACATTTTGTTGATGTCGCATACGCAAAAGACCAGAGCAATGGCAAAAATGGCGATTGCGGCCATTATCGTATCGTAACGGTAAATAATTGCTGGCTCTCCGTTGGCACCGTTGACGGCTCCAATAATAACGTAGTGGCATGGAGCGACCCGATTCCTTTTTCAATCGACACGGCCGATGTAGAACGCATATATCGCTTGATGAGCAGCGAAACAACTCCCGCAACTCCCGCAAGCGATGAGTATGTTGATGATTTCGTGCCTCCGCTAACGACTGAAAACCACGTTGTCGGAAAATCTTACAATGTCGGCGATGTCGTTATTGGCGCAGACGGCAATTATTATGAGTGCTTAGTGGCAACTACAATAGCACCTGTTACACAATCAACAGTCGCGAGTACCGGTCGCCCGTTATGGATTATGAGCATGGATTGGGCGTTGCGTAAAGGCTGGACTGACAACCCCTCTGGCGTAACAACCAGCTATCGTTACGAATATGAGAGTGTCCGCAAAAAGAAAGATGGCAAGTGGGGGGCTTTCTCCACACCCGTTTTATGGATGGTACTCCCTAATGACGGAAAGGACGGCGAGAATGGCACTGATGGCAAAAATGGCGATTACACCGAGTATCGTTATGCTGTCAACGGGTCAAAGAGCGCGGCACCGACTTTGAACAACGGAGAACGTGCGCCGAGTGGATGGACTACTGCAATGCCGAGTGTCGGCAGCTTGAAATATCTTTGGCTCACGACCGCAAAAATCAGCGGACAGACAAATGCGTTGCTCTCAAACTGGACTACCCCCGTCCGCGTAACGCCCTACGATGGTGTTGACGGCAAGCCCGGCGCAGATGGTAAAGACGGCGATGTTGGGCCAGCTCTTGTTTTTCGCGGTGTGTATGATAGCTCTAAAACATATTACGGAAATGCCAAACGCATTGATGTGGTGAAATATAATAACCACTATTACATTGCGCGTATTGATGCAGGTTCTTTCTCAAATATATTGCCGACCAATACAAGCAAATGGAATGATTTTGGAGCGGAGTTTGAAACTATTGCGACAGGATTCCTCTTGGCGGAAAACGCTAATATCGCAAATTGGATATTCCGCAATGGGCGATTGGAAAGCGAGAGTGGAAATGCGTATCTTGATGGACGCACTGGGCAAATGCTACTTAGCGGATGGTTACGGCCTTTTGTTACGGAAATAACAAATAGCAATATATCCACCTATATGGATGAGCATGATTGCCTTGACTTGAATAAGACTGGACCGTTGATATATCTAAGTGCCAACTTATCCAAGTTAAGCCAATACACATATCTATTTTGGCTTCCTTGTATGCCGGGTGTGCTATTCCCATACGATACAGAGGAATCAAAGTATGTGCGCAGCCTTGTGGGTACGCGAATGATTATTTATAATTTTTCCCCCACAAGTGTTGAGTTTGTATTCTATTGCCTTGATGATTTCAAACCGTCTACGCTTACCCACGTACCGGCCCACAAGTCAGTGACAGTACCAAAAGGAAGTTTTATCGCACTCGAATGTGGTATTACTAAAACCAATACTATCACGCAAGATACTCAATATTCCAATGTTGAGATAATCGGGTGGAATTATGTAACCGCCAAAATGTGCCCGGCATCAGAATATCAGCAGTTAACTATGAGCCGAAGCCCTAAATATTCAAACACTAACACAAACAACGAATAGCTATGAGCTGGATTACGGAAAGCAACCGCCTCAAGCACTTTCTCTACGCTATCCCCTGCGCATTGTTCCTCACTATCCTCTTTGTCGGTGGACTTGCCGCCGGCATGGAATTTAAGGATAAAGCGCACGGTGGCGTATGGGATTGGCTCGACATATTAGCTACGATTTTAGGCGGGATTGTGGGGCAAATGCTCCAAGTGGCTATAATTTATGCCTTAAAGTGTGTTCTATGAACGCATTTATTATTAACTTTGCAGTAGATTAACCCAGTTAATTATGGATGACGTAAGAATACTCGCCAAAGGTCGTATAGATGACCTTTCAAAAGGCTTTCTTTTGCGCGATAGCCTGCCATTTTCCATATACCTGCGCTCCAAAACGGGCGTGGTGGAGAATGATACTATCGTGCAATGCCGCCTTATATGCGACAAAGAGGTAGGGGATTTCCCCGTGCCTGTCGGTGATTGGACTCCCGGTAAGATAGTGGCATTGCCCCCAAACGCTATCGACACCGCCAAATATGAGATTTATTGGGGTGCAAGTGATAACCCCTATTAAAATCGTAAAGCTATGGGCTTAATCTTAGGCAGCGGCTCCACTAAGCCGCAATATCCATACGATATGTGGTATGGTGTGCAAGGCGATTTTACCAGCAAGGACTATTTGCTGACCCGTATCGGCAACATGGACTTGCACCGCACACTCCCTATCCAAAAGAAACTGAGGCGTTTTGTTGAGAACACGGACGGCTCGGTAAAATACTATCTCCACCAGAACGATTCTCGTAAAAAGGATTCCGGGGCGGCCGCAAAGCTCGACACAACGGACGGAAATGTAATGCTTGAAAAGCCGGAATACTATGCCCGCTTTGAGGTGAACGGCACACAGTGGGCTTTGGCTATCTCCGAGTATGCTCTGCCCGGCTTTGTGCGTATGACCCGAAAGACCCTATCGCCGTGGGGCGCGACTATCGACATTGCCAACAATACGGCCGTTTCCGGGTGCTGGCTCCAGTGGGGGGCAGACGGAGAGCTTTTGCGCGATGCAAACGGCATTTTGTCGTTGCTCCCCAACGCTACTAATTTCCGTGGCGGCAGCGGTGCCTCGGACGCAAGCAAGGACGGCACATACAATTCTCAGCTCGGTATGCCCCGCACCTCAATCTCTAAGGCCGGCGCAAGGCCGGCTTGCAAGAATGGCACTCACTTAGGCATGGCTCGTGCCTATATGGAAATTGCATGGCTCCAGCGCATCGAATATGCTTCTCTCCACTGTCAGGACACCTACAACGAAACGCTCACGGCTGATGGCTTTCATCAAGGCGGCCTCGGCAGTGGTCCCGCTGTTGACGGCAGCCAGTGGAACACATGGGGCGGTTATAGGCCGTTTATCCCCTGCGGCGTGACTGCAACCCTCGGCAACAACACGGGCCGCGTGTCTTATACAATCAAAGGCTGGACCGGCGGCGACAAGGTTGTGCAAGTCAACTCTTATCGTGGACTTGAAGCCCCGTATGAATACTTGTGGTTCTTGGCCGATGACGTTCTTATCCACTATTCGCCGGATAGTGAAAATGGAAAGACAACGGCCTATGGCTGCTCTGACCCTACCAAATTTACGTCCCCGGCCGACAACGCAACAACTGTGCCGGACGGCTACGTTGCTATCACCGACCTACCCCGTAGCGATGGCTATCAGTGGAATTTCGGCTTTTCCTATGACGGTTTCACTTTCCCCACAAGTGTAGGAGCCAGCTCCAATCAAGGATTGTGTGATTATCTCTGGCAGGCTGGTGTCAATGCTTCGGGCTGGTACGGTGCCCTCCTGTCTGCCGATGCGAGCGGTGGCGCGGCTGCGGGTTTCGGTTTTCTGTTTGCGTACTATCGTAGCTCGTGGGCGGCTGCGGATGGGGCGTTCCGCTTGTGCCGTTTTTGACGGACTGCAAAACAACGGAACACGGAGCAACGAAAATATTGTCAAACTAATATGTAATACAATGAAATAAAACGGATTAACGCAAAACGAAATACGGGTGTCGGCGGTCAGGGGTGCCCTCCTGTCTGCCAATGCGAACAATGGCGCGAATGCGGGTTTCGGTTATCTGAATGCGAACAATCGTAGCTCGTGGACGAATGCGAATGGGGCGTTCCGCTTTTACCGTGGTTTCAATTCTTTGAATAAGATATTTCAGACTGTTGACCGCCGACACCTTACCTCTTGGTAAAAAAATAGTGATTAAGACAGTGTGAGTAGGAAATCCAAAACTCTGTTTTTGACTAACGGCACAATGAGCAAAAAGACGCATACATATCAACCTCAATATTCCGACTTTGAGGATTGCGGGCTTTATATCGGGGACACTGGAAAACTCTTTTGTTCACCGACCAAAAAGCTGTATAATGTGTATTGGCTGCTATATACTTGTGAGAATCTTTGCCGCGCTCAATATATGGCGCAGAAAGGCAAAGGCGACCACTCGGATATAAAGCGGTTCAATGAACACATATTGGAGAATATGGATGCGCTATGGGCTATGTTAAGGTATGAAACATACCAGCCGGGCGAGTATCGCGTAAAGAAAATATATGACCCGAAAGAGCGCGACATTATGATTGCTCCGTTCTTTCCAGATAGGATTATTCACCATTGCATCATAAACGTGCTGGGGCAGCACTGGACCCACATATTTATTGAGCATACCTATTCATGTATCAAGGGCCGAGGCACTCACAAATGTATGCTTGACGTGCGCCACGCTCTAAAACGCGACAAACGAGGTACGAGAATGTGCCTCAAGACCGATATTAAAAAATGCTACGACAATATAGACCACGCCGCCCTCAAGCTCATAATCCGCATAACCATTGCGGATGAACAACTTTTAAGGCTGTTAGATAAGATTATAGATAGCAACGGTAAAGAAAAAGGTCTGCCAATAGGCAACTACACCAGCCAATACTTAGCCAATCTCTATTTCGCATATTTCGACCACTGGGTTGTTGAGGAATTGGCGGCGTTGGTAAGGCTCAAATTCGGATGCAAGCTCTATTATTTCCGCTACATGGATGATATGGTGTTTCTGGCTGAAAGCTCGGTTGCACTGCATTTCGTTCTCGACATGGCGGGGCTATATCTGGCTGCGGAGCTAAAAGTGGAGTTTAAGCACACTTGGCAGATTTTCCCGGTTGATGATAGGAGCATTGACTATGTGGGGTTCAAGCAAAACCACTATGGCGTGTTGATGCGTAAGAGCATACTTTTGAGATTCTACAAGAAATCAATCAAGGTGGCCCGCAACAACCCTATCCGCGACCAACAAGACATTAAACATCTATTCCCCTCGGAATACGGGTGGGCTTTAAGGTGTAGTGAGCAACATAAAGAAAACATCTTTAACACCGTTATTCAAAATGGAAAAAAGTATTTTATCAATCGGGCTGCTATCGGAAACACGGCCGCAGGTAATTGACCCGTATAACAACGGGCAAGGTACCGTACTCTACAACCACAACATCGTAGAGGTTGATGTTGTCAAGGATGACATGGGCGGCGTAACAATCGCCACCGACCCGGAGACTGCAACAGGCAAGATGTTCCAGTACGACAGCCTCCGTGTGGAATATCCCACGACCGCAGACAACATTTTCAGCACCCTGCTATCTGCCAAGTACTCGGCCAACACCGAGAGCAAGCTGGTGAACGAGTATCAGAGCGCAGTGCTGGGTCTGCTACCCAAAGAATACAAGAAGCCCTACGAGGACTTTTTGCGCGACCGTCTGGCTATCCGCAATATGGTGGATAGCGATTGTGCCACTCTCAATATCCCTATGGACTTATGATAGATGAGGAAATAGAGGATTTCGTTGAGGACGAATCTGTAACAAGCTCCGACCTTTTCGATTGCGACTACACCCCGATAGACGCAGTGGTTAACCAAATCACTGTGTTTACCGGGTGTACCACTCGCGCAACCGAGAATGGAGACCGCTTGCTTGTAGCTTATGGTGAGGGTGCGGCCAAATCCGCGTTTTTCACCGACAGTAAAAAGTTGCGGAATGTGTTTTGCAACCCAAATCGCAAATTCCCTTTCCGTGCCGTTATCAAGGTGGTAAGCTACGGCAATATGTTTGGCTTTAATGTGTTCTCTCCCAAGACCGAGATAACGCAGGCCGACAAGGATAATTTCGCTTTCTACAAACGTGGTAAAAAGAGAAACCGATGACACAAGAAGTTGACGTAATCGCCAAGAATATAGGCGATGTAGGAATGATGGCCGTTACCGCCGCCTTTTTCCTTATACTGACTGCATTGTTGTGGGTAGCTTGTTTCCGCTGGTTCAAGTCTATTATAGACGGCATGATTAAGGGCAACAACAAAATGGTTAATGACCTGCTTGTTGAAACCCGGAAACAAAACGATATGCTCACCGACATATCCGAGGGCTTGCGCCCGGAAACGCAGCTACGCATAAAGCATACCACCGGGGTTTTCTTTGACCTTGCTATTGAAAAAGTGTGTCGCATTATTAAAAAAGTGCGCGAGGAAAACCACATTGTAGATAAGGACGCGACAAGAGCCAAAATCCACACCCTTATCCAGAATATCCATGAGGACAGGAACAGTCGCTTTGACTGTTTCAACTACCGAGGTAAGAAACTATCCTCTTACATTAACCACGATTGGATAGAATGGGTGGCCGAGGTTGTGGAGCATGAGGTTTACAACGAAACGGTAAACCACGGACGCGCCTACACCAACGTGCAAGCCGTATATGAGAGAATTAAAATTGATTTCTACCATAGAATGAATGACGAATGAAAATCTTAATAGACAACGGCCACGGCTTCGACACTAAGGGCAAGTGTTCCCCCGATGGCCGACTGAAAGAATATGAGTGGTGCCGGGACGTTGCGGCCCGTATCGTGAATATATTAAAAGGCATGGGGTATGATGCCGTTCTGATAACTCCCGAAACCAAAGACATACCCCTCAAGGAGCGAGTGCGTAGGGTAAACGACTACTGCAAACGCTACGGCTCCAAGAATTGCCTTTGCATCTCCGTACACAACAATGCCGCTGGCTCCGATGGCAAGTGGCATAATGCGACAGGCTGGAGTGGCTGGGTCGCTCCCAACGCAAGCTCCAACTCAAAGCGTCTGGCTCAATGTCTATACAAGGAGGCTGAACGAGCCGAGCTACAAGGCAATCGGTGTGTTCCGGCTGAAAAATACTGGGTAGGCAACTGGGCTATATGCCGAGATACAAATTGCCCGGCTGTCCTCACTGAAAATCTTTTCCAAGACAACAAAGGCGAGGTTGACTATCTTTTGACCGAGAACGGCAAACAGACAATCGCCATGCTCCACGTCAAGGCTATCATCAACTACATAGACCAGACCTACAAATGAAAAATTGGGTTTATCTTGTATTGCTGGGGCTGGGCGTTATCATTCTCTCTTTGTGGGCTGCCAACAAAAAGCTCACGAGCGAAAATGAGCGTCTGACCGCCAACGCTACGGCTTTAATGGATAGAGCCGACTACTACGAAACGGAGGCCGGCAAATCGGCCGCATCGGTTCAAAAACTCACTCTCGACTACTCCGAGCTTCAAGACCACTACAACCATGTGTGCCGGACGGCTGACGAGCTGGGGGTAAAAGTCAAACGCCTCCAATCGGCTGCCACGACTGCAACGCAGACCGAGGTCAAAGTGATTACCCAAGTCCGAGACAGCATTGTTTACCGTGAGGGCGTTATGGATAGCCTCAAGGTGTTGCGCTGGCAGGACCCGTGGGTAACTGTTGCTGGAGAGATACGAGGTGATAGCGCAGCTCTTGATGTTGTTTCGTGCGATACAATCACGCAGATTGTTCACCGGGTCCCGAAAAAGTTTTGGTTTATCAAGTGGGGTACAAAGGCTATACGGCAGGAAATAGTAAGCTCCAATCCTCACACCAAAATAACCTACACGGAATACATCGAATTGAAATAGCATTTTCTTGTAGTAACTATTATAGTTAGAGGTAAGGGGTAGCCGTGAGGTTGCCCCTTATTTTTTTGCTCCATTGACAAAATAAACAATGAGCTTGCGCGTTTCAAAAAATAGAGCTAACTTTGCACATCCGATTCTTGTAATCGGTGTTGCAACCCAATCCCCGTTAGCCCCGAAAGAGGCGCGGGGATTTTGGAATTTCAACCGAAATTCTACAATAGTTCTACGAAATAACGAATTAGCCTCGTATCTGGTTGATAATCAAAGTTAAAATAGGAGTTTCCTAAACTTTAGATAGGGGTTCGATTCCCCTCGGAGGTACTATGGGAAAGTTTACTGCTTTTAAAGTTCAACTTGCTTCGTTGCCCGACGGACACCATGAGCAGGATTTCGAGATAACGACCGAGTTTTTCAAAAACATGGAAAACACGGACATCATCTCTTCTGATGTCAAGGTTCATCTCGACCTTGTGAAGAAGAACGACACCTACGACTGCAGATTCCATTGCAAGGGGATGCTGCAGATTCCCTGCGACCGCTGTCTTGATCCACTCGACCACGAGGTAGACACGGAATATCATGTGATAGTCAAATACGGAGAAAACTATGATGACGGTGCCGACAACCTCCTGGTGATACCCTACAGCAACAGCTATCTGAACGTGGCATACATTCTCTACGACACCATCCTGCTGACGATTCCGCTGCGCCATGTGCACCCGATGGGCAAATGCAACCGCGCCATGGCAGCAGTCCTTTCAAGACACAAAGGAGGCGGAGATGAAGAGACGGAAGAGGCTCTTGATGATGTCGATGCCGAAATCGAAAGCGGAAGCGAAGATTAAGACAATCTTTTAAAACACGACACTTTAACAAAAACTGAATAATAATATTAAAACAATACAGAAATGGCACATCCTAAACGCAGACAATCGCACACCCGTACGGCAAAACGCCGCACACACGACAAAGCTCTCGTCCCCACTCTCGCAATCTGCCCCAACTGCGGCGCTTGGCACATCTACCACACCGTTTGCGGTGAATGCGGTTACTATCGCGGCAAACTCGTAATCGAGAAAGCTGAAGCCTAAGTTTTAAGATCCGGCCTGTTGCCCTTGTGGCAACAGGAGTCTTTATTAAAGGCGGAACTATCTTTTTTAAAACAAATTCATGAAGTGAAAAAAATACTTTTTCACTTCAATACTTATTTTATTCGATTATGGCCAACGCCAAAATAAGCGGAATCGCCTCCTACGTGCCTGACGACATCCTCGACAACGACATGCTGTCGAAGATGGTCGACACCAACGACGAATGGATAACCACACGCGTAGGCATCAAGGAACGCCGCATTCTCAAAGACCCTGAAAAGGGTTCAAGTTTCCTCGGAATAAAGGCTGTGGGCAAACTGCTTGAAGAAACCGGCACAGCAAAGGAAGAGGTGGATCTCGTGATATGCGCCACCTCAAACCCCGACTACCGTTTCCCTTCAACCGCCTCTGTCATCACTCATGAACTCGGTCTGACCAATGCCTATGCATACGACATTCAGGCAGCCTGCGCAGGCTTCATTGTGACCATGCAGGCAGCAAGGGCATATATCGAAGCCGGACTTTATAAAAAAGTGGTTGTGGTATGCGCTGAGAAAATGAGCAGCATGACCGATTATCAGGATCGGGCAACCTGTCCTCTCTTCGGAGACGCGGCTGCGGCTGTTATGGTAGAACCCACAGATGAGAATCTTGGTGTGATCGACGGCGAATTCCACATTGATGGAAGCGGACTCCACAATCTGCTCATGAAGGCGGGCGGCTCCGCGCTCCCTGCCTCTCACGAGACCGTTGATGCCCGCGAGCATTATATCTATCAGGAAGGACGCGTGGTTTATAAAAACGCCGTGCGCGATATGCTCTCGTCTTCTCTTTCCGTAATGAAACGCAATAACCTCTCTGTTGAAGATGTCGACTGGTTTGTGCCCCATCAGGCAAACCTGAGAATCATTGAGGCAGTTGGCGGTCGCATAAAGATTCCGGAGGAGAAAACGCTCGTGAACATCCAGCACTACGGAAACACCTCGGCGGCTTCAATCCCGTTATGCCTTGACGAATACAAAAACAAACTCCATAAAGGAGACCGCATCGTGATGACAGCGTTCGGCGCAGGCTTCACATGGGGCGCGATGTATCTCATCTGGGCGATAGACCCTAAATAAGGCTGACTCCAGAAAAATGAACAATGACCCGCTTCGGAGGGTTCTAAATATAGCCATCCCGCTGTGCGGGCTGGCTATTGTTCAAATAGCGGGAACGTCTCGTCCCGCAACGTGACATCCACAAAAAACGATAGAAATTATGGAAGAACTCAAGAACAAGATAGAGGTCGACAACCTCCTCCCCGAAGCAAAGATCAAAGAAGGACACCGTGCCGGATTCGTAAACATAGTTGGAAACCCCAATGTCGGCAAATCCACGCTGATGAATGACCTTGTCGGCGAAAGGATATCCATCATCACCTCCAAGGCTCAGACAACAAGACACAGGATAATGGGAATAGTAAACACCCCGGAATACCAGATTGTATATTCCGACACACCCGGTGTGCTTAAACCCAAATACAAGCTTCAGGAATCGATGCTCGGATTCTCGGAGGGTGCACTCACCGATGCAGACATACTGCTTTATGTGACCGATGTTGTCGAGGATCCGGAGAAAAACGCGGATTTTCTTGAACGCGTGGCAAAAGAGAAGATTCCGGTTCTTCTGGTAATAAACAAGATAGACCTTGTCAAAGGAAACGAGCAGCTCGAAACGATTATGGCAGCATGGAAGAACCGCCTCCCTAATGCTGAAATATTCCCGACCAGCGCCACGGAAAACTTCAACGTCGATAACCTGAAGAAACGCATCGAGGAATTATTGCCCGTCTCGGCTCCGTTCTTCGGAAAGGATGCCTTGACCGACAAACCCGCAAGATTCTTCGTCACGGAAATTATCCGCGAGAAACTGCTCCTCAATTACGACAAAGAGATTCCTTACAGCACAGAAGTTATTGTGGAGAAATTCGATGAGAAAGAGGGCGCGATACATATCATGGCAGTGATTTATGTGGAACGCGACTCTCAGAAGGGAATCATAATCGGAAAAGGAGGCGAGAAAATAAAGAAAATCGGAATCACCGCACGCCAGGACATAGAGAAGTTCTTTGGAAAGAAAGTATTCCTCGAACTCTTTGTCAAAGTGGAAAAAGACTGGCGCAACCGTGAAAACAAACTCCGTGCGTTCGGATATATGGAATAATCCAGCAAAAATCTTCAAAAAAACAATATATGGGTAAGTTGATAGCAATTGTCGGGCGACCCAACGTGGGAAAGTCCACGCTTTTCAACCGCTTGACGCAGACACGCCGCGCCATTGTCGATGACACGGCAGGCACCACACGCGATCGCCAGTATGGCAAAGTCGACTGGTGCGGACAGGAATTCTCCATCGTCGACACCGGCGGATGGGTAGTGAACTCGGATGATATTTTCGAGGAAGAAATCAACAAACAGGTGGAAATCGCCATCGAGGAAGCCGATGTGATTCTTTTCGTGGTCGATGCATCAACCGGAGTGACAGATCTCGATGACAAGGTCGCCGCCATCCTGCGCCGGTCAAAGAAACCGGTTATTGTCGTGGCAAACAAAGAGGACAGGGGTGACGCTCGCTTCAACATCTCCGAGTTCTATAGCTTCGGTCTCGGCGACCCTATAGGCGTGTCATCGGCAAACGGTTCCGGAACGGGTGAACTCCTTGATGAGATTGTTAAGGACATGCCCGAAAAAGACGACACGGAGGAAACCGATGAAAATATCGCCAAATTCGCCATAGTAGGACGCCCTAACGCAGGCAAATCTTCGCTGATAAATGCCTTTATCGGCGAAGAGCGTCATATCGTTACCGACATCGCCGGAACAACCCGTGATTCAATTTACCACCGCTATAATAAATTCGGCTTCGATTTCTATCTTGTGGACACCGCCGGCATAAGGAAGAAACAGAAAGTCAATGAAGACATCGAATATTACTCAGTCATACGCTCTATCCGCGCCATAGAGGCTTCGGATGTGTGCATCCTTATGATTGACGCAACAAGAGGCATCGAAGGGCAGGACGCGAATATTTTCAGCCTTATACAGCGTAACCGCAAAGGGCTCGTGGTGTGTGTGAACAAATGGGATCTGGTCGCTGACAAAAGTCTGGCGGCGCAGAAGAATTTCGAGCAGGCGATACGTTCGAAATTCGCACCGTTCACAGACTTTCCCATCCTTTTCACCTCCGCACTGACAAAACAGCGTATTTTCAAGGTGCTTGAAACAGCGGTGCAGGTATTTGAGAACCGCCGCCGCACGATTCCCACCTCACAGCTCAACTCATACATGCTTGAGCAGGTAGCTATAACTCCGCCTCCGAGCAACAAGGGAAAATTCGTGAAAATCAAGTATGTCACCATGCTCAAAGATTCGATTATCCCTACATTCGTATTTTTCTGCAATCTTCCCCAATGGGTCAAGGAGCCTTACCGACGTTTCCTTGAGAATAAGATTCGCGAACACTGGGATTTCAACGGAACCCCGATTTCAATCTTCATGCGAGAGAAATAATATCTAAGTCATAAAAATCAAAGAGGTCTGCGATAATCGCAGACCTCTTTGATTTTTATGACGTAATCAGTTCAATTCCACTGTAGAATCGGCGACCGTTGTGTCGGCATCCGCCACAGGAGCGTCAGAAACGGAGACTTCCACAGTCTCTCCGGTCGACTCCATATTCTTCATCGTGCGCCCCTGACATGACATCATCGCAGCTGACACTGCAATGACCGCAAGTGCCGACAAACCCGTTTTAAACAGCCGGGTCATATCAGTTTACCTTGATGAGTTCAACTTCGAAGATAAGGTCGGCATAGGGAGGAATGTCGTTGCCTGCTCCACGCGCGCCATAAGCAAGGTCAGAAGGAATATAGAAGACATATTTCGAACCCTCCTTCATAAGCTGCAGACCCTCTGTCCAACCTGCTATGACACCATTGAGGGGGAATGTGGCAGGTTCGCCGCGCATAACAGAACTGTCAAATACAGAACCGTCAAGCAGACGACCGGTGTAATGCACCGTGACCTGATCCGTAGCACCCGGCATTGCGCCTGTGCCCTCCTTCTCGATCATGTATTTAAGACCGGATGGCGTACGTACATAAGTTGAATCAGTAGCGAACTCCGCCTGATATTCAGGATTGCGGAAGCGATCTGCCACAGAATCTGTCACAACCTCGTCAACTACCTCCACCACTGCGCTGTCTGACTGTGTGTCGGCATTCTTTTCCGCAGTCTTCTTACACGAGGCAATCATCGCAACCGCGCCGACCGCCAATGCTGCATAAAAAAATTTCTTCATACTATTTTTTGTTTACCTTGATGAGTTCTACCTCGAAAATCAGGGTTGAATGAGGAGGAATCACATTCGGCACGCCACCTGCTCCATATGCGAGATCCGACGGAATGAAGAATGTATATTTCGCGCCTTCCTTCATAAGCTGAACACCCTCTGTCCAGCCGGGAATAACGCGGTTAAGGGGGAATGTGGCGGGCTCACCGCGGTTGACAGAACTGTCAAAGACCGTGCCGTTGAGGAGCTTGCCTGTGTAATGCACAGTGACCTCATCAGATGCCGAAGGCTGTGCGCCGTCACCCTCTTTCTCCACTACATACTGCAGACCGCTTGCTGTAGAGCGCACATTCTCTTTCTTGCCGTTCTCTGCAAGGAATTTCTCACCCTCTTCGCGAGCCATAGCCTCAGCTTTCTTCTCAAGATCCTGAAGATAGTCGTTGATAAGTTTCTGTGCCTCTTCCACCGGCATTTTGGGTTCGCCGCCATCGAAAGCGACCTTCACTCCATCCTTGAATTCCTCTGAATTTATTTCTTTCACACCCATTGCCTGCAATTGTTTTCCCATTGCAAGACCCCATGCATAACTAAGCTTATCCATTTTTCTGATTTATTTTTAATAATTTCTCTTTTTTAGACTTAACATTTATCTCCCGGAATTCCGGTTTACCGCGGTTTACGGGATCTACCCTACTTTTATTAACAAATTCCGCGCCAATTCTATCACACCTCACATTTTTAAATTTCAATAATTTGTAGTAAATTTGATGGATGAATCAATCGCATACATATAAAAAACAATAACACCATTAAAAAACAATAACACCATGAAGAAGATAATTCTTTTTGCCGGTGCCCTTCTGGCATCAGGCGTTGCAAATGCCACCTATTTTCAGGCTCCGGAAATGGACGATGCTAAAGTCGTGAATCCCGATTCCACAGGTTTCACGTTCACTGATGTGAAAATTATCCCTACCACTCCGGTAAAAGACCAGAACAAATCCGGAACATGCTGGGCGTTCTCCGGAATCTCTACAATCGAAGACGACCTGCTTCGCAGAGGCAAAGGGGAACTCGACCTGTCGGAAATGTTCGTTGTGCGCAACGCATATATCGACAAGGCAAAAAAATATATCCGCACAAACGGTCAGATAAACTTCGCTCAGGGAGGTTCGTTTGAGGATGTGCTTGAAATGACCCGCCGCTACGGCGCGATGCCTGAAGAAGCTTATGCAGGACTAAACTATGGCGAGAAAAAACATTCTCACTACGAGATGGCGGACGCACTTAAAAGCTATCTTGACGCAGTGATGCGCAACGGTCAGCGCACCAAAAAGCTGACAACCGCATGGCTTCCCGGATTCATCGGCATTCTTGACGCATATCTTGGCGCAGTGCCTGAGAATTTCACATACAAGGGAAAGACCTACACTCCTCAGAGCTTCGCGAAAGAGATAGGCATAGAGCCGGATAATTTCGAGATATTCACAAGCTACACACATCACCCTTTCTATGAGAAATTCGCTCTTGAAATTCCGGACAACTGGCTTTGGAGCGAGAATGTGAACGTACCTCTCGCCGACCTTCGGGCAATAACCGACAACGCCCTCGACAAGGGATATACAGTTTTCTGGGGAGCCGACGTGTCGGAAGGAGGATTCAAATGGACAGACGGTTATGCCGTGAATCCGGCTGAAAAGGAGGAAAAGGACATGACAGACTCTGAACTTTCACGTTGGGTGAAACTTTCCGACAAAGACCGCTCCAGCGAACGTTTCAAAATCAAAGGTCCTGTCAAAGAGAAAGAAATCACCCAGGAACTCCGCCAGCAGGGTTTCGACAATTATGAGACAACCGATGACCACGGAATGGTGATTGTAGGTTATGCCACAGATCAGGAAGGAAACAAATATTACAAAGTGAAAAATTCATGGGATACAAACCAGGTTTACGATGGTTTCTTCTATGTTTCCGTACCCTATTTCCTTGAGAAGACCATGAATATCGGCGTGCGCAAGGAAGCAATCCCTGCCTCAATCGCCAAGAAAATAAAATAATAGGCGTTTGAACCATATGCAGGTAAGAGCTAAAAAGAACCTCGGGCAGCATTTCCTTAAAGACGAGGAAATCGCACGCCGCATTTCTGAAACCATTTCGGCAGAGCAGCTTCCCGCTGCCTCTGCCGCATATGGCTCACTTCCCATTCTTGAAATAGGACCGGGAATGGGCATGATGACAAAATATCTCATGAATACAGGCAGGGAACTGACAGCCGTTGAGCTTGACCACGAAAGCGTGGAATACCTTGACAAGATCTACCCCGGTCTGAACGTAGTAGAGGGGGATTTTCTGAAAATGGATCTGGAGGAGATCTACTCGGGTCCGTTCGCGCTCATAGGAAACTACCCTTATAACATCTCCTCACAGATATTTTTCAAGGTTCTTGATTACAAGGAAAAAATCCCGGTTGTGGCAGGCATGCTTCAAAAGGAAGTGGCAGAGAGGATATGCTCCGGACCGGGTTCTAAAGTATACGGCATATTGTCCGTATTGCTGCAGGCATGGTACGACTGCGAATATCTCTTCAACGTAGAACCGCATGTATTCGCGCCGCCGCCAAAAGTCAGAAGCGGCGTATTGCGCCTTACACGCAACAGCCGTGAGTCACTCGGCGTTGACGAAGCATTCTTCAAGACTGTGGTAAAGACCGCTTTCGGGCAGCGGCGCAAGACACTGCGAAATTCCCTTGCGTCTCTCATTGCGCAAAGCGGCATGGCTCCGGACAGCGAGATACTCTCTTTACGCCCCGAACGGCTCTCTGTGGAGCAATTCATATCACTTACCCGTGAGTTGAAGCCTTTTTCTTGAAATACAGCTCTATTTTTATTTGGCAATAACAATAAAAAATATTAGCTTTGCAAAAACTAATTTTTTGCAAAGCTAATATTTTATCTATATCACTATGGAGGAGACTATGAAACAGAGACTCATTCAGCTGCTCAAGGCAAAGCATATGACACAGACTGAATTCGCCCGCCATCTTGGAGTTACCCCTACCTATATTGGAGCCATGCGCAAAGGGATGCCTAAAGAGCGTCTCAAAGTAGTATTCGACTTGTTTCCCGACGTAAACCGCGACTGGCTTATGTATGGCGAAGGAGAGATGCTTGTCGCCTCTGACGATGAATCCCCCGATCTCAGCAAGGGTTATGTAGTGCCGATGCTTCCTGTAGAGGCATACGCGGGCTGTCTGCAGCAATGGAGCCGGGGGGTGATGTTGCGCGACTGCGAGAAGGTTGTATCTCCTGTCCCGGGCGTTGATTTCGGCATACGCATTACCGGTGACAGCATGGAGCCAGAATTCAAGGACGGCTCCATACTATTCATAAAACGCATCAACGAGAAAGCCTTCATCCCATGGGGACACCCAATGGTTATAGACACAGAAAACGGCGTTGTCGTGAAAGTGATCTACCCCGCCGGAGACAGTGTCGTCCTCCCGGACTGTCCAATGGAATATATCGAGGCTCGCAGCTACAATCCTGCCTATCCCCCGTTTCTGATCCCCACAGAGAGCATATACGGACTCTACCGCGTAATCACCGGCATCCGGCAGTATTCCACCATCTGAAAAGCATCAGAACTTGATTTCAACGCCTCCCATGACCGTCATGCCTGGCATCGGACAGCCGTACATTATTTCGTAGTGCTTGTTGAGGATATTATCGAGTTTCAGGAAGGGTTTTACATCGACTTTGGTACGGAATGTATATCCGGCTCTCAGATTGAGCAGAGAATAGCTCTGCGTGTGTCCGTCGGGGGCTCCGGTGTAAAGGCTCCATATCGTGTTGGATTCAAGTGTCAGCTCAAGGTTTCCGGGCGTATAGCATACCTCGGCGTTTAGCTTGTTCTTGGGTGCGCCAAGAAGATTGTCGTTGGTTGTGTGGAGATAGCTGTAGTTCGCGCTTGCGCTCCATTCGTCGGAAATCTGATAGGCGGCATCGACCTCGAACCCTTTGTTTATGAACGTTCCTGTATTCACATTGCGCGGTCTGCCGTCAACTCGGGCAGTCTGAATCATATTTTTGCCATCGATAAAGAAGAACGACAACCCTATATTGAAACGGTTGTCAAACAACCATTGCCTGAACTCAACGTCATAATTCCACATATATTCGGGCTTCAGATCCGCGTTTGCCGGCGGGTATAGATAAAGTTCTCTCAGATTTGGCGCCCTGAAACCTTTGCCGAATGAGAATTTCAGCGAACCTCCGGCATATGGCTTGAGTATGAAACCTGCCTGCGGAACCCATTCGTTGCCATATTGCGATCCATGCTGCAGACGCACCCCGGCATTGAGTGAAAGGAGGTCATTCCATAATCCCTGCTGCATCATCACATAGCCTGCGATTTCATTCTCACTTCCTTTGAACTCGGAACTGCGCATGGATATGTCTTCCTTACCTGTATTCCACACATGACCGCCCCAATGCATGAAGTCGATGCCGGCGGAAAGATCGTTGCCTTGCCAGAGATTGAGGGTCTGGTAAAGCGTGAACCCCATGTTATAATCTGTGGAGTTGAATATATAGTCCGTAGGTGTGGCATCAGGGGCATAACCATCGTCAACCCAGTTGCGGCCCCAGTTGATGAATGCCTGCACGCCTCCTGATGCCTTTTCATAGTTGTCTTTGGCGTATACTGAGGCTGTACCCCGGTTCACTTTGGTCCACATGCTCACAAGTGGAGCCTGCTCTGTGCCGGGATTGTTCGCTTTGGTCTGATTCATCTCCACGGTTGTCCCCACTTCCCATTCCTTGACGGGATTATACTGAAACTGTATGAACTCGTTGGCATTCCAGAACTCGCTGTTTTCGCGATAGCCGTTAGAGCGGTCAAGAGCTCCCGCCACTGTAACACCGAACTTACCTTTGCGATAGCCGGTTGTCAGTCCGAACTTCTGGGTTGTGAACGACCCGAATTCAGCATGGGCTCGCCCAGTGAAACCATCCTGCAGGTGACGGCGGGTAATGATATTCACAGAACCACCCATGGCATTGGAGCCATAGATTAACGATGACGGACCCTTTACTATCTCGACGCGTTCCACTCCGTTGGTGACATAAGTGTCGGGCATGGCATGTCCGAAAACTCCTGCCCACTGCGGCTGTCCGTCCACAAGAAAAAGCACTTTGTTTCCCTGACCCACACCACGTATGTTTACGGTTCCTGCAGAACCTCCCGAGGCTCCGTAGCCCGCGAAACCGCGTTCGGTCACAAACAGACCGGGGACCTTATTGACAAGAATTGGCAGCAAGGATGTTTCCGCCGATTTGTCAATTACCTCTTCGGTCACTATATTCGTGTTCAACGGAAGCAATGTCACATTTGTCTTGGCAGGCGCCGCAGCAACGACATCGGGCAATGTTACGGTATCTGCCGGAATCTCGGAATCTGAGAGTGCGGCTACCGACGCAAAAAGCAATAATGGTGTCAACATAAGCATGGGGTTAATACATTTTCCTCACTCTGAAACATCAGTATGAGGAGTCTTTCTAAGAATTATTCTAAATAACGTACAAATTTAGTTCTTTTTATTACTTATAATCATTCTGAATAAGAAAAGGTTTACAGTATCTGAAAAATTGTTAAGGATTCCTACGTTTTTTTAGTGATAGACAGTCAATTGGAGCAGGTAAAAATTTTGGCGGCTTTCAGAGACCGCGTATGCATGTAATATCAGAAAGTCTTGCCATATGAAGCCCGGTCGAGGGAACGGTAGCCTATCGCCTCCGCTATATGTCGCGATTCAACCCTCTCGGATGAATCAAGATCGGCAATTGTGCGTGCCACACGAAGAATCCGGTCGAAGGCACGTGCCGACATGTTAAGGCGCGTCATGCGCTCTTTAAGTTTTGAAAGTCCCTCCTCGTCAGGCCACGCGTATTCATGAAGCAACCTTGAATTCATCTGTGCGTTGCAATGTATTCCGGGAAGATTACGGTATCTCTCCTGCTGTATGGTTCTTGCCTTCATCACACGGTCACGTATCGACACAGAACTTTCCGCCGGAGCCTTGTCGGCAATATCGTCAAATGCCACCGGTTCTATCTCCACCTGTATGTCTATGCGGTCAAGCAATGGTCCGGAAATCTTGTTCATATATTTTGATACCTGTCCGGGGGTGCACGTACAGGATTTGGTCGGATGACCATAATAACCGCAGGGACATGGATTCATGGAGGCGACAAGCATGAAACTTGCCGGGTAATTTACAGTATATTTGGCTCTCGCAACCGTTATCACCCTGTCTTCAATCGGCTGTCGCATCACTTCGAGCACATGGCGCGGAAACTCGGGAAATTCATCGAGAAACAACACGCCGTTATGAGCCAGCGAAATCTCACCCGGCATCGGATTGGCACCTCCCCCTACAAGTGCCACGGGAGAGACGGTATGATGCGGCGTGCGGAACGGCCGCCGGGTCATGAGCATAGCACCGCGGGAGAGCTTGCCGGCAACAGAATGTATTTTCGTTGTCTCGAGTGCCTCTGCCATGCTCAACGGCGGTAAGATTGATGGAAGGCGTTTTGCCATCATTGACTTGCCAGCCCCGGGAGGACCGACCATCAATATGTTATGCCCTCCGGCACATGCCACTTCAAACGCGCGTTTGACACTCTCCTGCCCCTTCACTTCTGAAAAATCGAAATCGAATTCCTCAAACTGGCGGGTAAAGAGTTCGCGTGTGTTTATCCTGACGGGCTGAAGATCCGAAGTGCCACCAAGCAACGCCGCCACCTGCGCGAGATTTTTCACCCCGAATACGTCAATCTTATTGACAACGGCAGCTTCTGTCACGTTTGCCTCTGGAACAATAAGCCGTTTGAAGCCCATCTCCCTCGCCTTTATTGCCATAGGCAACGCTCCTTTTACGGGCATAACCGAGCCGTCGAGGCTTAGTTCCCCCATCATCATGTATTCGCCGAGGTTGTCACACTTGATCATCTCCGAGGATGTCAGAAGGCCTATTGCGATCGGAAGATCGAAAGACGCTCCTTCCTTGCGTTCGTCAGCCGGTGAAAGGTTTACCGTTATCCGGAAATGAGGAAACGAAAAACCGGAATACTGCAATGCCGCGGCGATGCGCTGATAGCTTTCCCTGACAGACTGATCCGCCATACCCACTATCGAAAAACCTATTCCGTTTGTCATGACTGTCTCTATTGTCACCGGAAAGGCATCTATGCCGTTGATTGCGGCGGAATATACTTTTGTCAGCATAAGCATCTCTTTTTACCGTTATTTTTTGGGGGCTTTCTTATCCGCAGTCTTCCTGAAAGCCTTGTCAGCGTCATCACTCTTGTCACCGACATAAACTGCCTTACCGGACTCATCGAAAACCATAAACCAGGGAGTGCGCGAGACACCTGCCCTTATCATCAGAGAATCGGTCTCGGCGTGGAAATTCCACCCCCTGACAACCTTCGACAATGAATCCTTCCGCACCACCGACATCCACCCGATGGAATCGGGATCAAAACACACATCGGCGATGATACGGGAAGTCGAGTCAGGAAAGTCTTCAACAAGTTTCTTCAGCAGAATCAGCCTGTCTTCCCTCCCCGCGTCTTTCTCTCTCCAGAAATACAGCAGCACCGGTTGGTTTCCGATATGCAGAGTGTCAACTCCATTGCCGAATGTATGCAAGATCATCTCTTGAACCTTATGTGGCACCACAGGTGAGCCGCCTGGCATGTCACCACGTCCGACCAGTTGCATCCACTTGGGTTCAAGAGCCTTCCCCTTCAGCACCTGCCATAATCCACGGAATCGGGAATCATCTTCACGCCTGTTGAAATAAATGAGCAGCAGCAGCGTGGACAATGGATTATCCGGATTTGCCTTTACATATTTCTCGACAGCCGTATTTATCTTACTGTAATCGCCGGATGACAACACCGTTTTATTATCAAGACGCCATACGTTCCATTCCTCCGTGAGCCTGTTGCCGGAAATACTCCATGAGTATGGATCAGAGCCTTCGCCGGTAATCTTTATCTTGTCTCCCCTTTCCGCATAAAACGCTGCTTTAGGCACAGAACCAGCCCCCGGTATATATACTATTGTCGGATTCGCCGTGACACATATCACCTGAGCCTTCCCCCCCTGCACGGCAGCTACGGTCTCCACAAACCACCCTTTCACCGGATCCGATGCATAATATACCATTCTGTATGCGTCATTGACATTTGACGGAAGCTGATATTCCACCTTTATCTCATTCTTCACACATCCTGCCCAAAACAGCGGTATAAAGAACATCAGATAACGGAATATATGTAAGCCACGATGATTGTATCTATTCATAACTAAGAATCTGTTCAAAGGTTTTACCTCACGAAAATACAAAAAAAATGCCTGACATGAAAATATCAGGCATTTTTTATTTCCACTGTTTTTTTCCTCTTCTCAGCGGGTATATTTTTTCGACATCCGGCAGATTATCTCTCCCATCTCATCGCGCAGTTCCTGCGGGCTGACAACCTCCGCGTCATCCCCCATAAGAAGAATACGGCGTTTGAATTCCTCGCCGGGGACAAGATGATACTCGAATATCGAGGAATCGAAATCAGCCATCACCTCTTTCTGCGAATCATGAAGAATCTGGGTGCGGATAAGATCGCGGGTACCGTCACCAATGCGCAGACGCACCGTGACAGGTTCAAGCTCTGTGTCAACATCCATTCCATAATAGTTCTCGAAGAATTTCTCCGGCTCGAAGTTCTCGTCATAATTGAATTTTATATTCGAGATCTCAAGATTGAGCACTCTTGAAAGATCAAACACAAGCATGTCCTTGCGTCCGTGTATCTTGCCGAGAATATACCATGAATTGCCCCAGAATCTCACGCAATAAGGTTCAAGAGTGAATTCGGTCAGATGCTCCGGTGTCTTGGGAATGGAATTGACTATCCTTACGCATACATTCTTTTCCATAGCCTCGATTGCGGCTGCAAGACCGAACTTCTCATCGGGATTGTCATTGGCGAGCACGCGGTCGCGACATCTCTTTTCCGATTCAAGTGCATGTGAGTTGCTGAGCGTCTGAAGCATCCATATCTTAAGTTGCGTCGAATACTTGGCATCGGCATTATCCTTAAGATAATAATAGTTGCCTCCCTTTCGCTTGCAAGCGATGGTGATTCCGAACAGCTTATCCACCACATAGCGGTGATTATGAAATGTACGGAGTGCCAATGGCGAACGGTCTTCATTCAGCGGAGACCTTTCCCATAGGCTTGAAATCTCTTCGTAGGTTAGTTTCCCTGCCTGGTTGACTACATCTATCAACCATACATACCTCTTAAACAAGTTGCTGGTCATGTCTGATTGAACTGCTTGATTAGTGTATTATATAACTGCTTTTCCCGCAAAATTAGTAAAGTTTTTCCAATCTGACAATAACGGGTCATCCCTTTTGGCATGACCCGTTACATTTTTGTATCGTTTGCTTCAGTAGATGACAAAAATTGAATTTATGCTGTTAAACATCTAATCTTTTGGCGATTAAATTTGTAAAAGTCCTTGAAATTTAGTAATTTAAAAGAAAA
>Ga0137308_100170_pt1 | contig 120689 bp, 108 predicted proteins | sample Inofrocosms_June_FD_97181 | JGI IMG/M metagenome (GOLD analysis project Ga0137308, IMG submission 97181) | Mouse cecal microbial communities from Vienna, Austria - N-Acetylneuraminic and N-Acetylglucosamine D2O microcosms_June | ecosystem: Host-associated > Mammals > Digestive system > Large... | reverse complement strand
AAGCCCATTTAACACAAACAACTGCTGCCCATCACTGATTTTAGGAAGTCCAGGCGCAAATCTGCCCTGTTCCCCTCTTGCAGCTTCTTCTTCCACCTTTTTCTGTTCCCGTTTCCAGTCAATTCCAAAAGGCGGATTAGAAATACAGTAATCAAAGGTAAATCCTGCAAACTGATCGTCTGACAAGGTATCTCCGAACCTCATATTGTCGGGATCTCCACCGCGAATCATCATATCCGCTTTTGCAATCGCATAAGTAGACGGATTAAACTCCTGCCCAAAGCAAGTGACTTCTATATCGCTGTTCAAATCATGGATTCTCTCCTCCATACAGGAAAGCATCTGAGATGTTCCCATCGTCATATCATAAACTGTCATTCCGCCTGTATCTAAATTGGCATCCGCAAGCAGTAAATCCGTCATAAGGTAAATAATATCCCTGCTGGTAAAATGCGCTCCTGCTTCCTCTCCAAAAGACTCTGAAAAGCGGCGCACTAAGTCTTCAAAAATATAACCGCAATCTACCGCGCTGATTTTATCAGCGCCTAAATAACCCTTTTCAGAATTAAACTCTTTAATAATGAGATATAGTGTATTACTCTCCACCATTCTCTTGATGATATTATCAAAGTCAAACTTGGAAAGAACATCCTGCGCATTTGCAGAGAAACCGGCTAAATAGTCTTTAAAATTCGTTTCTATATTATTCGGATCAGCCAAAAGCAACTCAAATGTAAACTTGCTTATATTATAAAACTGATAGCCGGATGCTCTTGTCAGAAAACCATCAATAACCGCCAAATGCTTCACTTTTTCATACTGTGCAAGCACGTTATCATGAGTAGGAAGTAAGCAATCATGAAACCTCTTGACCACTGTCATAGGTAAAATGACAAGTCCATATTCATGCGGCTTGAACGGTCCCCGAAGCATATCTGCCACATTCCAAATGACAGTCGCTTTTTCTGCTATATTGATTCCAACATCACTGATTTTATTGTTGCTCATTTGTATTTACTCCTGTGTTCTTTTGTCATTTACCAAATCCGCAAAATCGCAATCACGATTTTTTACATATCATTTCTCTTCGCCTTCGCTCTTAGCAGTACTACCCTGCCGGAATCAACCGTTATGCCGCCCTCACAGCGCAAGGACAAAGCTGAAACAGGAACCCTCTCCCTCTTTGCTCTCAATCTGTAACCCGCTGTGATGTATTTTTAGAATCTCCGTGCACAGCGCAAGTCCGAGCCCCGCTCCGTTCTTGCTCCTTGCTCTGGACTTGTCTACCATGTAAAAGGCCTTGACGATCTTAATCTGTTCTTCCTCTGGTATACCGATCCCATAATCCCTCACCGCGATCCGATAGCCGCCGTCAACCCTCTCACCCGTCACCTCGACCACGCCCGTACTGCCGCCGGATACCGATGCCTCGGGCACACCGGCCATATCAGACCCCTTCTGGTCTGCCGCCTTGCCGCCCGGCTCCGGCGAAACGCCGCTATACTCCGAAGCTTTACAGGCATTGTCGATCAGATTGACAAGCACTGTCTTGATCAGATTGGCTTCCATCCGTACCACGGCCTCCTCGTACACAAAGCGGATGTCCATCTCCTTTTTCTCCGCAAACATTTCACGCAGGTAGGCAAACAGCTCCCCCACCGGCACATCCAGCAGCCTCGCCTCATCCTGTTTTGCCACGATGATATCCAGAAGACGGAACGACATGGCCTCCAGACGTTTGCCCTCCGTATAAATATAATTTGCCGACATGATGCTCTTTTCCTCATCCAGCTTGTGGGAACGCAGCATGTCCGCGTATCCGATGATCGCCGTCAGAGGCGTTTTCAGTTCGTGGGCAAAGGCTCCCATAAACTCTTCCCTCGCTTCGATCTCCTCCTCCAACTTGCAGATATTTTCCTCCAGCGCATTTGCCATCCTGTTAAAATCGCCGGTGAGCTGCCCAAGCTCGTCCCGGCTGACCTGTCTGGCGCGGTAGGTATAATCACCCGCCGCCATTTTTCTGGTCGCCTTGGTCAGCAGGCGTATCGGCTTCGTCAACAGGGAGGCAATAAACAACATGATGACTATTCCAGTCAATAATATGACCACCGTTACCTTCCGATACAGAGAAAACCCAAGGGCACGCTCCGTAAACACCTCCGTCACATCTTTCATGGTCTCCAGATACAAAATTCGGTTCAACGTATTGATGGCAACACAGGTGTGCACATAGAAACCGCCCTGCGCGCGGATCACGCGGTAGGATTTGGTGCGCAGATCCGTCTGCGGAAGCAGTCCCTCGTCCGAAGTAAATCCGCTGCTGGTATACAGTATGTTTTTCTCCTCATCCGCGATCCGAAGAAGGCGTCCGCCGCCCTGGCCTCCCATTTCCAGCTTGGACGCGATCTCCTCCACCACGCTGTCAGGCAGGACACTGTACTTGAGAGGCACATTTAACGCCGCCGTTTCAAAGGCAAAGCTTAAGATGCTGCTCTCATCGAGGGCCTGTCCCACCTCTCTGTCCAGAGAAGTCTCGAACACATAGTTTACAAAATAAAACCCGCTGAATCCCAACGCCAATGCCAGTACGATCATGGTAGACAGCACTAATTTGATAGAAAATTTCATTCCTGCACCTCTAAGCGGTAGCCAACCTTATAAACCGCTACCAGATTGTGCTCCCATCCCAGTTTTTTTCTCAGCCGCTGTACATGCAGGTCAAGCGTCCTGCTGTCCGCAAAGTATTCTCCTTCCCACACCTTCTCATACAAGGTCTCCCGAAACAGGGCGACGTTTTTATTCTTCATAAAAAGGAGAAGAAGGCCGAACTCTTTATTCGTCAGCTCCACGGGACGTCCCGCCTTGGTCACCCTGCGCGCATCCACATCCACCGTCACATCTCCCGCCGCAAGATGCTGCTCCGCCTTGTTATAACGCCGCAGTACCGCCTCCACCCGCGCCACCAGTTCCACCACGTCAAAAGGTTTTACCAGATAATCGTCGGCGCCCAGCTTCAATCCCTTCACGCGATGTTTCACTTCATGTTTGGCGGTAATAAAAATCACGGGAATCCCCAGAGGTCGTATGTACTCCATCACGTCATAGCCGTCCGCGCCCGGCAGCATAATATCCAGCAGAACCAGCTCAAACGTTTCCCTCTCGATCAGGTCAATCGCCTGCAGACCGTCCTGTACCGTCGTACAGTGATAACCTGCGGAAGAAAGATTTAAGTCGATCAGGTCGCAAATCGGTTTTTCATCATCTACAATCAGTATCTTAATCATTTGTTGTCTGCCACCCCCAATAAGCGCGCGCTTTTTCTACGAGTATTTCCATCGTGTCCTCATCGCTGCACTGGTATACATCCCTGATTTCCATATCCGGCACAAACCCGCCGGTTCTCTGATAATAAATCCGGTAATCGCTCTCGATGAGCAGCTCACCGCCCTCGCCCTCATAGCTGTATCTGGCGAGGATCACGATGTCCTTCAGACCGTCCCCGTCAATATCCCTGCAGGTAACTCCCTTGAGCGCATAGAGATTATCGTACTCTCCCATTGGCTGCAGGACGGAAATGATGTCTCCCTGCTCATTCACCAGATATATCATAAATATGTCATAATCCGCGATCCGATATGTCCCCGGTGTCACCTGCAGCTTGCCCAGCTTCCCGAACGTCCGCAGATAACATTGCTCGGGAATGACCCGGAAACGGTTTCTTTGCAGCTCCTGCAAGGTGGACGCCGTATACAAAAACTCCGTGGAATCTCCGTCCCGCACAAAGGCAGCAATGGAGTCCGCATTCTTGTTCATCCCGAATCGGTTGATTTTTTCTGAAATCCGATAATCCCTGTAAAAACCGTTTCCCGTCCGATCCTGAAAAAGCACATCCCCGACCTTGTACGTCTCGCCTGCATAGGCGCCGCTCTCATTGACGCAGGAAGTGATGAGAATGATATCCGTCCTTCCATCCCGGTCCAGATCCTGGAAGGAAACGGCAGCGATGGACTGCTCCGGCTGCCTCATCCGCCCTCTTACACGGTAATTGGTCTCCATCTGCTCCGTTCGGTAGCGTATCTGCCCATCTCCGTCCACAAGAAACAACGCCAGCCGGTTATACCGCTCGTCAAAAGCCGGTATCATCAGCATGCTTTCCTCCTCATCCGGCTCCAAAGCAAAGATCTGATCCTCCACCACTTTGAAACCGCCGCCCGCTATCCCCTCCCGGTTCTCAATCGACATCAGCCGGTCATAGTACGCCTCGTACTCTGCCGTCACGGAAGCGTCGTCCGTCTCTGTCGGAGCCGCCTGCACAATTTCGCCCCAAAACAGACAGCAGCTCAGTGCCGTCAGCACAAGCGCGCTCCCGTATCTACTTCTGTTCATCTGTCAGCTCCTCCACGATTTCAGGAAAACGCCACGATTTATTCTCCCTGTCAAGCAGCGCGTATCCGCCGCAGTCCCACCAGATGCACCAAATCCCGTATCGGCGCGACTGTTCCATATAATAGCTGGTCCACGCCAGACGTTCCTTCGTATTCCCCTTGTCCACGCAGCCGAACTCGGTGAGAATCACCGGCACATGCCGCTCCACAAACAGACGGTTCATTTCGAAGAACGCCTGCCCGACCCGCTCTCTCGTCCCGGCATCATCCCACTCTTTGTCTCCATCCTCCTTCTGGCAGAAACTGTAGGGCGTATACATATGCACCGACACGATCAGACGCCCGTCTTCAGGTATGATAAGCCCCTGCATGGCCTCCGTCTCGCTGTTTCCGGCGTAAGGACAGATCAGCAGATAACGCTTTCGATTACCGCCGCCGGAAGACCGCACCGTCTCCACAAAAACCGCGTTCAGTTCGTTGACCATGGTGCGCAGCTCCTCCGTACCCGAAGTCCACTCCACCTCGCTGTTCCGCAGTCTCGGTTCATTCATGGCCTCAAACAGAAGGGTTTCGTCATAGTCGCGAAAGCGCCCCGCAATCTGCTCCCAGACCACAGCAAACTCCGTCCGTATCTCCTGCGCCCGTTCTGTTCTCAGATCCAGCCACTCTTCATGATGCAGATCGATGATCACATACAAATCCGCAGCAAGCGCCATGTCGACTACCTCCTGCACCCGGTCCATCCAGACCTCCGAAATCTGATAAGAAGCATCCAGGTGATCCTCCCATGTTACCGGGATCCGCACCGTGCCAAACCCTGCCTTCTTCATCGCCAGAAAGGTTTCCGCATCCGCTTTCGGGTTTCCCCAGTACGTCTCGTACTCCAGATCGTCCGCATCCGGTCTGTATTCCCTAAGCCCCGTAGCATCCAGCGTATTTCCCAGATTGATTCCCGGGCCCATCTGACTGACAAAACGGAGTGCCCGCGTCCTGCCGGCAAACATAAAAACCGCGACTGCCAGGCCAAGAAGAACTGTCAAACCACAAAAACAGACCGTCATCTTTTTCTTCATGTTCCCTCTTCCTCAAACACCGCTTTTATATGAATCCCGTTGTCCGGTATCTCTAATTCCATTGATATTTCAGTAACCAGATTGCTTTCCTTTCCATCGGTAATCTCCCAGCCTGCAAAGCGATACCCTTCACCGGCCGCCGCCGTAAGCGTAATCGGGTAATCGGTAAAGTACTCTCCTCTCCATTTTCCCTGTCCGTCAAAGGTCGGCGTTATTGTATTTAAAAGAATATGCCCCGCATCAAGGTCAGTCGTCTCTAATGTAACCGGCACAAGCTGTCCCTCCAGCCCAAAGTTCTCTTTCAAATGCTGCGCAACATATGGCTTTCTGCGTTTTAAAAACATCCGAATATCCGCCACTTCCTCATCCAGACGGTACAGACTCCTGTCCCCAAGAAATCTTGTCAGGTGCGCCTCCAGCGGTTCTCTCATCAACGCAAGCCATTCCTCGATCAATGGCTCTGTGTTTTCCACAGAAAATGTTTCGTTGGCAAAATCCATAAGCGTAAGGGTAAACTGCTTTTTGAACGCATCACTCTGACACAGGTTATGGAATGCGGGACTGCTCTTCCGCGCATGTTTCAGCACATCTTCCTCCACCGCTTCTTCCCGCAGCGAACTTGTATTCACGTCAAACAGCATCCAACGCCATCTGCCATCCTCATAAGCTCCTCCTTCACCGTTTTCATCCGGCTTGCGCACTCTCCAGAAAGCCTCGTTGGTGCCTGGCCAGTCTGCGCTGCTGCCAATATAAATCTCCGCAGCATAATAGTCAATATAGCTTTGCAGGTCAATCGTATAGCCGAGTGACTCGTAATTCTCCTCTCCAGTAAAGTCCGTATCCTGCAGATAACTTAACATGCTGTTATAAACCGCCCAGTCTTCTTCGTTCTCCCTGGTCAGTTCACTGTTTTTGATCATCATGATATTATCTTTATCGACATTATAATAATAACCAAGGTATGTGTCCGTATATCTTTCCGTAAGCCAGTAGACACCCCAGTATTCACCGTTTAAAAACATGACGCACGGCTCATAATTCATCGTACTAAAAGCCCTGTCTTTCATCAGCGTGGACACAAACGTATCTCGGAATTTGGCAATAGTATCCTGCCCGCCTGCGGAAAGCGTCACCGTGTCCGCCATATAACCTGTACCGAACAAATCCGCATAAAACCGCGCTGCCATGCTGTAGTTTTCTCTTGCGTAGAAATTCAGGCTTTTGGGCAGATAAGACCGGCTGCCGCCACCCTGGATCCGAATACCACAGGACTGCTTCAGAAGTGTTTCCCTCTCTGTGCTAAAAATCTGGATCTCTGCCGGACGCTCCCAGGCAATACCGTGGTTATAGAAATTTGCATTTTCCCACACAGGTTCTGCATTTTCATCAAGAACAGTGTCGAATTTGCGTCCAAGAACATAAATGCCCGTATCGTAATCAAATAGATTTTCGGGATCCGTCACAACGGACACGACATTCATGTCCCCATAACCTTTCTTTGTATCATATCCCACGAAGTAGCTTTCTGTCTTTACCTCACCGAAATTTCCATCCGCATCTCTGTAAGCCGCCCTCACCACCGTACATTTATCCACAGGATAGTCCGGCAGTTTATACTCCGGGTCATCCGCCATGTCCGTTCTCATGGAATACACATTTGGATGCGGTGTCGCATCATCTATATAAATGGGAGTTGTATAAAGAATTGCATTTTCATCCGGCCAGGAACCATCCAGCGTATAGTAGATTTCTGTTCCAAAAGGAGCCGTCATTTCCAATGTAAAAGGTTCCTCATAAAATCCGGATTCCCTAGAAAAGCGCAGACCAGCAGGGCAGTATCTGTCGCACAAAAGAAGCAGGCACAAAGCGCCGCATATGAATAACAGGCAAAATAACGCTCTTTTTCGACTCATCATCCTACCGTTTCCCCGGACTGGGCAACCCAGTTTACAGACTGAATACCGGGAACCGAAAGAAGCGCATCCATCACATCTGGATTGAGTTCACCCTTTGTCCCGATCTCACAGATCATCTCCTCATGCGCCGCATCCTTGTTGGCAGTGCGCACCCGGAAGCTTATAACATAGGGCTTCAGCTTCTCCTCAAACTGCTTCCTGTCAATCCTCTCTCCGCCGCCGGTTATGATCAGCAGATATTTATTTCGGATTCCTGGTACTTTGCTGGAAAAAATCAGAACAGCCGCAATAAACAGCACTGTAGTAAATGTCAGCTGCCAGTTCCGGGAACTCACGCACAGCCCCTCCGCCATTGCCCAGAAAATAAATATGGTGTCCCGGCTGTCTTTCACAGCCGTCCGAAAACGGACAATGGACAGCGCACCCACCATGCCGAGCGACACAGCGATATTACTGCTGATCATCAGCATGACAACCACGGTGATCAGATGCATCGTCACCAACGACCAGTTAAACTTCCTGTTATACGCGATTTTCTCCGAGGAGATAAAATACGTCAGATAGATCACCATGCCGACCGCCAGGCCGCACAGCAGGATGAGCAGCGTTGTTTTCACTCCGTACTCGCTGCTGTTTGTATAAAAATATCCGAGAACCTCTTCCTTTGACATAGTCAACCCGCTCCTTTAATAATTGAAATCATAGAAAATCGGGCGTCCGGCACAATATTTACTGAAAGTGCCCTGGGTCAGATGAAACTGCGCGAGCAGGGCGGACAAGAAACCCATCAGCTTCCCGCTGTATTTCACTTCCAGGACTGCATCTTCCCTCATGATGGGCACATAACGCACATCCGGCGAAAAGATATCCAGATTGGACTCAGAGGATCTGACATTCATATCCAGCGTGATACGCGTATCGTACATGGAATACTTATACGCCAGCCTGTCATATGCAATCTGCGCCACAGGACGGTAAAGTCCCTGCGCCATAATGCCGTAAGCCTTCAGGCTTGTTGCGGAAGTGTCAAAATACTTTTTCAAAACCTTTATATTGCCGTGCGAAATCTCTGCCGCATCAGACACTGATATAATCAGGCTCAGTTTTTGCTGCCGGTCGTCAGTTTTCTGTTTGATTTCCAATTTACACAAAGATGCATCTTTGTCGTAAATCCGCAGACGCACCTTTTTACGATTGATCACACCCGCAAGTTTTTCTGCAAAATCAATCTGATTTGCCGAGTCAAAATACAGACTTCTCACCAGATATGGTCCGTCCGCACAATGCTCGTCTCTTTGCAGCAGCCTGTCCAACTGTTCTCTTATCGCCAGAGCCTTGCCAAGCGGCACGATATATTTGATTTCTTTTCTCTGGGAATAAAGCTCTCCGCCCATTGTATAATCCGGGCTCCTCTCCCGCTTACAAAAAAACAGCGCTGCTTTTGGTAAACTTTACTAATTATAGCATCAACCATCCTTGATTTCAACCGTCACCCCAGCAGCCTGATCTCATTGAAATCTTCCGTCTTCTCGGTGCGCATCCGCACAGTGTCCTCCTGCCTTTCCCGCTTCCCCCTCTGCGCACTCAGCCAGGCAAGCAGCGCATTTCTCGTCTCTGCTCTGTCCACAATCTCCTTGTAGTTGACCACGTTGTAGAGATGAAGGCCGCTGCGGATCTCGCTCTCAAACCGGCAGTCCAGAATGATATCGCCACCCACCATCAGCCGCAGCTCCTTCGGCATATCATCATCTTTCACGGTCACACAGACATAATTAAAATCAAAAACTTTCACGGTTTCAATCCCCTCATTCAGGCAGCGGATCTGATCGTCAATCAAAATACGGGGATAGTTTCTCTTCTGATAAAAGGGCGGGGTCACACGCTTTTTCAGATTCAGCTTCAAATCCTCGAAGCTGCCGCTGTCCTTCTTGATTTCCGTCGGAACGGTCGGTATTCTGTCATAGAGGATTCCCAGAAGTTCGTCATAACTGCCATTTATATCCGTCACTTTCATCGAGTAAATCCAGTCATCTCCCTGTTGGCTCACATGCACTACCGTGGCAAACATGTCCACATGATAGTCCTCCGTGTCCAGATAGATTTCCACTTCCTCATTCTCTTCGAAGAAATACGGTTCCGAAAACTTCATGGAGATACCTGCCTCGGAAGCATCTCTCGTCATGCCGTTGTACACCTCTCCCTTATATCTGACCCTGCATGGCATACGCACCAGAACCCGCTCGGTCTTTCGGTAAGGAATCCGCCCATCCACAAAAAAGAGCGACATCACTAGTAAAAACAAATTGTTGATCAGCCAGAAAAGAACCACAATCGGTCCGAATGAACCGCTGTCGAGCATAATAAAAATACAGCGCAAAATGCCCCAGACGGACAGCACAATCAAAATCAGAAAGGGAATGGAGTAGACGAAGTTTTTGCCCTTCTCGTTCTTCTGCTCCCCCTTGCTCGTGACCTTAAACTTTTTCATCGAAATGCCCACCGACTCAAACAACACCGGCAGCAGCATATACGGGAAAAGCACTGTCTCATAAATACTCGTCCATTTGGTAGACCGGATATTGCGCGAGAGCATTCGCAGACTGATATTGCTGCTTATATACATCGGCAGCCAGAAAATCAGCACCTGCGCCAGCGTACACTTAAATACCGTAAAGCCGAAAGCCGCGTACAGAATCGGCGACATAATATAAATCAGCCGTTTAAGGGGTGCATACCAGTACCAGATGGACGCCCAGTAATTCATCTTCTGCGAAAAGTTAAGATCCGAAGCGGTAAAAATATGCATCTTCCTGCCCGTGGCGATTACGCCTCTCGCCCAGCGTGTTCTCTGCTGCACCAGATCCTTCAAATCCTGCGGCGAAAGCCCCGACGCAAGCGGTTCCGCCGTGCCAAGGCTCACATACTGCTTCTTCTCGATCAAAATGCCTGTGGCGAAATCCTCCGTGATCGCCCCGGTGTAGAAACCGCCTATCGCCTCAAGCGCCTCTCTGGAAAGCACTGTGTTGGAGCCGCCGTAAATCACACTGTTTGTCTTTGTGCGGGCCACCTGAATATCCTTATAAAAATAGTCCTGCTCATTGGGAATCCGGGACTCCGAATAGAGATTAAACTGAAACAGGTCCAGATTATAAAAACTCTGCGGGGACTGTAAAAAGCCCAGCTTGATTTTATCTTCCTCTTTCAGATCCCTGTTTCGCAGATCCGCATCCAAAAAATACGGAATCGTCTTCATCAAGAAGTTGCTTCTAGGAATCATATCCGCATCAAAAGTTACCACGTAGGGCGAGTCGGAGTGCGCAAGCGCATTGTTCAGGTTTCCGGCCTTGGCTCCCTCGTGATCCTCCCTGTCCAGATAGTTGACGCCAAGCCTTGCCGCCAGCGCGCGCATTTCCTCCCTGTGTCCATCGTCACACAGATAGATGTGCACCTTTTCCGGGTCTGGATATTTCATCCGTGTACAGCCCCGCAGCGTCTTATAAAGCAGTTCCACCTCTTCGCTGTAAGTCGATACAAAAACGTCCACGTCCGGAAACGCATCCAGGGGAAGATTTTTCGGAAACGGATACCCTTCCACCGAATACATGTTGGCGTAGTGGACGAAAGCCTCCACCATACCGAGCACCTCCACCACCAGCAGGGCGATACCCGCAGCGACAGACACCATGCCATACTCGAAAGGAATCGTAAAAAAGATACGCCACATCAAATACATGATCGTGAAAAACATATTCAGGAAGAACCACATCTTTCCCTTCCAGTTATGAAAGAAGCCGCGCATGTACGCACTGAAACTTTGTCTATCCCGCATCAGCCTCAGTCCTCCTTAAAAAAGTTGAACGCATCCCCATTGATATTATAAGGATAAATTTCCATAATGATATAATCAAATTTATTTTCTTTCACATAGCTCTCAATGTCCAGCACATGCGACTCCTCCAGCGACCAGATGGCGTCCAGCTCGCTGCACATAGGAGCGAGAAACACCATCATCGGTGAAAAGTAAGAGTCTCTGATGGCAAAAATCTTCACACCCTCCGGATTGTCCTCGTTGACAATGTGCTCATAAGGGCGCAGGCCGTTGAGATACAGGGAATACTGGGAATCGCTGTAGATGTCGTCGTGCGCCAAAAGCGCATCCGTATCCATAAGAGACTCCGTCGTCACCCCTCGGAAATGCTGGGTTACATCCGTTACACCCATACAGTGTCTGTCATATCGGTTCTCAAATGTGGGCCACAGTGCCTCGAAATCCTCAAGACCGCTGAAATTCGCCCCCGTCTTTCGCCCCATGGAGCCGAGCATGCCCTGGCGGTATGTCACCCGCTCATAGTTGGCCGGATCCATATAAAATCCGTCCGGGTCAAGCCCTGCGTCAAATCTTTCGTTCATCTGTTCCACCAGCACCTGCGTCGCCGCAAAAGCCGCCGGGATCGTCCAGTGATGATCCGTCTTAAAAAAAGCGTCCTGTATCGAAAGCCCCTCATTCGGAATATACTTTCTGCAATCCACCGTCTCTATCCCGTAACGGTTCATATAAAATAACGTCTCGTCCACAATCGTGTCCGGGTCATTGACAGGCATTCCCGTGCGGAAATTTGTCTCACCACGCACATATTTTCCCGGCGTGACAAAAAACAGAACCTTCGTCCCGTCCGCCGCCACATAGTCCTGCAGACGGCGCAGCCTTCTGGCATATTCCTCCGCGTCATTCGTATCCTCCCTAAAAAAGGAAGCGTAATGCAGATAGCCGTCCTCATCCTTGATATAGGTAAAATTATTAAACTCTCTCTTATCCAGAAGCACCTGAATATAAGAATAAGTTTCAATGAACTCCATCCGTCCATACATAGAACCGATAATACTCTCATCCAGAGCCGACACGGTCTTCGCGACCGTATCAGGAACTGTCTGCAGCGAAATGCCCTCCGCCAGACTTTCTCTCACCGTTTCTACCCACACATCGCCGCCATACCATGCGTTCAATCCGGCATAACCGAATACACCGAAAAGGAAGAACAGGGCAAAAATCTGTTTCCGCAATATATAGGCCCTCAACGGGTCTTTTTTCCTTTTTCTCCTTCTCTCTGCCACAATGCCACCCCGCTAGAAATTAAAGTAAATAAACGGATTATAGGTGCCGCTTGCCATATAAGCCACACACACAATCAAAAGCATCATTAGTCCGACAGGATAGACAAGAATACCAATCCGATTGACTGCCGATTTCGGATTCTTGTACAGAATCTCATTCATATTTCTGGCTATCGGCATGGAGAATAAAATCCCCAGCACCAGAAAGACCAGATTTTCCCGTATCAGCATCACAGCCAAATCACTATAAAAACCGTTATTGTTAACACCCAGCATGTTCATAAAAAAACGCCCTGCCTGATAGAGGTCATCTGAGCGGAACACCACCCAGAGCGCATTGACAATCATCAGCGTGTAAAAATGCCTCGCAAATCTGCTCTTCATCCTCTTCGGATACTCAAAAAACCGCTCCGCAAGCTGAAAGGCAAAGTACATCAGCCCCCAGAAAAGAAACGTCCAGTTCGCACCGTGCCAGATACCCGTCAAAAGCCACACCACCAGCATATTGCGGACCATAAAGTCCTGATTTTTGACGCGGCTGCCGCCAAGTGGAAAGTAGACATATTCCCGGAACCAGTCTGTCAGGGAAATATGCCATCTTTTCCAGAAGTCGGAAATGGATTCGGCTATGTACGGATAGTTGAAGTTTTCGGGAAACTTAAATCCAAAGCACAGGCCAAGCCCGATCGCCATGTCAGAATAGGCCGAAAAGTCATAATAAATCTGCATACTGTAAGAGATACTGCCAAGCCACGCCAGCATTACCGGCACCGCCATCCGCTCCGTGCCGATCATCGACCAGCCGAATATATTGTCCGCCATCCCCGCAAAGCAGTTGGAGAGCAGAATCTTTTTGCCAAGTCCCACCGTGAAGCGGCTGATCCCCATGGAAAACATATTAAAATCTGACTTCCTGTGGCGAATCTGCTGCGCAATCGTATTGTACTGGATGATCGGTCCGGCAATGAGCTGCGGAAAAAAAGCAATATAGAGCCCCACGTAAAAGGGATTCTCTGCTTTCACCGTTCCCCGGTACACATCCACCACATAGGACATCGCCTGAAAGGTAAAAAAGGAAATGCCGATCGGAAGCGGCAGCGACACCGTTTCCACGCCGAAAATTTCCATCACAAACCCCAGATATTTAAACACAAACAGGGTCGACAGATTTGCAGCCACCGCAAGAAACAACAAAACCTTTCTGCCGCCTTCTCCCTTCAGCCGCTGCATCACTCCCGCCAACAGAGAGTTGACCATGATGGACGCAATCATCAAAAGCACATACAGCGGTTCTCCCCACGCGTAGAAGATGAGGCTGGCAATCAACAGAATCACATTCTGGCACGCTCTGGAAAAGAAGAACATGTAGTACAAAATCAATACCGCCGGGAAGAAGATGAACAGAAATACAATACTGGAAAAAAGCATATTGCATCCCCTTTCACCCGTTCTTATTTTTTCTGTGTTTTCTGTAACCATACAGAAAAATGAGAAGACCCGCCGCACAGACAATCCGTATCCCGTTTATCACAAGCGGATCGTTACACATTGACAGGAAATAGTCCCTCTCCTGTACTGCCTCTGCGGCGACCTTGTTTAACAATAACATTAATCCGATCAATCCTTTCTGATAATCAAAACCGCAGGCATAAAAAACAAAAGCATCACCAAAAGCAAAAACAGCTTATTTTCACCCCGGATAGATGTATCATATACCGTCGATTTCTCCAACGCACGAAGCTCCGTCTGCATCGCTCTCCCATGCTTGTATAAATACGTTTTTATGTTGTAAATCTCCTGATCGTAGTTGTCGTTAAAACGGCTGACAACCATATTTTCGCTGTCCATATAGTCCAACAGATAGTAATTATGCCAGTTCTGCAGGGAATCGTCGTAATAATCGGCAGCCCAGCGATACCACTCCCGCTCTCTGGCAGAACGGATATATGCGGTCGTCTCGTCAATCATATCACAGATATGGTCATGGGAGAGGGTGCTTTTTCGGAGATTGGCATACCGGGCCTGCAAGGTGTCCACGAAACGGATGTCCGCCGTTAAGCGGTCAAAAAAGGGTCTCTCCTGAAACGCCATGGTTTCCGTCTCCATCTCCTCCACAGCGTAATTGTTCATCGCCTGGTCAAAGTCCCACACCGGACCTATCTTAAGCGGTTCCCCCGAGTTTTTATACATATAGGTGGAGTGCATACCCGCGTCATAATTTCCGAAAAACTCATTGATCAGAAAATAGTCCACAAAAGTATCGACGTCAATATATTTATCGTAAGTGCCAAACACGTCCGCCCTGCCAGAATAAATGACCCGCTCGATCTGTGAGAAGTCCTTCTCGATATAGTGCAGCGCCGTGTCCGTGATCCGCTCCTGTGAAGGGTACTTCAAGCCGATCCACTCATCGGAAAGCCCCTCCAGTCTCCGCCCGGTTTCTAGCATTTTATCAAAGTGAGTAAATCTGTCCCTGTGGATCAGATAACTTGTATACAGATTCTTTTCTTTAAAGGAATCAATGGGAACCCGGTTGATGTCCCTCGCCACCGTCTCCATCATCAGATAGAGCCCTTGGTAAACATACCTGTCGCCGTCCCTAATAACAACTTCACAAAACTGGCTGTCCGGCGTCACCTCCGAAATTTCCGAGCTGATCCGGTAGGCCAGATAGTTGCGGATCATGCTTTTGTCCGCCATGCTCCCGTTTAAAATCCAGCTGTCGTGCGCACCCATGCCAAGGATATCAACCTCGTTCTCCAGCCCCTCCGCCGTTTTCAGTTTCAGGAGGTACTGCACCTTATCAAAATTATAGGAAGTATGACCCCGCTTTTTGATCAGCAGATCGCTCTGCGCCACAGGCTTATCCGTTATGCAGTTGTCAAATGTACCGCCGTCTATGACGCTGATATGCCCTTTGATATAAGGCTCCTCGCCCAAGACTGACTCGTTTCCGACTTCATCAAACTCCTTGTAGTGCGCCAGTTCGCCCTCCATGGACAGAATCACGATCGGCAGATTCGATCGAAACCCGGCCCGCACCGTAAAATCCTCCTCCAGGTAAAGAAGGGGATCTTCCGTGTACGGATCTGATGGCAACTCAAAATAGGTGTTCTTATTGATATCCCTGTTCTGATACGCCGTATAGCTTCGCAAAAAGCCACACACCGCCGCCATCAGAATCATCAGCGCACACATGCCAAGCAGACAGATTTTTCTTTGTCCCTGCGACATACGCTGTCTCCTATTGACTGATCTCATCGTCCTGTCTGACCATGCTGATCGAAGAAATGCCTTCGATTCCCGACAGGTTTCTCACCAGTTTACCGTTACGCTTTTCCGATCTCTTCAGCTGTTTGTCCGAGATCTCATAAATAAATTCTTCAGTCTGCGTCTTCACCGCCCGGTTATGCACACGCAGCGCCGCCCTGCCTCCGAACAGATTTCCCATATGCTTTTCCACTTCCTCCCCGGCCCCTGGCGTGCAGTTCACGATCACCATGATACGTTCATTGTTTCGGATAAAGCCGAAAAGAATCAGGAAGACAAAGATCAGCGCGGAACCGATCGCCGCGATCAGATAATCGGACACACCACAGCAGATTCCCACCGCGATACTCCAGAAAATATAGGCTGTGTCCCGAGGGTCTTTGATCGCCGTCCGAAACCGCACAATGGAAAGGGCACCTACCATACCAAGGGAAAGCGCTATGTTATTGCCGATCACATTCATGACAAGCGTAGTCACTAATGTCAGCATAACGATGGACACATTAAACCGCTCGCTGTAAACCGGCCCCGAATGAGATACCTTGTAAGAAATATAAATCAGACAGGCAATCATGGACGCAGCCAGAAAATTAATCAGTACATCCATAATCGTCAGACCGTTCGTTGCGTTTAACAGACTGTTGTAAAGTATCTCTTTCATCTCATTTTCTCCCTCTCTTGGATATCATTCTGGCCCTGCAGTATTTGCTGTTGGAAATCTGCATTTTATCACACCGGCTCAGTTCATTTTTTATATAAGTGAAAAGAAATCCCGAATATTTGACTTCCATCGTCACCATCCCGGGCGGGCTGACCGGATAAAACATCGCCTCCCTGCAAAACAGGTCAAAATTCGACTCGCTTGCCCGGAGATTCTGGTCAAAGGTAATCCTCGTATCATTATGTTCTGTAATAAGGGCGCAGCGTTCATACTCTACCATACACTTCGGCCTGTAACAGCGAGCGCTCAAAAAAGCATAGAGCCACCTTGCCAGCGGTTCTTCCCGGTCCGACAAAAACCGATTATCGCCGCCAATCATCCTCGCCGCCTCATCCCTGTTCAGAATCAGCGAACGCTTCCGCTGGAAGCCACCCGTTTTTTCCTTCACCTCGAGCTTGGCCGTCTGCGCGTCTGTGCTGTAGACCCGCAGACGTATCTTCTGTCTTTCGTCGTACCCCTCCACTTTCTCCTCAAAATCCGTATCGCTCAGGGTGTCAAAATAGAGGGATCGCACCAGATAGCCTTTCTCCCCGTTGTGCGGATCCGAATCCATGAAAACGCCAAGCCGGCGCTTCATATCCGCCATTTCCAACGGGCCTATATCATATTTCTTCTCTGTCCTTGTCACATCAAGCAAATTCAGTCCCTGCCTTTCGACATTCTTCCCGCAATAAACAGACCGATTCCCGCTGCCACAACCACGGCTCCTTTTACAAGTCTGCTGTCCGGCTTCTTACGTTGCCTCCTGCGCGATCCGGATGTCACAGCGATACGGGGTGCAGACACCTGCTCCACCGAAATAACGGGATCCGGGTTCAGCTCCGATTCCAGTTGTGGCTTTGGCTCTGATTCCGGCTCTGGTTCTGGCTTAGGCTCAGATGTCGGTTCTGACTCCAATACCGGCTCCGCCTCCGGCACAAGCGCTTCCGCAATCCCTGTGTCTGCCACCGGGCGTGGTTTCCGCAGCAGGTCATTATAACATTTAAACCGTACCGCCTTTGCTCTCTGAAAGTGCTGGAAAATAAGTCCGCTCACGCCACAAACCGCCGCTATCACCACCGCAGTGACAAAGTTGCGCCAGATAAACCAGTAAATTGTCAGGCCGGTCACCGCTGCTCCAAGAGGCGCAGCGATCAGATAAATATGCTTTCCCAGCGCATTTCTGATCCGCAGTCTGTCCAGAAAATATCCAAAAATAATATTCAGAAAGTACACGAAACATATACCCAGAAAAGTGAGTGAGACCGTCAGAAACATCCTGATCACAAGATTTACAGTCAGAGACTCTGTCAGCAGAAAAGAAGCATAACAGGCCACGGTGCCGAATCCCAGAAACAGCACCGTCCTGAAATACTTATAACCCAGAAAACAAAAGAGAATGCCCACAAGCATCAAAACAATGACACCCACAAATGTCAGCAGCTCCTTTGTAAATACCAATTCACCCTGCCATCTTGGCACATGTAATACGAACCGATCCAAAGTGTTCCCCTTTATCAATCAAATCATTTGAAAGTCACTAGTATTCATTTTATCATCTGCAGTAAACTATGGCAACAATTACCCCGTTTTCCCCTTTCTTCTGTGGGATTCGCACAAGTTTCCTCTTTGGATCCGATATTTTCAGCTTCGAAGCAGCCCCAGAACCGCCGCGCTCTTCTGAATACCCACCTCCCATTTCGAAGGTTCCATTCCAAGCTTGTCAAGTCCCATGATGCAGGCTCCCACCACCGGCTCATAGCGCGCCTGTACAACCTGCGCTCCCCGCATCCGCCCCCGGACGCCTTCTATCACCCGGCTCGTAAGCGGGTTATCCGCTCCCTTGAAAATGCTTCCCGCCAGCACGATATCCTCTTCCCCCGGCGTCATCTCCATCTTCCGAAATCCCGCCTCAATATACGCAACGATCTCCCCGGCGAACTCATCCAGCAGGCTGCCGGCTGCCTCGTCCCCCATTCTGGCAACCATCAGGATCTGCGGCATCAGGAACCGCAATTCCTTTCGAAACCCTTCCTCCGTCATATAACGCTTCAGCAGTGCATCCACATCTGTCAGCCCGGCCTGCTGTAAGAATAGCTGCGTCAGTTTTGTGGGCGGACACAACCCAAGCTCCGCGTCAAAAACCTTACGCAGGGCACGCTTCGCCAGGGCGCTTCCTCCCTGCGCCTTCTCTTCCATATAATCTCCATAGACAAACTGTCTGCCGTTCTTGTCAATCAGAGCACCGTTCATTCCCGTTCCCGCACAGATCACCGCACCGTGGGAGCGCAGTGCGCCGCTGTAGAAAGCAATAACCGCGTCGTTACAGGCAAAAATCTCTCCCAGCGAAAGCCTTTCCCGCAGCGCATCCCTTATCATCATGTCGTCACCGATCCAGTCTATACCTCCGACGCCTGCCACCGTATAGGCGATTTCCTCTTTGCCAATCCCCGCGTTGTTTACCGCCCCTTCCGCAGCAGCCGCCATCTGCTCCAGCGCATTTTCCACTCCCTCATTGGGAAAGTAAGCTCCCTTCGCCGTCGCGCTTCCCACAATAAAACCGTCTTCCCGCATCACGGCGGCGGCGGTTTTCGTGCCGCCCTGGTCAATTCCCAGAATATACTTTCCGTTCTTCTCCTGTTTATCCATGGTAATCCTCCTTCTGAAGCGTCCTCAATTTCTCTCCATATCCCTTTTTTCCCACATTGTTATGTGTATCGTTTTACACTCTGATTTCATCCTAACCCATTTCCCGCACATCTGTCAACACACAAACTTCACATTTTTCCCTGTTCACGCGTATTTAGAGTCTTATCGTATACATTGTAACTTCAATGTATGTTCCGATTCTCCCTTTCCTGTTATATAAAGTTCTCTTATCATGTATGCAACATTTTAGTTGACATTATGGCACACTATGCTACAATATAAATGTAAATTTTGAAACAATTATGTGTCACGACATGTAAACGCACATGCAGACACGCACGCATAACAGAAACCGCCGGGACATCCACACGCGATATCCCTTTCCCGGCAGGTCGTAAGAGAAAGGCGGCATATGGCTACCATATCAGATATCGCGAAACAGGCGAACGTCTCCCGGACACTGGTTTCCAGAGTCCTGAACAATAAGCCCGGGGTCAGCCCGGAGAACCGAAAAAAAATACTGGAGATCATAGAGGAAAACCACTATGTTCCGAACGGTCTTGCCAAGTCCCTTGTCCTGCAAAAAACCGGCACCATCGGTGTTGTCATGGACGATCTGTGCAACGACTTTTTCTTTCAGCTGATCCACGGACTGCAGGACGCCGCGGAGGCACAGGATTACAACATCCTGTTTTGCAGCGGGCGCAGGGATATGGCCGCAAAACTGAAATATGTGGATTATCTGACAAGCGGATGCACAGACGGCATCATCGCCTACGGAAGCTGTTTCGATGACGAAGAGCTTTTCCGTTATGTGGCGGCGAAATCGACAAACAGTGTCCTGATCGAGAGCAATCTGAATGACTGCCGCTCAGACAAAATCCTGCTCGACAATTTTCGCGGCGCCTATACCGCCACGGAACATTTGATTAAGCAGGGACGGAAAAACATTGTCCATGTGACATGCGACATGAATTATGACGTGGGACTGGAACGGCTGAACGGCTTTGTTTCCGCCATGCACGATTATCGGATGCCCCTTGGTCCCGACTCTATTCTCTACGCCGACCACTTTGAGGATATCGCCTATCAGCAGATGAAGCGGCGGCTGACACATGGCGAGCAGCCGGACGCCTGCTTTGCCGGAGCCGACAAACCTGCTTTCGGCGTGTGGCGGGCGGTTCGTGAAGCCGGACTCTCGGTGCCGGAAGATCTGGCGCTGATCGGTTTTGACGACGACGTCCCCGACTCCAAGGACATCCTGTTTCCTGCCCTCTCCACCATGCGTCAGCCGCTCTACGAGATGGGCAAAGCGGGCGTGTCGCTTCTGATTGACAGAATCCATCACCCGGAAGGCGATCCCGTCATCCGGACTTTTGAGGCGGAACTGGTATTGCGTGAAACATGTAGATAAAACAGACAGGAGGTCATTATGACAGAGAGAGGATTAAAAATTGCAACCATCGGCGGAGGCTCCAGCTATACCCCGGAATTGATCGAAGGTTTTATCAAACGGTATGACAGCCTTCCTGTAAAAGATATCTGGCTGGTGGACGTGGAAGCCGGACTGGAAAAACTGAATATTGTCACCGAACTGGCAAAAAGAATGGTGAAAAAAAGCGGCATCGACCTGCAGATCCACGCCACAACAGACAGGGAAGAGGCTTTAAAGGATGCCGATTTCGTCACCACGCAGTTTCGTGTCGGACTCCTGGACGCCAGAATCCGGGACGAAAGGATTCCGCTGCGCTACGGCAAAATCGGCCAGGAGACTACCGGCGCAGGCGGTTTCGCCAAGGCCCTGCGCTCCGTTCCCGTCATTCTGGACATCTGTCACGATATGGAAAGATTATGCCCCGATGCGTTTCTCATCAATTTCGCGAACCCTTCGGGCATTCTGACCGAAGCAGCCCTGAACCACAGCTCCGTCAAAGCCATCGGCCTGTGCAACTGCCCCATCAATATGATAAGCGACATGGCGGAAAAATTTGACTGCAGCGCGGACGATGTGTTCTGCGACTTCGTCGGCATCAATCACCTGGTCTGGGCAAAGAGAGTGCTTGTCCGGGGCGAGGACGTGACTGAGGCGGCGATCGAAAAGCTCTGCTCGGAATCCGCCAAAGAAGTGATGGCCAACATCCCGGAAATCCACTATGATCCCAGCTTCTTAAAAGCGCTCGGGATGGTGCCTGTCAGCTATCTGAAATATTACTATATGCAGCCGGAAATGTTCGCAGAGTGCGACCGCGCCGCGAAGGAGGAAGGCTGCCGCGCGGAAGTCATCAAACAGGTGGAAAAGGATCTTTTCGCTCTCTATCAGGATCCCGCCCTGGACATCAAACCGCCCCAGCTCGCAAAACGCGGCGGCGCGCGCTACTCCGATGCGGCATGCAGCCTGATTGACTCCATCTACAACAACAAAAAAGACATCCAGACCGTGAATGTCCTAAACTGCGGCGCAAACGCGGATCTTCCCGACAACGCTTCCATCGAGCGCAACTGCGTCATCGACAAAGACGGGGCACACCCCATACACATCGGGCGCACCCCTTTAAAAATCCGCGGCCTTTTGCAGAATGTGAAAGCCTACGAGCAGCTCACCATCGAAGCCGCCGTGAGCGGTGCATATGACAAGGCGCTTATGGCCCTCACCATACACCCGCTCGTAAACTCCGCCTCCGCCGCAAAAAAGATACTCGACGATATCCTTGCGGAAAACAAAGATGATCTGCCACAGTTCAATCACTGACCCATCTGGTCAAGCAACGTAATCTTTGTGTCATAAAGTTTACTGGAAAGATCTACATGTACCCTGTGGGGATTTACAAGGCGTCTCGTCTCCTCCCACAGGGTATTCTGTTCTTCCTGGCAGTAAGCCCGGATATCCATCACTTTCGGCGATGTATAGCAGCACGCGCCGTCCTTAAACACAGGCATCATCAGTTCCCGCAGACGGTAGCTTCCAGCCGGGAGCTTTGTCTTCTTCCACGGCTCCACCGGGTCAAACAGCAGCAGCGGCTCGCTCTCATCATATACCTCGTCCGCCAGACAGATCAGATCTGCCTTAATCTTACCGCTCTCTTTGTCGTATACGCGGTAAATCGTCTTGTTGCCGGGATTTGTCACTTTCTCCGTATTCTCGGAGAGTTTAATCTTCGGAATAAACTTCCCGTCCTCCCCCATCACCGCCGCCAGCTTGTAAACACCTCCGAAGGAAGGGCAGTCTTTCGACGTGATCAGATGGGTGCCCACGCCCCAGGAGGTAATCTTCGCCCCCTGATCCTTCAAGCTCTGGATCAGAAATTCATCCAGATCGTTGGATGCAGAGATCACCGCATCAGGAAATCCCGCATCATCCAGCATTTTTCTGGCCTCCTTTGAGAGGTAGGCAAGATCACCGCTGTCCAGCCGGATGCCGTAAAAGCTCAGGGGAATGCCTTCTTCCCTCATCTCCGTAAAGACGCGGATGGCATTCGGAACGCCCGATTTCAGGGTGTCATATGTATCCACCAGCAAAATGCAGGCAGAAGGATACATCAGCGCATACGTCCGAAAAGCGGTGTACTCGTCCGGGAAACTCATAATCCAACTATGGGCGTGGGTGCCCTTGACAGGCACATCAAAAAGCTGTCCACAGAGCACGTTGGATGTACCCACACATCCGCCGATGACAGCCGCCCTCGCGCCGTATGTCCCCGCATCAGGACCCTGGGCACGGCGGAGTCCAAACTCCATCACCCCGTCTCCCTGCGCCGCATAGCACACCCGCGCCGCCTTGGTGGCGATCAGGCTCTGGTGGTTGATGATATTTAAGATCGCCGTCTCCACAAGCTGGGCCTGCATGATCGGCGCAATCACTTTCACAAGCGGTTCCCTGGGAAAAACCACCGTCCCCTCGGGAATCGCATAGACGTCCCCCGTAAAACGGAAGTCCGCCAGATAGTCCAGAAAATCCTGCCCGAAAATGCCGAGCCCCGCCAGATAGTCAATGTCCTTTTTATCAAAATGCAGCTCCCTGATATACTGAATCAGCTGTTCCACGCCAGCCATCACGGCGAACCCGCCGTCACAGGGATTGTTTCTGTAAAAAGCGTCAAAAATAACCGTCTCGTTCTGATCCTTGTTCTTAAAATACCCCTGCATCATCGTCAGTTCATACAAATCGGTGAGCAGCGTCAGATTTTGTCTGTCCATAGGTTCCCCCTCCTTTCCCAATATTTTACGGTTTTACCGTCTCTTTTGCAATTCTTTTTTCAATCAATCCGTCCGCTCTCCTCCCCTTTCCCATTTTGCCCGGTCATGCGAATGCGGAGAACCGTTCACACAACGGCTCCCCGCACATCCATCCGCTTTCTTCTGTTTCGTCTGCCGTCTAGTCTACTGCTCCATTTGCCGCCCCAGAAATCCTGCTGCCGACTGGATCAGTTTCTGCTCCACTTCTCCCATCTTGGACTTATGATCCATCTCCACCAATATCACAGAGCCAATCACATCTCCCTCGCAGATAATGGGACTTATCGCTTCATGGCTGAAGTCATCCCCCTCCAGGCTGACCTGTATGAAATTTCTGTCCCCTTTGGCAGCCACCACGCTCTCCCTGTGATCAATTTTTTCCTCCAGCTCCCTGCTGATGGACTTGCCGAGCAAATTTTTCATACCGCCCGACACCGCGATGAACTGATCCCTGTCCGTGATCAGCGCAATGTGGCCGGAAACCTGCGCCATACTCTCTGCATACTGCTTGGCAAAAGTACCCATTTCACCGATCGGCGAATATTTCTTTAAAATGATCTCACCTTCCCTGTCCGTGTATATTTCCAGCGGGTCCGCTTCCCTGATCCGCAGCGTCCTGCGGATCTCCTTGGGGATCACAATACGTCCCAGATCATCTATTCTTCTGACAATTCCCGTTGCTTTCATATGCTATAACCTCCATCTACAAATCGTAGTTATTTTATTTTTGTGTTTTACTATTATTTGTAGCGAAGGAAATTATATACATTCAGTTAAGCTTCAATTATACTGATTGTATTGGCAGAAAAGGAGGTTCTTATGACGAATGAAGTAATAAAGTCTCTATATGAAAGAAAATCTGTCCGCGTATTTACCGACGAAGAAATATCTCGTGAAGATAAAAACAGTATTTTGCAGGCGGCATTGCAGGCGCCTTCGGCGGGCTGTCAGTTACTGTACACCATTCTCGACATCACGGACGAAAGCAAAAAAGAAAAACTTGCCGTACTGTGTGATAACCAGCTCTTTATGGCAAAGGCAAAAATGATGCTTGTCTTTTGTGCGGACTGCAGGAAATGGCTTACCTTTTATGAGGAAGCGGGCCTAACGCCGCGCGCCCCCGGCGCAGGTGACCTGCTGCTCGCCGTGGAGGACACACTGATTGCGGCCCAGAACGCAGTTACGGCAGCGGAAAGTCTGGGCATCGGCTCCTGCTATATCGGTGATGTTATGGAGAACGCCGAAGAAACGAAAGCGGTTTTGCAGCTTCCCAGATATGTATACCCCGCATGTCTGCTTGTTTTCGGGCATCCGACCGACCAACAGAAGACAAGGAAAAAACCGGAGCGGTTCCGGGTATCCGATATCGTCTGTGAAAACAGTTATCAGGATAAGAGCGGTGCGCAGATACGGGAAATGTTTGCAGATAAAACAGGCGGGAAAAACTATGACGAATGGATGACGGCATTCTGCAAGAGAAAATACGAGTCGGATTTTTCCAGAGAAATGAACCGTTCGATGGAAATATATCTGCGGGATTTCCAGTAACGAAAAAGCAAATATTGATGCAAAACAAGATCAATCGTGTTATACTTTTGTTAGTAAATCAGATGCGCAGATAGCGAGTCAAAAGCCCTGCCAGGAAGGGCAGGACTTCGACCCTCGCGGCAGTCGCCAAATGCTTGCAAGCAATCACTTGGCTCGTTGCCTGCGGGAATAAAAAACAGAAACGGAGGCATAAAACTATGGCACATCAAAATTTATCCGCTGCAGAGGCAATTGCAAAACTGAAAGAAGGAAACGAGCGATACCTGACCGTTTCCAGTAATCCTGGCGATGTATCGCCCGAGATCAGACAGAAAACCTGCGATGAGGGCCAGGCTCCCTACGCAACCATTATCACCTGTTCCGATTCCCGCGTGATCCCGGAAGCTGTTTTTTCCGCAGGCATCAGCGAGCTGTTCACCATCCGCGTGGCAGGTAACGTGATGGACAACCACCAGCTCGGAAGCGTGGAATATGCCGCTGACCACCTTGGCACCAATCTCGTTGTCGTACTGGGACACACCCACTGCGGCGCAGTAGGGGCTGCTCTTAGCAGTGATCCCGACGGCTTTGTGAAATACATAACCGACGAGATCAAAAAGGCAATCGGCGGTGAGAAGGATGAGCTGAAGGCAAGCTGCCTGAACGTGGAGAGAAGCGTTTCCATCATCAAGGAGAAGTTAAACCTCACAGACGAGTCTCCTCTCAAAGTCTGTGGTGCAATTTATCATATCGACAGCGGAAAAGTGGAGTTCATGGACTAACAAGCCGCGTCGGAAAATTTCATGGTTACAGCAAATACCGCCCTGCAGCATATGCAGAGCGGTATTTTTTTACCTGTTAAGACGCCGACCCAAAGGCTTTCGCCATATTACTTGTTGTCCTGAAAGAACTCGTATGCTTCCTCGGCTGTCGCACCCTTATGCACAACCATGTTAACTGCCTGCGCCATAACTGCGGGATTCTGGCTCTGGAAAATATTCCGGCCCATATCTACGCCTCTTGCGCCCTTGCTGATTACCTCGTAAGCCAGCTCCAGAGCTTCTTTCTCGGGAAGCTTCTTGCCGCCCGCCACCACGATCGGTACGGGACACGCCGCAACCACTTCCTCAAAGTCTTCACAGTTGTACGTCTTGATGATGTTCGCGCCAAGCTCCGCCAGAATACGGGTAGCCAGCTTAAAGAACCGTCCTGTGCGCTCCATCTGTTTTCCGACAGCCACAACGCCCATCACAGGCACACTATAGCGCATTCCCGCGTTCACCGCCTTAGACAAGTTATCCAGGCTGGAAAGCTGTCCGTCCGCGCCGATAAACGTCTGGATTGCCATACAGTCCGCGTTCATACGAATCACATCCTCAATGTCCACCGCGAGCACTTCATGTGAAAGATCATCGTTGAGCATGGAAGAGCCGGATGTTGTACGAAGAGCGATACCCTTGCGGCAGTCAGCCGGCACACAAGTGCGGATAGCGCCTCTGGTTCCCATCAGAACATCCACATAGGGAATCAACTGCGGAAGCAGAACATCCAGTCTCTCCAAGCCTGCCGTAGATCCCATGAAATAGCCGTGATCAAAGGCAAACATCACCGTATTTCCGCTCACGGGATCGAAGATATTGGAAAGGTGCTTTTTCATGCCCCAGTCCAGACTGCCCGCTCCCTTCACATGAAAGTCGCCCTGATTGGCAAAAGGAACGTCCACCTTATAATCTTTCGCTATTTTTAATCCATCTACATCTGCCATTTTATAACACCCTCCTTAGGTCGCATCTGATTTTCACGGTATTTCTTAGAAGTTGTAGTCGTTTACGTTGTCAGCAGTGAATACGGTGGTCTCAGGAAGCAGAACTACGCCGTTGTTTGTATCTGCTGTGGTGTCGCCCTCAGAGAGGCAGTCGTTTGCCAGAATTTCGCAATCGCCGATACCGGGGATGCTCACCTTATCGCCAACCTTAACTTCATTGCCTGCTGCCATATATGCTGCAAGATAGCAGCCCATAGCGCCCTGGATTCCGCAGTCCCAAAGACCCCACTCATACAGAACGTCTGCATCGCAGTACTCTTTGATGGACATCGGGCTTGCGAAACCTGTGATGGTGATATCGTCTTTGCCAAGACCCTTGTTCTGCGCTGCCTTTAACTGGCCGGGAAGAGCGGTAGAGTCGTTACAGATGATCAGGTCGATATCCGCATAAGCGTCCAGAATAGCCGCACCTGTGGAAACAGCCTTCTCAGCGTCCTGCTCGGAATAGTAGTTGTCTGCAACTTTTACCCAGTTAGGATACTTTTCAGCGATGATCTTCTCTCCCGCTACCTGCCAGGAGTTCTGGTCAGTTACAGTAGCCTGAGAGTAGTGCCATACATACTTCACTTCATCAGCCGCAGGATCTACACCGCGCTTTGTGAGAGCGTCCACGGACATATCAACCAGCATCTGTCCAAGCACCTCGGGCGTACCCTGGGATACCATGAGGGAACGTGCATCCGACTCAGCGTCAGAGTCCCATGTGCAGACAGCAAGGCCGGCATCCTTTGCCGCCAGAAGCGCGTCTCTTACGCCCGCTGCATCTACGGTAGAAATACAGATTGCATCCGCGCCGCTTGCCACCGCGTTATTGATAACCTGTACCTGATCGGCAGCGCTGGCTGTAGCGCTTCCCTGATAATCTACTGTGAATCCCCAATCAGCCGCATACTTCTGTGCGCCGTCATTAGCTGCCTCAAAGAAAGCATTTCCTGTAAGCTTCGGAATAAACACAACTGTCTTTCCGGCCACATCTCCGCCTGCTGCGGGTGCCTCTTCTGCCGGAGCTTCCTCTTCTGCTGCGGGTGCCTCCGCTGCCGGAGCTTCCTCTTCTGCAGCAGGAGCCTCTGCCTCCGCTGCGGGAGCCTCCTGTGCCGGAGCTTCTGCTGCACCGCCGCCACAAGCTGTCATAGTGAATACCATAGACATAGCCAACGCGAGTGACATAACCTTTTTCATTTTCATATCTTTTTCCTCCTTTTTATTCTATCCAAAAGCGGATTACACTTTGTAATGCGCCCTGAATAACCATTTCATTCTGTCCTGCTTCTAAGCTTTTCCAAATTTCTTCAAAAATACCGCCGTCTTCGGTGAAGAAGCGATCGCGCGTCCCACAACCACCACGATCAGCAGAAGACCCACAGGCACATCCAGATACTGCGTGTTTACCTTAAAGCACAGCGGCAGGCCAAACCTCAGGATACCGATTACCAGGGATGCCAGGGCGGTGCCGATCGCACTTCCCTTTCCGCCCGTACTGAGCGTTCCTCCCAGCACTACCGTGGTAATAATGTTGAGCGTCAGGTTGGATCCCAGGTCGCTCTTGGATGTTCCCAGATAAGAGGTGAGCATAATACCCGCCAGGGCCGCGCTGACCGCAGACAAAATGTATGTGCTCATAATGATCAGTCTCGTGTTGATGCCCGAATACTCCGCCGCTTTCTGGTTAATGCCCACCAGAAAAACGCTGCGGCCATACTTGGACTTGTGCAAAAGCAGATAAGCGATCAGCGTCAGCACGGCAAAGAGAATCAACTGGCTGGGCACCACCCCGAACAGCTTAAACTTGGAAATGATTTTAAAGTCATCCGGGAATCCGCTGATTCCTTTATATGCCTCTGTCGCCGAAAGGTTGGAGACAAGAAGCGCAAACCCCGCATATAGGAAACTGCCTCCCAGAGTAATTACCATTGCCTGCACTTTACAGTAGGCGATAAAGAAGCCGGAAAGCGCACCGCACAATGCCGCTGCCCCCACAGCCAGAAGCGCTGCCACCCAGATATTCATGCCGCCGTCCTGCCACGCCACACCGATGATGATGGAGGTAAGTCCCACAATCGAAGCCGCCTGAATATCAATGCCGCCCGTGATCATAACGAAAGTCACAAACAGGGAAATGATACAGATGGCTATAAAGTCGTTGACGCTGGCAAGCAGAACTCTCGGCATCAGGAACTTGGGATTCTTCATACCGAAAACAACAAACTCCAGAATCAGTACGCAGAGAAGAAACATATCCCAGTTAAAAAGGGCTTTTACATTCTTTTTCATGCCTGTTCCCCTCCCTTCTGCGCAGCGCTGGCCGCCCTGTTCGTCAGACGTTCCCGCCTGATCCTCTCCGCCGAATGTCTCTGTAAAAGGGCATCCAGCACCACAATCGTAATCAGCATAAGACCCGTGATTGTGTTATCGTAGTCGGAAGAAAATCCCATAAATACCAGAATACGGCTCACACTGGACATAATGACCGCACCGATGCAGGCGCCGATCACGCTGCCAAGACCGCCCGTCAGGCTGATGCCGCCGATGACGCAGGCCGCTACCGCCTTCATCTCATATCCGTTACCTGCGATGACGGTGATGAAACCGATACGGGAAGCGTAGATGATACCCGCTATGGATGCAAACACACCGCAGAACACATACGCAAGCACTTTGGTTCTCGTAGCGGGAATGCCGACCAGGGTTGCACCGCCCTCGTTGTCACCAACCGCTATGAAGTATTTTCCCTTTTTCGTTCTTGTAAGAAGAATATGTATTACAACAACGGCTAAAATTACCACGGCATAGTACACCGTCAGATTGCTCACAAGGGGCTTGGAGGAAAACGCCGTAAACTGCGGCGGCAGATTTTCCACCCAGGCGCCGCCGGTGTACAAAAAGATCATGCCCCTGAGGATACCGTTTGTACCAAGCGTAAAAATCAGGGAAGGAATCTTCAAAACCGCAACACCCCAGCCATTAAACAGGCCGACCAGCACACCGATCAGAAGGCCCGTCAGAAATGATATGACAAAGCTGTGCCCGTCCCTGAGCATCGACCCGACCACCGCCGCCGAAAATCCCAGATTAGAACCGATAGATACATCGATCTCCCCGATAAATATGGCGAAGGCCATCCCTACTGCCAGAAGCGTAAACACCACACTGTCATTAAAGCAGGCCATGATACTGGACGGCGCCAGAAAGTCTTTGTTGATGCAGCCGACTATCGCAAACAGAACTACCAGAAATAACAGGCTGCTTGCCTCACGCGCTTTCGTGAGCTTCTTTATGGTTGTCATGCAATCACCTCTTTCTCTTGCTTTACATCAAAAGCGGCCGCCATCAGATTGTCCTGATTAATCTCCTCCTTGGAAAGCTCCGCATTGATGCGTCCCTGGAACACGGAAACAGCCCTGTCGGACAATTCCACAATCTCTTCCATATCGGAAGAAATCAGAAGCACGGACACACCCTGTTTTCTAAGTTGATGAATGATCGCATACACATCGCCTCTGGCCCCGGCATCGATGCCTCTCGTCGGCTCATCCAGAATAACGACCTTGGGACCGGTAGAAAGGCTCCTGCCGATCACGATCTTCTGCTGGTTTCCGCCCGACAGACTTCCAGTCATCTGTGACTGCCCCGTAACCTTAATCCGAAAATCATCTATATATTTTTGCGTGACCTCACGCTCCTTCTTTCTGTTTAACAAAAACCTGCCCATAGATTTATCCGGCAGGAACGCGGATGTCGTATTTACCGCCACATCAGCGATTTTAAACAGTCCATGCAGGTGTCTGTCCTCGGGTACATAGTTAAGACCCGCCTCTATTACCCTTTTCGTGGAAAGGCCGGTGATGTCTTTCCCATCCAGAATTACCCTGCCGCCAAGCGCCTTGTCCCGGCCGAAAATCGTTGTGGCAAGCTCCGTCCTTCCCGCGCCTACCACACCTGCAACGCCGAGAATTTCTCCTGGATAGAGTTTCAAGGAGATATCGTTAAATCCATAGCCGCTAAAATGCTGCAGCTCCAACACGGGCGGCTTACTGTAATCAATCACATGAGCGACGCTCTCCGCCTGGCCGCCCTCCTCTGCCTTTTCCTCCCTGTTAGGAGGCAGAAGTCCCTTTACCAGAGCTTCTTTCGTAAATTCACCGACCTGGCCGCTCAGCGTAATCACGCCGTCTCGCATGATCGCCACGCTTGTGGAAATCTCAAAAACTTCCGTCAGGCGATGAGTAATATAGATAATCCCGATCCCTTTCGAGCGCAGATCGTTTACGCATTGAAAAAGGCTTTTTACCTCATCGAAAGTCAATGCACTGGTGGGCTCATCCAGAATCAGGATCTCTGCATTTCTAAGAAGGCCCCTCAAAATTTCCACAAGCTGCTGTTCCGCAATGGAAAGGCTGCCCGCTTTTCTGTTCAGGTCAAGATCCCAACCCACCTCGGAAATCTGCTCCACCAGTCTCCTGTGCAGTTCAGCCTGCTTTTCGTCAAACCCCATGACAATGTTCTCTTCCACCGTCATATTCGGAAAGAGCATCGGTTCCTGCGGCACCATATAAATACCGTGCGCCAGTGCAACAGACGGTCTGTTCAGGTTCACTTCCTGCTCCTTAATATGTATCTGACCGGCATCGGGCTGATAAATGCCCATGATAATTTTCATCAGCGTACTTTTACCGGCTCCGTTTCCGCCGATCAGAGAGAGAACTTCGCCGGCGCTCAGTTCCAAATTAATCCCCTTCAAAACACGGTTCAGGCCGAATGCCTTCTCTATGTTTCGAACAGACAACAAAGTTTGTGTTTTCTGCATAGTGCTTCCCCCAATGTAAAGCGACATTTGTGTTGACAGAAAAATTTTGTTCTGTAAAAACATCATAAGTGAGATAACTCTATTTGTCAATACCTAAAACATTCCCTGCATTTTATGTCATTTCACATTGACTTTTGCCATCTCCATTGATATACTGTTTTCAAGATACATTTGATTGGCGCTTAAACTTTTGTGCTGATAAAGGGGGATTCTACATGTTTGACGTGGCAACCGATTATGAAAAGAACCTCATGGTAAAAATTGCATGGTATTATTATGTGGAAAACATGACGCAGCAGGCCATTGCTGACCAGCTCAACATCACCCGCATGCGGGTGATCAAACTTCTGGAAAAGGCGAGGCAGACCGGCATTGTACAGTTTCGTATTTCCTCCTCCCTGGACACGAGACGGGATCTGGAGACAAGGCTGATGGAAAAATATCATCTGCGTGACTGTTATACGGTGCCCACCAATCCCAGCGCGGCCGGTACGAACGATACCATTGCCAGAGCGGCTTCCATGTATATTGCCAATCATGTGCGTGAGAACTCCTACATAAACTTCGGTTACGGCGACACAACTTCCAAGACCATCGAAGATCTTGCCAGGAATCTGGAGACTGATGTCTCCTTCGTATCCCTGACCGGCGGTGTTGGGTATTATCTGCCCAAATCGGACTCCAATATTTTTAACGCAAAACTGTATCTGATTCCCTCTCCGATCATCATGTCCTCGGCGGAGATGGCGGACGCCATCAAACAGGAAAGCTCTGTCCAGGAAGTCACCAGCATGATCCGGCTGGCAAGTATGACCGTGGTGGGCATCGGCGGTATGGATGATTCCGCAACGATTGTGAAATCTTCCATCTTAAGCCCCAGTGATTTTCGTCTGCTCGGCATGAAAGGCGCCGTCGGGGACGTGATCTGTCATTTCATAGACAAAGACGGAAAGCTGGTGGATACCGAGGTGGATTCACGCCTTGTCAGCGTCCCCCTAAGCACGCTGAAAGAACTCGAAAATGTGATCGGCGTGGCCGCAGGAAAACACAAGGTGCCAGCTATCCACGCAGCTTTGACGGGTGGTTATCTGGATATCCTGATTACGGATGAAGAAACTGCCGGGCAGCTTTGCCGGCTTTAAACATATCATTTACACTAAAAACGAGGAGGTATTCGAATGGGAAAGTATTTAATGGCTCTTGATGCAGGTACCGGAAGTGTCCGGGCCGTACTGTTCGATCTGGAAGGAAATCAGCTGGGTGTATCCCAGCAGGAATGGGAACACAGAGAAGATCCCCGTTTTCCCGGCTCCATGAATTTTGACTGGACGCACAACTGGGATCTGACCTGCGGCTGTATCAGGGATGTCCTGAAGGAAACAGGCATCGCTCCTTCAGAGATCGCGGCAATCTCCACTACCTGCATGCGTGAGGGAATCGTACTTTATGACAAAGACTACAACGAGATCTGGGCCTGCGCCAATGTGGACGCACGCTCCGATGACGAAGTAGTGGAACTGATCAGGAAATCTCCCGAACTGGAACGGGAAATCTACAAAATTTCCGGCCAGACTTATGCCCTGGGCGCACTGCCCCGCATTCTCTGGGTAAAGAACAAAATGCCGGAGATTTATGATAAGACCGCCTTTGTCGGCATGTTCAATGACTGGCTGATCTTAAAGCTGACCGGCGTCATGTCCATAGAGCCGAGCAACGGCTCCACCACAGGTATTTTCGATCTCTCTACGAGAGACTGGGATCGTTCCATCATGGAAAAATGCGGCTTAAAGTCCGATATTTTCCCGAAAGTCTACGAGAGCGGCACCATTGTTGCACATGTGACAAAGGAAGCTGCCGAAATTACCGGCCTTGCGGAAGGCATTCCCGTGGTAGCCGGCGGCGGAGATGCGCAGCTTGGCTGTATCGGCGTCGGGCTGGTTTCCTCTTCCCAGGGCGCTGTCTTCGGCGGTAGTTTCTGGCAGTTTGAATACAATGCAGCCGTTCCCAAAACAGACGATGACTGCAGAGTCCGCGTGAACTGCCACGCCCTTCCCGATCTGTGGCAGTATGAAGCCCTTGCTTTCTATCCGGGTCTTGTTATGAGATGGTACCGTGACGCTTTCTGTCAGCCCGAAAAGCAACTTGCCCGGGAAACCGGCCGTGACACCTACGATCTGATGAACGAGGAGGCCGCAAAAATTCCGGCCGGCTGTTATGGGATGTACTGCACCTTCTCCGATGTGATGAACTATATCTGCTGGAAACATGCCGCGCCTACTTTTACGAATTTTGCACTGGATCCCGACAAGTTCAACCGTTATACTTTCTACCGTGCCATCATGGAAAATTCCGCTATGGCCACGAAAGGAAATATAGAACTCGTTGCATCCGTTACCGGCGAATTCCCCAAAGAGATTATTTTTGCCTCCGGCGCTTCCAAGAGCCCGCTCTGGTGTCAGATCGTATCTGACGTACTGAACATTCCCGTCCATGTGCCCCAGGTAAAGGAAGCCACCGCTCTCGGCGCCGCCATTCTGGCCGGAAAAGGCGTGGGAATCTACACGGATATCGAGGAGACCATGAAAAAGGTTGTCAAAATCGAAAAGACCTACTACCCGAACGCAGAGAACGCAAAGGTGTATCAGGATCTCTACGATAAATGGCGTAAAGTATATGCCGCCCAGCTTGCGCTTGCAAACGAGGGGCTTACCAAAAACATGTGGGCTGCACCGGGCGTTTAAGTCATCTGCCCACGCGGCTTTGCAGCAAGCCACAATAACATAAGGAGGATATGAAAAATGTTCATTATTGACGAAAACGAAAAAGAGTATCGCTTCGGAGACAGCGGTCCTAAATATCTGATGAAAGGGCCGAGATCCAATTTTGCGTTGGTACAATTTCAGGCGGGACAGGATTTTAAAGCGCACTATCACAACATCATGGAAGAAAACTTCTTCATCCTGGAAGGAGAAGTGGACATTGAGGTGGACGGCGTCTGCCACACTCTCAAGGCCGGACAGTTGATCCACATAGAGCCCAAGGAGGTGCATTATGTCATTAACCGCTCCAACGGCCCCGTAAAAATGGTTTCCACGCTCGCGCCTTATCAGGAAGTGGATAAAGTGGAGGTAAATTAGGCTTATGGCACAGACATTATCAGTTCTTGAGATGGTGCTTCCGGTAGTCATTATGATTCTGATCGGCTATTTCTGCCGCGTGTCCGGCATCCTTTCCAAGGACGGTCTGGGCGGGATCAAAAGTGTGATCTCAAACATCACCCTGCCGGTGGTACTGTTTAAGGCCTTTTATGCCACATCCTACTCTCTGGACAGCCTGCTTATGTTCAGCATTATTTTCATCAGCTGTTCTCTCGCTCTGGGATGCGGTTTCCTATTAAACCGTTTTGTATCCGATTCCAAGCTTATGCCTTACCTGCTTTCCGGTTTTGAAGTAGGTATGCTTGGTTATGCCCTGTACGGGCTGCTTGCCGGATCGGATCAACTCTCCTACATGGCTACCGTGGATCTGGGGCAGGTGCTGTTTGTGTACACGGTTTACCTGACGCTTTTAAAAAATGCCACGGGCCAGAAACCGACTCTCGGCGCGATGCTGAGAGAAATGTGTAAAAACCCGGCCTTCCGGGGTGTTGTTCTGGGCATCATCGTAGGAATCACAGGACTTGGCAATATCATCACCGCCTCTCCCATAGGCCCGATCTTTTCCGAAACGATTGAGATGATCACCCTGCCCACCTCCGGCATGATCCTGATTATTGTAGGATATGAGCTTTCCATGAGAAAGGATCTGATCGGCCCCGTGTTAAAAACCATTGTCTTCCGGACGGTTGTGATGGGAGCGCTGTTATGCATTGCTTCCCTGATCGTATTCCAGATCGTTCCTTTTGACAAGCAGCTCTTTATGGCAATGATCCTGCTGTTCTCCCTGCCGGCGCCGTTTATCATACCGCTGTACGCAGATGTGGAATCGGAAGGGATCTACATTTCCACTACCCTGTCTATGGGCACGCTGGTAACCATATTGATTTTTGTCGGACTATCTGTGTATGCAGTAGCATAGCGTGAAAAGCGCTTCTAATGACATTTCACGCAGAAGAATGCCGAAAAAACGGCTGCCATCCAAATACGGAACGGCAGCCGTTTTTCTTCGCTGTTGTATTGTTTTACTTCTTCATGCCCTTGGCTCCGGACAGATTTGCATTCTGTAAAATATTGCTCTCGAAGGAGGTGAGCATATTCTGCTCCTCCCGCTCTCTCTTAAGCGCCAGTTTGACCATGTCATCCAAAAGCTCTGCGTACGGCTTACCCAGCGCCTCCCACAGATAAAACGCAAGGGAACCCGGAATGGGATTGATCTCGTTTACATACACCTGGTCTGTATCCCGGTCTATCATAAAGTCAATCCGGGACACGCCGCTTGCGCCAAGTGTTCGGAACGTCTTCACCGCCAGTTCTCGGATTTCCTCCCGCTTCCGGGGCGTCAGATTCGCCGGCAGCTCCCTTCTCGCGGTTCTCATGCCCTCAGAGCCGCCTTTTCCTCCCGCCACATATTTATCCTCATAGCTCAAAATTTCATCGCTGGAAATCGGCTCCTCGCACTCGGAAGCGTGCGCCTCCTCGTAGTCTCCCAACACCGCGCAGTTGATCTCACGCAGATTCATAATCGCATGTTCCACCAACACTTTGGGGCCAAAGGTGAAGGCATACTCCAGCGCCTCCCGCAGCTCCTCTCTGTCCTTGGCCACCTTGATACCCACGCTGGATCCCAGATTGACAGGTTTCACGATAACAGGATAGGGTATTTTCTGTTCCACCTTGTCATAAGTCGCCTGCTCTCCGCTCTCAAATTCCTTCCCGTACAGTGTCACACAGTCGAGAACCGGGATACCGCTATCCTTCAATACTGTCTTCATCACATACTTATCCATCGTGACAGCCGATGCCATCACATCACATCCGGCGAAGGGAATGTTGTAATGCCTTAAAAATCCCTGCAGGGAACCATCCTCCACATTCGCGCCGTGCACCACGGGAAACGCCACATCAATCTGTGCAACCTCGGAACTGCCGAATTTTTTCTCCGGGTATTGGATCAGCTTCACGCCGTTTTTCTCCCCCATCAAAAAGACGCGTGTGCTCTTCTTTAACAACTCCGGGATGTTCCTGTAATTGGCGATATCCGCGATCAGCTCGCCTGTATACAGTTCGTTTTCTTTCGTGATATAGACAGGAACCAAATCATATTTTTCTTTATTGAAGGCATTGTACGCCTGTAAGCCGGAGATAACGGACACCTCGTGCTCCACGCTCTTACCGCCGAAAAAGACCCCTACTCGAATTTTCATAATCGCTTTCTTTTCTCCTTCCTTATTCCCCTGCCAGACGGTGCGCCGGCAGTTCAATCTGCGCGCAGCGTGCTTACGCATAATTATCCGGCAGATCGTTCTCAATCAGAATAATCTTCTGCTTCTCACCGGGAATCGCATTCACCATGCGAAACGCCTCCTGCAGATCATCCACCAAAATCATCCTGTTCGCCGGGAATCCCGCTTCCAACAGGCCGTCCTGAATCGGCTTTGTCTGTTCCTTTCCGACAAGTACGGCATAGTCGCACTTGCCGGCGGCATAGACGCCCACTTCTTTATTCTCATCATACTGCTTCTCGCCCAGTTCTACCATTCCGGGCGTCAGCAGGATGCGCAGTTCCCGAAACATTTCCAGAGTGTCAAGCGCCGCCTTAAACCCGTTCTTGTTGGAATTATATGCGTCATCCAACAATATTCTGTCTCCCTGCCTCACAAGCTGCAGCCTGTGCGGTACGCTCTCCAGCTGTTTCACCGGATAAAGCAGCTTCTCCATAGGAATCCCAAGTGTATGCGCCACGGCAATGGCGCCCGCAATGTTCTGCACGTTGTGACTGCCAACCAGCTTCGTGTGAAACTCATATGTCTTCCCGGTTTCATCCTTCATCTTGAAAAAGGATCCTTTCGGGGAAACCTCGATATCGTAAGCCCGGAAATCGGTATCCGCCGCCGCAATGCCATAGCTGACCACGTTCTTTCCTGTCTTCGCATTTCTGATGTACTCATTGTCATAGTTTAAAAAGATCCTGCCGGACGGGGGCACAGAATCCGCCAGCTCAAACTTTGTCGAAACAATGTTTTCTATGGTGTGAAAACTTTGCAGATGCTGCGGTCCGATGGAAGTAATGATACCGTAATCCGGGTGCACCAGATCGCAGATTTCCTTGATGTCCCCCACCTCTCTTGCGCCCATTTCACAAATAAAAATATCGTGAAACGGCTTCATGTTTTCCCGGATCGTCCGCACCACGCCAAGTGTCGTGTTATAATTGCCCGGCGTGTGAAGCACATTGTACTGCGTGGAAAGCAGCGTACTCAGATAATACTTCACGCTTGTTTTTCCGTAACTGCCCGTGACGCCGATAATTTTCAGCTCCGGCATCTCCCGCAGAATACGGGCGGCATCGTTGATGTAATACTGATCAATTTTCTTTTCAACCGGGTGGTTAACCGCATTCGCCAGCAATATCAAAAAGGGCTGCAGAACAAACAAAAGCAGCAAAACCAGCTCCACATTCCTGAGCAGCGGATGATCCGGCACCGGCAGTATCCCCTGCGCAGTCAGAAGCATGCCGCCATTCGCCTCCATCCAAAGGCCCGGCAGGACGGCCGCAGCAGCAGTAAGGAGATATAGAATACCTGTCGTAACGAGCATCCGCCGCACGCGCGGCGTATATACCAGCGGTTTCTTTGCCTTATGCGGTTTGTTGACCAAAACAGTCATCCCATTCATAAGACAGGCTGCGATCAGACATCCCGTACTCCCTATCGCCACAAGCGGGAGGGAAACCACCGCATACAGACATTTTCCAAGCAGTCTTCCCACATTGGTATGCACCCGCATCCACTCTCCGTACTCCTGCGGCTTGTAGGAATTCTGTTGAAACATGTGCATCAGATATAAGAGATACCAGACCGCTCCCACCAGATAGGCAGCAAGCCATACACCAAAGATTATCATATCCATTTCTGCCTGTCATTCCTCTCTGTCTTGTAAAAAAATCGATCATCCGCTTAACCGAAAAAGGCCCGAAGCGCCCCGTTCACCTTCGCGGGCTGTTCCGCGTAGGAAAAATGCCCGGCCCCCTCGCACACAACCAGTCCCGCATCCGCAATCAGCTCTTCCATCCGTCTCGCATCCCCTATCGGCGTAGCCGTGTCCAAATCGCCCCAGATCAGAAGCGTCGGGCACTTCACCTGAGAAATCAGCGGCTCCAGATCCTCGTTGACCACCTTCACCAGCGTGGCCCGCATGAGGGGCGTCGCATTGTTATAGTCGGAGGAGCCGCGTTTGCGCCGCATCTCCTCCACCGCGTCCGGGTAGAGAAAGTGCATCACCTTCGTGCTCATAAAAGCCCTGCCGATCTTGTAACATCGGAGGCTCACCTTCTGCCCCAGACTCTTCTTCGGCAGAATACCGGCACTGTCAATCAGCACTGCGCGCTCCACGGTAAAGGGCAGTTTTTCCCTTGCATTCATTTTAAAAAACACCCGGCCGCCAAACGAGTGCACCACCACGCTCAGTCTCTCTATCGGAAAGGAAGCGATAAACTTCAGCACAAAATCCACATAATCGTCCACGCACCAGGGCACAGGCGGTTCGGACGTCTTCCCAAATCCCGGCATATCAAGGGCAATCACCCGTCTTCCCTGCTTCAGCGTATCAATCACGCTGCGGTAAAGGGTAATATTCGCGCCCCAGCCATGCAGCAGAAGTACGATTTCGCCCTCGCCCTCATCTATATAGTTCACAGAAATATCATCTATTTTTCTGACCATACCTTCTCCCACACAGCCAATGCGGCATCATTCCAGGCCGCCATATGCAGGCATCCTGCCGCAATGGCATGTTGAAAAAACGCATCGGCGCACTATTTATACATATGTATGATCTTTTGCAAATATGTTTTCGGGTCATGTCATGCCGCCGCACTGTCTGCACCTGTCCGTCAGGCACACCCCCTGCATCCGCCGCCCTTATCCCTTTCTAAAAAACGGGGCTGAATCCATACATACTCTTGTATTGTACTGTATTCCCCCCGTTCTATCAACAAAAAAATCAGCGGAATCGCGGCCGTTTATCCCGTCTTCATAAACTATGCCCACTATTCCGCCATATAATCCGCATAATCGGTTTCACTGGCAAATAACATATATGTCCCGTTCACAAATCCCATATAACCGCTCTCTACTGCATATCCCTTCATGCTGTCTCCTCCTTCCGTTCCCGGTTCGCCGATTTTCATAACGAACTTGTGTTCTGAAAAGAGGATAACATTTATGAAGTCCTATATTTGGGACTTAAGATATAATTCTGCTCATCTTATGCCTTTTTTACACCGATGCCGCCAGCTTCTCCCCCGCATCCTTCATCGGATTCACTTCCCCTGTGCTTGAATAAAACACAGGTTCCAGATCCGCCTTCGGTCTCGCCTGTGCCCCGGTATCCGAATCCACACCGTCCGTTTCCGGCCCCTCTTCGACAGTCTGGGTATTTTCTTTCAGCAGAACCTTGCCGTCCTCGCTGATTTCCACAGTATCCACGGGCTGATCGCCCTTGTTTTCTTTCCGCTCCTCCTCCAGCTTTTTCTGCTGCTCCTCGCGCTCCTCCCTGCGGTTCTGAATCATCTCCTCGCGCTGCTTTTCTGCAATCTTCCGGGTCTCTTCCGCGTCCTTCTTCATGCCCTCGTCAGCTTCTTCCTTGTACTCATATGCGTCTTCGTGAAAATCTCCCATATACCCCATAGCCCGCTCCATCATTGCGGTATCGTTTTTAAGCCTCGCCTCCTTAAAAACACGAAACGGAGTGTTGATCATCTCCATATTCGTTCTCGCCCCGATTAATCCCTCCATTGTCTTTGTGTGCATCGTATGCTCCTCCTTTTCCGAAATATTCCGGCGACGCAAATTTTTCATTCGCGGCTGCCCTCATAAAAAGCCTTCCGTCTCCTGTTTCGGCAAGGATTTATCAGCTCCTTAGCATCCTGTCTCAAACAACCCGATCCATGTCATATGCGGACACCCCGATCGGTAAAAGCACAGAAATATCAAACACGCCATTCTGCATTTCCGTGTTCATAACGCCGTCGTACCCGCGCACCACGTCTCCCACATTCAGCAGACCTATTCCATGCCTCTGTGGATTTTCCTTTTCCGCAAATCTGCTCTCCTGCTTTTCTGCGTCACGCATACTGTTTTTTACCTCCAGCAAAAAGCATTTTTTGACAGTTCGGGCCTGCACGTTGATAAAGGGCCGCCGCCCCGCCTCCCGCTCTCCCTGCTGCAGTCTCATACAGGCTTCCACCGCATTGTCCAGAATATTGCCAAAGAGGACACATAGGTCAAACTCGCTGATACGGCACCGCTTCGGAATCTGCACATCGCACTCCCAGACAATCTGTCTGTCCTCCGCCATTTTCCTTTTTTGAAACAAAAGCGCATCTACAGCACGATTTCCTGTGGCTTCCTCATTTGCTCCAAACTGTGCACTGTCCTCCATCCGTTTCAGGTAATCTCCCAGTTTATCCCACGCGCGCTCCTCCCACAGGCCGCGAAGTGCAAGCACATGATTTTTCAGATCATGCCGCAGCCGTTCCGCCTGACTGTACTGCTGCTCTATCATTTGATAAACCGCCGCCTGCGACTGATACTGCGCTGCCTTTTTCTGTTCCAGATAGATGCGATCCATGCCGAACACATATACCCCCGCCCCAAACATGGACAAAGCCGATAGGATGCCCCAACCGACATAGCTGAAAATCTGATCATAATATAGTCCCATGTTACCGCCGCTTCTAAAAAGAACACCGTGGCTCGCTCCCCAGTTTGCCATAAAAATCACCGCCTCCACCACAAGCAGAGGAAGCGTCAATACCGCATACCACCGCCAGGGTTTCCCCCGAAAGACAGTCCCGATCCGCTTTCTCATCACATATACCGAAACGATCGCTATGGCAAAGCTGATCTGGCCGCTCAACACACTCTCCTCCTCCGTAAAAAAGGGAACATCAATATGCCCCACCGTGTGCTTCCAGACCAACAACAGGCAGGAAAATAGGGAATCTGCAAAAATATCAGCCAGCGATGCCAGCGTAATCACCGTCACCAGCATGGAGGCTGCCCGCACCGCCTGTTCTGCCCGTCCATTAATCCGCATCACACATTCCCCCCATATTACGCATGTATTTTAATATTTCCCCGCAAAACATTTTATACCGCCTCTTCGCAATAGCGATCCGCTCCCTATTGTCGAGAACAAGTTCCTGCCTGTTATATATGTCCACATATTTTAAATTGACAAGATAACTTTTGTGACAGCGGAAAAATCCCTTTCCCTCCAGTTCTGTTTCCAGAAGCCCGATCTGCCCGTAATAGCTGAACACGCCGCCTGTCCCGTGGACGTCGATCATCCGCCCCCGGATTTCAAAATAATATATTTCGTCCAAAAAAAGTTTTCTCTTCTGCCGTTCCACGCTCACAAGGATAAATGCCGGTGACCGCCGCTCCGTTTTCTGGATGGCTTTCTGCAGCACCTTTTTGAGCTTTTTATCCTCAATCGGTTTTAGCAGATACTGAAACGCCTCCACATCGTAGGCATCAAACACATAATCCCGGCTGGCGGATATAAAAACAAGCAGTTTGTCAAAGGCCCTCTCCCTAACCAGCTGTGCTGTCCTCATGCCATCCAGGCCGTCCATGATAATATCCAGAAAAATAAGGTCGAACGTTTCCAAAGACCGCAATAATTCACGTCCGCTGTAAAACTGCCGGATCGTGCAGGAAACATTCATTTCCTCTAAAATTTTTCTGATTTTTCCCGCTAATTTGCTGCACTCTATGACTTCGTCATCGCACACTGCGATCCACAACATACCTATGCTCCCTTCGTTCATGTTTGATTTCCTGCTGATATGATATATATCGGCTTGAGGTCTGGAGGACTTCTTTGTCTGTCATAAACGGCGGTTTCCGTGTAACGACCGTCCTCTTTTATCCCGAACGTCTGCCGACGGCCTACACAGACAAAAATCCGGCCCTGTCACAACAAGTCTTTTCAGACATAGTCATGTCAAAGCCGGAACAGAGCCGCAGCACTGCCAGTAGAGCGCAGCCGCTTTCCCTTTTCTTATATTTTGTCAGTATGATCCGCCACAATTCTATCATAAAGTTCACGGATATGCGCGCCCGAAGCCAATCCCTCCGAAAAGGCAGTCGCACTCCCGGCCGCCATGCCCATATAAAAGGCGTGACTGTAATCCTGCTTTTCAAGCCACCCGGCCACAAAGCCCGCCGCCATAGAATCTCCCGCGCCAACGCCGTTTATCAGCTTTCCCTCCGGTACAGGGGACTCAGACACACTGCCGTCCTCCGCCAGAAGCACCGCGCCCTGTCCCGCCAGAGACACAAGCACATTGCGCGCTCCCATCTCCTGCAGTTTTTCTGCGTAGGGCAGGACAGACGCTCTGTCCGTGAGGGTCACGCCAAAAATTTCACCAAGCTCGTGCTGGTTTGGTTTGACCAAGAACGGATGCATGGGCAGCGCTTTCACAAGTCCTTCCCCAGATACATCCACCACCGTCAAAACCCCGGCCGCCAGTCTCCCCATCATGCGCAGGTAAGTATCTTCCGGCAGGGAAGCCGGGATGCTCCCGGACAAAAACAGCACATCACCCGCCGCAAGCTCTGAAAGCCGCTCTTCCAACAGCGCAGATTTCTCCGCCGAAATATCCGGCCCCTGTCCGTTGATCTCCGTTCCTTCCACCGACTGCAGTTTCACATTGATCCGGGTAAGCCCCTCATCCAAAAAGATCAGGCCGTTCCCTATGCCCCGCGCCGTAAGCTGCGCCGCCGCCTCCCGCCCGGTAAAACCTGCCACAAAGCCAAGGGCTGTGCTCTCCAGTCCGAGGTTATGCAGCACGGTGGACACGTTGATGCCTTTGCCGCCCACGGTCAGACACTCTGTCTCTGTGCGGTTGGTACAGCCCAGTCTGAAGTTTTCCACTGACACGGTATAATCCAGAGACGGATTTAAGGTTACGGTATAAATACGTTTCATCTGCGCCATCCTCGCCACACTTGCGCTGCGCCATGTATTTGCAAGACGCTTATCTTCTCCTGTCAATGCCGGCTTTTCGGTAATAGTCCGCCTTGTCCTCATACATCCGCGCCTCAGCCGCAGCCAGCACAGCACCGATCCCGGCAGTGTTGCTGCTCTTCCAGTCCGCACCCACCGCCATATTGACGGAAGACTCCGCCATAATTTCTTTCAGTTTCCCGACTCTCTCCTGAAAATCCGCCTCACTGATGCCTACACAAATCGCCAGCAGTTCGTCTCCCCCGATGCGGAACAGCTTGTAAGTATCCCCAAAAGCCGCTTTCATGCAGGCGCAGGAAGAGCAGATCAGATGGTCTCCCGCCGCATGCCCTTCGGCATCGTTCACCCGCTTTAAGCCCGTGATATCACCATAAACGATTCCCACACTCTCTTCCGGGCACATATTCTTCGTATACGCCTCCATAGCGTAACGGTTTCCGATCTGGGTAAGCTGATCCAGATAGGACATCCGCTGCAGATTTCTGACCAGGTTGCGCATTTTCAGCAGGGATTCAATGAAATGCCCCATGATCTGCAGCAGTTCGGATATGTACTGTAGAGATGCCGCAGGCGGATTATCCACCCCGTAAAACCCAATCACCCTGCCGTCTTCATACAGCGGTACCACCGTAGTCGAACAGATATCCTGCTGTTTCAATATCTCATATTGAAGCGGATTCTTTGTCCTGATATCTTCGATATCCTTAATTACCACACACCTGTCTTCCGAAAAGACACGATACCACCCATCACAGACTTCCGGAGGGAGATTCTGCAGATTATCCCTCTGTGGGATCACACCGTTTGCCGCCCACTCGTAGGTGTTGTCATCATGGCCCGCCGCATTTTTCTCAAAAATATAGACTCTCTCACCGCCCAGCGCCTTGCCGAGATACTCGATCACGATCTTTAAAGAAGCATCCGGGTCAGAGGCCTGCAGTGCGGTCCGCAGCGCTTCGTTGACCAGCGCCTCTCTGTTCTGATAGTCTCGGATGACCTCATTGTGCCTGGTTTCCGCGCTGATATCAATGGCAATCTCTATGCGCAGCCGTCTTCCTTCCCTCTCTATAACAGTATCCTTCACCAGCATATGCCGATTGTAGACAGGATTGTAATAACGCCACTCCTTAAACTGACCCGGGCAAAGCTCTCTGTTATTGCAGATCTCGCAGGGCGCAGAGGCATTTTGCAATACCTCGTAGCACTTCTTTCCTCTTGTCTGTTCCAGGGAAGTGAATCCGCAAATCGTGAGCGCCCTCCGATTCATATAGATAAATTCATAAGTATCCACGTCCGCAACGTAAACCAGCTCGTTCATATTCTCAAAAAATTCCCAGACAGGTTCCATCTATGCTTTTTCTCCTTTAACGGTCTGTTCTCTCATGTCCACATGTAAACCGATCAATGAGCATCTTTTGGAAGGCAGCCTGTCAAGACTGCCTAAACTGCGCTAATTATACCACAGGGCAGAGAACAAATCCATGAAAGAAGCATATGTTTCTCTTCATCCGCTTCCTATAAGCGGTAAATTCCTGCCGAACAGGGAGCAGCCGCAAAACCTCCCTCAGCCCCTTCGATCCTGCCCCCAATCGTGTAGAGCGCTTCGCCGGGTTTTACGTCAACGCTTAAGGGCTGCTTCCGATCCGAGGGATTGATGATCACAAGCAGTTTCTCGTTTCCGGTTTTACGCACAAATGCAAGCGGGTAATTGTCTCCCCGCAAAAATTCGATTTCCCCGTCGTTTCGCAGTGCCTCGTGGGATTGTCTGAACGCAATCAGACGCTTCACCTCACTGTAAAGGGAATCCGCATCCCCGATCTGTGCCTCCACGGTAGGACGGTCCGAAGCGCTGTCCTGCGCAACATAAAGCATATCAGGCTTCGCCGCAGAAAAGCCGGCATTTAAGGAAGCGTCCCACTGCATGGGAGAGCGGGATCCCGTCCGCTCATAACCGCCCTCCACCGAGTGCAGGTCTTCCACATACCGCATCCCGATTTCATCACCGTAATAGATGAAAGGGGCGCCGGGCATAGTCAGAAGGAACGCAAAAGCCAGTTTCATCTCCTCTTTGTCAAGCCGTCTTGCCAGTCTGTCCATATCGTGATTGCCGGAAGGAATGCAGATCAGTCCGCCGCACGATTTCTCATAGCTCTCCTTGTATTTCTCCCAGAACGCGCCGATTTCTCCCTTCCCTCTTCTGGAAAACCAGGGTTCCTCACAGCGGAACAAGTCGTTGTAATGGGAAGGCCCGAAATGCAGCAGGAAATCCATGTGAAAACCGCCTGCCAGGGACTTGTCCGGCTCGCCCCACTCGGAAACCATCACCGCAGCAGGAAATTCCTGATCCAGAAAGGCCCTGATATCCTGCCAGAGTCTGATCGTCCCCTTGCCGTCCTCGTCATTCTTCACAAGGGATCCTGCCATATCCACGCGGAAGCCGTCACAGCCGGCCTGCAGCCAGAAGCGCATCACTTCCTTCATCGCCTCTCTCGTAGCAAGAGGCCCCGGTGCATCCATTGCCTGCTGCCATTTTTTCTCGGGATCAGGCTTGTAATATCCATAGTTCAGGGCAGGCTGATGGGAGAAGAAATTGACCCCGCACGCGCCCACGCGCTCCGAAATCCCCTTAAGGGCGTTCATCCCGTCCGGCGCCTCCCAGGTACTGTCCGTCCATACATAACGGTCCGTATAGGCGTTTTTCTCCGCCTTCATGGACTCCCTGAACCATTTATGGTTCACCGAAGTGTGTCCCGGCACAAGATCCAGAAGCACATGCATATCCCTCTTGTGCGCCTCCTGAAAAAGCCTCACCAGATCCTCATTCGTCCCGTAACGGGGCGCAACCGTAAAATAGTCCTCCACATCATAGCCTGCGTCATAAAACGGCGACTGGAAGCAGGGATTCAGCCAGAGGGCATTACAGCCAAGCTCCTTAATATAATCCAGTTTTTCAATGATGCCCTGTATATCACCAATGCCGTCAGCGTTGGTGTCATTGAAAGACTGCGGATATATTTCATAAAAAATTGCTGTGTTGAGCCAGTTCGGTCTGCCTGCCATAGTAGGTTCCTCCTCTATCTGTGTTATCCTTGTTTCAGGGAACATGCCCGTTCCCTGTTATCTCTTTTTCAACACAATACTCTCAGAAATCATCAAAAACAATCCCGAACACTATCATATACTGATACTATTCTATCATGCGAGGTTGAGGTATGTGCCGTGCCCGGGCACGATCATACCAGCATCTCCTCCATCCTCGAAAGCGCATCCCGCGTCAAAGTAAGCAGTGTTTCCTCGTCCTTCTCAATCACCCCGCATTTTCTGTAATGCAGGTAAAAGGTAGGACCGCCCTTCGGATCAAACCGCAGTCTCCCACCGTAATCTGCTATGAGGAGCGGAATATTTTCCACCCGGATCGGCGCGTCCGGCCGCAGGGTAAAACTGATTCTCTCGTTTTTGCCCTTCACCTCCGGCATATACAGCCTGTGGGCATGGGAACGGATCAGCGCAATCCGAAGAAGATTTCCCACCGACTTCGGAATCTGACCAAAGCGGTCAAGAAGCTCCTCCCGCATATCATCGCACTCCCGCTCGTTCTCAATCCCCGCTATCCGCTTATAGATATCCAGCTTCTGCACCTCGTTCACAATATAGGCAGGCGGGATGTAAGCGTCCACATCCAGATCCACAAGGGTATTGAAGTCCTCTATCACGGAAATACCCTTCTTCGTCTTGACAGCCTCGTTCAGCATCTTGCAGTAGAGATCATACCCCACTGCCTGCATATGACCGTGCTGGCTCTTGCCAAGAAGACTGCCCGCGCCGCGTATCTCCAGATCTCGCATGGCAATCTTAAAGCCGCTTCCCAGTTCCGTAAATTCCCGGATGGCCTCAAGCCGCTTCTCCGCCACCTCCTTGAGTACCTTATCCCGTTTATACATGAGGAAAGCGTAAGCCGTCCGATTGGAACGCCCCACGCGGCCTCTGAGCTGATAGAGCTGGGATAATCCCATCTGATCCGAGTCGTGAATGATTATGGTATTGACATTGGAAATGTCCAGCCCCGTCTCAATGATGGTCGTGGACACCAGCACATCGATCTCCCCGTTCACGAAATCAAACATGATCCGCTCCAGTTCCGCTTCCTTCATCTGGCCGTGGGCGAACGCCACATTGGCCTCCGGCACCAGGTCTCCGATGGCCGCCGCCACATCCGCAATATTGTTGACCCGGTTATAGACGTAGTAAACCTGTCCCTCCCTGGCAAGCTCCCTGACAATGGCCTCTCTGACCATCTCCTCGTTATATTCGCAGACAAAGGTCTGAATCGGCAGCCTGTCCTCAGGCGCCTCCTCCAGCACGCTCATATCCCGTATTCCCACCAGACTCATGTGGAGCGTCCGTGGAATAGGTGTTGCCGTCAGAGTCAGCACATCCACATTTTCCTTCAATTTCTTGATCTTTTCCTTGTGGGCCACGCCGAAACGCTGTTCCTCGTCAATGATCAGAAGTCCAAGATCCTTGTATTCCACATCTGCGGAAAGCACGCGGTGCGTGCCGATCACAATATCCACCATACCCTTCTTTAAGTCCGCAATCGTCTTCTTCTGCTCCGCAGCCGTGCGAAACCTGGAAAGCAGGTCGACCCGCACGGGGAAGTCCTTCATTCTCTGCACAAAGGTGTGATAATGCTGCTGGGCCAGAATGGTGGTGGGCACCAGATAAACCACCTGTTTATTTTCCTGCACCGCCTTAAAAGCCGCGCGGATGGCGATCTCGGTCTTGCCATAACCCACGTCTCCGCAGACAAGGCGATCCATGATTTTTTCGCTCTCCATGTCCTCCTTGGCCGCCGCGATGGCCAGCATCTGATCCTCCGTCTCCTCAAAGGGAAACATCTCCTCGAACTCCCTCTGCCAGACCGTATCCGGCCCGTAGCAGTACCCTTTTCCGTTCTGTCTGGCGGCGTAAAGCTGCACCAGATCCCCGGCGATCTCCTCCACCGCCGTGCGCACTTTGGACTTGGTTCTGGCCCATTCCTGTGTCCCGAGCTTGTTCAGCTTCGGCTTTGTGCCGCCGTCCGCCGAAGCATATTTCTGGATCACGTCAAGGCCTGTCGCCAGCACATAGAGAACACCGCCGTCCCGGTAGGAGATCTTCATGTAATCTTTCACCACATGTTCTACTTCCACCTTTTCAATGCCCTGATAAACCCCCAGGCCGTGGCTCTCATGCACCACATAGTCTCCCACTTTCAGATCATTAAAATTGTTGATCTTCTGGCCTTCATATACTTTTTTCTTTCTCTTTTTCTTCTTCTGTGCGCCAAAAATATCGCTCTCTGCAATCACCATAAACTGCAGAAGCGGATATTCAAAACCCTTTCGGACTCTCCCGTAAGCCGTCATCACTTCCCCCGGCTGCACCTCACGCATGGGATCTTCCGAATAAAAGGCGTTCAACTCCTGATCCCGCAGATCCTCCGCCAGACGTTTGGCGCGTGTTCTCGACCCGGAAAGCAGCAGAATGCGGTACCCTTTTTTCTTATAATTTTTCAGATCCTTCACCAGCGCCTCAAAGCTGTTATTGTAAGAAGGCAAGCTCCTCGCCTGCACGGCAAACTTCTGCTCCGCCTTCACAAGCGGATTTTTCCCTTCCATCGAGGAAAGGCTCACAACCCGTCGGTTTTCCAGCCCTGCTGCCACTGATGCCGAAGAAAACAGGACGTCCATCTGCCCCGGCAGAATATACCCCTTCTCTGCCCGGTGCGCCATGCTCTCCCGAAATTCCAGCTCCACCGCGCTCACATGCTCTTTGATCCGCAGAGGCTCATCCAGAAAAACACATGCCTTCTCCCCGGCAAAGCAGTCCGCAAAGGAAGCGGTCTCCGGGTAAAAATAGCGCACATAGCTGTCCAGATTGATCGCATTGTAAGAAATGCCAAGCTCCAGAAGCGTCTCCGCAAGCTCCCGTGTCTGCACCTCGATGCGGTGCGCCTCCTCGGTTTTCATCATCTTTCTGAGCGCTTCCGCCTGCTTTTTCGCCTCTTTTTGAATCTTCTTCAGACCCGCCGCAAGCTCATCCTTCGACAGAATAAGCTCTGTGGCAGGATAGATGGACACCGCTTCCAGCTTCTCAATGGAGCGCTGGCTTAAAACGTCAAAGCTGCGGATTGATTCCACCTCATCCCCCCACAGCTCAACCCTGTACGGATTTTCTTCCGTCAAATCAAAAATATCGACAATGCCGCCCCGGATGCTGAACTGTCCCGGCTCCTCCACCTGGTCGCACCGCTCATAGCCAAGCCCAGCCAGCGCGCCCGCCAGTTCATGTTCTTCCACGGGGGCCTGCCTGCTTATGGAAATCACATGCTTACACCAGTCTGCCAGAGACACCTGAGGCGCCATCAGCGCGTCAAATGTGGTGACTACGGTGAGCGGCACACCCTCCGCCATTCTGCGAAGAACTTTGATCCGCTCCTTGGTAAGCTGATTGCCGTGAATGTCTGCCTGAAAGAAAATGAGGTCTTTCGCAGGATATAACATGACATTCCTGTCATAAAATTGGTAATCCTCGTACAGTTCCTTCGCCCGCAGATCATTGAACGTGATAATCAGTTTCCGGCGAAAGCCCTCACCCAGCCCGTAAATCATATGCAGTTTTTGGGAATCTGCGCAGCCGCTCAGTGCGGCGGAAGTCTTTCCTCTTACAAGCAGTTCCCGGATCTCTTCATATTCCCCCAGTTCCGAAAGGGGGGCAAGCAATGCTCTCATGCAAACCTCTTTCTCTCTCTATAACTGTCTTTATATCCAATACCGCCTGTGCTTCGGTTTCTTTGAATGGCCAGTCACGCGCCTTCTTTCTCTTTCTTCGGCGGGCGTTTGCGCACATTATACTTGTTCATGGCGGCGTCCGGGCCTTCCACCATCATCGTCTCTATGGCAAGCACTGCGGTTCTCGCGCTCTCGTTCATCACTTCCCGCTCCTGCGCGGAAAAATGTCCCAACACATAATCCGCCAGATCCATCTGCGGCGGTTTTTCGCCCACGCCCATCCGCACCCGGATAAACTCGTCATGTCCCAGGTGCATAATGATATTTTTCAGGCCGTTGTGTCCCCCGTCACTGCCCCGCTTGCGCATGCGGATCTGCCCCATGTCGAGACTCACATCGTCCGAAATCACAATCAGTTCGCTCTTCTCGTCCACTTTATAAAAGTCTATGACACTGCGGATGCTCTCACCACTCAAATTCATGTAGGTAAGCGGCTTTACCAGAACCACTTTCTGCCCTGCGGCAATCCCTTTTCCGATGACCGCCTTGTGCTTTTTTTCTCCCAGCACGATATCGTTCTTTTCCGCGATCGCATCAATCACATCAAAGCCGATGTTGTGTCTCGTATTCATATATTTTTTTTCCGGGTTTCCCAGACCTGCAATAATGTACATAGATACCTCGATTCTAAATCCTTTTACGAGTATTACGGGGATAAAGAAAAGGACGCTTCCGCGTCCTTTCCCAGTCGCACTGCTTTACTCACTGTTCGGTTCTAAAAGCGCATTCTCATAGCTTTCCAGAATAATTCTCTGGATTCTGTCCCGAGTCTCAGAATTGATCGGATGCGCAATATCACGGTACTCGCCATCCGACGCCTTCTTACTCGGCATAGCTATGAACAGGCCCTTCTCGCCTTCAATTACCTTAATGTCGTGAACCACAAATTCATCGTCAATCGTGATTGAGACGATTGCCTTCATCTTGCTGTCTTGAGTCATTTTACGCACGCGGACATCAGTAATTCTCATGAAGCTCAGCCTCCTTATCATATGATACCAGTATGAAATCTACTGGTTTTCACAAGCTTTCTACACAAGTCATACTCATCAAGCCACGTAGCTTGTAATAAACATTTAGTTAAGTTCTGCCCCTCTTACAGACAACCTAAGTCTTTTTAGCAATCACTCCTCATCCCTTTTAACACACATCCTGCCTATCATAACACAAAATATCCGATTGGTCAAAGTGAATATCTGTCATTATGTTCCACCACAATCTCAATGCCATTCTCTCCCTTATGATAGGAGTTCGCCCGGATCGTTCCTCTGCTCTCTACAATGCAGTTCTCAATGTGTGTGTTATCACCGATATATACATCATTCAAAATGATGGAGTTTTTTATGTAACAATTGCTTCCAATATAGGTTTCTTTGAAGATCACGGAATCTTCAACCGTGCCGTTCACAATACAGCCGCTGGATATCAGGCTGTTTTTGATCTTCGCGCCCACGTTATATTTGGCAGGCGGCAGATCGTCCACCTTGGAGTAAACATCCGGGTACTGCTTAAAGAAATAATCCCTGATCTGCGGCTTCAGGAAATCCATGTTGGTCTTAAAATAATCCTCCACCGTAGCGATGTTGCTCCAGTATTCCTTCTGCTTGTAACCATAAATTCTCTTTTGGTTCTTGTAGCGGATCAGAATATCCTTAACAAAATCATAGCGATCCTCTTCGCGGCACTTCTCGATCATCTCGATCAGCAGCCTTCTTCTGACTACATAAATACCGCAGGAAATGGTGTTGGACTTGGCTACCACCGGCTTCTCCTCAAATTCCTCGATGCGGCTGTCCTCGTTCATCTTAAGCGTACCGAAGCGCTCCACATTCGCGCCCGGCGCCAGATCCTTGCAGACCACTGTGATATCGGCTTTCTTTTCTATATGATACTCCAGAATCTTATTATAATCCATCTTATAGACGCAGTCGCCGGAAACAATTACCACATAAGGCTCATGGCTGTTCTTTAAGAAAGACAGATTCTGTGCGATCGCATCCGCCGTACCCCGGTACCATGCGTTGCTCTCTGCCGTCACCGCAGGCGTCTCCACAAACAGGCCTCCCTGTTTACGTCCAAAATCCCACCATTTGGACGAACTCAGATGTTCGTTCAGGCTGCCTGCATTGTACTGCGTAAGCACAGCCACCTTATTGATATGGGAATTAGACATATTACTGAGTGCAAAGTCGATACTTCTGTAGCTTCCCGCTATGGGCATCGCGCAGACCGCACGCTTCTGGGTCAACTGCCTGATCCTGTGATTATTACCACCTGCTAAGATAATTCCGATTGCTCTCACGATTTATCACCTGCCTTAATCAAAGTTTTACCGCTGGGAAGATATGCGTCCTTATAGTCATCCTGGGTAGTCACACCGAAGACTACCGAATTCTTCCCTATGGTTATCCCTTTCGGGATCACGCTCTTCTCGCCTACCGTCACCAGATCGTGATCGTAGATATTCGGATCCGTCTCATTGGGAACGGCATCGCCGATGCCCAGCTTTACATTGTCCTGAATCTCTACGTTCTCCGCGATCACTGCCTTATAAAGCTCACAGTTTTCTCCAATCTGGGTCTGGTTCATAATGATGGAGTCCCGGACCACCGTTCCTGCGCCGATGGTAACGCCGCAGCCGATCACGGAATTGTAAACCTGTCCACAGATCTCGCAGCCTTCACCTATAATGCTCTTCTCCACCACGCTGTCCGAAGACATGTACTGCGGCGGCAGAATCTCACTCTTGGTGTAGATCTTCCAATACTCCTCGTAGAGGTTGAACTCGGGCACAATGTCGATCAGCTCCATATTCGCTTCCCAGAAGGAGTGAAGCGTTCCCACATCCTTCCAGTACCCGTTAAACTCATAGGCATAGAGGGGCGCGTCTTTCTTATGGCAGTAGGGAATCAGATGTTTCCCGAAGTCCAGTCCCGGCTGTTCCGCATTGGCGAGAAGCGCTTCCTTCAGCGTCTTCCAGTTGAAGATATAAATACCCATCGACGCCAGATTGCTGCGCGGATTTGCAGGCTTCTCCTCGAAGTCAGTAATCCTGCGGTTTTCATCGGTAATCATAATTCCGAAGCGTTTCGCTTCTTCCATAGGAACCGGCATAACTGCTATGGTCACCTCTGCGCCGTTCTGCTTGTGGAAATCAAGCATCACTTCATAGTCCATCTTATAAATATGATCCCCGGAAAGAATCAGCACATAGTCAGGATTAAAGGTCTCCATGTAGTCGATATTCTGATATATCGCATTCGCTGTACCAGTATACCATTCACTGTTTGCACTCTTCTCATAGGGCGGAAGAACTGTAACGCCGCCTATGTTCCTGTCCAGATCCCAAGGTATGCCGATACCGATATGCGTATTTAACCTAAGGGGCTGATACTGCGTCAGCACGCCTACCGTGTCAACGCCTGAATTAATGCAGTTGCTCAGCGGGAAGTCGATAATCCGGTACTTACTTCCGAAGGACACCGCAGGCTTGGCCACCTTAGATGTGAGCACTCCCAATCTGCTTCCCTGACCGCCAGCCAGAAGCATGGCAATCATTTCTTTCTTTACCATCTTTATCACCTCTTATTTCTTTTTATTTTTCATGTCTCCTTAATCTTTGATCGAAAAAACATAGCTCTATGTAAAGTATAGCACAAGCCGACTACAAACTGAATACAATTTACAAGAATTCTCAGTTTTTAGTCCTTTCGATATATTAATAATATACAATATTTTATTTCTTTTTTCAATGTCTTTGTTAATTTTTACATATTATCCTGTTTTTTCTCATTTGCCAACTTTATATTGGTTTTTTCCCATGAAATGAGTATAATACTAGTAAAAACTGTAAAAGGGAGATACCCATGTACCAGATTGATTTTCAAAAGCCGATCCGCATTTATTTTATAGGAATTGGCGGCATCAGTATGAGTGGTCTCGCAGAGATCCTTCTTGAGGAGAACTTTGCCGTAGCGGGTTCCGACCGTGCCCCCTCAGATCTGACACGTATGCTGGAAGAACGCGGCGTCAAGATCTTCTACGGGCAGAGAGAGGAAAATCTAAACGGAGATATCGATCTCGTTGTCTATACCGCCGCCATCAAAGATGACAACCCGGAACTTGTCGCAGCGAAAAAGAGGAACATTCCCACGCTGACCCGGGCAGAACTTTTAGGGCAGATGATGAAAAATTATAAGACACCTGTCGCTGTGAGCGGCACCCACGGCAAAACAACTACCACCTCCATGATTTCCCAGGTTCTTCTGAGCGCTGAGGCAGATCCTACCCTGTCCATCGGCGGCATCTACCGGCCCATCGGCGGCAATATCCGGGTGGGGGCGTCCGAACTCTTTGTCACGGAAGCCTGTGAGTATACAAACAGCTTTTTAAGTTTCTTTCCAAAAATCGGCATTATTCTTAATATAGAAGAAGACCATCTGGACTACTTCAAGGATCTTTCGGATATTCGGAATTCCTTCCGCCGCTTTGCGCTCCTTCTGCCTGAGGACGGTGCCCTCATTATCAACGGCGGCATCGAGCGGTACGAAGAGCTTACGGAAGATCTTCCCTGCCGTGTTATCACCTACGGTCTCTCCGCCGACCTGGATTACGCTGCGTCTCAGATCACATACGACGATGCCGGCTTTCCTTCCTTCTGCCTGAGAGGCAAAGAGGGCGGGGAGCGGAACTTTTCCCTGCGGGTGCTCGGGGAACACAATATTCAAAACGCCCTGGCGGCCATCGCACTGGCGGATCTGCTCGGCCTCTCAGATGAGGTGATCAGCGCGGGCCTCCTTGCTTTCACCGGCACGGACAGACGCTTCGAGTACAAAGGACAGGTGAACGGCGTCACCATCATCGATGACTACGCCCATCATCCCACGGAGATCCGTGCCACCCTAAACGCTGCGAGACAGTACCCTCACAGGCGGATCTGGTGCGTTTTCCAGCCACACACATACACAAGAACCAAAGCCTTCCTTGTGGAGTTCGCCTCCGCCCTCTCCCTGGCAGACGAGATCGTCCTGGCAGATATCTACGCCGCCAGAGAGAAAGACACACTGGGCATCAGTTCTGAAACCCTGCAGGAAGAAATCCGATCTCTCGGACACTCCTGCCATTACTTCCCGGCCTTTGACGAGATAGAAAATTATCTCCTGAAAAATTGCACAAAGGATGATTTGTTGATAACTATGGGCGCGGGCGATGTTGTAAAAATCGGTGAAAACCTGTTACAAAAATAATTATTCACAATATCCACAGAAAAGAACCTGAGACAATCCGTTTTTTCTGTGGATATTTTTGTGGAGGAAACCATTCGGTTCCGCAATGGTTTCCCGGTTTGTCCACAATATCCACAAAAGAATGATTGCCCCGTCACTGATGCACGCATATCCGTTTGTTACAGATTGCCCATTTCTTTTCACAGAAACAAGTGCTATACTCATAAATGCACGCGGAGATGGTATGGGTCTGCCGGACCGCGCGTTATCAGTTTTTAATACAGGGGTATAATATGGGGTTTTTGACAATTTATCAGGACAACTACACGGATTCCACGGTTATTTCAAACCGCTTTATTGACGAATACATGCAGGCCGCCAACGATGCGCAGTTAAAGATCTATCTTTATCTGATCCGCATGATGAGCGCCAGACTCGACACCAGTATAGGCGATATTGCCGATAAATTCAACTACACAGAAAAGGACGTGATCCGCGCCCTCAAATATTGGGAGAGAAACCGCCTTCTGGTGCTTGACTATGATAGCCAAAAAAATATTACCGGCATTCACATGATGGATTCCAACACCTCCGCTCCGATTCCGGCCAGCTCTGCCATGGCCACTTATCCGAGTGTGGCGGCTCCCATTCCATCTGCGGTCAGTCCTGCACAGACGATCACTTATCCTTCCGTAAACGCAGGGGCCTGCGCACAGCCGCAGGTTCAGCCGCTTTCTGTGAAAAAGCCAAATTACACGGCAGATCAGCTTCGTGACTTTAAGGCAAATGAAGATACCGCAAGACTTCTTTTTGTGGCGGAGCAGTATCTGAAAAAGCCTTTGAGTGCAAACGATATGCGCACCATACTTTTCATCATGGACAAGCTTGGGTTCTCTGAGGATCTGACTGATTATCTGATTCAGTACTGCGTTGACCGCGGCAAGAGGGATCTGCGCTACATAGAAAAAGTGGCCATAAGCTGGGCTGAGCAGGGCATTACCACCCAGAAGCAGGCCGCTTCTCTGGCTGGAAAATACGATAAGGCCGTCTATGAAATTATGCGCAGTCTCGGAAAGAACAATATGCCCACAGAGACAGAAGTGGCGTATATTGACCGCTGGCGCGGGTTCTACGGCTTTGAAAATGACGTGATTCTCACGGCCTGCGAGCGCACGGTACTTGCCACGGACAGTCACCGTTTCGAATATGCGGACAGCATACTGGCAAACTGGTACAAGGCGGGAGTTCACCACAAGAGTGATATCAAATCCCTGGACGAAAATCACCGTCGGAACAAAGCCGGCCGTGCCACCGTTGCCACCAACAAATTTAACCAGTTTGCACAGCATGACTATGATTTTGACGCCATTCAGCAGGCACTGGAGAAAGAAATTCTGACTAATTGAGTGTACCTCGGCTTCATCTAAAGAAATCCTGCAAAATAAAAAGGAGACACCGTGCCATTAACAAACACGCAATACGATCGGATTTTCCGGCAATATGAAGAAAAGCAACGGCAAAACCGTCTGGAGACAGAGCGCAGACGCGACTATGTATATGCGCATCTCCCCAGGTATCGGGAACTGGAGGCCGAGACTGCTTCCCTTTCCGTCGAACAGGGAAAGAAGCTGCTCTTCGGGGATGATGCCGCTCTTTCAAGGCTGCATGAAAGTCTCGCCTCCTTAAAAGAACAAAAAAAGCAGCTCCTGCTGGACGCCGGGCTCCCGGCAGATTATCTGGAACCACTCTTTTCCTGCCTTGACTGCCGTGATACCGGCTATATCGAACGGGAAAAATGTCACTGTCTGAAGCAGGCCGAAATTTCCCTGCTCTATGAGCAGTCGGGCATACAGGACATGCTGAAGCACAATAATTTCAGTCAGCTTTCTTACGAGTATTACGAGGGAGAATCTTTGGCTCTTTTCCGGCACGCCGTTGAAACCTGCCATAGTTTTATCAAAAATTTTATTTCAGACTACCGTAATCTCTTTTTTTATGGTACAGTGGGAACGGGAAAATCATTTCTCTCCGGCTGTGTTGCGAAAGAACTGATGGATCAAGGATATTCCGTGATCTATTTCGGCGCAGCAGGCCTGTTTGATTTATTGTCGAGTGTTTCCTTTAACCCCAAAAACAGGGATGAGCGGCAAAACACTTACTCTGATCTCTATCGGTGTGATTTGCTTATCATCGATGATCTTGGGACGGAGCTGACGAACCAGTTTACCGCGTCCCAGCTCTTTTCACTCTTGAATGAAAGGCATCTCGGCAAAAAATCTACCCTGATATCTACCAATCTTTCTCTGGCAGAATTACGGGATCGCTATTCCGACCGTATTTTTTCCCGTATTACAAGCAATTTTGAGGTCTGCCGGCTTGCCGGGGAAGATATCCGCATGTACCGGCTTAGAAAATAACAGAAACGAATCTTGACAGTTACGAAAGGACGCTTCCATGAACAGACGCGAAGAGAAACGAAATCTGGAAACCATACCTGTCGGCTCTCTGGGGATGATTCCCCTGAAAGGCTGCAGCAAACTCGGAGAAAAGGTTGACTATTATCTTGTGAGATGGCGCACGGAGCGCGAGAGTGAGCACAAGGATTCCCTCGCCTTCTCCGGCTATCAGCGCGATACCTATATTCTGCAGGCCGATGTTCCCAGATTCGGCTCCGGCGAAGGAAAAGGCGTTATCAAAGAATCCGTGCGCGGCACGGATCTCTACATTCTGGTAGATGTGGCCAACTACAGTCTCACCTATTCTCTCTGTGGGCACGAAAACCATATGTCTCCCGACGACCATTATCAAGATCTGAAGCGTATTATAGCGGCCGTAGGCGGCAAGGCACGGCGCATCACCGTAATTATGCCTTTTCTCTACGAGAGCAGACAGCATAAGCGTTCCGCAAGGGAATCTCTGGACTGTGCCCTTGCCCTGCAGGAGATGGTCAGCATGGGTGTTGATAATATCATCACATTCGATGCCCACGACCCCCGTGTACAGAATGCCATCCCTCTGCACGGTTTCGAAACCGTACAGCCCGCATATCAGTTCGTCAAGGGACTTTTGACCCATGTCAAAGATCTGCAGATTGACAGCAACCATATGATGGTGATCAGTCCGGATGAGGGAGGCATGGGCAGGGCGATCTATATCGCCAATGTACTCGGTCTGGATATGGGCATGTTTTACAAGAGACGGGATTACACACAGGTTGTAAACGGCAGAAATCCGATTATTGCCCATGAATTTCTCGGCAGCAACATAGAAAACAAAGATATGATTATCATAGACGACATGATATCCTCCGGCGAAAGCGTGCTGGAAGTAGCTGCCGCATTAAAAGAGCGCAAAGCTGGAAAAATTTTCGTCTTCTCCACCTTCGGACTTTTTACCGCCGGGCTGGATCGGTTTGACAAGGCTTACGAAGAGGGTACCATCTGCCGTGTCCTGACCACAAATCTGATCTACCAGACCCCGGAACTGCTCAGCCGGGAGTGGTATATCGACTGCGATATGAGCAAGTATATCGCCTATATCATTGACACGCTGAACCACGATGCCTCCATCAGTGATCTGCTCAACCCTGTGGAGCGAATCCAGTCGATCGTAACGAGATATCATGCGGGTGAACTGATATAAATGCTTGACAATCTCCTGGTTTTGCTTATAATAGGATTTTGGGGAATGCGTGGAAACGCGGTTCCCCGGAATATACACGTCAGTTCGAGACCTTCCTGACGAAAAACAAAACTAAAGGAGACAACTACATGAAAACACAAAGCACACAGGCGGTTTCCGTGAAAACTGCCCACACTCACGCGCTCTTCATGGCGCAGGCGGCTATGATCGCCGCACTCTACATCGTATTGACCTTTATCGCAAATGCCTTCGGGCTGGCCAATTACGCTGTCCAGGTACGCTTCTCGGAAGCGCTCACCGTTTTACCCTATTTTACTCCGGCTGCAATTCCGGGACTTTTTATCGGCTGCCTTTTAAGCAATATTCTGACAGGCTGTGCCCTGCCCGACATTGTTTTCGGTTCTCTGGCAACCCTTCTTGGCGCACTCGGCACATACGCCCTTCGGAAGTGGAAATGGTGCGCACCGGTCTGCCCGATTCTCGCGAATACGGTGATCGTGCCGCTGATACTGGTCTACGGCTATGGTCTGATGATTGAGGGCATGTCCCTGATACAGTGTCTCGGCTTCTACTGCCTGACCGTCGGGGCCGGGGAAGTGATTTCCTGCGGGATTCTTGGCATGATTCTTCTGACAGCGCTGCAAAAATACGGTAACAGACTCTTTGGCAAATGACAGAAGCTACGGCAATTTCCAGTGTATAAAACGATAAAAATCCTGCAGACAGTCCGATCTGTCCGCAGGATTTCTTTTATGCTGCTCACGAAAACTGATTGCGTTGTCACAACTCTTCTCCCTCACTCATAGCCATATCAAAAATCGCCTCCTCCACAACTTTCACACACTCGTCAACATGTTTTTTTATCTCATCCCCCCAAAACCGAATAACCGTCCACCCCTCAAACAACAATCTTTTGTTTACCACATCATCCCGCTCTCTGTTGCCGAATATCTTGCTGATCCAAAATTCACTGTTATTGCTTTTTTCCAGCCTCGGTTTTAATACTTCCCAATCTTTTCCATGAAAAAATTCACCATCACAGAATATAGCTATCTTATACTTTGTCAGTACAATATCTGGGCTGCCCGGGAGCATTTTATCATTCTTACGGTACCGATAACCCTTATTCCATAAGGCCTTCCGCAACATAACTTCAATCTTTGTATCTTTTCCGTGGATATTTTTCATGTTCCTATGCCGCTGCTCTTTTGTCAAAACATCCGCCATAATATCCTCCATAGTCAACTTTCAATGAGCTCTGCCAGCTTTTCTATTTCTTTTATATCCTGCCGGATATTTATTTTCATAAGAGTCTTGATATCCATAAGGATACCCTGGATCCTATGGTACTCTTCCGAATCATCTTTCCAGTTGCTGACCGCCCCATCTATTTCCACTCTCGGTAAAATCTGCCCGACAAAATCCGAATACGGAAACATATTCATCTGCTCTCCGAAGATCGCACTATGTGTCTGGTGGAAGAAGGTAATACATATTTCGTACGCCGCACGGTGGCAATCCTTGAATCTTTCTGAAACTTTCAATCTTCCTATGCTGAACAGAATGAAAGCTTATATGGCGATACATCATCAGAAATTGCTTTCATATATACATGGGAATTCTCCGATCCCCTCCGGCGTCATATCCTCCGGCACAGCCGCCTGCAGCATTGCAAGCAAACGTCACTTTCTCATCCTTTCTTTCTCTTTCTCACTTCTCAAAATATTCCTTCACTTGAAGCAAGTCCTCAAATACCGCCACGCTTAACCCCCTCATCTCCTCTGTCGCAGGCGTCAGGTCCGGCACCATAATAGGACGCAGACCCGCGCCGTGTGCCGAGCGGATGCCGTTATAGGAATCCTCAATGGCATATGTATATTCGGGCAGAACGCCCATACGCTCACATGTCATCAGATAAATGTCTGGTGCCGGTTTGCTGTTCTTCAACAGATCGCCTCCCACCACTACCTGGAAGTACTCATAAAGCCCTGCTTCCTTCAGCTCCTGCGTGACAGTGGAAAGTCTGGTAGAGGAAGCAAGCCCCAGAGGAATCTTATTTTCCGACAGATAGTCCAACAACTCCACCGCGCCCTTTTTCACGGGAATCCCCGACTGATCCGCGATTTCATGAAACAGCACGGAGCTTTCCTCACTGAATTTTTCATAAGGAAAATCCTTCCCGTAATGGGCATAGACAATCTCCTGCGTGCGCACCTTATTCGTACCGATGCAGCGCATGAATACCTCCCTGATACCAGACATTCCATGCTTTTCACCAATACGCTCCCAGCAGTCCAAAACCAGCCTTTCTGTATCGAAAATAGTACCATCCATGTCAAAAATCACCGAAATATCCTCTTGCCGCATACGTGCCTCCTTTGCCCTACTCTTTTCTGATATAGGAAATGAACTGGTTTCCATTCTCCTCAAGCCACTCCGCAGAGTCGTTCATGCCCCGTTTTTCCAGCGTACCCGCCACCGGGTCCATAACCACGATATTCAGCTCGTTAAAGCCTGTAATCAGCACTGCGTTGCCGTCCTCCAGCGTGGCGAGCACAGGAATGTCCTTATTCACATAATACAGCACTGCATCCAGACTGCATCCGGTTAAATCCAGTATCGTGTAATCCTGCAGATCGCTTTCCAGAATATCCATCACTGTGTCGCCCTGGTTCAGACGTCTCTGTGTGTTTCTCGAAATTCCTTCGTATTTCAGTATCGTGTCAAGACAAATCGCAAGCGACCCCTCAGTCTCTGTCACCTCATCCTCAGTGATCGCCATAATCTGATTGCGCGTGCTCCTTGTCACCCTGCGCCACACGTAGTCTCCGTCATCATCCACCACTACACCCGCCACGCGGTACGCCAGTTCTACCGCCCTGCCCGGATTGGTATAAAGGTTTTCGATTCCGTTCTTCCCATATACGTAGAAAAAGTCTTCCGAAGATCCGTCGCCCAGATCGCCCACCGAACGGTTCCCCTCAAAAAGGATTTCCTTCGGTGTCAGATGCTTCAGTCCCTTGACGTCTATCTCGTTCTTCACCGTAATCTGCCAGATCGTTTCATACGTTTCTGTAACTACAGAACTCAGCACATTATTTCCGCTCCCGACTTCCTCCGTATTCATAATCTGATCGTCAAGGGTAGGCACATAGCTTTCGCTCTCCTCGTCATACACAACCCGGGAAAGCGTAAGCTGGTTCTCCACAATTTCGCTGCCCACCACATACACATTCTCTTTCTGGTACGTCTTTAAAACGCTGCCCTCATCACTCTGGATTTTCAGAGAGTACATAGGAAAAGTTGTAATGCCCGTCCTGTTCTCCCGGACATCCCGTTCTCTGGCGAGTCCATAAATCAGATCTTCCTCCATAAATCCCACGACCGAAATGTACTCGCCCGCTCCCGCCTGGATCTTCGTCTGTTTCTGCGTATTAAGATTCATCAGAATCAGACCGTTTGCGGCGTAAAGATCGCTGCCTTCCTGCCAGACCAGCATTTTGTTGGACTCTGACACATGATAGCCTCCCTCTTTCAGTCCCGTCACCACCGTCTGCATCGAAAGGTTTCTGACATCTATCGCATACACACCACCGTCAAGCATAAAATAATATATGCCTGTCCTGCTTAAATAGGAAAGTTTCTCGATATCCGTCTTCAAAAGCTCATAGGACTTGTCGTAGGGAATATACGCCAGCTCCTCCACCGTGTTTGCCACGCTGTTATAGGCGTAAAGCACCACACCCACACAGCCCTCATGCCGCCCCCGGTTCATATAACCGTAAACAAGAAACAGGATATTTCCTGTCTCGTCCACCGTCAGCACCCGGATGTCATGCCGGTCGTAGGCGCTTCTTTCATCCCTCAGCTCCTCCGTGTTCCCATAAAAACTGAAAAGCCTGGCCAGTTTGTTGTCCGTCACATTATAGCTGTAGAGCTTATCCGCCACCGTAAAGGCAAATACGTTGCCACCGTCGCTCTCTTTAAGCTCCACCTTTTCCCCAGTGATTCCAAGCACGATTTTGTCATTGATATAAACGTCAGCTTCCTCATCAAAGATCTGCTCCATTGTTCTCTCAAAATCAAGCAGGTACATCCGATCAGGGGTGTAGCGGATTCTGTAATATTCGCCAGAGCGGTAATATTCTGTTTTTTTCCCGTTTTTGATACTTACCAGATATTCCAGTTTAAAGGAGCCGGTCTGCTCCGCCAGCTCTTTGATTGTAATGCACGGCTCCGTTACCTTCCTTACTGGCAGATCTCCCCAGGTTACCTGATGGAAGCTGGAATGAATCGTCACTTTGTGGAAAGTGGTATTGTCTCCCTCCGCATTGGATTCCAGATATTTCGTCAGTTCTGCCGCCTCTTCCTTGTCAAAAGTGCGCTCGTGGAAATCCGTGATGTAATCCAGCTTCTCAAGCACGTGAAGCGATTCGCTCAATATGATTCTGGAATAATATCTGACCGGCTCACTGTTTTCCGGGGTAACGAGAAAAACAAGCATATACTCGGTCTCGCTCTCAATCAGATCCTTCAGTGTAATCGAGAAAGAGATCTCGTCCTCCTCCTTTTCATAGTTTTCCACCGGCGTACTCTCCACCAGTCGTTCCCCGTCAAGGCTTCTCACCTCGAAGCCAATGGCATCGATTCTGCGCCCGTACGTGTCCATCCTTACATCAATTTTTCTGTCCTCACCGATGGGCTGGAGGTTGTCCCGCAGATAGGCACATTCCATGCTCTGGGCATAACCATGCAGACTTCCTACCCTGTACGTGCCCACATACATGGACAGCACAGGGTAAGTCGCCTCACCCATCTCAGTCGTCATATCCGTATTTCCCTGGTTCATCACCCTGCTCAGGATCAGCAGCGCAAGCGCAAATATACAGCCAAGCAGGAGCCCCTTTATGATTGCTCTCTTCATGTATTTCCAATTCCTCTTTCAAAACTTCAGAATTCCGTTTTGATTCATATGGCGCTTTTTATATATCTCACCGCACAAAAGCACCTGGACAAACTCCGCAGTGCGATCCCAGTCCTGTTCTGTCTGTCCCGCACTCCCGTCCTGTTTCAATTTATCCAAAACGACCTGTGTCAGCCGGTAAATCTGCCACTTGTCAGGATATTCATCGTAAATCACACTGCCTTCATAGTCTAACCGATTCAGAATCTCGGCAATCACCTTCTGGTATCTCTTCGCCTCCATCGGATACATCTCCTGCAGATATTCCAGATCCCGCGTCACTGTATCCTGCTCCTGATAAAAGAGCGGCATCGGATACGCCATGTAAAAGGGTAAAATTCTCGATTGTCTCATACACTCACCATGATAATCAGTCGTTTTATTTTATCATATGGCAAGACTACCAGAACGTGAGAATTTTATAACTATCGCCGCCGCTGCCGCCAAATCCTTATTTTTTAAAGTCTGAAGCTTCCCACAAGCTGCTGGAGCATCGCTGCCTGACTGGATAGTTCCTGACTGGTGGCCGCGCTTTCCTCTGCGGTCGCGGAGTTATTCTGCACCACGCCGGATATCTGGCCGATACCAGCGGCTGCCTGCTCAATTGCATCCGTCTGATCCTCCACGCCTTTTGCCACCTGCTCCATCTGTTCTACTGCCTCACCTGCCATCTTTGCTGCAGCTGTCACTGAATCAGTCACCTTCCCCACAACAAAGCTTCCGCTCCCAACCGCTTTTACAGATCGCTCAATCAGCTCCTTGGTCGCTTTCGCCGCCTGATCCGACTTGTTCGCCAGCTCCCTCACTTCTTCAGCCACCACGGCGAATCCCTTTCCGCTCGTCCCGGCGCGTGCCGCCTCCACCGCTGCATTGAGCGCCAGAATATTTGTCTGAAAAGCGATATTTTCAATGGTATCTATAATACGTCTGATTTCATCGGACGATTGTGTAATCTGACTCATCGCCTGATTCAGGCTGTCTATATACGCGCTGCTCTCCTGAAGCTTTCCTCCTGCCTCACCCACAACGTCTTTTGCCTGTTCCGTCATCTGCGCAATTTCCTTTGCCTCCGCACTCATATTTGAAATGGTTCCGCTGAGTTCTTCAACTGAGCTTGTCTGCTCCACCGCGCCCTGAGACAAAACCGCAGCAGTAGCTGCCACCTGATCCGATCCTGTCGAAACCTGCCCGGATGCAGAGACAATGCCTGCCATTGTCGCATTCAGCTTTTCGCTGATGACCCGCAATGATTCCCATAAAACAGCAAAATCACCCGGATAGGGCTGCCCGGAAACCTCTCTGGTCAGATCTCCATCCGCTATTGCACCCAGAATATCCTGCATTTCATGTATAATCGTACCAAAATCTTTGACAAGCTGTGCCGTGGAATCTGCCAGTATCCGCGTCTCATCTTTACTCTTTACCTGTGGAACCGGGCTTCCCAGATCCCCCTGTGAAAGCGCCTGGATCCGCTTCGCACACCTGACAACGGGCATAGCAATGGAGTGACTGACCCTCATGGAAATGACAATAATCACAAGACATGCCACGGCACAGACTGCAGTCTGTATAAAATTTCCGTACTCTGCCGGACGCATGAACTCATCCTCGTCTACCGTCACTGCGATCGACCACCCATCCGTCCCCGCAATGGGCGCATAGCTCTGGATATTGTTTGACTGATCCTCCGCGTAATAGAACCGTTCCACACCAACTTCACCGAGCGTCATCTTCTTTTCGATTGCAGCCACTGTCTGAAGTCCTTCGTCGCCGGGAGCCGCCGCCGCTTCCCGCATGACGTTTTCCCGGTTCAGCACCGACTCCTGATCAACATAGGCAATTGTGGTGCCTTCTTTGTCCAGAATGTATGCCTCGCCTTCCTCCCCAATCTTCAGCCCTTCAATAATAGACTGTAAAATATCGGTATCGCACTGAAAGTAAAGTACACCTTTCACCGCACCGCCTTCCCGGATCGGGGCGGCAACCATGAGATAGATATCTTCGCCGTCTATATAGGGGGCAGACATATAACTGTTCCCCTGCACAGCTGCCTGGAAAAAGGGTTCTTCGGAAATATCCACATCGTGAATCACGTCATAACCTTCTGTATCGGCCATGCCGCCAAAGCGCATATAATAAGCGTCTGTCCGTTCCTGAATAAACGCCTGCTTTTCCTCCGGTGAAACATTTTCATCCACAAGGATCGGATTTGATGCCATTTCCGCTACTGTCAGCGTATAAGTCGCGATCTTGTTTTCCGCCGCCATAGAGGCAAGCTCTGCCGTTTCCAGCACATTTTTTTCAAGTGCTGACGTAGTGGAATATCTGGTTACCATCGCACTCACAATCCCTGCAATCATTGAGACACATACTGTTGCCAACACCACTATAGCAATAATTTTCGTCTGAATTTTTCGCATTTCTTCCGTCCCCGGGCACTTCAAATGTCGAGCCCCTTCTCCCTTTCCATTCCTCTGTTTATCATCGAGCAGGGAAGATTTTCTCCCCATGTCATACGGCCCGCATGCTGTGAAACAGCAGATTTCCCCGTGCGGACCTGTGTATAAACAAGGGAACGGATCAATCCGTTCCCCCATAGTACCTTGTCATTTGTGCACTGTCTCTATCCTCGCCACAGCTCTCTTCAGGGACATCTCTGCCCTGCGCATATCTGTTCCCGGTGCGTGTTCCCTGATTCGCTCCTCGGCGCGGGACTTGGATTCCTCCGCGCGCTCCACGTCAATCTCATCAGGCCATTCAATGATTTCAGCAAGCACTGTGACCTGATCCGGCAGCACCTCGGCAAACCCCGCATGCAGAGCCGCTTCGGACACCTCCTGATCCTTCGTGATCGTGAGGATTCCGGGCGCAACAATCATCGTCATCGGGATATGTTCCCTGTATATGCCGACCTCGCCCTCGACCGTGTTAAACTCAACCATAGACACCTCATCCTCAAAGAAGATTCTGTCCGGTGTGATGATCTTTAGTGTAAAGTTTCTGCTGTCCTCAGCCATATATTTACCTCCTGCGGCTATTCGGTTTCCTCATAGCTGCACTCTTACTTCTTCACGCGGGCAACTACGTCATCGATACTTCCCGCATTCAGGAAATAGCTTTCCGGAATATCGTCGTGCTTACCGTCAAGAATCTCTTTAAAGCCGCGGATGGTCTCGGAAATCGGCACATACACTCCGCTCATTCCCGTAAACTGCTCCGCCACATGGAACGGCTGGGAGAGGAATCTCTGTATTCTTCTCGCGCGGGCTACCACCAGCTTATCTTCCTCGGAAAGCTCATCCATACCAAGGATGGCGATGATATCCTGCAGCTCCTTATATTTCTGGAGAATTTCCTGCACGCCTCTGGCCACCTGATAATGCTCTTCACCGACGATTCTCGGATCGAGGATTCTGGAGGAGGACTCAAGCGGATCAACCGCCGGATAGATACCTAACTCCACGATGGAACGGGAAAGCGTTGTGGTCGCATCCAGATGCGCAAATGTTGTTGCCGGAGCCGGGTCAGTCAGGTCATCCGCCGGCACATAAACCGCCTGAACGGAAGTGATGGAACCGCTCTTTGTGGAAGTGATGCGCTCCTGCAGCGCGCCCATCTCCGTCTGCAGCGTAGGCTGGTAACCTACAGCGGACGGCATACGTCCGAGCAGTGCGGACACCTCGGAACCTGCCTGGGTAAAGCGGAAGATATTATCAATGAAAAGCAGCACGTCCTTGCCGCCCTTGTCACGAAAATACTCCGCCATCGTAAGTCCTGTCAGACCCACTCTCATTCTTGCTCCCGGCGGCTCGTTCATCTGTCCGAACACCATCGTTGTCTTGTCGATAACGCCGGATTCCTCCATCTCATGGTAGAGGTCATTACCCTCTCTGGTACGCTCACCCACGCCGGTAAACACGGAGTAACCGCTGTGCTCAGTCGCAATGTTGCGGATCAGCTCCTGAATCAGCACCGTCTTTCCAACGCCGGCGCCGCCGAACAGGCCGATCTTACCACCCTTCTGGTAAGGACAGAGCAGGTCTACGACCTTGATACCCGTCTCCAGAAGCTCTGTCGCCGTGGACTGCTCCTCGAACGCCGGAGCCTGTCTGTGGATCGGCTCATGCCCCACATCCGTGGGAGCAGGTTTATTGTCAATCGGTTCTCCCAGAACGTTAAAGATACGTCCCAGCGTATTTTCTCCGACAGGAACCGTGATGGGAGCGCCTGTTGCAACCGCATCCATACCTCTCACCAGTCCATCAGTAGGCCCCATAGAGATACATCTGACGGTATCGTCACCCAGATGCTGCGCTACTTCCACGGTCAGATCCCCGCCCGTCTTGAGCGGTATTCTGATCGCGTCATTAATCTCCGGCAGACTGCCTGTCGAAAATTTAATGTCCAGTACGGCACCGATGATCTGAGTGATCTTTCCAAGATTTTCACTTGTCTTTACTTCTGCCATCTCTTTTTCCTTTCACTCGTATTTAATATTAGCTGATCGCATTCGCACCTGCGATAATTTCTGTTAATTCCTGCGTAATAGATCCCTGACGCGCTCTGTTATACATCAGTGATAAGTGATCTATCATTTCCTCAGCATTGCTCGTTGCGGAATCCATAGCCTGCATTCTCGCACCGTTTTCGCTTGCAACCGCTTCTACCAGGCCGCCGTAAATCAGGCTGGTCACATATTTCGGAATAATCATGTCCAGCGCCTCGTCGTCCTCCGGCTCAAAGTTCATCATCGCCTTGCTTCCCGTCTCCTGCTTTTCCTCCGAAGCGTTCTGCGCCGGCTCCACGGGAAGAAGCTTGAGAAGCTTCGGCTCATGAACTACCGTATTCTTAAATCCCGTATAGGCGAGATAAATCTCCCCGATCTCCCCGGCTGCGAAGGAGGCAAGCAGCCTCTGGCTCAGGGCCATCGCATCCACATAGGACGGCTCCTCGATAATCTCGGAATTTTCTTCCACAATTTCATAGCCGTTACGGTTCAAGGCATCTCTGCCCTTCTTGCCGATTGCGTAGATCCGCAGATCTTCCTTCTTAAAATCGCCCTTCGTGATCAGTTTCACAATATTGGAATTGTAACCGCCCGCAAGACCCCTGTTGGAGGTGATCACGATCACGGCCTTCTTCTGCGATTCCCCGGCCGTCAGGTAGGGATGGTTTAAGCCGCCGGTTTTTGCCAGCATGGAAGTCACCGTCTCATACATACAGTTAAAATATGCCTTCGACTGTTCTGCACGCTGTTTCGCCCTCTGCAGTTTAACGGTAGAAACGAGTTTCATAGCCTTGGTAATCTGCTGCGTACTCTGAATACTGCCTTTACGCCTTTTTATGTCTCTCATTGAGGCCATAGCGTTACCCTCCTAATCAATTCTCACCGCTGCGGAGAATGCTCTCTTTTGGCATTCTCCCGTGTGAGACTTAGAACTTCTCCACAAACAGCCTCTGCTGTGAGTGGTTAGAAGTTCTTCTCACACTGTGAACTGCGCCTTGAACTCTCCAATGGCTTTCTTAAGCTTTGCATCCGTCTCGTCGTTAATTTCCTTATTCTGAGCAATTGCATTCGGCACTTCTGGATATTTCGTGTCAAGGAACTCAAAGAACTCCGCCTCAAATCTGGTGATATCCTCTACCGCGACGTCAAGCAGATACTTGTTCGTCACCACATAGATGATGATAACCTGGTACTGTACCGGCATCGGCTTGTACTGAGGCTGTTTCAGCACTTCCTTGATTCTTTCACCCTGCGCAAGCTTCTCCTTCGTATCGGCGTCAAGCTCGGAACCGAACTGGGAGAACGCCGCCAGCTCTCTGTACTGCGCAAGCTCGGTACGGATGGGAGCGGCAATCTTCTTCATCGCCTTGATCTGCGCCGCGCCGCCTACCCGGGACACGGAAAGACCCGCGTTAACTGCCGGACGGAACCCTGAATTGAACATCTCTGTCTCCAGATAGATCTGTCCGTCTGTGATGGAGATCACGTTGGTAGGAATATATGCCGACACGTCGCCCGCCTGCGTCTCGATGATCGGGAGCGCCGTCAGCGAACCGCCGCCATACTCCTCGCTCATTCTCGCCGCGCGCTCTAACAGTCTGGAATGCAGATAGAATACATCACCGGGATATGCCTCACGCCCCGGCGGTCTCTTGAGCAGCAGGGAGAGTGTGCGGTATGCTGCGGCCTGTTTGCTCAGGTCGTCATAAACCACCAGCACATCCTCGCCGTTCTCCATCCACTCCTCACCGATCGCGCAGCCGGAATACGGAGCTATGTACTGTAAAGGCGCCGTCTCGCTGGCTGTCGCGGCAACTACGGTGGTGTATGCCATCGCGCCGTACTCTGTCAAAGTTTTCACAATGGAAGCAACCGTGGACGCCTTCTGGCCGATGGCCACATAGATACATTTCACGCCCTGTCCCTTCTGGTTAATGATCGTATCAATCGCAATCGCCGTCTTACCTGTCTGCCTGTCGCCGATGATCAGCTCACGCTGACCTCTTCCGATGGGCACCATAGAGTCGATCGCCTTGATACCTGTCTGTAACGGCGTATCCACAGATTTTCTCGTGATAACGCCGGATGCAACTCTCTCAATTTTACGATATTTGTCAGTCTGGATCGGACCCTTACCGTCAATAGGCTGGCCCAGAGCATTTACAACACGGCCGAGCATACAGTCGCCTGCGGGTACCTCTACCACGCGCCCTGTGGTCTTTACGGTGTCGCCCTCGTTGATATTGTGCTGGTTGCCAAACAGAACCGCGCCCACATTATCTTCCTCGAGGTTCAGGATCATTCCGTAAACATCACCGGGGAACTCCAAAAGTTCGCCCTGCATTGCATTCTCAAGTCCGTGCACACGGGCAATACCGTCCGCCACCTGGATAACCGTACCCACCTCGGATACTTCCAGTTCGGAGGCATACCTCTTAATCTGATCCTTAATGACTGAACTGATCTCTTCTGGTCTTAAATTCATGGATCATACGCACCTTTCTTTATTATTTTCTAGATCTGTACTTTCAGCAGATCCTTCTGCAGCTCATTCAGTTTCGTCCTGATGCTGCTGTCAACAACTCTGTCGCCGATTTGGATAACCATACCCCCGATCAGGGAGGCATCCACACCGTAACTGATCTCCATAGACTTATACTGTGTGGTGTCGAGCAGTTTTTTCTCAACTTCCCTGCACTGGTCATCTCTAAGCGGAACGGCCGTTGTCACCGTGGCGATGCCTATTCCCTTATACGCCTTAACCTTAGCGACAAAATATTTCAGGATCTCGTCGATCTCCCTGTAACGGTCTTTTGAGATAATGATAGTGAGAAACCCGAGCAGCTCCTCGGATATCCTTCCCTCAAATACGCTTTTGGCAACCCCGATTTTCTCCTCCTTGATAATTTTCGGATGATTCATCAGTCTGCCAAAATCTGTATTCTCCGCAAGGATTTTCTGAAGCTGTTCCATTTCTTCCAACAGGACGTCTATCTTACCTTCTTCCACCGCCAGTTCGAACAACGCGTCACCGTATGTCTTTGAAATCAGCTTAGCCATGTGCTCTCACCTATTTCCTTAAGCGTCTCTTCCACCAGACTGTCCTGTACAGTGGTGTCAATCGCCGCATTCACAACCTTGGCGGCCATCATGGATGCAAGCACTACCATCTCGCGCTTCACCTCGTCAACAGCCTTCTTCTTCTCAAGCTCCGCTTCCACGCCGGCTCTCTCGAGAATCCTGGCTGCCTCCTCCTTAGCATCCGCCACGATCTTATTTTCATTCGCCAGAGCTTTCTTGCGCGCCTCCGCAAGAATCTCTTCAGCCTCTTTGTCTATCTCTTTCAGCTTCGTCTCGTACTCTTCCTTCAGCGCCTTGGCATTTTCCATGTCGGACGCAGCCGTATCCAGCTCGCTTTTGATGCGCTCCTGCCGCTTTTCCATCATATCCCGGACGGGATTGAACAGAAAATGGGAAGCGATCAGAAAGAGCGAGAACACAGCTATAATCATCAACACGGAATCCGCGATCAACTGTAAGTCAAGGTCAAACAACCTCGGTGCCATCTCAGCGGACGCCAGCGCCAAACCCGCAACTGTCGTACTCAAGCGTTACCCCTCCTTTCCTATGCCTCACATCCCTCACAAGTCTGCACGCTTGCCGTGCTGTCTGTGAAGATGTCTAAACTTCGCCATACATCAGGCTCGCCGTAAATTGGTTCCGAAACGGCCTGATGTCCGTAACCAAAGGTATTTGTCATTACGGAAGGAGCGGCTTAACGAAGAGCAGCAGCATGGCAATCAACAGACCGTACAGACCTGTGGTCTCGGCAACGGCCTGCCCCAGCAGCATCGTAGAGGTAACGTCAGACTTCGCACCAGGATTTCTGCCTACCGCAGCAGCAGCATGGCCCGCCGCAATACCCTGGCCCACACCAGGTCCGATACCTGCGATAACCGCAAGACCCGCACCGATTGCTGAACATCCTAAGATAAAATTGTTGTTAAATTCTCCCATTTTTAATTTCCTCCTTAGATAGGTTTTAAAATTTACAATTTCTTACTCTGTCGTACATGCGTCCGTGATGTACGTCATGGTCAGCATACAGAACACATACGTCTGGATCGCTCCCGAAAACAGATCGAAATACACATGAAGCGCCGCTGGCCAGATGATTGCGATCTTCGACAGGAGCGCATACACCAGAGCCATCATTACAGTGCCTGACAGAACGTTCGCGAACAAACGCAATGACAAAGAGATCGGCACCGCCACATCACCAATCACATTGATTGGCGCCCAGATCGGCCACGGATCACATAATCCCGAGAGCACGCCCTTCACTTTCTGATACCTGAACTTGTTGAAGTGGATCAGCACAAACGTCATAACGCCCATAGGCAGTGTGACGCCGTAGTCCGCCGTCGGCGGTCTGAGCCCGAACAGTCCCGAAATATTGCTCAGCAGGATAAAAATGAATATCGTGCTGATGTAGTTGCGGAATTGCGGACTGAATTTCCCCATAACGCCGCCAACCATCTTGTCAAGCATTTCCACTACCAGCTCAACAATGTTCTGGAATGTCCCCGGAACTTCCGAGGCGTGCTTAACAACGCGGTTCGCCGCAATGCAGAACCCTATGATTACCAGCATGACGATCAGCACGCACACATGGGTGGTGGTGATCCACACGGTCTGCCCAAAAAGCTCGTAGGAAAAAACGCCGTGAATCATAAAGTCAATATCCGCACCGCCGGACAACATAATTCCCTGTCCCATCCTCTCACCTCCTTCTACACATAATTGTATGTAAAGTTTTAACCGGGTAGGAAAATTTTTCCTGCCCGCTGCGCGGCCCGCACACTGCGCCAACAACAGACGCCCCATGCAGGCCTGTGCCTTTATAAAGCAGTACCGTCCGAGATTTCCTGTTCTTTCTTTCCCGCCCGCAGCCTGTGAATCAATGGATTCAGGTAAGCGGATGCTTTCATGCCCATATAGCCGCAAAAAGCAAGAATCGGATTGGCCAGATTTGTGTACATCAGCACACCCAGCACAATCACCAGAACCACATAGCGTATGATATTTTGCGCGCCCAGACTCTTTACGGCTTCCTTCTCCGGCAGGTCAAGCCCCCGATCCAGAGACCACCACATATGAAAGGCTCCCGCAGCGGCTAAAAACACGCCGATCCAGAGTCCTATGCTGTAGGAGGGGTTTCCGGAAAATACCAGAAGCGCTATCTCAAAGACAACACCGTATGCCAGAATGCCCAGCCAGAGCTCAAGCAGCGTTGGATCAATCTTTCTCTTCATTTTCTTCCATCTCTTTTTTTATCTGCGTGCTGCGCCTGCGCGTCCTCGCAGGCGTCTCATAAATCTTTCTTGCGAAACGGAACACATTGGTAAATCCTGCCAGCGCGCCCACGAAAAAAAGCGCCACCATCCAGACATTGGTCCCAAGCTTTCTGTCAAGATACATCCCTACGAAGGAACAGAGAAAGATGGGAACAAGCATGTTGACGCCAAACTGTGTGATCATCATTAACGCCTGATAGACAGTTTTATGATACTTCAAAGTACCGCCTTCCCACCCCACAGAATTTTCCCTAAAACCCAACAATCAAATTATACTCATTTTTGGTACTTATGTCCAGTGAAATATTGACATTTATCCCCCGGCGGTGTACGTTTAATATCAAAGCAGGCAAGCCCGCTTGCGGGATTCGCTTCGTGAACCCAAAAACAAGACGGAGGGACAACGACATGGCTAATCCGATTCTTTACCGCAAGAGACTGATTCCCGAAGAATGCGTCCTGTTGAAAGACGACAGGCTTCTTTACCGTGACGAGGAAATCATCGTGACTGCCTGGAATACGCTGAAACCCCGTAAAGACCTGCATCACGGCCTCTCCTGCTACTATCTGGGTGAGGGCATAAAAGTGAGCCGTTTCTATGACGAAAACGACTCTCTTCTGTATTGGTACTGTGATATTGTAGACTATGATTATTATGAGGAAACAGACACATACATCATCACCGATCTTCTGGCGGACGTCATCATCTATCCCGACGGCTTCGTGAAGGTGGTGGATATCGGCGAGCTGGCTGATGCCAGGGAGGCCGGCCTGTTAAACGATGCCATGCTTAAAAAGGCTCTTCTGACACTCAACCGCCTGCTGCAGGTGATTTATGACGGCGGTTTTGAGAAGCTGCAGGCGCCGCTGGAAAAGTACGGGTGATTCGACGCTTTACCCCGCCGTGCCGATTCGCAAAACCGCCGCTTCGCGGCTTCCTTTTGCTCATCCCGGGCTTTCGCCCTATAAAAGCAGGACGAAACATCCTTCAGAAAGCGAGCTTTCTTCCGGCTGATTCGTCCTGCTTTTGCACGGCTCAATGCTTAGTAGAAAATATGCCCGCCGATGGTGTATTTGGGGGTGATGCCGTCTACGGGGGTTCGGAAGTAGACACAGCTGCCTACGTTGGTGGTGCCGGCCATGACTTCGTCTGCGGCGCTGTAGCAGTTTGACGTGGCTCTGCCCTCCGCGAGGGCGAGTGCGAGGCGTCCGCTAGCCACCGGGGAAAACTGGCCCGACTGGTAAATCACCCCGGTTACCGTATCCGGGTATACGGAGCTCAGCACACGGTTGATTACCACCGAACCAACGGCCACCTGTCCGCTGTAGGATTCTCCTCCCGCCTCACAGTAAATCAGATTCGCCAGAAGGTATCTGTCCCCTTCGGCAAAACTCACTTCGGAAATGTCACGCCAACTAGACTGGGCCGCCAGCTCTGCCATACGGATTTCTTCCGCCAGCTTTGCCCGGAGAGCCGAAAGGTTTTCCTCCTGCTCCTTGATCTGCTGCTCGTAGGCGAGCGCCGCTGCCTCCGCCTCGGAAATCTGGTTCGCCGTGGCGTTCAGACTGCTGGATGTCTGGCTGACAAGCCCGGAAACGCGTCCCTGCTCCGCCACAACCTGTACTTTGTAATCTGCCAGCTCGGCCCGGTTCTCCTCCTGTTCCTTTTTCGCCTGCTCCAGCTCCAGCTGCTTCTGCTCCATAGCCGCCTGCGCCGCTTTGTATTCGTCCAGAACCTTTCCCTGATAGGCGGAAAGCTGTTCGATATATTCGTTTTTATTCAGGAAATCCGACAGACTTCCCGAGGAAAAAAACAGTTCCATATAGAGATTGCTGCTACGCTCGTAGGCAAACTGGATCTGCTTTTTCATGGTGGCATACTGTTCTTCTTTTAATGCAATCGCCTCGGCCAGCTCCTCCTCCACCTGGGCAATCTGCTTCTCCAGATCGTCAATCTCCGCTTCCTTTTCCGTAATCTGCTCTTCCAGCTCGTTCAGATTATTGCTCACCTGAGTAAGCTCTGTGTTCAGCGTAGAAAGCGTGCCCTGCAAGGAGCTGTGCTGTTCATTCAGCCCCTTTAAGTTTTCCTCCGTCTCATCCAGCTTTTCTTCCGTCTCTTCCCGTTGCTGCTCCGCTTCCTTGATCTTCTGCCTGGTCTCCTCCGTCGCCTGTACGGAGAGCGGCATCATGCCACAGAGCAGAGCAAGCGCCAGACTGGCAGCCGCTCTTCGTCTTATTTCCATAATAACAGCCATGCCTTTCTGCCCACAGGCATGATGCCCCCGGACACGCCAGTGTGCTGATATGTTCCTTTTATGCAAGCAAAGAACATGTCCACGCACTAACAGTTTTCAATCAGATCCACACGTCTCTGGTGCCTCTCCCCATGGGAAAAGGGTGTGTCCAGAAAAATATCAACGATATCGAGCGCTACCGCCTCCCCGATAATCGCAGCCCCCATAGCAAGCACGTTGGCGTCATTGTGCTCTCTCGTAAGTCTTGCAGATACCGGGTCGCCGCAGAGGGCACAGCGGATTCCCTTTACCTTATTTGCCGTCATGGAAATCCCGATGCCTGTGGTGCAGATCACAATACCTCTGTCGCACTCTCCCGATGCCACCGCTTTCGCCACCGCCGCGCCGAAAATCGGATAATCGCAGGAACTTTTGTCCGGGCACCCGAAGTCCCTGCACTCCAGTCCCCGCTCCTTCAAATGTGCAATCACCTTCTGTCTCAAATCATATCCGCCGTGGTCACTTCCAATTGCTATCATATTTACCTTCCTTTCTGAAGCGCGCGTAGCGGCGCCTCCTGTCCTATTATTTGCACATGCCGTCAGTCTGGCATTCTTCCGTGCGAGACGCAAAACCTCTCCTCACACATTGATCACTTTATGCCCGGCCGCCTTTAACAGCCGGTTCATCACCGCCTGTGAAACACCCGCTCCCTCAAAGCTCTCCGAGTAAATAAGATCCACGCCCTCATCGTCAAACTCCCGCAGGATGCGGTACAGCCCTTTCGCCGCCGCAGCTGCGTCCGCTCTTTTCCCGACGCTGCGCGGCACATCTGCCTTATACTGGTCAATCGTTTCATCTGTGGCTATAACACCTGTTTTTTTACTGTACAGGCGTCCGTCATCAAGTTTACCGCTGATATATTCCGTCACCGCCTCCGCCGGTCCTCTGACAATCACCAGCTCGCCCTGCGGCGCATAATGCCGGTATTTCATGCCTGGCGCCTTCGGGGCCTGTCCACTGTCTGGGCGAAAAAGCGTCTCGTCCTCCTCCACGTGTCCCAGCTTCTGCCGGAGCATTTCCCGTGTAATAAAGCCGGGTCTTAAGATCACAGGCGGCTCCACCGTCAGATCTACAATCGTGGATTCCAGCCCCAGTGTGACATCGCCGCCGTCCAGTATCATCTCTATCCTGCCGTCCAGATCCTGCGCCACATATTCCGCCCTCGTAGGGCTCGGCCTGCCGGAACGGTTGGCGCTGGGTGCGGCCACATAGCCGCCTGCTGCCCTGATAAACGCCAGAGCCACGTCATCGGACGGCATACGCACCGCCACCGTTTCAAGTCCTCCCGTCGTCTCCTTTGGTACCAGCACCGATTTCTCCAGAATCATCGTGAGCGGTCCCGGCCAGAATGCCTCCGCCAGCCTCTTCGCCGCCTCCGGCACACACTTTACAATAGCTTGCAGCGCTTCCATGTCCGCGATATGCACAATCAGCGGATTGTCGGAGGGCCTGCCTTTGGCCTCATAGATTTTCCTGGAAGAAGCCGGATTCAGTGCATCTCCCCCCAGCCCGTAAACCGTTTCTGTGGGAAATGCTACCAGACCGCCCGCCTTGATAATCTCCCCGGCCTCATAAAGCAGATCTTTACTTCTTTCTGCTTCCTCTATTTGAACTACTCTTGTAAGCATATTTCTCTCATTCCCTCACTTCTCCGCATTCAAGTACTGCAGGATGGCCAGATGGATCGCCCATGCCGTCTTCTCCTGATAGGCCTCCGAGGAAAGTTTCTGTGCCTCCTCATAGTTGGAGAGGAAACCGCATTCTATAATAATAATAGGAGTTGAAGTCTTTTTCAAAAGGTAATAGCTGCCGTTCGCCTTCGCCTGTCTGGCATTGTCCGGATCGATCTGCTCAGCCAGCACCTGCTGCATGCGCTCCGCAATCTTCCTGCTCTCCTGGCTTCCCTCATAATAAAAGACTTGTGCGCCATGCACGTATTCCTCGTGATAACTGTTCTGGTGGATGCTGACCGTCAGCGCAGGTTTCTTCTCCTCAATCAGTGCCACGCGGTTTTTCATGTCCTGCACTTTTTTATTGGAGACATTCTCATCGTAAAGTCCGGCGTCAGTCTCTCTTGTGAGCGCCACATCCACGTCTGCCGCCGTGAGAAACAGGGCCAGCTTTTTTGCAATCTGCAGGTTGATATCCTTTTCCAGGCTGCCGTCCACGCCCACTTTACCTGGATCAGCTCCGCCGTGCCCGGCGTCAATGACCACACAGGGTTTTTCCTTTCCCGCTTTCTCTGTCAATACCCGCTCCGAGGATGCCATACGCGCCCCTCCCCGCAAAGCAAATCCAAAGGCTGCCAAAAGCAGCAGAAGCAACCCCGTTCTGACAATCTTGTCATATTTTCCCGCTTTTTCTTTCTCCATTTTTCACCTGGCCAAAATCCGCTTTCCGCCATCAGGCACAGTGCGGATCCGGCTCTGTCGATACGCGTCTTAGTGAATGTATATGAAGAAAGCATACAGAAGATAACCCTTCCGTACAGGATTTTACCATGCTGCATCGTTACGGCTCATTCATATATTCCTCTATCACATCCCAGATATCCGCCGTCTCAAAACCAAGCCGCCAGGCCGCCACACCTGCGATCTCATACTTTTCCATAATGTTCAGTTTGACTGTAATAGACTCCGCGTCCTCCAGCCACACCTGGCACAGTCTGTCACCGTCCTGAAATTCCCCGTAGTTCTGGCAGGTTACCTCGTCCCAGCGGGTAGCAATTCCATGATCCGACACATAAGTCTGCGCCATTTCCATGCCAACCGCCTGGCTGCTTATGCCGTCCGCTCCGGTTTCCCAGATTCTGGTATAAAAAGGAAGAGCATTTATCACTTTCTCCTTCGGCACCTCCGCCACTGTGTTTTTGATGCCGCTTTCCACGAAATTGATCGAGGCCACGCTCCCTGCCTCATCACTGCCGTTATAGTGCTCGTCATATCCCATAATAATGACATAATCTGCCACCACCCCCTGCTCGGCACGGTCGTAATGATCCGTATGGTTCATTGGCACATAATTATCCACCGAAAGCACAATGCCATACTTTCTGCACGGGATAGACAATTCCCTGATAAACTGGATAAAGGGTTCCCCGGCATCCAGACTTACATTTTCAAAGTCAATATTCAGCCCGTCCAGATTATATTCCCGAACTGCTGCCAAAAGCTGTAAAATCAGACGCCGCCTGTTGGATGTCTTTGAGAGCACCGTGTACAGATCCACATCCACGCTGTCCACGTTGCCGACAAGCGCCCACACTTCCAGACCCATTTCATGAGCCCTTTCCACATAGGAAGTGGTGGCAAAACTGCTGAATTCTCCCTCGTTTCCCGTCAAGGTAAACCACGTCGGGGAAATCACGTTAAGCCCCTTCGTCTTCGCGACAGTCTCTTCCAGTGTGTCATTGCCTCCCACACCGCCGATCACATGCCAGCCCAGATTAATCTTATAATCCCGGGTGTTCGACGGATACTCAGGCTCCACATAATCCGTCACGGGAACCGGCTCTTCCTCCGTCTTTTCCCCCAGCCTCTTATTCTCCACATAGCCGATAACGGAATCCTGCGTCTTTACCTTCGTCCATGTTTCCATTTCCTCCAGTATGATGACCTGGTCACCCGCCGATACATCTGTCAGAATATCACTCTTGATGCCGCCCTGATAGCGTACCTGCGTGTCTTTCGTGACGGACGCTGTCTGCCGCCTGTCCCATTCCGTATAAATCTGCATATGGTTCGGCTCTGTAAAAAGCTCATAGGAAAAGTTTGCGTATTTTTTTACAAAATCCACTGCGATATAGAGTGCCTCCCCTTCATAGCGGGAAATAGTATAATCATAGCTTTCGCCACTCTCAACAAAATCCGCATCATAACCGGTTACAGTTCCCGTACCGATCACATTTGCATAAACCATGTCCGGCGTTGTGTAAAGAAGGCTGTTCTCCGACTTATCCTCATAAAACCTGTCGTTAAAATATTTGTGCACGGTAGCCATGTCAAAATAACATATACCATCAAATATTTTCGCATGTTCTTCTATCTGTTCATCCTGTAAAATAATGGGGACATCGTTCTCTCCCGCAATGCCAAAATATTCCGTCAAATCCGCTCTTTCTTTCGAATAAGAGTATTTTTCGAGCAGTTTTGCTCCAAATCCCGCTGCGCCGATCAGTATAATAAGGATGACCGCAACTATCACCGGAATTATTTTTTTCATTCGTCCAGCTCCTTTTTGACATCTGTAGTTAACGCCGACCAGGCAGGGAAGTTTTCCCTTTCCTGCCTGCCGCGTTCATTATGATTATAACAAACTATTTCCTTTCAGTCATCAGTTTTTTTCAGGTAATGACAGTGTCACATAGCGGGAAGCCTCCCAAAACCAACCTTACCACAGACCCTCTTATGCCGTTTCCCAAAAGGATTCGCAAAAAAACTATAAAATAACTCAACCGTGATATACTAACGGCATATGATATATGAGGGCGGAAATAGTTCTGAAGATGACTCTGACATGCAAATGAATTTGAAAAATATCTGTATAACCTACTCATTCCTTGTGAATTATATTTTGTGTACCAAAGGAAATTTTTAAAAATTAACCCGGCGCTTAGATGGGAATAAGATATGGTCTCTGACAAGGCACATAGCCCATAAGACTGCCTCCGCCAAAAGATATCGGCAAAGACACAGATGCTGTTTATTTAATTTTCGCATGCCTCCTTTCCCTGCGGAATATCAGAGACATCTTGTAGTTAAATTATAGGCATAATCTGACAGGAATTGCAAGCATTTTCTAAAATTATTAAAATTTTTTAAACACTTATCGCGCACTATTGACTAAAACCGACCTCTGGGCTTAAGATACACTTAACTTAAGAGATGCGGGAAGCCTTCCCGGCACTAATGCCATTATTCTAAAATAAGAAGGAAGAGAACAACAACATGAAAATAGAAAAAGTGAATGAGCAGCAGATCCGCTGCACCCTCACAAGAGAAGATCTGCTGAACCGTGAACTAAAGATCAGCGAACTGGCCTACGGCACGGAAAAGGCGAAGAGCCTCTTCCGCGATCTCATGCAGCAGGCCGCCTATGAATGCGGCTTTGAAGCTGAAGATATTCCTCTTATGATTGAAGCAATTCCCTTAAATGCCGAATGTATTGTGCTGATCGTCACCAAGGTGGAAGATCCCGAAGAGTTGGATACCCGTTTCGCCAAATTTGCACCCTCCGTCCATGACGACGAATATGAAATGGAAGAAGGCGAGGATAACGAGGCTCTGATGGAAGCTTTTGCCGACAGTGCGGACGAGGTTCTCAATCTCCTGCGCCGGATGAACGGAACAGACGAATCCGCTCCATCCCCGAAGTCCGCGTCCAAAGAAAAAGCACAGCCAGCCCTTCCTGGTCATGAGAAAACTGCCAGCCGTCTCTTCTCCTTCCGTTCTTTGCGCGAAGTGAGCAGACTGGCGCGCGTAATCGGCACCTGCTGCGGAACCAATACTTTATATAAGGATGAGACCCGGGGCAATTATCTTCTGCTGTTCGCTCCCGAAGATCTTGATGCTGCGGATTTTAACCGTATCTGCAGTCTGATCTCAGAATACGGCAGACCCGAAAAGACAGCGAACTCCGCAAAGGCATATCTGGAAGAACATTTTGAGCCGTTGATAAAGGACAGCGCGGTGGAGACACTGGCGCGGATTTAAGCAAGTGGTACAAATTCATTTAAAACAAAATCCCACACTGCCATCCGGCTCCCCGGAAACAGCGTGGGATTTATTTTCCTTATCTGCGTTGATGAATCGTCCGCATCATACATCTCCGGCAGCCGCTTCAACGAAATCTGTCTGCTTTAAACTGCCGCGATCTTCGCCATCAGATCATCCGCATTGATGCCGTGCACCATAGCTGCTTCCTCTAAGGTTTCTCCCTGTGCGGAAGGACAGCCGAGACAGTGCATACCGATCTCCATAAGCACGGGCGCGATATCCGGATTGATTCTGAGCGCCTCTCCTATTGTTGTATTCTTTGTGATATCTGCCATTTTATTTTCCTCCATACCTTCATTCTGTGATAGCTTCTAATAAAATATACATTTGTTTTCTGTGTCAGATACGATTATAGAGGAAAGCTTCTGCGCAGTCAAGCCGGATATTTGTTATCAAGAAAATGTATATGCTTTCCGCTCATTATGGGGTGCAGAATTTCGAAATGTCAAGAACGGAAAATCGTCCAATCCACATTATTGCATTTTTCACAAAATTTTCATGCTTTTTTTGGCATTTGTATGAGAAAAAGAACAAAGGTCGTCTTGACTGTGATTCGACACATGGCATATAATATTCTTACCGATTCAGAGTTATGCGGCGTAATTATGCATGATTCCGAATGTAAAACATTTCACAGTTACTTTATTAAAAATTTTAAAATAGGAGGTTGGTACAAAAATGAGACCAGAATGGAAAGACTTTGTAGGCGGCAAGTGGGACAAAGAAGTGAATGTCCGCGACTTTATCCAGAAAAACTATCACCCTTACGACGGTGACGAGGCATTCCTGGCTGAGCCTACACAGAACACAAAGGATCTTTGGGCACAGGTACTTGATCTGCAGAAACAGGAGCGTGAGGCAGGCGGCGTACTTGATATGGATACCAAGGTTGTGTCCACCATCACATCCCACGGCCCCGGCTATCTTGACAAGAGCAAAGAGACCATCGTAGGTTTCCAGACAGATAAGCCCTTCAAGCGTTCCTTACAGCCTTACGGCGGTATCAGAATGGCTGAGAAAGCTTGCTCCGACAACGGCTACGAAGTAGATCCCGAGATCAGCGAGTTCTTCTCCACACACAGAAAGACACATAACGCAGGCTGCTTCGATGCTTACAATGCTGAGATGAGAGCTTGTCGTTCTTCCCACATCATCACTGGTCTTCCGGATGCATATGGCCGCGGCCGTATCATCGGCGACTACAGACGTGTGGCTCTGTACGGTATCGACAGACTGATCGAAGACAAACAGGCACAGAAGGATTCTACCGGCCGCGTTATGACCGACGATGTAATCCGTCTCCGCGAGGAGCTTTCCGAGCAGATGATTGCACTTAAGCTGATGAAGGAGATGGCTGCTTCTTACGGCTGCGATATTTCCAAGCCCGCTACTAACGTACAGGAAGCTATCCAGGCTACTTACTTCGGATATCTTTGCTCCGTAAAAGAGCAGAACGGTGCAGCAATGTCCCTCGGACGTACATCTACATTCCTTGATATCTACGCAGAGAGAGACCTTGCTAACGGCACATTCACCGAGCAGCAGATCCAGGAGTTCGTTGACCACTTCATTATGAAGCTGCGTCTGATCAAGTTCGCCCGCACACCTGAGTACAACCAGATTTTCGCAGGCGATCCGGTATGGGTAACCGAGTCTCTCGGCGGTGTTGGCGTTGACGGCCGTCACATGGTAACAAAGATGAGCTTCCGTTATCTGCACACACTGACCAACTTAGGTCCTTCACCCGAGCCGAACCTGACAGTTCTCTGGTCTACCAGACTTCCCGAGAACTGGAAGAAGTACTGCGCTAAGATGTCCATCCAGACCTCTTCCATCCAGTACGAGAACGATGATCTGATGAGAGTGACACACGGCGACGACTACGGTATCGCATGCTGCGTATCTTCTATGGTTATCGGTAAGGAAATGCAGTTCTTCGGCGCACGCGCTAACCTTGCTAAGTGTCTGCTGTACGCATTAAACGGCGGCGTTGATGAAGTAACCAAGAAACAGGTTGGTCCGAAATACCGCGCTGTTACAGGCGATGTGCTTGACTATGACGATGTTCTGGATAAGTTCCTTGACATGATGGAGTGGCAGGCAGACGTGTATGTAAATACACTGAACATCATCCACTACATGCATGACAAGTACTGCTATGAGAGAGCAGAGATGGCTCTCCATGACAGAGACGTTAAGCGTTACTTCGCAACCGGTGTTGCAGGTCTGTCCATCGTGGCTGACTCCTTATCTGCCATCAAGTATGCTAAGGTTGAGCCCATCAGAGATGAGGACGGCATCATCGTTGACTTTAAGACAACCGGCGACTTCCCGAAATATGGTAACGATGACGACCGCGTAGATGAGATCGCACAGGAGATCGTTCACAAGTTTATGACCGCGATCAGAAGACATCATACCTACAGAAACGGTGTTCCTACAACCTCTATCCTTACCATTACTTCCAACGTAACCTACGGTAAGGCTACCGGTAACACACCTGACGGACGTAAGAAAGGCCAGCCTTTCGCACCCGGCGCTAACCCGATGCACGGCCGTGATACCCACGGTGCAGTTGCTTCCCTGTCTTCTGTATCCAAGCTTCCGTTCAATGATGCACAGGATGGTATCTCCAATACCTTCACCATCATTCCGGGCGCACTCGGCAAAGAGGATCAGGTATTTGCAGGTGACCTTGAGGTAGACCTCAGCAAATAATCGTGGTAAATTCCTGTGGAATAAACCACACGGGCACTGCTCCGCAGGCTCGGCATACTATGAAATAAAAGGAGTTGTTGATTATGGATGATAAGCAAATGATAGATGATTTTATCAAGATGATGGATTCCGGGATGGCGAATGGCGTCGGGCATGTGAATGTGGACGTTGATAACAATGCCGACAACTCTAAAAATGTGCAGACCATGGGGTGCACGGATTGCTCCCGCACCCCGCTGGCCTGCAGCGTGCCTACCCTCCACGATGGATTGGACGGGTTGGAAGATTTTAAATAGCATTGAGCCACACGAATATGCATGACACAATGCAAAACAAAATATAGTAAAACAGGAGGACAATACAATGGCAGCAAATGCTCAGGTAGATAACTTAGTAAACTTATTAGATGGTTATGCAACAAAGGGTGGCCATCACCTTAACGTAAACGTGCTCAACAGAGATATGTTACTGGATGCGCAGAAGCATCCTGAGAACTATCCTCAGCTGACCATCCGCGTATCCGGCTATGCAGTAAACTTCATCAAGCTGACACCGGAACAGCAGGCGGACGTTATCTCCCGTACTTTCCACGAGAGTATCTGATCACGTCAAAACCAAAGAGTGCAGGAAGCCTTGCGACACGTCGCAGGGCTTCTTTTTTCTGGATTTTAATCGGACTATATGCTATGATATAAGTAATCCGAAATATTTGTAATAAAACAGAATAACCCGTAAACAAAGTACAAAAAATGAATAATCGAAGGGTTGGTGATTATATGCCGAGTGCAGCAGATATTATCAGAGATTCAATCAACGAGCTTTCAAGAGTACAAAATTGGATGCTGGCTATTGAGGACAAAGACTCAGCCGTCTATCGCTCGATGTATGATAGATATTTAGAGTTAAAAGTGACGTTAACCTCTTTGGGCGTGAATCTTACAGAATTGGACAGAATAAAATAAAAGAATAAGCAGAAAGAAGGTTTTTGAGATGCAAGGAAGAATCCATTCCTTAGAAAGCTTTGGCACGGTAGACGGCCCGGGAACACGCTTTGTGGTATTTGTACAGGGGTGCCCGATGCGGTGTGCATACTGCCACAATCCCGACACCTGGGAGATGAACGGCGGCACGCTGATGGAGCCGGAATATATTTTTGAACAGTATAAGAGAAACGAGGCGTTTTACAACGGCGGCGGCATTACCGTCACCGGCGGAGAACCGCTGATGCAGGTAGATTTTCTGATTGATCTCTTCACTATTGCAAAGAAAAATAATGTCCACACCTGCATCGACTCCTCGGGCATTGCCTACAAGAAAAATGCAAACCCGGAATGGCTCGCGAAATTGGATCGCCTGATGGAATTGACTGATTTGGTCATGCTTGATATCAAGCATATTGATCCCGAAAAGCATAAGGAGCTTACCTCCCAGCCCAACGACGGGATTCTCGCGTTTGCAGAGTATCTGAATGAAAAGCATGTGGACATGTGGATCCGCCATGTCATTGTACCGGGCATCACGGATGACGACAAATATCTGTACCAGCTCGGCTATTTCATCGGCGCTTTCACGAATCTGAAAGCCCTGGACGCGCTTCCCTATCACACAATGGGGGAATCCAAGTACGAGAAGCTGAACATGGAATACAAGCTCAAAGGCGTTCCCGCTATGGAAAAGGATAAACTGATTGACAAGAAAAAAGTCATTCTGGACGGTATCCGCAAACGGCGGGAAGAGCTCGGCATACACGCGTCATAGACCTTGCGCCATGCACCCGATTCAGAAAGCGGATACTTTCCAATCATTAAAAAAGGGACAGAATCAAAATCGATTCCGTCCCTCTTTTTATACGACCCACCTCTTCAGCGCTTCCTCCAGCCTCTCGATATCCACAGGCTTGGAAATGTGATCGTTCATTCCGGCATCTTTCGCCCTCTTAATATCATCCGCAAAGGCGTCCGCCGTCATGGCCACAATAGGTATTTTCTTTAAATCCTCGCGCTCTAGAGCACGGATTGCCTCTGCGGCCTCGTAGCCGTTCATAACAGGCATCTGAATGTCCATAAAGATCAGATCAAAGTACCCCGGCTCTTTCTCCTGCACAGCCTCTACAGCCAGTTTTCCGTTCACCGCCATCTCTACCTGTATGCCCACCATGCCAAGGAGTTCTTTGGCCACCTCGATATTGATTTCATTATCCTCCACAAGCAGTACACGCCTGCCCGTAAAATCCTGCTGGCTGAATGTTTCCAGCGCCGAGATTTTCTCCTCCTGATTCGGCTCCAGCGCCTCCTTGAGCACACGCACCAGGCGGGATTTAAACAGCGGTTTCCCGATAAAGGCATCCACTCCTGCATCCAGCGCTTCCGCCTCAATATCGGCCCAGTCGTAGGCCGACTGAATGATAATCAGAATATCATCACCGACTGTCTTTCGAATATCTTTCGCCGTCTCCAGCCCGTCCATGCCGGGCATTTTCCAGTCGAGGATGATCACTTCAATGCGCCTTCTGTCCTCCGCTGAAATGCGTGCCAGCGCCGCTTCTCCGCTGGTCACATACTCTGCTTCCATGCCAAGACTCCTTAACATCTCACAGGAGCTCTCGCATGCTGTCTCTTCATCATCCACAACCAGCACAGGCATCCCATTGTATGCGGCCAGATCAGCCGCCGTCATGTCATCGAGTTTCAGATATACAATAACCGTAAATCTGGAGCCTTTTCCCAGCTCACTCTCTACCTTAATATCACCCCTCATCATGCGGGCGATATTGACCGCGATCGACATACCAAGTCCCGTACCCTCAATCTTGCCCGTCCGGGAATCCGCCGCCCGGGAAAACGGCTCAAAAATTTTCTGAATGTACTCCGGCTCCATGCCAATGCCGGTATCCTCAAAGATAAACTCATAGCAGCCGCATCCCTCGATGCTGGAAGGCTTCTCCACAATGTGAATGCTGATTTTTCCGCCCGAAGGCGTGAACTTCACCGCATTGCCCATAATATTCATAAAAATCTGCTGCAGATGCTGCTCGTCTCCGACCACATTCTCGTGCTCGAGCTTGGCAATACCCGCATTCAGCGCAAGACCCTTGAACTCCATCTGCGAGCGGAATACGGTCAGAAGGCTTTCTATCGTATCAGAGATATTAAAGGCGCCTTCTGTCAGGCTCACCTTGCCGCTCTCGATACGGCTCATATCCAGTACTTCATTGATCAGGCCAAGCAGATGCTTGCCGGAAACCATGATCTTCTCAAGCGCATCCAGAACACGGTCTTTCTCTTCTATATGCATTGTTGCCACAGAAGTCATACCCAGTATCGCGTTCATGGGTGTACGGATATCGTGGCTCATCCGGGAAAGGAAATCACTCTTGGCATGGTTAGCCGCCTCAGCGCGTTCCACAGCCTGCTCCAGCATTTCCTTCTGCTCCTCCTCACGGCGGATCATATCGTCGATGCTTCGGATTGCTATTGTAATGGCGGAAGGCTCTCCTTCTTCCATCTCAGCAACCGTAATGGCAATGGAACACCACTCGTAACCCTCTTCCCCCATTTTCTTTCTCTGGAACTGTAATTCCATGTGATCCCTGTCGGAAAGCTGTTTTCGGATATTGTCAATAGCCAGGAACTCCTTTACCAGCTCAATATGCTCCTGCATGATAACACCGCTCTCAAAACTTTCCGAAACCATGTCATCAAACGTTTCCCTCCTGGGTTCCTCTTCGCAGTCCGGGTAAACGGTATCGCAGGTATTTTCCTTCAGATTGATATAATAAATTGCTCTGCAGGCGCGCGCCGTGCTGTCCATCGCATTTCGGTAAACTTTCGTCCGCGCCGCTATTCTGTCATTTTCTTCCCTCAGCGTCTGATTGCGTTTCTGGTTTCCGTAATCTCTGATTAACTGCATTAGGAACACAATAGCGCCCAGTACAATGAGTACGGCGCTGATATAGTAGAAGGTATCGGTGCCGGACAGGATCTTGTCCCTGGGTATGGTCAGAATGCCAATCCATCCATTGTCCAAATGCTGGAAATAGACATTTCGGACAATTCCATCCATAGGCATCAGATTCTCCAGCACATGATTGCTGCTGTTACAGATTGCGCTATCTATGTAGCTGTCCACCAGCTCCTGAAATTCCTCCCGCTCGTAGTCCCAGCAGGATTTGTAGTAGAGCAGCCCCCCGTTTTCATCCACCAGATAGAATGAGGACTCATCGGGTAAAACCAGATCCTCATTCTCCAGATCAAAAAAGGAAGGCAGCAGATCAACTGCCAGATAACTTCCCGTCGAGGGAACTACCTTGCACATGGTGATCACCGGCAGCTCCGTCATATAATCCGTGTAAACAGGGGAAACATAGACATCCCCTCCTGCCGCAGCCGCTTCCCGGTAATAGCCTGCCTCCAGAAAGTTATATTTATAAAGCTCTTCCAGTTCGGGATTGTTTGACACGATCTCCGTGCCGTTAAACGCCTTACCATAAATCTGAATATTTTCTTCGCCATATACTTTGATGAGGCCGTCCATAAACGGATACAGCCCTTCCCTAAGCTCTTCGATCGTGATATCTTCCTTCTCACGCTGCTCAATGTAGTTTACGCTGATCTCCAGAATGGCCTCACATGTGCGGATGCCGCTCTCCTCCGCTCCCGTATAGTTCTCCACCAGAGCCAGCCCCATCTGATTGGTGTTCGTCCAGAGAGTCTCGCGCAGAACCAGGGTGCAGAACACGACAACAAGGATAAAAGATCCCAGCACCAAAATATTATTGCGCATTTTTTTTATTAGCGATTTTTCTTTCATTCCGTTCATTATGACACACTCATCCTATTATGTATTTTATAAGGCTGGTTTCCGCCGGCCACTATATATTTATACCCCATATTATTCTACCCAGCACGGATGTAAAAATCAAGACATATCCTGCATAAAAGCTATATTTTTCTACTTGTATATTAAATCCTTTTATATTAAAATAAAACCATGGCAACTTATGATTGCTAACAACCATTTTTAAAACATAAGGAGGATATAGTCATGGCATTCGTAATCAGTGACGCTTGTGTAGCTTGTGGGGCTTGTGAGGCTCAGTGCCCGGTTGGCGCGATCAGCATGGGCGACGGCAAGTTTGAGATTGATCCCGCTAAGTGCATCGACTGCGGTTCCTGTGCAGGCGCTTGCCCGACAGGCGCTATCTCTCAGGGCTAATGGTCATTTCAACAAATGATTGAGGGAGCCGTCTCTTAGAAATGTGTATGCATTTCTACGGGAGCGGTTCTTTCTTTTTTCCTCTGCCAAACCGCTCCGCCGGACGACGGCGCTGGCTTATCATCTCATCAATCTTGCGGAAATGCTCCTCTTCGCGCTTTTTGCGCTCCTCATCCCGCTCTTCCTGCTGCCGGAACTGATAATCCAGCTCCTTTAAGATGCTTTCCTTGATTTCCGTGCACATTTCCCGGTTGGCATTTTTGACTGCATCAGTCACCATGTGTTGTAAAAGATACTGCAGTCGTTTCGCCTTCTTCTCCTTTTCTTCATCCAGAGGCTCCTCGTACTCTTTCAGCTCCTGGCTCTCTTCCGGTATCTCCAGAACCGTCTCTTTTCCCTTAGACATGGTAACCATATATTTCTTTGCCTTCTTCATAACCATTTCCTCCACTTTTTCTTCTATCGGATCACTCTCCGCTGCCTCCTCATGCGGCTGCCCGGTTCTGTTTTCCGCGCTTTCCTCCGCTTTCTTCTCCGCGCTGTCGTCTGCCGTCCCCGCTGCACGCCCGTCTTCCACAGGATTCCGGCCATACAGATCCTGTCCTGCGCCCTGCAGAACCATCCGTATCGCCTTGAGCTGCAGGCCCTGTTCTTTGAGCTGCTTGATACGGCGCAGGGTCTCTATATCTTTCCCGGTATAGCAGCGGTGCCCCATTTCATTCCGTCTGATTGCCAGCTCCAGTTCGTCCTCCCAATAGCGGAGTACATGCGGCTCCACCTCCACCTTCTTCGATGCCTCCGAGATATAGTAAACGGTATCATTCATGTAGGCTCCTTCCCTGCCTTGCGGCTCTGTTTATTCACGCACAAAGAGACGCCCCGGTCATGGGTCGTCTCTTTTGTAAGTTTATATCTATCATTTATTTTGTTCCGCACACGCCCGTTCACGGCTGTTGTTGCTCATAAAAAGGCGTTCTCTCAGTGCATTATTTGGCTAAATTTGCAAACTTGGTATAATCCGGCAGCCAGACCAGCTCTACCGTTCCGATCGGGCCGTTTCTCTGCTTCGCTATGATAATTTCCGCAATGCCTTTCCGCTCCGTGTCCTTATTATAATAATCATCGCGATAGATAAACATTACCACATCGGCGTCCTGCTCGATGGCACCGGACTCACGCAGATCGGAGAGCATCGGTCTGTGATCAGGCCTCTGTTCCACCGCACGGGAAAGCTGCGAGAGCGCCACCACAGGCACATGCAGCTCCCTGGCAAGCGCTTTTAAGGAGCGGGAGATATCTGAGATTTCCTGCTGTCTTGAATCTGTGGAACGGCCGCTTCCCGACATCAGCTGCAGATAATCGATAATGATCATCTCCAGATTGTGCTCCAGCTTATATTTACGACACTTGGAACGCATCTCCGAGATGCTGATACCCGGCGTATCATCAATAATAAGATTGGATTTGCCAATCTGCGCCGCGCTCTCAATCAGCTGCTCCCATTCCGCATCCGACAGGTTGCCTGTCCTAAGATGCTGAGAATCTACCCGGGACTCCATAGAAAACAGTCGGTTCACCAGCTGTTCCTTGGACATCTCCAGACTGAATATCGCCACGGTTTTATTCTGCTTAAAAGCCACATATTGGGCCACATTCAGTACAAAAGCCGTCTTTCCCATAGAAGGTCTGGCCGCTACCAGAATCAGATCCGAGGGCTGCAGGCCCGCAGTCCTGTAGTCCAGATCCAGAAAGCCCGTTGCCACGCCTGTCACATTTCCTTTGTTGTGGGAAGCGCGCTCAATGTTTTCCATCGCATTCATTACGATCTGCCGGATGGGAACGAACTCCGCCCCGCCCCTCCTCTGCACCAGGTCGAACACCCGCTTCTCCGTATCCTCAAGAATGGTGTCCAGACTTTCCTTGCCGACATAGCAGTCGTTTGCAATCTCTTCATTCAGACGGATCAGCCGGCGGAGCACCGCTTTGTCCGCGACAATGCCCGCATAGTACTTTACGTTCGCCGAGGTGGGCACCGCCGTAATCAGATCTCTGATAAATTCAGGGCTGCTGACCTCCGAAGGCACATCTTTCTCCCGCAGTCTGTCCTGCAAAGTCACCAGATCCACAGGTTTTCCCTCATCGTTCAGTTCCACCATCGTATCGAACAAAACACCGTATTGTTTGTTGTAAAAGTCCTCCCCTACCACAATCTCAGAGGCTGCAACGATGGCCTCACGATCCATGATCATGGAACCGACGACAGACTGCTCCGCCTCCATGCTGTGGGGCAATATTCTTTTCAGTAGTGTTTCCTCTGATGCCAAAATTGACCTCCGTTACGCTTCCTCCACTTTGACCCTTAAGCTTCCTGTCACCTTCGGGTGCAGCTTTACGCCAACCTCATAAACGCCCAGCGCCTTAATCGGCTCAGGGAGCTGTATTTTCTTTTTATCCAGTTCCAGGCCGCACTGCTCTTTCGCAGCCTGCACAATTTCCTTTGAGGAGACGGATCCGAAAGCCTTACCGCCTTCGCCGGACTTCATTTTCAAGGTAACCTCCTTGGTCCCAAGTACCTCAGCCAGCTCCTTCGCCGCTTCAAGCTGTTCCTTTGCCAGCTTGTCCGCATTGGCTTTCTGAAGCTTTAAGTCGTTCTTGTTCTTTGCGTTTGCTTCCACGCCGAGCTTCTTCGGCAGCACAAAATTTCTCGCATATCCGTCGCTGACGTTCACAATCTCACCCTTTTTTCCAAGTGTCTTCACATCTTCCAGTAATATGATCTGCATGGTATTCCACTTCCTTTCCTGTCTTTCGCAGACATGCCGGACACACTCTTTTCCCATCCGTCATGCCTGTCTTTTCTGTGTCTTCATCAGCATGTGCGCATCATCAGTCCGCGTTCAGCTCGCCTTCTTCTATCATGGTGTCCAGCGTTCTCTTGATGCTCACAATGCCTTCCTCTATGGTGCCGTTCTCAAGCTGCGCTCCCGCTATGTTCAGATGGCCGCCGCCCCCCATTCTCTCCATAATGACCTGCACGTTCACCTCGTCGATGGAGCGCGCGCTGATATAGATAATTCCGTTGTATCTGGTGAGAATAAAGCTTGCCCGGATGCCCTTGATATTAAGAAGCTCGTTGGCCGCCTGCGCACCCACCACGGTGGGGCTTGCCACATCCTCCCCCGTACAGACGGATATGGCGTAAAACCGTCTGTAAATTTCCGCCTGACTGACCGCGTCCGCCTTTGCCTTGTATTCCGCCGCATCGTCCCGGAACAGCTTTCTGACGCGGGTCACGTCCGCGCCGTTCCTGCGTAGGAATGCCGCCGCCTCGAAGGTTCTGACGCCTGTCTTTGTCATAAAGTTATTGGTGTCTATCATAATACCCGAGTACATGCAGTCCGCCTCTTCAGACCGAAGCCTCAGGTCATCACTGATGTACTGCAGAATCTCGGACACCATCTCACAGGCCGAAGACGCATAGGCCTCTATATAGGAAAGCGTCGCATTCTCAATAATTTCCGTGCCCTGTCTGTGATGATCCAGCACCACAATGGACTTACACCGCTTCAAAAGCTCGGGGCACTCCGTAATGCTGGGCTTATTGACATCCACCACCACAAGCACTGCGTTGTTGCCCACCGTCTCCAGCGCAAGCTGACTGTTGACAATCATGTCGTCCGCATAGTCATTGTTGTCCCGGAACATCTCAACCATAGGCTGCATGGATGAAGTCACATCGTTTAGGACAATGTGCGCCTTTTTGTCTAATGCCTTCGCAATGCGGTAGATTCCCACCGATGCGCCGAAGCTGTCCACATCCCCCATGCGGTGTCCCATCACATAGACCTCGTCCTTGACGGAAATAATTTCCCGCAGGGCATGCGCCTTTACCCGGGCCTTGACGCGGGTACTCTTCTCCATCTGCTGGCTCTTCCCGCCGTAATAAATCACATTTTCCGGCACCTTCACCACCGCCTGGTCGCCGCCTCGGCCGAGTGCAATATCTATGGCGTTTCTCGCAAACTCATAATTCTGTGCGTAGGACAGGCCGTTTAAACCCATGCCAATACTGATGGTGACCGCCATTTCATTTCCGATGTTGACCGTTTTCACATCCTCCAGAATGTCAAACCGATTCTCCTGCAAGTGGGTTGCCGCCTCCTTGCGCATGATCACCAGATACTTGTCCTTCTCCAGTTTCTTGCAGATGCCGTCCAGCGCTGCAATGTATTTATTTACCTTTCTGTCAATCAGCGCAATCAGCAGGGAGCGTCTGACTTCTTCCACGCTCTCTAACGCCTCCTCGTAATTGTCCAGATAAATGAGTGCGACGGCAAGGGACTGGTCATCCACTTCCTTCAAGGCGATCTGCAGCGCCGTCTCGTCAAACAGATACAGGGCAATCAGATAGCCGTCATAGCCCTGCGCCTCAATAACATCGCTGTTTTCCGCCATTTCTTTCAAGGAGATTTTTTTCAGCTTCGCCACATAATTGCCGTTCTCGTATTCCACCCGGCACTCGATGTCTTCCTCCGTATCCCGCCCCGGAAGGTTGTCCTTCGTAATTGTAGGGAAAAGGGTAGTGACCGACTTGCGATACCCCTTCTCCTGATGGGTAAGCCGCTCAAATGCGATATTCGTCCATATGATTTTTCCCGCATCGTCCAGAAGCGCATGCGGCAGTTCCAGATCCCGCAAAAGCCTTCTCTGAATCTGGCCGTACTGGGTCGCAAAACTGATCAGTTCATTCATAATGACCGGCTTGTTATAGAGCATCATGGATGTGGCGATCGCAAAATAGAAAATTAAAAAAGCGGTCAGCACAAGACCTGCCCGGTAATCCAGCAAATAGACCAGAATATCCACAACCGCAAGTAAAAATCCCAGATATAAGGAGGACTGCAGGTAAGACTTCATCCGCCCTTTTAACTTCACTGTATTTTTCATCTTATTCCTCTTGAAATAGTGTTCCGCCATTTAGAAGTTCTTCTCGCATTAGTATAGCATTTTTTGCCAAATACCGCCACATCAATATATAGAGCTTTTTCGGGAAAAAGCGACACAATGTAGTGGTAGGTGCGGCATCAGCACCCCAAAAAATACTTCTGCACGCAAAAACCGGGCGCCCTAAAGCACCCGGTTTTCTTATTTCTCATATCATGCTTAGTCCTGAACGTAGGGCATCAAAGCCAGATGTCTTGCGCGCTTGATCGCTACTGTAAGCGCTCTCTGGTGCTTCGCGCAGTTTCCTGTGATTCTTCTGGGAAGAATCTTACCTCTCTCGGAGATATATCTGCGCAGCTTGTTGCTGTCCTTGTAATCGATTACATTATCTTTGCCGCAGAATACGCAGACTTTCTTTCTTCTGCGCATGCCTCCCTTTTTCTTCGGGAAATCCGGCCTGTCTGATTTATTAAATGCCATAGTAAACCTCCAATCCCGCGCACTGGGCGCCTTACCTTAATTGAACGGCAGTTCCTCATCAATTCCGTCGGGAATGTTCATGAAGCCATCCCCCGCTGCCATCGGTGCGGATTCTGTTCTGCCTGCCGGCACATAGTCATTGCCAGCCTGCTGGGATGCGTTCTTGCTCTCCGCAAACTCATGATCCTCCACCACCACATCTGTGGTATACACCTTGACGCCATCCTTATTCGTATAGCTCCCTGTCTGGATGCGTCCTGTGACTGCGATCTTCGTACCCTTGTGGAGATATTTCTCAGCAAACTCACCCGATCTCCCAAAAGCTACACAGTTAATAAAATCTGCCGTCTGTTCGTCATTATTGCGATTAAATCTGCGGTCTACCGCCAGCGTATATCTGGCTACCGCCGTCGCGTTCTCACCCTGGGAATATCTTACCTCGGGGTCTCTTGTCAAACGTCCCATCAGAATCACTTTATTCATATAGAATACCTCTTTCTATTTCTCGTCTTGTCTGACGCACAGGTATCTGATGACGTTATCCATGATGCGGATGCGGCTCTCGATCTCGCCGGGAGCTGTGCTCTCAGCCTCAAAGCGGATAAAGTAATAAAAAGCCTCTTTCATCTTCTGTACTTCGTACGCGAGCCTCTTCTTACCCCAGTCGTCAACTTCTGTGATCTTTCCGCCGAACCTCTCTACCAGAGCTTTCACCTTCTCCAGCGTAGCGGCCCGCTCGTCATCTTCAATCTTCGCAGTGACAACAACGGCTAACTCATACTTGTTCATGCTTCTTTACCTCCTTTTGGTCTCTGGCCCCTCTTATCATGAGGAGCAAGGATGTGTGGCTTTACGCCAGTTTAGTATATCACGGGTACTTATGATAACACAGTCCACGGAAATGTGCAAGGAGTTTTGCCGAATAACTCCAGAATTGTCAGTTTCGTACCACACCCCGCACATTTTTCTCCGCTTTCACCCGAGGAATCATAATCTGATGTCCGCAGCCTGTACATTTCAGGCGAAAGTCCGCACCGATCCGCAGCACCTCCCACTCTGAGGAGCCGCAGGGGTGCTGTTTTTTCATTTTTAAGATATCACCGACCTGAATATCCATACTGTCTCCATTCCGAGACTGTCCGCCGCGACTTTTATCGCCATTTCTGTACTGACAGTTCTCACCCTAATCAAGCTGCGAAAAAATCTCCCCAATGCTCCCCTGTACTACCAGGTCAGCGATCCCGTCCCTCGCGGTAGGGGTTTTATTGACAAGCACCAGCTTATTTCCGTTATAATAGTCCAGCAGCCCTGCGGCCGGATAAACGGCGAGGGAAGTGCCACCTACAATCAGCACGTCTGCCTCGCTGATGGCGCGGATAGCGCCCGTGAGCGTGTTCTGGTCCAGCCCCTCCTCATAGAGCACTACGTCCGGCTTAATATCAGCGCCACAGGTGCATTTCGGCACACCCTCGGAATCGGCAATATAGTGGACATCATAAAACTTGTGACAGCTCTCGCAGAAATTGCGCAGGACGGAGCCGTGAAGCTCATATACTTTCTGACTGGCTGCCGCCTGATGCAGTCCGTCAATATTCTGGGTCACCACCGCTTTGAGTTTTCCCTCACGCTCCCACTGGGCCAGCTTTAAATGGGCGGCGTTGGGCTTCGCGTCAAGACAGAGCATTTTATTACGGTAAAACCTATAAAATTCTTCCGTGTTTCTTCTGTAAAAGGTATGGCTGAGTATGGTTTCCGGCGGATAATCATACTGCTGGTTATAGAGACCGTCCACACTCCGAAAATCCGGGATTCCGCTCTCTGTGGACACCCCCGCCCCACCGAAAAAGACGATGTTGTCCGATTCGTTTACCCACTGTCTCAGTTGATCAATCTGCCCCATAAGAATGCCTCCCTTTTAAATGATTTTTTTAATCGTGTTCCCCCAGCCCCAGCCGGTTCACGGCCGAGAAGATTGCCCGCACGGATGCCCTCGTAATGTTGGAGCTGACGCCCACGCCGTAGGTCACACTGCCGCTCTCCGCATCCAACAGATGAATATAGGCCGCTGCCTGGGAATTGGATCCGCTCTGGAGCGCGTGCTCCTCATAGTCCAGTATCTTGACGTTGATATCCAGCGTCTCCTGCAAGCCTCTCTTTACGGCATCAATAGGGCCGTTTCCAACCGCCTCAAAACGTTTCTCCACGCCTTTGTCTGTGTAAACCACAGTTACCTTCGTATCAAATTCGGACTCCGTCTCTTCGCTCAGATCATCCACCCGGAGCCTTCTGAAATGGATGGGTTCTTTCTTCATCAGATATTCCTGGCGGAAGCTTTCCATGATCTGATCCGGGCTTACCTCGCCCTGCTTCTCGGAAATGGCCTGAATGACATTGGCAAATTCCCGGTGCATCCCCTTGGGCAGTTTAAAGCCAAAATAAGTATCCATGACAAAGGCCACACCGCCCTTGCCGGACTGTGAATTGATGCGCACAATAGGCTCATACTCCCTGCCGATATCCGCAGGATCAATGGGAAGATAGGGCACTTCCCAGTATTCCCCGCCCCGTTCCTTCATGGCCTTCACGCCCTTGTTTATGGCATCCTGATGGGAGCCGGAGAAAGCGGTAAACACCAGCTTGCCCGCGTAGGGATGTCTGGGGTGCACAGGAATCTTACAGCATCTCTCATAAATCTCAATGCTCTCGTTCACATGCTCAATGGCAAGTTCAGGATCTATGCCCTGGGAAAACATGTTATAGGCAATATTCAGGATATCCACGTTTCCTGTTCTCTCACCGTTTCCGAAAAGGGTGCCTTCCACACGCTCCGCACCTGCAAGCAGGGCAAGTTCTGCTGTCGCCACCCCGGTTCCTCTGTCGTTGTGGGGATGTATGCTCAGAATGATGCTCTCCCTGTTTTCCAGGTGTTTGTCCATCCACTCAATCCTATCCGCAAAAACGTTTGGCGTTGTCATCTCCACCGTAGAGGGAAGGTTGATGATCATGGGATTTTCCTTAGTCGGCCCCCATTCTCTCTGCACCGCATTGCAGACTTCCAGCGCGTAATCCAATTCGGTGCCGGTGAAGCTCTCGGGAGAGTATTCCAGAATCACTTTGCCCGGGAATTTCGCGGCGTGGCGTTTCACCATCTTCACGCCCTCAACGGCAATGTCTATGATCTCCTCGCGGCCCATCTGGAAGACCACGTCCCTCTGCAGGGTGGAGGTGGAATTATAAATATGCACAATGGCCTGCTTACATCCCTCAATGGACGCAAAGGTGCGCTCCACAAGTTCTTCTCTGCACTGAGTCAGAACCTGTACCACCACATCATCGGGAATCAGCTTCCTGTCCACGAGCTGGCGCAGGAAATCGAACTCAATCTGGCTGGCGGCCGGGAACCCGATTTCGATTTCCTTAAAACCGAGTTTAATCAGATAATTAAAAAACTCAATTTTTTCGGACACGATCATAGGATCAATCAGAGCCTGATTGCCGTCGCGCAGATCCACGCTGCACCAGACAGGGGCTTTCTCAATCTGCTTGTCAGCCCACTCCCTCTCGGGGTAATCCACCACCGGGTTTCTGCGGTATCTCTTATAATTTAACATGACTGCAACTCCTCCCTTTCCATGTTGTCTTTTATACACAGTGTAGCTCGATTCCGCTTCGCTCCATCTCGCTCACGGGCTTTCGCCCTATGCATCCGCAATCCGAAAAAGCCGTCAGCAAGCTGCCGCTTTTTCATCTTACGTCTGCGCACTGCTCATTGCTTACGTGCAAAAACCCCGCTGCATAAAAATACAGCGGGGTCGTCCGAACGTGACATTATTCTCCAAGACCGCTCTCAATTGCATCCACTAATGCCTTGAGAGCTGCTTCCTCATCTTCACCGTCACACACAAACTCGATTTCATCGCCACACTTGACACATGCCCCAAGCACGCTAAGGACACTCTTGGCATTCGCTGTATTTTCACGAAATGTAAAGGTTATCAGAGATTTAAACTGCATCGCTTCCTTACATAGGATGCCTGCCGGTCTTAGATGTAGCCCTGTCGGGTTTTTGATGACTACCTTCTGACTTACCATTGCCTTTTCCTCTTTCTTACATGATACTATGAGTATACCATATTTCTGTATGTTATCTCAAGTCCTACAGCATAATATTCTGTATCAGTTCGGCGAGCTTCTTCGCCTCCTCGGTAATAACCTTCTGGTCTTTCCCCTCAATCATTACCCGGACAAGCGGCTCTGTGCCGGAGGGACGAATCAGTACGCGCCCTTCACCCGCAAACTTTTTGTCCAGAGCGGCGATTGCTTCCGCAATCTCGGGATAATCCATAAATTTTTCTTTTTTGTGGTTGGGCACCTTCGCACCGACCAACGCCTGGGGCATCACTTCCATAATGGAGGCCAGCTCCGAAAGAGGCTTGCCCGTTTCCACGATCACCTGTAAAAGGTGCAGCGCACTTAAGAGACCGTCTCCCGTTGTATTCTCATCCAGGAAAATCACATGGCCGGATTGCTCGCCGCCAAGGCTTGCGCCGATCTCACGCATCCGCTCCAGCACATAGCGGTCACCCACCTTGGTCTGCTCAATCTTGATCTTGTTTTTCTCACCCATCAGGAAAAAGCCGAGGTTACTCATTACGGTTGCGACGATGGTGTTCTTATTCAGCTTTCCCTGAGATTTCATATGATTGCCGACAATGGCCATAATCTGATCGCCGTCCACAATGTTGCCAAGCTCATCCACCGCCAGCAGTCTGTCTGCGTCTCCGTCAAAGGCAAGGCCGAGCTGTGCCTTTTCATAGACAACCCGCGCCTGCAGCTCTTCCATATGGGTGGAACCGCAGTTAGCGTTAATGTTTGTACCGTCAGGATTATTGTGAATGGCTACAACCTCAGCCCCCAGCTCCTTCATGGTCTCCACGGAAGTATAATAGGACGCGCCCTCCGCACAGTCCAGTACAATCTTCATGCCGCGCAGATCCACATTCACGGCTTTCATGGCGTGGTTGATATATTCCTCTCTGGCATCCGTGCGGTACTTGATTTTTCCCACACTTGCACCCGTAGGAAATTTGACGCCCTTCATATCGCTCTTAATCAGCGCCTCAATCTCATCCTCCAGCGCATCAGGGAGTTTGTATCCGTTTCCATCAAAGAATTTAATACCGTTAAACTCTACGGTATTGTGGGAAGCGGAGATGACAACGCCCGCATCCACTTTATATTTTCTGGTAAGATATGCCACCGCAGGCGTGGGAACCACACCCACATACACCGCATTCGCTCCTACGGAACAGACGCCTGCCATCAAGGCATTCGCCAGCATATCTCCCGATATTCTTGTATCACATCCTACCATGATTGTGGGCTTGTGCTCATTCTCTCTGGTCAGGACATAGGCGCCTGCCTGCCCAAGCTGCATCGCCAGAAGGGGCGACAATTCCTCATTTGCAACCCCGCGGACTCCATCTGTACCAAATAATCTGCTCATACATACCTCCGTCTATCGTTTTTTGAAGTCATTCTTACTCTGATATAATGTGCACCCGTACTTCCGTAACGCCCGTCTGTTCGAGATTTCGTCCCTCTACAGAAGCGTTTACGGGCATCCAATAGCTTCCCTCTGTAAACTCTTCCATATCCTCATCAGCCATCCACGTTTCCAAGTCCACCACAGCCGTCACTTCCTCTGCCGTCACTTCATTTAATACTGCAAACAATCCCTTGAAAGTAACACTGCACTCATTTGCCGGCTCTGTGATAACGGCCCTGTAACCTTCGGGAAGACCATCAAAGCGGATTCGTTCCACAGGAATCCGCACAGCGCGCTCACGCTCTGCCTCAATCTTTGCCGTGGCATTGACCCTGCCTACAAAATTATCCTCCACCAGCGCCACGCCGTCGGGCAGATACTGGGTGATATCCACAAGCACGGTCACATCCTCAGACGCATCAGTCACATCGAGTACACCTGCAGGAATGACAACCGCCTCCACATTTTCCAATAGCTTCGATTTGCCCGCCACCATAACTGACCCTTTGCTGAAGGTTACCTCGCCGGTAAATTGAAAACCGTCCCCGGGCGTTCCAGTCACCTCACAGGTGAGAGGCAGTACCTTGCGTTCCAGAATTTCTACGCTGACACGCACCTTTGAAATGCTTTTTTCGATATTTTCCGCAATGATTTCCTTTCCGTTCTCATCATAAAGGCGTACTTCGGAATCCGTACTGATATCGTTTGAAAACCCGGAAATATCGACTTCCGCCTGCGCCTTGCTGACTTGTGAGATAATGGACTGTGGACCGGAAATGCGGATCAGGTTCTGATCCGTGGTGACTTTTCCAACCACATATCCTTCACGGACTTCTCCCGTAGTAATGGATTTTACCGGAAGGGATCTGTCCCGTTTTTCCTCAATGCTAAGGCGCACACTGTCGATGTTGCCGCGTATGCTGTCCAGTTTGTCGCTGTATTTATTTGTAGAAAGCTTGATCGCCACGGTATCTACGCTGGTCAGGTCGTTGACATCCGCCACTGCCACGATATTGCTCTTGTCCAGAGAATCAATAATGGATCGCGGCGCGGAAATCGTGACCACGTCAATCATATCCGTGCCGTCCAGCACCTCGTAAACCTGCCCTCTTTCGGTTATCAAATTCGCGTTTTTGATAGTAACCGGCACATCCGTCACGCGATAGGTGCTTATGGGATCATTTATATTCGTAACGACCAGCCAGAGAACTGCCGCGCTGAGAAAGGAGGCGATTTTTAAGCCCCAGTTCCGGGTAAGCTTATTCTTCATTCTTAGCCCCTGCCTTTCCTATGCTCTTGCCCTTAAAAAGCTTGCGCTTCTTCTCCTCCATCGGTTTATCCTGAATTTCTAAAAGTCTTTCCTTTAATCTCCCGGCATCCAGACTTCGTTCAAGCGCACCGCCATAAGCAACGCTGATCTTGCCTGTCTCCTCGGACACGATCACCGTCAGGGAGTCCGTGACCTCAGAAATACCCACACCCGCCCGGTGCCTGGTTCCCAGATCCTTACTGAGAGCCATGTTGTCTGACAACGGCAGATAGCATGTGGCGGACACGATTCTGTTCCCTCTTACAATGACTGCGCCGTCATGGAGGGGAGTATTGTGCTCAAAAATATTGATAAGGAGCTGACTGGAAATAATACCGTCCACGTCGATACCTGTTCTTTCATATTCCTTGAGGGACTGCTCATGCTCAATGACAATGAGCGCGCCCGTCTTCACCTTTCCCATCTCCACGGAAGCCTTTACGATCTCATTCACCGTACGGTCGGAAAACCGTCCCGTCTCCCGCTTGTTGGAATCCAGAAAAGAGGCGACGAAATTTTTCCGCCCCAGCTCCTCCAGCGCAGAACGAAGCTCCGGCTGCAGGACTACTACGAATGCCGTAGCGGCAATACTGATAATATTGGGAACGATCCAGAGAATCGTGTTCATCTTACAGAGGGCGGCAATCACGATAAACACCATAATTACAATAACACCCTTTAAGAGCGCCCAGGCCCTCGTATTTTTGATCCATACGAGAATATGGTAAGCCACAAAAGTCAGAATGGCAATTTCCGCCACATCGTTCCAATGCATCGTAGGCATGTGCAGTCTCGCGAGATAGACGCCAATCCAGCTATTCAGTTGTTCCATCTCTCCATCACCTGCCTTCTGTGTCATTTTCAAAGCTGCCGGACGAGTCTGCGGCTCTCTTATCCGGGCAGTCAGCAGCCCGGTTTATGAATGGTGTGTCGGTCTGGTACTTCTTCCGGTACCGCTTCGCGTAGAGCTGATCTGCTTCACCTTTTTATCTGGTTTTGCCACGGTGACCTTCGGCACAGCCTTAACATAATAATAATACTCATCGTCCTCAAACTGAACCTTTTCTGTTCGACTGTAATCTACATAAAACACAAAAAACTGCAGCACAAGCGCAAGCAGGAAGGAGATAACCGTCCCCAAAATCACACTGATCAGAGGCTGGTTTATCTCAAAAATCAAGTCTCCCACCAGAAGCACCATGATGTTCACCACCGCACCGGCCGTCATGGCAATCGTCCACGCGTAGTCAATGCTCAGACGCCGCAGAAGATAAACGACAATCACTGTCATGGCAAAAGCCGCAATCGTCACAACCATCTCCCGGTTTTTCATCAGTCCGTCAATAATAAACTTAAACTTGGCCGCTGTCTCCTCATCCGCCATGGCTGCAATTACTGTCGCATTCTGCGTTACATAATGGATCATGTAGTAGACCATCACACCGCAGGCAACGGAGACAGCCGATGTGGGCGCGCCTACCAGTCCCATGGATATGGGAATTACATAAGGTATGCGCAAAAGGAAGCAAAGCGGCAGAAGCACCACAACAACTGTATCCTTCGGTGAAAACCGCAGATACAGCAAAAAGAGCAGAAGAAAACCCGCACCGATTACCGCAGCGCATTCCATGCTAAAGGTGTAGAGATGCAGAAGCACGAAAACAGCACTCATCAGAACAATAAAGTTCATCGGCATGAAAGAGCACATAAGCGCCACAATCAGCACCACTGTCATTCTGTCAATCGTCTCCATATAACCCAGTCTGGAATTGATCAGCACAAGGGTTATCAGCGCCAGAAGAAACTTCAGGAGCGGCGTGATATACACCTCGTATTTGCTGTATATGGTCATAAGTACCTGTTTTGCAACCAGTAAAGTAGTCATTGTAAATTAGTCCCTTTATCCGTTCTTGTAACTGTTCCATATCTGCACAGTTACCCGTTCCTCTCATTTTTGTACATGGCTGAGAGCTTGTGCAGATTCATATAGTATGCACGCAGACTCTTGCTCGCCCTGCTGTATCTGACCGCATATATCCCATAAGAGATGAGTGCGTACGCCCCCACCGTCCCCAGATACAAGAAAAGAACATTCTTGGCAAATTCCAGGAGATCCATCTTATAAATCTCCGTCATAAATATTTCAAAATCATAAAAAATGTACATGGCAAAAACCACTACAAATGCGATGGTTGCACTTATAATGGATTTAAGCACCTGCCAGCCTATATAGTCGTTCCGAAAATAACTGCCGATAGCCAGACATTTTTTCCCCTCATGGGCTTCGTAAGACGCCATCTTTGTCATCAGAACGACTCTCTCTTCATTTAACATACCTGTCTCCAATTTTCAGTCAAAATATCAGTTCAGGAAACGCATCTTGGGATTTTCCTTGGTATCCTTTTTCTTCTGCACCTTGATCGGTTCAGGTTTTTTGATGCTGGCGCCCAGCTCGTTGGCCATACTGTTTTTGCACTTACCGCAGAAACGCCCGGATAAAATAGCCGCGCCGCAGTTCTCACAGGAAAGTGTAACCCCCGACTCCGCAGAAAGTTCCAGCCGCTCTTCCCGGAGCCACTGATGAATCTGGTTCGTGGAAACGTCACAGGCTTCCGCTACCTGCTGGATGCCGGCATGCCCATTGTCCTGAATGTACTTCTTTACTTCCTGAAACTTCTCCTCCAGTTTCTCGCGGCATGCCATACAAATCGGCGGTCCGGAGACATAATTAAAAAGATTTCCGCACTTTCTACAATTCCTTACGTTCATATCTTACCTCCCTGAGATATATTTTCCCGTCATACCCCGCTGCCGATAGCCAGAGATATGAAATAAATTCGTTCTACACCCGCTTTCTTAAACTCGCGGCACACGGCATCTATGGTACTGCCCGTCGTGTAGATGTCATCCACAATGATAATTATATTTAATTCTACATCATTATAACGCATTTTGAAAGCCTTTTTCAAATTATTTTGCCTTTCGGCGGCTGACAGTTCTTTCATGGGCACGGTTTTCTTTGTTCTTTCTATCAAATCAGAGCGCACAGGGATGCCCGTGCACGCGGAAAGTTCCTCCGCGAGCACCTGCGCCTGATTATATCCGCGTTTTTTCAACCTGCTCTTGTGAAGTGGCACAGGCACCAGTGCGTCTGCCTTGCAGGAAGCAATAAAAGCTCCTAAATGATCCGCCATACAGGAGGCATAACAGGCGGCATACTCCCGTCTGCCGCGATACTTGAAACGGGCGATCGATGCGGAAATACTCCGATAGGAGAAAAGCGCCCGGCCGCTGTCGAACAGATGCGGATGAGCGGTACAGTCGGCACAGTATTCTTTTTCACTGTTTCCGATATGCTTGCCGCATTTTAAGCAGTACGGCGGTTCAATGTAGGAAAGCTTTGATGTACACTCGCTGCATACAAGCGCATGCCATGGTTTGACGGGTTCGTCACAGACAGGGCATCGACGGGGAAACAGAAGCGTGATGACTGTGTCTGCCGTCGCACGCAGACAAGCCTTCACATCAATACGCGAAGTGAGATATGTGTTCATAGACGTGTCCTTTCCGATGTGAATGGGCAGGCTTTTGCCTGCCCGGATCCGGCCGCAAAGCCGTTGTGACATTAGTTCTCGATCTGTATCGAGCGGATCTGATCAAGGAATCCGGTGTATCGGTGGTTTTCCCGGTTATTTTCTACCATTTCCGACAGGGTAGCGCGACTGCCCAGAATGGTGACGCACGCCTTCGCGCGGGTGATCCCTGTATAGAGGAGGTTTCGGTTAAAAAGCATATGGGGACCCGTCAGAAGCGGCATAATCACGGCAGGGTATTCACTGCCCTGGGATTTATGTATGGTGACCGCATAGGCCAGCTCTATTTCGTCAAGTCCCGAGTAGGGGTAAGTAACCCGCCTGTGTTCATCAAATTCCACCACCACTTCACGCGCATACTCGTCAATCGTGCGGATCACGCCGATATCCCCGTTAAAAATTCCCATTCCCTGATCAATCGGAATGTTGTAGCGGCTCACAACTTCCCACGCAAGCTGGTAATTATTCTTGATCTGCATCACCTTGTCACCTTCTCTAAAAAGGGTGTCGCCGGACTGGCACTCACGCTTTTTGTCGTCCGGGGGATTCAGATATCTCTGCAGAATGCCGTTTAGCGTCTCCACACCCAGCTTGCCCTTCCGCATAGGCGTGAGCACCTGAATATCATAGGGCGTCGCGTCCACATAGCGTGGCAGTTTTTCCAGAATCAGTTGAATCATATGTTTGTATATGACATTTGTATCGTTTCTTTCCAGAAAGAAAAAATCTCTACTTTTATTGTCCAGAACCGGATCCTCCCCGGCATGGATTCTGTGGGCATTCAGGACGATATCGCTCTCTTTTGCCTGCCGGAAAATCTTTTCAAGCGCTACGGTCTGAAATGCGCCGCTTTTGATGAGATCAGAGAGCACCTGTCCCGGCCCGACGGATGGCAGCTGGTTCACATCCCCCACCATAATCAGACGGGTTCCCACGGAAACTGCTTTTAAAAGCGACTGAAAGAGAAAAATATCCACCATGGACATTTCGTCCACAATGATCACATCCGCCTCCAGCGGATTTTCTTCGTTGCGCTCAAAGCGCGCGGCCTTCCCCTCCAGAGCAGCCGCCCCGGAAAGTTCCAGAAGCCGGTGGATTGTGCGGGATTCATAACCCGTCGCCTCGGTCATTCGCTTGGCTGCCCGGCCCGTGGGAGCCGCCAGACTGATATCCATGCCCTGGGAGAGAAAGTAGCGGATGATCGCATTGATGGTGGTAGTCTTGCCCGTGCCCGGGCCGCCCGAAAGGATGAACACACCGTTTCTGATGCTCTCCAGAACGGAACGTTTCTGCAGGCTGTCAAGAACAATGCCAAGATCCGCCTCCACCTGATCTATTTTTTGCAGCAGCGCCTCCTCCTCGGCAGGAAGAAGTTCTTCCGATATATTCAAATCATGCAGCATCCGCGCGCAATTTAATTCGGCATAATAGAAGGTGCTTGCATATACCCTGCATTCCCGCGAAGGCTCGATACTGTCCGCAACAGGAACATATTTGATTACCAGCTTTTTATCCATGGCCAGATTCTGGAGCTGCGGTTCCATCAAAGACGGCTGGATTCCCAGAAGTTCCCCCGCCTCGGCAAGCAGTCTGTCCGCAGGAAGATAACAATGCCCCTCTCCGCCCGCCTGCTGCAGAGTGTAGAGCAGGCCGCTTCTGATGCGGTAATCCGAGTCTGTGTGAATGCCGATCTTTTCCGCAATCTCATCCGCAATGCGGAAGCCAATGCCCTGAATGTCCTCCGCCAGCCGATAGGGATTTTCTTTCATAATGCCATAGAGCCCCATCCCATATGCCTCATAAATGCGCAGCGCAAGCGTATTGGAAATACCGTACCCCTGCAGAAAGGTCATGGCGTCCCTCGCATCCCTCTTCTCGTAAAGGGATGCCGCAATTTCCCGGGCCTTGCGAAGGCTGATTCCTTTTACCTCCGCCAGCCGTTCTGGCTCCTCTTCAATGATACGGTAAGTGTCAGCGCCGAATGCTTTGATAATACGCTTCGCAAGCGCCTCCCCCACACCTTTTACCGCGCCGGACGAAAGATACCTCTCCATGCTGATCTCATCGCTGGGAGGCAGGATTTTATATTGCTCAATTTTGAACTGTTTTCCGTACAACTGGTGTTGGATATATTCGCCCCGGGCCTCAATCATCTCACCTTGATCCATGGTTTTAAAAAAACCCACGCAGGTAAGCTCGTCCTCCTGTGTGAGAAGATTTAATACCGTATATCCATTGTCTTTGTTGCGGTAAATAATGTGATCAATAAATCCTTTGACTGTTTCCATAGAATACCTGTGTGATATAGAATAGCAATCCGAAATCGGGTGCGCCGGCACCCGATTTTTATTTTATAAGAAATTGCGACAGCAGCGACAGTTTTTAGGAAATGCCGTAGTTGATCTTCGCCTGCTCATATAACATCTGCGCAAGAGAATTAGAACCCTGCGTCGCGGTCTGCTCGGAAATCTGCTGGATCACCGTATCTTTAAAATAATCCACCATATTGGAAGCGTAGCCGTCCTCGTCCTCTCCGAAAATATCTACAGTTTTCTGCATTTCCTTATAGACCTGTTCCCACAGATACGCTTCAAACTGCTTGCAGGCGTCAAAGAGGGCGTCGTCCTCTTTCTCCTTCGCCGCTTTGTCTGCGCTCTGCAGATTCTTCTGAAGATTCTCTGTCGCCACGCGGCTTGAATCGGTCATGTAATTCGTGTATGCAGATAAATTGGTTAAATCGTTCATATACTTTCTCCCTGTATGCTCATGCGGCATGCACCCTGTTAACTGCGCAGTGCCCCGCCGTGCCCATTCGCCAGTCGCTTGGCGCCTTGCGAATGCGGTCTGTCGCCCTATAAAAGTGCGCCTGTCCAGCTTGCCGCATGCAAGCATGCGCAATCTGTTCAGTCACCCTTTTGCACGGCTCTTAGCGTTTCAAGTTGTTAGCTACTTCCAGCATGGAGTCGGAGGTGGTGATGGACTTGGAGTTCATCTCGTAAGCGCGCTGCGCTACGATCAAGTTTACCATCTCATTTGCCACCTGTACGTTAGAACCCTCCAGATAGCCCTGGATAATTCTGCTTCTCTGTATCCCGTCCGTCGTATTCTCATTCAAAACACGGCCACTTGCATCTGTCACTGCAAAGAGCGTATCTCCCACTCTCTTTAAGCCACCGGGGTTGTTAAACTGGTAAGTACCGATCTGTATGCCGATGGGCTGCGGATTATTCTGTGCATCAGGATAGCAAATCTGTCCATCCTCTGTAATCGAGAGATTACTTGCTATGTAACCTGCATCGGTGACGATGGCACGGCCTTCGATATCCAGCACAGGAAGTCCGTCTGCGTTCGTCAGCGTCATACGGTTGTTGGCACCGATCGCCCATGTAAAATCACCGTTTCTCGTATAAAAGATCTGTCCGTCCTCCCCACGCAGTGCAAAGAAGCCGTCGCCCTCGATTGCAAATGAAGTGTCGGAAGCGGAGTCCAGAGGACTGCCCTGCGTGAAAATCTGATTAATCGAAGCGGTGCGGACACCCAGACCTACCTGAGAGGTCGTCGGTTTCGGATCACCGTTCGCCGTCGTCGTAATGGATTGCAGATTCTGATACAGGAGGGACTTAAACTGCGCCACCTGCGCCTTATACCCTACGGAATTGACGTTTGCGAGGTTATTCGCTATCGTGTCTACATTTGTCTGCTGTGCATTCATGCCGGTTGCTCCCGACCATAAACTCCTAACCATAGTATTCTCCTTTACACGCTTTCTCTATTTCCTATCTCTTATATTTTACCGTTCTGCGTTACCGCCTGCTCTAATGTATCATCGTAGGTCGTGATGACTTTCTGGTTGCTCTCATACTGCCGCTGCAAAGTAATCATATTAACCATCTCCGTCACCACAGAAATATTTGACATTTCCAGATATCCCTGATGAATCTGTGTATTTACTCCCGTCTCCCCACGGTCGAGCTCCACTGCGCCCTCCACAGGCTGGAAAAAGTTCTCACCGAAGCGCTCCAGATAATTATAATCCTCAAAATCGGTAATACCGATAGTTGCCACCGCAGCGCCGTCCTGTACAATCGTGCCGTTTCGGCTGATACTTATGGGAAGAGCAGGATCCATCTGGATCCGCTGTCCGTCCTCATCCAGCACATAGTCACCGTCCTGTGTCTGCAAAAACCCCTGCTGGTTCATGGTGAAATTACCGTCTCTTGTGTATTTGGTGGAAGTCACCCCCGCCTTATTTGTGTACTCTATCGCAAAAAAACCTCTGTCGGAAAGCGCCAGATCAAGTGTATTACCTGTTTCCTTAATAGGCCCCTCAGAATAATCCACATAATTTTCGCCGATCTTTACACCCAGATTCAGTCCCGTTTTACTGACGCGCCGTTCCATGTAATTCTCATTCAGCGGATTGTTCGCCTCCGCCTGATCTATCGCCCTATTCGTCGCCATTGGCCTTGGAAGATTCCCCGGCTCCGACAAATCCTTAATCTTATAGGCAAGCACCGTATCAAACGCTTCGCTTGTGGTGCCTTCTTTCTTAAACCCGTTGGTCGTAGCATTCGCCAGATTGTTCGTCAAGACATCCATCCGATGCTGCTCATTCAACATGCCTGTATAGGCGGTGTACAAACCTTTTAACATACTGCTCTTCCTCCATATATGCCGGCAATACCCGTATTTGGGCCGGAAATTCTTTTCGCCTTAGTCTTCGCGGTATCCTGCCAAAAATTCTACATATTTTCCTGTGCCGATCGCCACAGCCGTCATCGGATCCTCCGCCGTCATGGTGTTAATGCCGGTTTTGGCTGCGATCAGATCCTCCAGTCCGCGAAGCAGACTACCGCCGCCGGTCAGAACGATACCGCGATCCGCAATATCCGCTGCCAGCTCCGGGGGTGTCTTTTCCAGCACGCTGTGTATTGTCTCCACGATCTGCACGGTTGTCTCATGCAGCGCTTCCTCCGTCTCCTCAGAGGAAACCTTGACGGTTCTTGGAAGACCGGTCACCAGATTTCGTCCTCTCACGTCCATGTAATCTACCTCGGGACGCTTGAACGCGGAGCCGATCTTTATCTTCAAGTCTTCTGCCGTCCGTTCGCCGATCAGCAGATTATGTTTTTTACGCATATAACGCACAATCGCCTCATCAAAATCGTCACCTGCGATCTTGATGGAAGCGCTGACCACCGTGCCGCCGAGAGAAATCACCGCGATGTCAGAGGTACCGCCGCCGATATCCACGATCATGTTTCCACAGGGCTTGGAAATGTCAATGCCCGCACCAATAGCTGCTGCGATCGGCTCCTCAATGATGGAAACCTCCCTCGCGCCCGCCTGATAGGTCGCATCCTCCACGGCCTTCTTCTCTACCTCTGTCACGCCGCTTGGCACGCAGACCGCAATGCGCGGCTTTCTGAACGTCTTTTTACCCAGAGCTTTCTGGATAAAATACTTCATCATTTTTTCGGTTACCTGGTAATCGGAGATAACACCCTGTCTCAAAGGTCTTACCGCCACAATATTGCCCGGCGTTCTGCCGAGCATAAGGCGCGCATCCTCCCCGATTGCCTTGATTTTATTCGTGTCCCTGTCAAAAGCGACTACCGAGGGCTCCTTCAACACAACGCCCTTGCCTCTGATATATACTAAAATACTGGCTGTGCCAAGATCTATACCGATATCTGTAAACTGCATTTACCTTTGTTCCCCTTCCCGAGAATATACCATATGGCCGCTTATTTTCTACTGCGGCTACTATATTATACCCTCATCGAATCGGTTTTTCAAAGGTTTTTATAAATTTTTTTCAAAAAAGTAAGAAACGCCAAAAACAGAACGGTTCCTTCCGTTCTGATTTCAGCATCCATGCCCTCTATTTTATTATCGGATGGAATGGCAGAAATGTTTACCCGTTACTATATTTCTTGCGAAAAAAAGTTGTCCCAGTTTTTTCCATCTGTGTTATACTACAAAGTGCCTGGAGACAGCCGCTTAGCTGCATCCACGGTATCATTGCACGGCCCGGGCCCTTACAGGCAGACCCGGCTGTAATAATCAAAGGAGTGATCTAACCATGAAGTCACAGGCAGAATTACAGGCAAAACTTAGAGAAATCGACCATAAAGGCTATAAAGCCTACAAAGTGTTAGAGGGGGAATATGATTTTGGGGCATACCGTCTCTGGATCGACCATGTGCAGGGAGATCCCTTCGCTTCGCCCTCCCGTGTGCGGATTGTCTACCGAAATCAGGGAAATATTCCCGTTTCCTATTTTGAGAGCAGGCACCGCCGTATCGCAGTGGAAGATTATCTGCTGCGCAGTCTTCACCGCTTCCTAAGAAACGGCGACGGCAGGGCCGCAAAAGGCTCCGGCAAAAGCGGGCTGGTGACAGCCTGCCGGACCGGGCAGGAAATTTTGGAAACCACTGCCATGCATATCGGCAAAGATGTGATTGAGGCCCGCATCGAAGTAGGTTTTCCCGCATTCGGACGTACCATCGCGGCAGGGGAACTGGCGCAGATTTTATTCCATCTGCTTCCCGATCTGGCACAGCAGGTCTTTAAGCTGAATCCCCGCATGAAGCAGGATCTGGACAAGGTAACGGCGCTGGCGGACGACCAGCAGTTTATCCGTCAGGCCCTGCCGCAGCACGATCTTGCCGCCTTTTTGGCGGACGGCTCCATTCTGCCGAGAGAAAGCGGTGTTTCCCAGAGGCCCATGCGGGACGCGGTTGTGTTTAAAAGCCCGGAATCCCTTGCCGTCACTCTGGATCTTCCCCACCGCGGACAGGTGCGGGGCATGGGTATCCGCCACGGCATCACAGTGATTGCCGGGGGTGGTTTCCACGGAAAATCTACCTTATTAAAAGCTTTGGAGCGCGGCGTCTACAACCACATTTCGGGGGACGGCAGGGAACTTGTGATCACCGACGAGACTGCCTTTAAGCTGCGGGCCGAGGAACACCGCTGCATCCACGAGACAGATATTTCCATGTTTATCAACAACCTCCCCATGAAATCGGACACCACCCGTTTTCAGACGGAGAACGCCAGCGGCAGCACATCCCAGGCCGCCAATACGGTGGAGGCGCTTGCCAGCGGCAGTACGGTGCTTCTGATTGACGAGGACACTTCGGCCACCAACTTTATGGTGCGCGACGGGCGCATGGCCCGGCTCGTCTCCGATGAAAAAGAACCAATCACGCCCTTTATCCGCAAGATACGGAGCCTCTACCAGGATCTTGGCATTTCCACCATTCTGGTGGCGGGCAGTTCCGGCGACTATCTTTCGGTTGCCGACACGGTTCTGCAGATGGACTGCTATGAGACAAAGGACGTAACCGCCCGGGCAAAGGAGCTGGCTGTCGAACTGACGGAAGAGAACGTAAAAAAGACAGACTGGCTGAAAAAGACAGTCCGCACAAAGCGGGTTGAAAAGGCGAAGGTGCACGGCTGGGACACGATCAGTCTTGACAGGAACGAAATTGACCTGCGCTATCTGGAACAGATCGTGGGGGAGAGCCAGACCGCCGCTCTCGCTTACATTTCGCAGTATGTTCTGGAACGGCTGGCCAACGGAAAGAAAACCCTTCCCCAGCTTACCGAGGAAGTATTTGCCAAACTGGAGAAGGAGGGCATTCTTTCCCTGACACCGAAAAACTATGGGGCCGGTCCGGCTGCCTATGTAAGGCGGCAGGAGATTCTGGCCTGTCTGGCAAGGTATCGAATGCTGTAACCGTTACGTTAATCGAGTAGGGAAGAACCATCTTCCCCTCCTCGGCGCGCGACCCGTGCGCCGCCTTAGCGGCATACTTCCTCTGCACGGGTCTGCACATTAAAACCGGCAGGGACGAGGTTGTCTCTGCCGGTTTTGGGTGTCATGTATGATCCGCCGCTTTCTCAAGCATCTTCTTAATATAGATTCCCGTGTAGGATTCTTTTATTTTAGTGATCTGCTCGGGTGTGCCTGTGCCAACCACCGTGCCGCCGCCTTCGCCGCCCTCCGGGCCCATATCTATGATATAGTCGGCGGTCTTGATCACGTCCAGGTTGTGCTCGATGACAACCACGGTATTTCCACCTTCCGCCAGTTTATGGAGAATATCCACCAGCTTGTGAACATCCGCAAAGTGGAGACCCGTGGTAGGCTCATCCAGAATGTAAATGGTCTTGCCCGTGCTCCGCTTGGAAAGCTCCGTGGCCAGCTTGATCCGCTGAGCCTCGCCTCCCGAGAGTGTAGTGGACGGCTGTCCCAGTTTCACATAAGAAAGACCTACATCATTCAGCGTCTCTATCTTTCTGCGGATGGACGGCAGATTCTCGAAGAAGGGAACCGCTTCTTCCACCGTCATATCCAGCACGTCAAAAATGCTTTTCCCTTTATACTTTACTTCCAGTGTCTCCCGGTTGTAACGCTTGCCGCCGCAGACTTCGCAGGGCACATAGACATCCGGCAGGAAATGCATTTCTATCTTAATGATGCCGTCTCCGCCACAGGCCTCACATCGCCCGCCCTTCACGTTAAAGCTGAACCGGCCCTTCTTGTAGCCCTTCGCCTTGGCATCCGGGGTGCCCGCGAACAGATCCCGGATCTGATCGAAAACGCCTGTGTAGGTAGCCGGATTGGATCGGGGCGTTCTGCCAATGGGAGACTGGTCGATATTGATCACTTTATCAAGCTGCTCTATGCCCAAAATTTCCTTATGCTTTCCGGGAATACAGCGCGCCCGGTTCAGATCCCTTGCCAGATGCTTGTAGAGGATTTCATTTACAAGAGAGCTTTTCCCCGATCCAGACACACCTGTAACACAGGTCAGAATACCTGTCGGAAACTTTACGTCTATTTTCTTTAAATTGTTCTCTTCCGCACTCTTGACCGTAAGCCAGCCAACAGGTTTTCTGCGCGTTTTCGGTATCGGGATCTGCAGTTTTCCGCTCAGATACTGTCCTGTGACGGATTCCTCGATCTGCATGATTTCCTCAGCCGTTCCCTGGGCCACGACCTCGCCGCCACGGCTACCCGCACCCGGCCCGATATCCACGATGTGATCCGCCGCCAGCATGGTGTCCTCATCGTGCTCCACCACGAGCAGGGTGTTCCCCATATCGCGCAGATTTTTCAGCGCGGAAATCAATTTGTCATTGTCCCGCTGGTGAAGGCCGATGCTCGGCTCGTCAAGAATATAGCAGACGCCCACCAGCCCCGATCCGATCTGGGTGGCCAGGCGAATCCGCTGGGATTCTCCACCGGAGAGAGAGCCTGTGGCCCGGGAGAGAGACAGGTATTCCAGCCCCACCTCCATCAGGAAACCGACTCTGGCGCGGATCTCCTTCAAGATACGCTTGCCGATCAGCTCCTGTTGTTTCGTCAACTGCATGTCACCGATGAATGCATGCAGTTTCGCGATTGATATGGACGTTATCTCGTATATATTCTTTTCACATACCGTTACGGCAAGGGATTCCTTTTTCAGACGCATCCCCTTACATTCCTTACAGGGAATGATGCGCATAAAGCTCTCATACTCCTGTTTGCTCCAGTCGGAGCCGGTTTCCCTGTAACGGCGCTCCACATTTTTGATCACACCTTCAAAAGCCACCGGGTAGACCCCGCTGCCGCGCTGTCCCTCATAGTGCACATTCACCTGCCTGTCCGTGCCGTAAAGAATGAGATCCTGCACCTTCTCAGGCAGTTCCCCGAATGGCGTCTGCAGGCTGAACTTAAATTCTTTCGCGAGAGCTTTCAGAATCGCGTTGGTGAAGCTTCCCTCCGCGCCGCTGGACTGCCAGCCGAGAACCGCGATCGCACCATCCTCCAGGCTCACGCTTTTGTCAGGTATCATCAGATCCACGTCAAACTCCATTTTATAGCCCAGACCAAAACAACCGGGGCACGCGCCAAAAGGGTTGTTGAAGGAAAAGCTTCTCGGCTCGATCTCGCTGATGCTGATGCCGCAGTCGGGGCACGCAAAACTCTGGCTGAACTGAATGGGTTCTCCGCCAATGACATCCAAAGTCATCAGCCCCTCCGCCAGAGCAAAGACATTTTCCACGGAATCCGTCAACCGCCGCTCAATACCGTCTTTTACCACAAGACGATCCACCACGATTTCGATATTATGCTTGATGTTTTTCTCCAGCTTAAAGTCCTCGGCTTCCTCCGTCAGATCATACAGATTTCCGTCCACGCGCACCCGCACATAGCCGCTGCGTCTGGCTCTCTCGAAGATTTTCGCATGTTCTCCCTTGCGCCCCCGCACCACAGGCGCGAGGAGCTGGATTTTCGTGCCCTCCGGCAGTTCCAGCACCTGGTCCACGATCTGATCCACCGTCTGCTTCTTAATTTCCTTGCCGCAGTTCGGGCAGTGCGGAATACCGATGCGGGCGTACAGCAGGCGAAAATAGTCGTAAATCTCCGTCACCGTGCCGACTGTGGAGCGGGGGTTGCGGTTCGTTGATTTCTGGTCAATGGAAATGGCCGGGGAAAGTCCTTCAATCCGTTCCACATCCGGCTTCTCCATCTGCCCCAAAAACTGCCTCGCGTAGGAGGAGAGCGATTCCATATAACGCCGCTGACCCTCCGCGTAAATCGTGTCGAATGCAAGCGAAGACTTACCCGAACCAGATAATCCCGTGAGCACCACAAACTCATTGCGGGGGATGTCCAGATCGATTCCTTTCAGATTATGTTCGTTAGCGCCGCGAATTTTGATGTAGTCGCGCGGACGCATTTTTATATTTTCAGACATGTCATCATACCTCTTGTTTTATCGTTTTGTTTCTTATACATAAGTTCCTTTATTTCCGCAAGCAGTGAATCCGGCGCCGTGCTTGCACGGGCATTTGGCGAATGCCGCGAGGGGCAGATACCTTTTTCACTACTTATCAAAATCCCGCAGTCTGGTTTTTAATTCCACCATCCTGTCACGCAGCTCTGCAGCCGCCTCGAAATTCAAGTCCGCTGCCGCCCGCTTCATCTGCTTCTCCACTTCCTTGACCAGCTTTTCCAGCTCTTCCCGGCTCATGGATTCCGGATCCTTCTCAAACCGCTGCTCTTCCTTCGCGATGGTCTTGGAAATACTGATCAGATCGCGCACCGCCTTCTGGATCGTCTGCGGTGTGATGCCGTGCTCCTCATTGTAGGCCTGTTGGATTTTACGGCGGCGGTTGGTTTCTGTGAGCGCCACGTTCATGGAATCTGTCATGTCGTCCGCGTACATAACGACGTGCCCTTTGGCGTTTCTGGCCGCCCTTCCTATGGTCTGGATCAGGGAGGTGGCGGAGCGCAGGAACCCTTCCTTGTCCGCATCCAGTATGGCCACCAGCTCAATCTCCGGGATATCCAGTCCCTCTCTGAGCAGGTTAATCCCCACCAGAACATCAAACACGTCAAGACGCATATCACGGATGATCTCCGCCCGTTCCAGCGTATCAATATCCGAGTGCAGATACTTGACCCGGATGCCCACATCATTCATGTAGTCCGTCAGATCCTCCGCCATCCGCTTAGTGAGTGTGGTTACCAGCACCTTGCCTTTATCCGCAACTACCTTATTAATCTCCGAAATGAGATCGTCAATCTGGCCCTCCACAGGACGGACATCCACCTCGGGATCCAGCAGCCCCGTAGGACGAATAATCTGCTCTGTGCGGAACAGCTCATGCGCCGCCTCGTAGTCCGAAGGTGTTGCCGAAACGAAAAGCATCTGGTCGATATGGCTCTCAAATTCTTCAAAGCAGAGCGGTCTGTTATCCAGCGCAGAGGGCAGGCGGAACCCATAATCCACCAGCGTATTCTTGCGTGATCTGTCCCCTGCAAACATCCCGCGGATCTGCGGAATCGTCATGTGGGATTCGTCTATAATAATCAAAAAATCATCCTTAAAATAATCCAGCAGTGTGAAGGGCGGCTCTCCCTCTGCCATACCGTTTAAATGTCTGGAATAATTCTCGATCCCGGAACAGAAACCCGTCTCCCGAAGCATCTCCACATCGAAGTTGGTCCGCTCCGAAATACGCTGCGCCTCCAGAAGCATGTCCTCACCCTTAAAATATTTCACCCGTTCTTCCAGTTCCTGCTCTATCACCTTGCAGGCTGCATGGATCTTCTCCTGCGCCACTACATAGTGGGAGGCCGGAAAAATCATCACATGCTCCAGAACCGCGTGCACCTGCCCTGTCAGCGGATCCGCCTCCGTAATCCGATCAATCTCGTCCCCGAAAAACTCCACGCGGATCAAATACTCGCCGCCCTGTGCCGGGCAGATTTCCAGCACGTCACCCCGCACCCGGAAACAGCAGCGGTCTAAATCCATATCGTTTCTGTTATACTGCATCTCTATCAGCCCGCGGATCACCTCGTCCCGGTCCTTCATCATGCCGGGGCGCAGGGACATACTCATGCCCGCGTACTCCTCGGGACTACCCAGACCATAAATACAGGATACGCTGGCAATGACCACCACATCCCGCCGCTCCGTCAGGGAAGCGGTCGCGGAAAGCCGCAGCTTGTCAATCTCGTCGTTGATGGAGGAGTCCTTCGCGATATAGGTGTCCGTGGAAGGCACATAGGCCTCCGGCTGATAATAGTCGTAGTAGGACACAAAATATTCTACCGCGTTACTCGGAAAATACTCTTTGAACTCACCATAGAGCTGTGCCGCTAATGTTTTATTGTGCGCTATTACCAAAGTCGGCTTGTTAAGCTGTGCGATCACGTTTGCCATGGTAAAAGTCTTCCCGGAACCTGTAACCCCCAGTAAAGTCTGGAATTGATTGCCTTCCTGGAACCCTTTGACCAGGGCTTCTATGGCCTGGGGCTGGTCGCCGGTGGGCTTGTATTCGCTGTGAAGTTCGAACATTTTTTGTGCAGTTTGCACAAATACCACCTCCAAAATTCATAGTAAAAAAAGATGCGTATATGCCACAAATTCGTCAAGGAACTTTTCATTTTCGTCATGGCATTTACTCAAATCGAAGGAAAAAAAGTCCTTGACGAATTCCGTTCACAATTTGCTGTTTTTGCAACTCAGTACACCTCCGTAATTCCATACGGACTGGGCAGCACTAAAAAGCTTTTTTATCTTACCACAAATCATAAAATTTGTATAGATGCAAAATCGAACTTTTGTTCTTTTTGTCCTTTCTGTCACACAGCATCCGGAAGAAATTCGGTTACATCTACTACAATCTCCAACAATTCCTTTTTAAAGATTTCTGTCTCTTCCGGGTTTGGTAATACTTCTTTCATATACGCTTCTATTTCCGGCACTCCATCCGCTATGATGCCTCTATTATCCGCATAAACATCCATTGTTATGATTTCTTTGGCATGTCCCATGAGCCTTGATACTGCCTTTGGATTAAAAGACTCTTTTAACAGAAGAGTACAGTATGTGCTGCGTAGATCGTGCCAGCGGATATCCGGTAAACCGTTTTCAGCAAGAAGCTGCTTATAATACCTGCAATGGAATCCTTTGCTCCTTGCCCTGCCAAGGGTGGAACAACAGATATAGCCCAGATCCTGAAACCCTCTCTTTCTGCGGTTTCTGTTTTTCTCATACACCTGCCGTTCCTTTAAGATTGCCTCAAAGACATAATCAGGAATCGGGATCTCCCTGTAACTGGATTTTGTCTTCAATCCTACTTCCTGTTTCGTAAATGTTTTCGAGGCAAAGTCCTCTTTTACTGCGTTATGTACTCTCCCCAGCTGACGTTCCACTTTTAAGGTATGGTTGATATAATCTACGTCCGAATATTTTACCCCATTGATCTCGGATCTGCGGAGCCCCATAAGCACATTCAACAGCACCTGCATATGGATTGGGGTATCTTTGCTTTTTTCCAGCAGGACCTGGATCTGCTCCATGGTCAGTGTTTTCTGTGTATCAATATTCCGGGTCCTGAATCCTGATCTCTGCTGCGGCTTTTCTGCTTTGGGAAGCCCTATCCCGTCTACTGGACTGTTTGGAATCACTTTGATTGTTACCGCATAACGAAAAGAAACATTCATGATTGTTTTTACCTGCTCTGCCACCGATCTTGAGTAGTCTGTCTTGGTATTAAACAATTTCTGAATGTCTCCACGGGTAACATCCATCATTTTCTTTTTACCCAGAATGGGAACAATGTGATTCTTTACTATTCCGCAATAATTATAATAGGTTTCATGACTGTCCGTGCGCTTTTTAAGCTCCTCTTCAAGCCAGAAGGACATAAAATCGGCAACATTCACCTTTGCGTATACAACAAACGTACCGTTATATAATTCTGCGATTGTCTTCTCTCTTGCCTTATTCGCTTCTCTCTCTGTTTTAAATCCCGACTTCTGCTGTGGCTTTTCACTTCCGTCCGGATATTTCAAAAATACCCTGTAGCCGAAACCGGAGCGCACAGGTATTACCTGTGCCACTCTCCAATCGACATAATTTTTTAAGCTCAAATCTAACATATTGCAGCACTCCCTTTTGGAACAAACATATTGTTCATAAACGTAATAATCTGCTCATTCTCGTCCATGACCTCACAATAATATTCAAAGGTTGTATTGACACTTGCATGGCCCAGCAGGGCAGATATCTTAATCA